>OIWU01002727.1_pt1 | contig 14552 bp, 17 predicted proteins | sample 1587711 | NCBI WGS metagenome assembly OIWU01 (sample SAMEA3888909, study PRJEB22519) | human gut metagenome | biome: human gut; feature: human-associated habitat; material: faeces | place: Denmark | collected 2010 | reverse complement strand
GCTGCGCGATTTCTATTTTATGCGCGCTGCCGCGCGGCTGCTTCACCATCGAACAATTGACTTTATCGACAGACAATATCTTTAGAAATATCCGCTTACTTTTATTTCTCGCAGAGGAGTGTTTATCATGAACGACTTTACCTTTTCCGTTCCGCAGAATATCATGGTGGGCCGCGGCTCGCTCGCGAAGCTGCCCGAGGCCGCAAAGCAGCTCGGCGGCTCGCACGCATTTATCATTTCCGGCCCGCATCTGACAAAGATGGGTCTGGTGGGCAAGGTCTCCGACTCGCTGAAGGCGGCAGGCTTTGCGGTCGACGCCTTCACTGAAACCGAGGGCAATCCGTCTACGGATACGGTCGAAAAGGCGGCGGCGGCCTACAAGGCGTCGGGCGCGGACTTTATCGTGGCCTTCGGCGGCGGCTCGCCGATGGATGTCGCCAAGGCGGTCGGCGTCGTCGCAAAATACGGCGGCAGGATCGAGGAATATGAGGGCGCGCACAGGGTCCCGGGCAAGATCGTGCCGCTCATCGCCATCCCGACCACGGCAGGCACCGGCTCGGAGGTCACGGCGTTCTCGGTCATCACCGACCACAGGCGCGACTACAAGCTGACCGTATTCAGCTATGAGCTGCTGCCGGCCTGCGCTATTCTGGACGCGGAGCTGCTAACGAGCGCACCGGCGAGCGTCGCGGCGGCCTGCGGCATCGACGCCTTCATCCATGCGGAGGAGGCCTATGTTTCCCGCGCGGCGTCGCCGTTCTCGGACGCGATGGCGGAAAAGGCGATGGAGCTGCTCGGCGGCAACATCCGCCGCTTTGTCGCGTGCCGCGAGGACATCGAGGCGGCCGAGAATATGCTCGTCGGCTCGCTGTTCGCCGGGATCGCGTTCTCGTTCGCCCGTCTGGGCAATGTCCACGCGATGAGCCACCCGATCAGCGCATACTTCGACGTACCGCACGGCGTGGCGAATGCGGTCCTGCTGCCGGTCATCGCGGAGTACAACGCGCTCGCCGACCACGGCCGCTACTTCAAGATCTTCAATTACATCAGCCCCTTCAAGGTGGACGCGGGCGAATTTGAGCCGGGGCTGCTGCCGGGTGCGATCCGCGAGCTGTGCGGGGAAATCGGCATCCCGAACGGCATCGTCGAGGCGGTGAACAACGCAAGCCGGAACGGCCCGGTCAGCCGCGAGGCGATCGAGGAGAAGATCGAGGCGATGGCGGCGGACGCCATGAAGAGCGGCAACATCGCGGTCAATCCGCGCGCCTCCCGCCAGAGCGATATTGAAATGCTATACCGGAGAGCGCTCTAAACCGCGCCTCCGGCGCACGGAAACGGAGAAAATGACATGGATTATCTGTCCCATAATATTTCGATCAATTTAAGACGCATCCGCCAGTCCAAGTCGATGAGTCTGGAGCAGGCGGCCGAGCAGACCGGCGTGAGCAAGAGCATGCTCGCACAGATCGAAAAGGGCACGGCAAACCCGTCCCTCGGTGTGCTCGGCAAGATCACGAGCGGTCTGCGCATCGAGTTTCAGCGCCTGATCGAGACTCCGAGGGAGGATTTCTGCCTGGTGAAGCCGGAAGCGCTCGTCCCGACCAAGGAGATCGAGGGGCAGTACCGTGTCTGGACATGCTTTCCGTATGAGGATACCCGGCTGGTCGAGATCTACCGCATCGACGTCGAGCCGGGCGGCGTGTACATGAGCGGTGCACACGGCGAAAACACGCGCGAATATCTGACCGTTACGGACGGCGAGCTGACCGTGGAGTGCCGCGGCCATGTGCAGCGCATCGGGCGGCAGGAGGCGTTCAAATTCGAGACCGACCAGCCGCATATCTACCGCAACGAGGGCAGAGCGCGCGCGAGCTGCTTCTGCTTCTTCCTCGACTACAAATAAACACAGGTTTTATCAACAGCCTGTGGATAAAACCTGCGAGAAAGCCAAAGGCTCCATCCAAGAAACGGGTGGAGCCTTTTGCGTGATTTTTACTTTGCCTGTGCGGTGATGATGCGGATGCGGCCGCCGTGGCGATCATGACCGGCTTTTTCAGCTTTTTTCGTCTGCCTTTCTTTCCGGCAGAGGCCGGCGCACCGCCTGCGGCGCAGGCTGCGCGAGATCGGCTCGCAGGCCGTCATCCGGGCGGAGAGCGGCATCGGGTATTATTTGCAGCCTGCTTGAAAAATGCACAAAACAGCGGGCTGAAATTTGTGCAGCATTTTCCGGCTTCTCCTGTCACATTCTGTGTCCCTCAAACGTCTAATCAGTAGAAAGCACAGGCTGACTGCGGCGGACGCATGGGGTGTACAGGGTAGAGAGCGCAGAACGATGTTCGCCGCGCGAGTCAGAATATGCAGAAAAAAGGACCTGTAATGCGGATTTTTCCGTTTACAGGTCCTGATTATTTCCTTAAGGCAACACCGCACAATGAAAGCTGCGGCGCTTTGCGGAAATTTTGTGCCCTGACTTCGTTTCGATTTCACGGTAATACATCAAGTATTACCGCAAAACCGCGCCTCGTCAGTACGCAAAATTTGCTCGCAAATCGCTCTTGTTCAATTGTACGGTATTGCCTTAAATACCGCGCTCGAGCAGGCGCTGCCGAACGGCGGAGGCCGGACGAGCGAGCGTTTCTGCGATCTCCTCGGGGTGCTGTCCCTCGCGGCGCAGCTGCGCAAGGCGTGCGTCCTCTTCGGGCGTCCATGGTGTATGGCGCAGCGAAAGCTGACGGGCGGCCTCGTCCAGAATGTCGTCGAGCGCATCCATGATAAAATGCTGAGCGGAGAGCGTGTAGAGCACGGCTCCGGCGCCGGGTTCGACCAGAATGCCGACCTCGCCGCCGCTCTGTGTCGGCAGGTAGGCGTACCCGCCGCGGCTGTCCGGCATCCACGCAAGCAGACCGGCGTCAGTCAGCCAGTCGAGCAGGGGCGAGACGGAAAGCGGCTCTGTGTTCTCGGGTTCGAGGGTGTGAATGCGCTGCACGACCTCCTCTACGGGAAGCGGCCGGTTGGAATAGGCGAAATCCGCGCGGCGGTTATAGGGAACGGCCGGCGGCAGCCGGTGCTTCGCCTCGCTCCCGCCGGCAGGGGCGGCTTTGGTGCGGGGCGAAGGCTTGATGGAGGAGGCCGGACGGAGCATGGCGGCGAGCTCGGGCGGCAGACTGCGCGGCCCGCTCTGCGCAGGAGCCGCAGGCGCGCTTTTCGGTGCGGCAGGCTGCGGTTTTTCAGCGTGCGGCGCGCTGTTCGTCACGACCTTGTCGAGCACCTCCGCAACAAAGGCAAAGCAGCGCGACATGCGGCCGTTCCGGATGAGGTCGCCGTCCGCGACCGGCGTCCCGTCGAGCGGATTGATGCCATGCGACAGCTTTTCCATATACATTTGTGCGCGGCGTATCATATCGAGTTCGGTCATGCTGTGCCTCCGTAAATTACAAGGATAATATCTTTATCTTAGCTCATACTGTCCGCCGACGCAAGCATTTTCGGAAAACAAAACAGGCAGAGCGTGAGCTCTGCCTGCTGAAATGATTTCTGCTGTGTGTTTAGAATACAGTTACAACTGCGCCCTTGTAGGTCTCGTCGACGTACTTCTTGACGTCGTCGCTCTGCATTGCCTTCTTGAGAGCCTGGATCTTGTCGCTGTTCTCCTCGCCGCTGCGGCAGGCAACAACGTTTACATAAACCTTTGCGTAGTCCGGGTTCTCGGTGATGAGGGAGTCCTCGGCAGCGTTCAGGTCAGCCTGAAGCGCGTAGTTGCCGTTGATGACTGCGAGGTCGACGTCAGCGAGCGAACGCGGCAGCTGCTCTGCGGCGATCTCCTGAATGTCGAGGTTCTTCGGGTTCTCGGTGATGTCGAGCTTGGTCGCGTCGGAGGTCGGGTCGATGCCGTCCTTCAGCTTGATGAGGCCTGCGTCCTGAAGCAGGAGCAGCGCGCGGGTCTCGTTGGAGCCGTCGTTCGGGATGGCGACGGAAGCGCCGTCAGCAAGCTCCTCGATGGATGCGGTCTTGCCGGCGTAGATGCCGAACGGCTCGTAGTGCATGTCGAACGCTGCGACCAGATCGGTGCCGTTCTCCTTGTTGAAGTTGTTGAGGTACGGGGTGTGCTGGAAGTAGTTTGCGTCCAGATCGCCGTCTACCAGCGCGGTGTTCGGCTGAACGTAGTCGGTGAACTCAAGGACCTTGAGGGTGTAGCCCTCAGCCTCGAGCGCGTCCTTGGCCGCGTTCAGGATCTCGGCGTGCGGGGTCGGGGTAGCGCCGACGGTGATGACCTTGTCGGAGTCGCCGGTGTTTGCCGCTGCGCTGCTGTCAGAGGAGGACGTGCCGCCGCCGCAGGCGGTCAGAGCGGACAGGCACAGTGCGCCTGCAAGAATTGCTGCAATGGATTTTTTCATGGGAATTCGCTCCTTTTCAGATATATATCATAATTTTTATGATAACAGAATTAACGATTGCGCTTGTCCAGACGGTGCGCAAGGCGCATGCCGACCTCCTGGAAGATCTGCACGACGACGACGATGATGATGACGGCGATGAGCATGATGGGGAGGTTGTAGCCGTAGTTGACGGCTACCGTGCCCAGACCGCCGCCGCCGATGAAGCCGGCCATCGCGGAGTAGCCGAGGATGGTGACGATGGAGATCGCGCCGCCGACCATGAGAGAGGGCTTCGCCTCGGGGACGAGCACCTTCCAGACGATCTGCCACGGGCTCGCGCCCATGGACTGCGCCGCCTCGATCACGCCGAACGGGACCTCCTTGATGGAGGATTCGACCATGCGCGCGACATAGGGCGCGGCGGCGAACGTCAGCGGCACGACCATCGCGGTGGTGCCGATGGCCTTGCCGACGATGGCGCGCGTGACCGGGGTGATCATGACCGCGAGGATAAGGAACGGGATCGAGCGCAGGATATTGGTGACGATGCCGAGAACGGTGTTCAGCACGGGCATCGGGCGGATACCGTTCTTGTCGGTCACGACGAGCGTCAGGCCGAGCGGCAGGCCGATCAGATAAGAGATGGCGGTGGACAGGATGACCATGTAAAGGGTCTCCCAAAGGCTCTGCGCCCAGACATTAAACGGCAGCATTTGCGTCTACCTCCTCTGTGTGTACGTTCTGCGTTTCCAGATAGGCGAGGGCGCGCTTGGCGGCGCGCTCGTCCTCGGGCAGCTGCAAAATCATCTGGCCGTAGGCCTTTCCGTCGATGTTCTTGGTGTCCGCGAACATGATGTTGACCGGCGCCTTGCACTCGAGCACCATATTGGAGACGACCGGCTCGAACGAGGAATTGCCGTCGAATACGATGCGGCAGTAGTGCTTTCCGGTCGCGAGGGCGCGGCGCTTTCCGTCCGGATAGATGAGCTGCTTTGCCATGGCGGACTGCGGACGGGTGAAAACGTCGTCTACCGCGCCGACCTCAGCGATGCGGCTGGAGTCGATGATGGCGACGCGCTGGCAGATCTCCTCGATGACCGCCATCTCGTGCGTGATGACGATGATGGTGATGCCGAGGGTCCGGTTGATCTCCTTGAGCAGGGCGAGGATCGAGCGGGTGGTCGTCGGGTCGAGCGCGCTGGTCGCCTCGTCGCAAAGCAGGATCTTCGGACTGGTCGCGAGCGCACGGGCGATGGCGACGCGCTGCTGCTGACCGCCGGAGAGCTGAGACGGATAGTTGCCCGCGCGGTCGGAGAGGCCGACGATCTCGAGCAGCTCCTTCGCGTGCTTTTCTGCGTCCGCCTTGCTCGTTCCCGCGATCTCGAGCGGGAAGCAGATATTCTGGAGCGCGGTGCGCTGCTGGAGCAGGTTGAACTGCTGAAAGATCATGCCCATCGAGCGGCGCGCCTCGAGCAGCTGCTTTTTCGAGAGACTGCCGAGCTCCTGACCGTCCACGGTGACGGTGCCTGCGGTCGGCTTTTCGAGAAAGTTGATGCAGCGCACGAGCGTGGATTTGCCTGCACCGGACAGACCGATGATGCCGAAAATTTCGCCGCGGCGGATGTCGAGGTCGATGCCGTCGAGCGCCGTGACCTTGCCGGCTCTGCCGGTGAATGTTTTGTTGAGACTTCGGATGCGAACGATAGCGTCCTGTTCCAAGTTCATTCCTCCTGACATGAAAAATGTGTTCTGAAAAAATAAAAGCGGAAAGCCTTTTTCCTGCTTTCCGCTCGTTTTCCTGTTTATACCGCGCCGCATGACAAGCGGCCCGTCTGCGCCGTGCTCTCAGCGGAGCCTTCTGGCAGAAAAACGAGCAAAATCACGCATCATGCACATGTACATTCGAGATACGGTCATAGTGATTTTCTCCTTTTTCTACAGCTTCGATAAAACTTAGTATAGCCCGTTGCCGGCGCTTTGTCAACCCCTTTCTCGTCCCGCATGGACGGCATCACCGGACGGGGACAGAGATTTACCGACTGTGCGGTTTCCGTGCAGTTTTGCGCGGCGGTGTACGGTAAGAACACAATATCTGGTAGATTGTATCCGTGCTGACATTGAATGATAACAGGATATATGTTATACTGAAGACAGAGAAAGAGAACAGGAGGAGATAACATGGATCTGGCGGATTTTTTTGCGATCGACAGACTTTCCGAACATGATGAAGAGACACTGGTCGAGTCTGCGATGCAGCTTCAGCAGGTTATGATGCTGTATGAGTCCGGCATTCGTGAGATCAAGACCAAACTGGACATTCTGGCGGACGAGTCGCGCATTTCGGGCAAGCCGAGCCCGATCAACGCGATCAAGAGCCGCATCAAAACGCCGCGCAGCATTGTGGGCAAGCTCAAGCGCCGCGGCTTTCCGGTGACGCTTCAGTCCATGATGGACAACCTGAACGACATCGGCGGCATCCGCGTGATCTGTCCGTTCATTCAGGATATTTATACCGTAGCGGACATGCTCATGCGGCAGAGTGATCTGACGCTCATCGAGAAAAAGGACTATATCAGCAGGCCCAAGCCGAACGGCTACCGCAGCCTGCATCTGATCCTTGAGGTGCCGATCTTTCTGTCCGAGCGCACGGTCCCGGTGCGCATCGAGCTTCAGCTGCGCACGATCGCGATGGATTTCTGGGCGAGCCTCGAGCATCAGCTGCGCTACAAATCCGGCGTTGAGGTGCCGCCCAACCTGTCGGACGACCTCAAGCACTGCGCGGACGTCATCGCCGAGACCGACGAGGACATGCAGCGCATCGCGAAGGATCTCGGCGTCCTTCGTTAATCCCTGTTTCAGCGAAAGGAAAACCAAATGGAACTCATTCCCGTCATCACACTCGCACTCGTGACCGTTCTGCTCGTGCTCGTCATCATCCTGCTCGCGCGAAAGCCGGTGCAGCCGCCGAAAACGACCGACAGCGGCGCGATCTCTGCGCTCGGCGCGCTCGTCACGCAGAATCTGCGCGAGGGCCGCGAAGCACAGGACAGCCGCCTTGCGGCGATGGACCGGTCGGTCTCCGGCCAGCTCGACCGCTTTGAAAAACGCCTGCACGGCTTTTCGGTCGAAACTTCGCAGCAGCTCGACGGCATCCGCGCCGCCGTGGACGGCAACCTGCGCGAGCTGCGCGAGGACAACAACAAAAAGCTGGACGAAATGCGTGGCATTGTGGACGAAAAGCTGCAAAAAACACTGTCCGACCGCATGAACGAGTCCTTTCGTCTGGTAAATGAGCGCCTGGAGCAGGTCTACCGCGGTCTCGGCGAGATGCAGACGCTCGCACAGGGCGTGGGCGACCTCAAAAAGGTGCTGACAAACGTCAAAAACCGCGGTATCGTGGGCGAGATCCAGCTCGGTGCGATCCTGTCCGACATCCTCGCGCCCGAGCAGTACGCGGAAAACGTCGCGACCGTGCCCGGCAGCCGCAACGTTGTCGAGTTCGCCGTGCGCCTTCCGGCGGAGGACGGCGGCGCGGTCTGGCTGCCGATCGACTCCAAGTTCCCGGGCGACACCTACGGCGCGCTGCGCGATGCCTATGAGAGCGGCTCGCGCGAGCAGATCGACGCCTGCGCGAAGCAGCTCATTCTGACGCTCCGGAGTGAGGCGAAGGACATCCGCGACAAGTATCTCGCACCGCCGTACACCACGGAATTCGGCATCATGTTCCTGCCGTTTGAGGGGCTGTACGCGGAGGCGGTGCAGCGCGGCATGGTCGAGATCCTCCAGCGCGATTATCATGTCAATATCGCCGGCCCGAGCACGATGGCGGCGCTGCTGAACAGCCTTCAGATGTCGTTCCGCACGATCGCCATCCAGAAGCGCTCGGGCGAGGTATGGAACGTTCTGGGCGCGGTCAAGACCGAATTCGACAAGTTCGAGACCTGCCTGACGCAGACGCAGAACCGTCTCGATCAGGCGAGCCGCGAGCTGGACAAGCTGGTCGGCACGAGAACGCGCGCCATCCGCCGCCGTCTCAAGAGCGTCACCGAGCTCTCCGAGGCGGAAACCGAGCGCGTGCTCGGCGCGGCGGAGGACGACGAGCCGACTTCATAAAAAATTAAGAAAAATTTCACGGTTTTGTGAGGGAAATGACAGGGACTTTCGAGGTATACTGTAGGTACAAGGGATAGAGACCGCCGCACAGTGATAAAAGGGAGGAATTATCATGAAAGCAAATACCCGTGAAGGTCTGTTCGCACTGCTGCACCGCCTGCTTGTCCGGCTGTTCGGCCCGATCGAACGCGGCAAATACCGCGTCTGAATTGTGAACTTATTGCAAACACCGCTCTGCCGGCCTTGCATGAGGCTGCGCAGAGCGGTATACTATATTCCACACAAAACGGACAGCAGGAAAGGCAGGCGAGGCACCATGACAGCTGCTGCATTTTTTGAACTTTTTCATCAGTACGGACTGCTCCTGGTCTGCGGCGTGATCTTCTGTGAATACATGAATCTGCCCGGCTTTCCGGCGGGCGTCATCATGCCGTGCATCGGCGTGCTCATCGCGCAGAGCAGCCTGTCGCTGCCGCTGACGCTCGTGCTGAGCGTTGCTTCCGGACTGCTCGGCAGTCTGGTCATTTACGGCCTTTGCTACTGGGGCGGCGAGCCGATCATGGAAAAGCTGTTCGGAAAGAGCAGGAAATTCCGCTCGTTCGTGCAGAAATGCCATGAATTCATCGACGCGCAGCATGGACGCGGACTTGCGCTCTGCCGCATCATCCCGATGCTCCGCACGATCGTTTCCATTCCGGCCGGTCTCATCCGCATGCCGGTCAAGTGGTTCGTCGGCTGGTCGGCCATCGGCATCGCGGCGTGGAATACCGCGCTCATCTCCGCCGGGTATCTGTTCAGCGACAGGATACTCACGCTGGTGATGTGAGACAGTCAAAATAAAAACAGGTGTGATGCCGAGAAAACGGCGTCACACCTGTTTTTCAGTTTCGAACGATGAGCAGCCACGAGTCGGCTCTGCTGTCGAGCGTCAGACCGATGTCCTCGTAGGCGGTCACGGTGCAGCCGGACTTTTCGAGCGCGTTCAGCGTGTTCTGAAGCGTAGACATGTTGTTGTCGAGCTGGAACCATGCCGCGCTGCTGTCTGAATACAGCAGTTTGCCGTCAAGCTCGGGCAGCTCGCCGCCGTCTGCGATATAGCAGTGTGCGATGCGCAGTCCGCGTACCGCCTCGGGGAGCGTGAGCGCGCCGGTATCCTCGGCGGGAACGATGCCGGCGGAATCGCCGTCCGAGATCGCGCGGCCGGATATGCCGCTGCTCTGCGCGGCGATGCTGCTGTCAGCCTCGGGGAGGGAGAAGACAGAGGGCGTATCCTCCTCTGCGGCCGTTTGCGGCGCGGTCTCGCCTGACGCGCTGCCGCCTGCGGCAATATCACTCGTGCCCTGCACGGCGGTTTCGGGGACGCTGCGTGATGCGCTGTTCACGCCCGCATTTTCAGCCGCCTCTGCGATATCTGCGGCGGCGCCGTCGGACGCCGCGCCTGCATCGTCGGAATAGCTGTCCGCAGTCACAGCGGCCACCGCGTCACCGGCGTCTGCCGACGCACCGGAGCTGCCGTTTCCGACCGTGCTGAACGACGGCATCAGACCGCCGCCGAGCACAACGAGCACGACCGCCGCGGCAACGCCGACCATGGTGAACACCGGCATGCGGCGCACCGGCTTTTCCGGCTGAACGACGTGCAGCTTGGTCTCCTGCCGCAGCTGCTCCATGATCCCGTCATGGAGGCTGTCCGGCGCCTCGGCTTCCTGTGCAAAGAGTGTGCGCATCTCCCGGAGATCACGCAGCAGCGCGGCGCACGAAGGGCACTCTGCAAGATGCGCCTCGAGCTTTTCACGTTCGCTGTCGGTCAGCGTGCCGTCCACGCTGTTCGAGCAGAGCTGTTCGAAATATTCTTCATCATTCATGCGTCTCGCCTCCTTTCTCATGGTTAGACGGAGCGGGCGGCAGAATGTTCCCTCTTTGCAGCAAAATCCTGCGCAGGGCAATGCGTGCGCGCGCAAGCCGCGATTTTACCGTACCCTCGCTGATCTCGAGGATTTCTGCGATCTCGGAATAGCTCATGCCGGAAACATCGCGCAGCAGCACGATGCGGCGGTGCTCCTCGCTGATCTCGGCGAGCGCGGCGGCAAGCTCGCGCCCCAGCTCCCGGTTGTCGAGCTGCTCCTCGGGCGTGGGAGCGGTATCGTGGATGGGACGCTCCTCGTCATCCTCGGTCGTCAGCGTTGTGGTCTGCGGCTGCGCCTGCCGGTGGCGCGCATGATCGACGCAGATGTTCATGGTGATGCGGAACAGCCAGGTCGAAAAGCCGCTGTCGCCGCGGAAATTCTCGATCGAACGCCACGCACGCAGAAAAACCTCCTGCGTGATGTCGGCGGCGTCCTCGGGATTGCCGGAGGAGCGCAGTGCAATGACATAGACGCGCTTTTCGTAGCGGCGCACGAGCTCCTCGAAGGCGTCCAGCTCGCCGCGGCGCGCCCTTGCCAGAATATGCTTGTCGTCCAACCCGTGCTCCCTCCTTTCGGGTGTCATTCCTCAGAGACGGTCTGTTTGAGCTCCTCGACGATCTCGTAGAGCTGCTCGAGACGCTCGAGGGTGCAGATGCGGTTTTTGAAGGTCTTAAGGCCGCTCTGCTGCTTGAGATAGCAGTTGACGTGCCGTCTCGCCTCGAGCATGGCGATGTGCTCGCCCTTCTGCGTGGCGGCAAGCTCGATCTGCCGCACGGCAGTATCCATGCGCACGGCAAACGGCGGCAGGGGAGGGCAGATGCCGGTTTCGAGAAGCGCGTTCGCACGTTCGAAGATCCACGGATCACCGAGTGCGCCGCGCCCGATCATCGCGCCGTCCGCGCCGGTATATTCGAGGATGCGTACTGCGTCCTCCGGGACGGCGACATCGCCGTTGGCGATGACGGGGATGGAGACCGCCTGCCTGACCGCACGGATCGCGTCCCAGTCAGCACAGCCGCTGTACTGCTGCGCACGGGTGCGGCCGTGGACCGCGATGGCGGCTGCGCCGGACTGCTCCGCCATACGGGCGAATTCGACGCAGTTGACGCTTTTCTCGTCCCATCCCTTGCGGAATTTGACGGTAACGGGGACGTTCACGGCCTTGACGACCGCTTCGATGACGCGCGAGGCGAGCGGCAGGTCGCGCATGAGCGCCGAGCCGTCGCCGTTGCCGGCGATCTTCGGAGCAGGACAGCCCATGTTGATGTCGATGATGTCGCAGCCGGATTTTTCGAGCGCGATGCGCGCGCCCTCCGCCATAGTCTCCGGTTCGTGGCCGAAGATCTGCGCGGCGGCCGGATGCTCGTCCGGCGCAAGCTCGAGCAGACGCGGCGTTTTCCTGTCCTGATAGCACAGCGCCTTGGTCGAGACCATCTCGGTCACGGTCAGAGCCGCGCCGTGCTCGCGGCAGATGCGGCGGAAGGCGAGGTCGGTCACGCCTGCCATCGGCGCGAGTACGAGCCGTCCGTCAATTTTTACCGTTCCGATCTGCATAGTGTCCCTCCAGATTTGATTTACGGTTTATTCTACCATAACATCACAGGGAATGCAACTTGCAGAATGGTAACAGAGCGGAAATGAGCAGATTTTTCTGGGAAAATGCGTGAAAAACGTCGAAAATCCCGTGAAAAGTGCGAAAAATAAAACGCAGAAAAAGAAAAGCGCCGCGCGAGGCCATACCTATTATATATAGAGCGCCGCCGCACGCCGGAGGGCGGCAGGAGAAGGGCTGTCAGCCTGCACAAAAAAATCTCGTAAATTTCGTGAAATCCCCTTGACAGAATGCCGAGGATATAGTAATATAGTTAAGGTTCTGCGAGAGACACCGCAGACAACGCGATGATGCCGGAGATTGCTGCTCCAGGAAGCAGGTAACTTCGGCGGAGTAGGTCCGACAATCGGGCGGTTGAGATAACTGCTATCAGCTGAGGCACAGGGCCTCGGCAAAACGCAATGTTCCTGCGTAAATTCGGGACTCGCGGCAGATGCGCCGCAAAGCCGATGGCACGAACCACTTACGTTTTTTAATTGTGACCGGATCGTTACACTGTAAGTGTGCCCGGTTATTTTCATGTCCGTTCGCGATACGCGCGGCGGAGTTGCAGTTTCTCTCCGTAGCGAGTCAAAACATTATTTTAATGTATGGCACACATACGAGGAGGATATTCCACAATGGCAAACGCACAGAAAATCCGCATTCGCCTGAAGGCGTATGATCACGAGCTGATCGACCAGTCCGCAGAGAAGATCATCGAGACCGCTAAGCGCAACGGCGCGAAGGTTTCCGGCCCGATCCCGCTGCCGACCGAGAAGCAGATCGTAACCATCCTGCGCGCAGTTCACAAGTACAAGGACTCCCGCGAGCAGTTCGAGCGCCGCACTCACAAGCGTCTGATCGACATCATCAACCCGAACCAGGCTACCATCGAGGCTCTGACCACCCTGGATCTGCCGGCCGGCGTTGAGTTCGAGGTCAAGCTCTAATCTAAAAGAGCGGGACGCGAACGCAATCGCTGCAAGGGCGATTGCACAAAACAAGTTTACAAATCGCCGGATTAACCCGCCGGAGATTTGAAAGCCCTGCCGCGACACGCGCGGCGAGGTCATGTTGGCGGTTAAATGCCGTCAACCAATAACCTTTAAGGAGGAAAAACAAAATGCTGAACAAAGCAATCATCGGCAAGAAGGTCGGCATGACCCAGATCTTCAACGCTGACGGCAAGGTTATCCCCTGCACCGTAATCGAAGCAGGTCCTTGCGTTGTAACTCAGCTCAAGACCGAAGAGAAGGACGGCTACAATGCAGTTCAGTTCGGTTTTGAGGATGTAAAGGAAGCTCGCCTGAACAAGCCCCAGAAGGGTCACCTGAAGAAGGCTGGCGACTCCCTGAAGAAGTACCTGAAGGAGTTTCGTTTCGAGGACTGCACGATGTTCCAGCTCGGCGACGTTGTCAAGGCTGACATGTTCGTTGAGGGCGACTTCGTAGACGTCACCGGCACTTCCAAGGGCAAGGGCTACGCAGGCGTTATCAAGCGTTTCAACGCTTCCCGTCTGAAGGAGTCCCACGGTACCGGCCCGGTTCACCGTCACGCTGGTTCCATGGGCGCGTGCTCTGATCCTTCCAAGATCATGAAGGGCAAAATGATGCCTGGTCACATGGGTGCTGAGCAGGTTACCGTTCAGAACCTGGACGTTGTCAAGGTAGACGCTGAGCTCAACCTCATCGCTGTCTGCGGCGCAGTTCCGGGTCCGAAGGGCGGCATCGTCGTTCTGAAGAACACCGTTAAGAACAACAAGCTTGTCAAGGGCGAGGCTGGCGTCAGCAAGAACCCGCAGAAGGCATCCGCAAGAAAGTAAGGGAAGGAGGAGCAACTCATGCCTACAGTAGCAGTTTTTGATATGACCGGTAAGAAGACCGGCGAAATGGAGCTGAACGCAGCTGTTTTCGGTATCGAGCCGAACATGACTGTCGTACACGCTGCAGTAAAGAATTACCTGGCTAACCAGCGTCAGGGCACTCAGTCCACGCTGACCCGCGCAGAGGTTCGCGGCGGCGGCATCAAGCCGTGGCGCCAGAAGGGCACCGGCCGCGCCCGTCAGGGTTCTATCCGCTCTCCGCAGTGGACCCACGGCGGTATTGCCCTCGGCCCGAAGCCGCGTTCCTACAACTATAGCCTGACCAAGAAGACCAAGCGTCTGGCAATGCTCTCCGCTCTGTCCGCTAAGGCAGCAGCAGGCGAGATCATCGTCATCGACGGTCTGGACATGGGCGAGATCAAGACCAAGAACTTCGTTGGCTTCCTCAATGCAATCGAGGCAACCGGCAAGAGCCTGGTCGTTACCCCGGAGGTTCGCGTAAACGTAGTTAAGTCTGCGGCTAACGTCCCGGGCGTTCGCACCACGATCGCGTCCACCCTCAATGTATACGAGATCCTCAATGCTGACAAGTTCATCATCGACAAGGCAGCAATTGAGAAGCTTCAGGAGGTATACGCATAATGAAGTTCGCATACGACATTATCAAGAAGCCGGTTATCACCGAGCGTTCCATGATGGGTGCACAGGACAACAAGTACACCTTCGAAGTAGCGATCGAT
>OIWU01002726.1_pt1 | contig 14554 bp, 9 predicted proteins | sample 1587711 | NCBI WGS metagenome assembly OIWU01 (sample SAMEA3888909, study PRJEB22519) | human gut metagenome | biome: human gut; feature: human-associated habitat; material: faeces | place: Denmark | collected 2010 | reverse complement strand
GCTTTTTTTCTTCTCCCGTGAGAGGGAAAAAAGAACGCGGGGAAAAAGTTTTCAGCCCTTCCATGATCTTGATTATCGCATTACCCTGTGCAAAAATTCCACTTCCTCTGCGTCAGTCAGCAGACCGCCCGGGCTTCCGCCACCCCGCCCTTTCAGCGGATCCGGATCCGGGTACCACATTCATAAGGAGCTTCCATGCGTAGACGCCTCTTGCCGAACCTGCTCATCGCCCTCATCGTCATCATCCTTGCCGGCGGAGCCTACACTTTTCTCAAGGATATGGACGGTCCCACTGTGACCATCTCGCCAAAGACCGACCGCATATCGCCGATGACGCAGCTGACCATAGGCATGGAAGACAAATCCGGAATCAGGGAACTGGAGCTCGGCATCCGCAAGGATAACGAGGTCAAGCGTTTCTTCCGCAAGCACTACGATGAGTACGTCAACTACCGCGAGGAAGTGGTCCCGCTCAGGGAAGCCAATCTCACCGACGGCGCCTTCGAGCTCGTCATCAAGGTGACCGACGCCTCCATGGCCGGCTTCGGGCACGGCAACACGCACACCGAGAGCCTGCCCATGCGCCTTGACGCGCAGCCCCCGCGCCTTTCCATCAAAACCCTGCCGCCCAACGTCCGCCGCGGCGGCGCCGCCGTGGTGCGCTTCACCGCTGACGAGGAAGTGACCAACTGCGGCGTCCTCATCAACAACTGGTTCGTGCCCGCCTATCTGCAGAAGGACGGCTCCTGGGTGTGCCTCTACCCCTACCCGTACGCCATGACGCCGCAGGACTACAAAAACAGCGTCCAGATCACGGCCACGGACCTCGCGGGCAACAAGACAACCAGCCATCTCACCGTGCTGGCCTATGACCGGCGCTTCCGCAACGACAAACTGAACATTTCCGACAGCTTCCTGCAGCAGGTGCAGAGCAAACTCGGCAATCTCGCGCCCAACGCACCGGATCCGCTCCAGTGCTATCTGACCATCAACACGCAGGTGCGCGCCCAGAACATCGCCAAGCTCCAGACCCTCTCCCACGAATCGGCCAGCGCCATGCTTTTTGACGGCGTATTCATCCATATGCCGCGCGCCGCCACCCGCGCCAACTTCGCGGACCACCGCACCCTCATTTATCAGAACCAGGTCGTCGGTGAGGCCTACCACCTCGGCCTTGACCTCGCCTCCGTGCGCAACGCCGAAATCCCGGCTGCCAACAGCGGCAAGGTTGTCTTCACGGGTGATATGGGCGTCTACGGCAACCTCTGCCTCATTGACCACGGGCTCGGCCTTTTCTCCCTGTACGCGCACATGAATGACTTCACGGTCAAGCCCGGCGACCTCGTCAAGAAAGGTGACCTCATCGGGCACACCGACTCCACGGGCCTTGCCTTCGGCGACCACCTGCACTTCGGCATCATCGTGGGCGGCCTCGAGGTGACTCCCATCGAATGGCTCGATCCCAAGTGGGTCAGAAATATCGTCAACAACATCAACGGCACAGTCCCCGCCAGATAATCGCGGAACACTGACTTCTCCCGGCCCGCGCCCGGAACACTCCGGACGCGGGCTTTTTTTATGCCCGGGCATGATCCCAGGACAGGCTCCCTTCCCTGAAAGCTGTCAGCGGAAATAAACAGCGTCTGCGCCCGGGGACTGCCGTCATGCCTTTTCCCGGAGATTTTCACTGAGGAGAAGTGTGTCCGTGGCCCTGCCGGACACAGCGGCATCACGGCCGGCCCGGCAGAAGAACAGCCGGATCCAGAGATAAAGCAAAGCCCGTTTTGTATCCGCAGGTTTTGCGGAAATCAGAAAACCGCCGCGCGCAGGGACACGGGCCGGGATAAAAAACCGGCGCCCCAGCAAGGGAGTCTTTCCGGAATACAGGCGGAAACAGCATTCCGGATTTTCCCGGTACCGATAGAAACACGGGCTATTTCCAGATGATCGTCCGGGGAAACATTTTCTGCCGCTCCTCCCCTGAAAGCCCCGGACACACTGTTCAGGTTTCTCTTCCTCCCGCCCGCGATGGCGGGACCGCCGGCATCCGCGTACCGGGCAGAGCAAGAAAAAGGTTTGTTTAACGTCGGCAAACGTGTAGAATAACGGCGCTTTTCACAGGCTAAAGACGCCCATACAGAGAAGGGGCGCCTTCCGGCCGTGGCAGCCCATCCTTTTTGCCGCCGCGGGTTCCCTTCACCGTGCGCTCGGGATCAGGCTCTGCACCACGGTCTCCTTCTTACCCAAGCGCGCGAAAGGGAACCCCGAAGGTCCACATGATCAACGGCAGAAAATCCGGCCGAAGCAGAGGCCGGCGGAAAATCTGCTGCGGGGCCGCGGCTCTCGCGTCCTGCCTCCCTCTCTGCCTGACTGCGGCGGAAGCCGGGGAGTACAGCGAAGTCAGCACCCACCAGACCATCACCGAAGAAACACACAACACAGAGAAGACGCGTTTTGCCGTTACGGATAAGGAACAGAATCGCGGCGGAGCGCTTCTCCTCGAAGCGCCCTACTATCTCGCCGGCGGCAGCGTATTTGAAGGAACCCAGGCTGCGGAGTCCGGCGGCGCCGTGTATGCAGATTCAAAAGGCCGCATCCGCGGCGAAGGACCGCTGACATTCAGCGGCAACAACGCCCGAGACGGAGGTGCCGTTTATCTGGAAGCCTCAGAAAACAACGTCTTCGCCTCCGGCACTTCTTTCACTGGGAACAGAAGCGATGGCAGCGGCGGTGCTCTCTATATCTCAGACGGATCCGTTCTGGAAATAGCCGGAGGCTCGTCATTCACGGGCAATGCGGCCGGAGAAAAGGGCGGCGCCATCTATAACAGCGGAACCCACGGACGGAGACATCACCTTCACAGACAACAAAGCGGGAGGGAAAGGCAACGATATCCATCTCGGCCAGAGCCAGAGTAACGCCCCGCTCATTACCATCACAGGTACACACAGCGTCACCCTGACAGGCGGCCTGACCATGGATAACACGTGGTATGACGCAGACGATTTTGGCGGTGAGGCTCCTTCAGTCAACGATCTTGCTGGTCACACGCTCATCACCTTCAGCAAAGAAAACCTCCAGGGAAACCTCTCTCTGGGCGGCAGTCTCACAAGCGGCAAATACAATAAGCTTCTTTTCGCAGGCGGCACGACGGATATCAAAAAATCCTTCACTCTCTCAGAAGGCAGCCTCCTCGTGCTCTACGGCGGCACCCTGAACGTGGGCGGAGACTTCACGGCCCAGACGGGCACTGAGACAGTGGCCCTCCGGAAGGAAATCTCCGTCAGCGGGAAAACCATCCTGCCGGCAGACTTCGGCGCATTATTCTCCGATACTGACAGGCTGGCGCATGAACTGAACGGCCTGGGAGAGGAACCTGTCCCCAGTCCGGACCGGGACAGCGTCATCCTGCACGCCCGCGGCGGCATCGCCTCCTCCGACGGGCAGAACGGCACCATCGGCGTGCGCAATTACACGCTGAAGATCTCCGGATCCGGCGAAAACGGCAGCGGCAGAATCGCCATGCAGAACGGCGCCCTCGAAATCAGCGGCGTCACCATGGCCATCCCCGCCCTTGAAGCCGTTGAAGAGAACAACATCGTCTCCATCGTGGACGGCAGCGCCGTGACCATGGATTCCCTCACCGCCGGCGCAGGCACAGCCATCCTCGTAGGAAACGAAACCTCGTCCGGATCCCTCACTGTCAGGGAACTCACGCTCGGGGGCGGCGTCCTGACCTGCGATCCCGACTTCTCTTCGGGCGGCACCCCTTCCACGGCCGAGCTCAGTTTCGCCTCAGGCGTGGACGGCACCCTTAACGCCGGCCGGAACAGTATCGTAGGGCTCGGGAGCGGCAGTCTCGCGGCCGCGCAGAAAGGCCTCGCCGACTGGGAGGCCAGGACCGGCGGGAGCTTTGGCGGCAGCGTAAAAGCCGTTCTCGGCATCTCTTCCCCGCAGACGCTCACCGGTACAGGCGCCCTCAACGTCGACGGATCGTTTACGTCCTCTTCCGCGCCGGCCGTGTCCGGCGGCGAAGCGCGCTTTGCGGGAGACTCTCTCCTCATCACCGACGCCTCCACGGAGCGGGACGGTAAAGCTGCCCTCTCGGGCACGGGCAGCGCAGGAAACAGACTGACGGCCGAGTCCGGGGCGAAGCTCTACATCAGCGGCGGCAGGGCCGGCGATACCCTGACGGTCACGTCGGCATTCCCTGATACAGACGTGGCCTCTGACGCCTGGAAAGGCTCCAATCTCACGCTGGACTCCGCCCTCCTCGCCGTCACTTCCGCGGGCACAGAGGGCGACAGCTACGTTGTCAGGCTCAGGGCCGCGGATACGCCTCTGCCCGATCCCGCAAAGGACACGGCGGAAGACGGCATCGACACGGAATCTCCCCATCCGGGCGTACGGTTCATCTCCCGCGCGTACAGCCGCGCCTATGGTGCTCCGGGAAACGCCGCTGTGGAAGGTGCAGAGCGGCTGCCCGTTCTCGGTTCCGTGCCCCAGCTCACCCTGGCCGCAAACCGCGCGGCGGGCTCAGCCGTGACGGAACGCACCTCCCTCGCTTCACCTGGCGGGGATCTTTCCTCCATGACCGCGCTCTCTCCCGACAGCCGCAGAACCTGGTCCCTGTGGGCCCTGCCCATCTACCAGAGCATAAACCATTACGGGCTCGACGCGGGCAGCCTGGATGCGGATACGTCCGGCTCCCTCGGCGGCATCACCGTGGGCGCCGACTGCACGTTCGACAGCACCCTGAGGCTCGGCGCGGACCTTTCCGTGGGCGGCGGCTGGGCCGAAGGCAGCGGAGACTTCAGCAGAACCACGAACAATATGACCTTCTGGGGAGCCGGCCTTTATGGCGGCTGGACCAGGGGCGCTTTCGGGCTCAGCGCCGACGTACACTTCACGTCAAGCTTCAACAGCCTGAAGCAGGAGCTCCCCTCATCCATGCGCATGGCCGATCTCGAAGCCGATATCACGTCCAGGGCGCTTTCAGCCGGAATCCGGGCCGAGTACCGCTTCAGTGCGGGAGACGTCAGAATCATCCCGCACGCCGGCGTACGCTACACAAACCTCACCGTGGACGGGTACGACGCCGATTCCGGAGGGACCGTCCTCGAGGGCGACGGTTTCAGCCAGGATCTCGTGTTCTTCCCTGCGGGCGTCGCCTTTGAGATGCCTTTAGAGACGAAGAGCGGCTGGCGCTTCCTGCCCAGGGCCGATTTCGCCGTGGTCCCCGCAGCCGGGGATATCCGGGCGCGCGAGGACGTGCGCTGGTCCGGGATCGGGAAAAGCTACAGCGTGTCCACCCAGGACATGGATCAGGTGAGCTACACGGCCCAGGCCGGGATTGAATGCGGGAAGGATAATTTCAGCGTGAGCGTGAACTACGCCCTCCAGACCGGCTTCACCACAGAGGGACACTCGGTCTTCGCCGAACTGCGCTGGGAATTCTGATCCGGCATTCCGTGCGCCTCTCCGGACGCGCGGAAACATGACAAAAAGAAGGGCGGCTTCCCGTTACGGGGAACCGCCCTTCTTCATACTCATTATCCGGAAACGTTACTGCTGTTTCGGGCCGCTGTCCGCCTGATCCGTTTTCACTTCCGCGCCGGCCGGAGTTTTGGACTCGACCTCGGGCGCCACGGGCTGGCCGCCTTCAGCGATGCGTTTCAGGAACTTGTCGCGGCAGTCGTAACTGCAGAAATGGTACACCTTGTCGCCGTCGCGCACGGTAATGCTGTCTTCGACGGACACGTAGGTTCCGCACTGGGGATCCTTCACCATCTCGCCGGACGCCACCTTCTTCGCGATTTCCTTCTCGTCCTGCTTCTCGTTCTTCTTGCGCTTTTTGAGAATGTCATTGGCGAAAAGACGATAGAGAATATAGGCGGCAACGGCGATAACTATCCACTTAATCATGCGCGACTCCTTACAGAAATAGGGCCGGGCCCGGTTCTGAACCCGCCGTCCGTCATGTTAGCACGGGAAGCCCTGCCTCGTCATTGAAAAATTTTATCGTCTTCCAGACGCCATTTAAGCCGGGTGAGGAGTTTTTCCGCACGCACGCCGCCAATCCGGATATCCGGCGCAATGTCGAGCAGCGGCACAAGCCAGAAGGCGCGGCGGGAGAGACGGGGATGCGGCAGGACGCACACGGGGTCGTCCGAGACCACGTCATCGAAGAGCAGCATGTCGATGTCGATGGCGCGGGGGCCGAAGCGCAGGGCGGGATCCGGGCTGCGTACGCGGCCGAGAAGGGCCTCGATGCCGAGGAAGCGCTTCATGAGCTCCACGGGAGTGATATCCCCGCTCACGTGCAGCATGAGGACTCGGTTCAGAAACCATGGCTGATCCGCGTAGTCCTGCGGCTCGGTACGGTAGACGGGAGAAAGGGCCGACACCACGGTTCCCGGCATGCGGCTCAGCGCATCCAGAGCGGAAAGGAGGCGGTCAGCGGCATCCGGAGAATTGGACCCGAGGCCGGCGTAAACGGTGTGAATGGATTCCATGCGGCCACTATAGTCAGCCCTGCCTCTTCTGTAAAGCCCGTACGGGCGGCGTCCTCCGGCTGACCGCTGAGGCCCTCCTGCGCCGTGAAGGTCCTGCCGCCCCCGGCCTTTTCCTGATAAATCTTCATGCAAAAGTTTAAGACATCTGCCGTTTTTGCCTGTCTCATAATAAAAAATTAAGTAAAAACAATAAACTATATCCATACACCCCTCCCCCGGCGTGGCAGGCCGTCCCGGAAAACCTGAAAGCGCAGCGCGGGCATCTTCAGGTGTTTCTTTTATTCCGTCTCTGCCTGGGCTGTCTGCTCCGCACCCGGCAGCGCCTCTGTCCATGCAGGGGGTCTGCCCTTTACCGCATCCTCCGGGCCGCACGGAAATTCTCCGGACGGCAGGCTGAAAAAATTCCCCGGTCCGGCGCCGCATTTTCCCGGGTTCCCCCTGTTGCCCGCTTCCCCTCCGTGGTCTACTCTGCACTCAGGCGCCGTATGGCGCCGGGAGGATGCACACATGCCAGCCAAAGCGCTGCCGCCGGCGGACAGACTCAGGGATCTTGCCCGGGAATGGGCGGATGGTCTGCTCGCCGAACGCGGGCTCTCGCGCGCCACGCACGACTCCTACAGCCGCGATGTGGACGTCTTTCTCAGTTTTCTGAAAAAACTTTACGGCACGGGCCCCTGCTGTCCTGGGCCGTCCGATATGGATCTTTTCCTGGCCGAGCAGAGAAGCCGGGGACTGCAGAGCCGCTCCCTCGCGCATAGTCTCTCCTCTGTCCGCTCCTTCTTCCGTTTTCTCATGGACAGAGGCGAGGCCGACGCCAATCCGGCGGCCGACGAGGAAAACCCGAAGCTGCCCATGCGCCTTCCCAACTTCCTCACCAGGGAAGAGATGGACCAGGTCCTGAAGGCCCCCTCCCCCGACACACCCTCCGGGCGCAGGGACAGGGCCGTGCTCGGACTTCTTTACGCCGCGGGGCTGCGCGTCTCCGAGCTCTGCGGCATGCAGACGGACGACTTCGACCAGGCGCGGGGCGTTGTCCGGGTCATGGGCAAGGGGCGCAAACAGCGCTACGTGCCCGTGCATGCGGCCATGCGCGAGGAGCTCATCTCCTATCTCGCCAGGACGCGTCCCTGCTTCTCCCCGAAAACAGACAGCCTCTTCGTGAGCCGCAGGGGCCTCCCTCTCACCCGCCAGTACGTCTGGAAAATGGTCAGGAAAGCCGCGCTTCTGGCCGGCATCACGCACAGAGTCTCCCCCCACACGTTCCGCCACAGCTTCGCCACCCATCTTCTGGAGGGCGGCGCGGATCTGCGCAGCGTGCAGATGCTGCTCGGGCACGCCGACATCGCGGCCACCGAAATCTACACCCACGTGCAGGCGGGACGCCTCATGGACATTCACCACAGATTCCACCCAAGGAGCCGGGCTTGAGCTTACACGATTACGAGAAGAAGGCGGATCAGATTTCCATCCCCACGGCCACGCTGATCACCTGCCACAGCAACGCGGACTTCGATGCCCTCGCCGCCATGTGCGCAGCGGCCCTCATTTACGGACCCTGTGACGTCCTCTTCCCCGGCACGCAGGAAGCGAACCTCCAGACCTTCTACCAGGAACTGAAGGAACGTCCCGGCGCCGCGCCGGGCTGCACCTTCCTCGATGACCGCGTCCCGGACTTTTCAAAATACGGCCGCCTCGTGGCCGTGGACACGCGCCGCCGCTCAAGGCTGCGCCATGTCTGGCCCCTTCTCGACAATCCCGGCACCCGCATCGAAGTCTGGGATCACCATCCCGAGACGAGTGACGATGTGCACGCCCACGCCTGCCACGCCGAAATCTGCGGCGCCGTCACCACGCTGCTCATTGAGGAGATACAGAAACGGAACATCGCCGTCACGAGGGAGACAGCGACCGTCCTCGGACTCGGCATCTACTCGGATACGGGCTCCTTCTCGTTCTCTTCGGTCACCCAGCGGGACTTCGCGGCGGCGGGCTGGCTTCTCGGACGCGGCATGGACATCAACATCATTTCCGAGAAGACGGCCTTCTCCATGACAAAGGAGCACATCCGCGCCCTGAACGCCCTCCTTGAGTCCGCGCAGACCTACCACATCAACGGCGCGGACGTGGTGCTCGCCGAGGCGACCCTGGATTCCTATCTGGACGATTTCGCCTTCCTCGCCCACAAGATGATGGAAATGGAGAAGTTCGACATTCTCTTCGCCATCGGACGCATGGACGACCGCATCCAGATCGTGGCGCGCTCCCGCTCCCACGCCGTCAACGTGGGCGCCGTATGCTCGGCTTTCGGCGGCGGAGGCCACGCCTACGCAGCCAGCGCCAGCGTGCGCGACAAGACGCTCTCCGAGGTGCGCGACGGGATCCTCACCCAGCTCTACCTCCAGGAGGAAGGCGAGAAGACGGCCAGGGACTACATGTCCCAGCCCGCCATCGGCATCGAGGAGGGACACACCATCGCCGAGGCGGACGAACTCATGCTCCATTTCGGGCTCAAGACCATGCCCGTCTTCGCTCCCCTGACCCGGCGCTGCACTGGCCTCATCGACAGCCAGATCACCCAGAAGGCCATCTCCCACGGCCTTGCCGGCGCCCCGCTCACGGACTACATGCGCCGCAATCTGAAAACCCTGCCCGTCACCGCCACACTGAGGGATATCACCACCGTCATCGTGGGCGCGCGCCAGCGCCTCGTCCCCATTGTCTCGGACGGCGGCAGCGTGGTGGGCGTGGTCTCGCGCACGGACCTCATCAATATCTTCGCCCAGGAACCCGGCCGCATGAACCCGACAGACCGCGCGCCGAAGTCCAGGATCATGGGCAAAACCATGCGCGACCGTCTGCCGAAGGACGTCCTTGACATTCTGGAAAAGGCGGGAGCCCTCGGCCGCAGCCGGCAGACGCCGGTCTACGTCGTCGGCGGCTTTGTGCGCGACCTGCTTCTGAAGACGCCCAACCACGACATCGACCTCGTGGTGGAAGGCGACGGCATCGGCTTCGCCAGGGCCTTCGCGGGCGTCCTCGGCGGCCGCGTGCGCGTGCACAAAAAATTTCTCACCAGCGTGGTCATCTTCCCGGGAGCCGACGGCAGGGAGGAGCGCGTGGACGTGGCCACGGCACGTCTCGAGTACTACGAGTCGCCGGCAGCCCTGCCCACGGTGGAGCACTCCAGCATCAAGATGGATCTCTACCGCCGCGACTTCACCATCAACGCCCTGGCCATACGGCTCGACTGCGAGCCCATGGGCGAGATCGTCGACTTCTTCGGCGGACAGAAGGACATCCGGGACCGCGTGATCCGGGTCCTGCACACCCTGAGCTTCGTGGAGGATCCCACGCGCTGCCTGCGCGCCGTGCGCTTCGAGCAGCGCTATCACTTCCGCATCGGCCCGGCTACGGAAAAGCTTATCAAGAACGACGTGTCCCTGAAGCTTCTGGACAAGCTCTCTCCCGCGCGCCTCTTCAACGAGTTCGAGCACATCTGCGCCGAGGAAACGGCCATTCTCTGCATACGCCGCCTGCATGAGCTTGGTATCCTGCAGGCCATCCACCCGCAGATCAGCATCAACCCGGACAAAAAGGAAATGCTCATCCGCACGGCGAAGGTCATGGCCTGGTACCGACTCCTCTACATCGACGAGGAAATGCGTCCCTGGCTCGTCTACTTCCTCGTGCTCTGCTCGAGCCTCACCTATGCCGTGACCCTGGAGGTCTTCAGACGTCTCGGCATTCCGCCGGCACTCAAAAACGAAGTGCTCGGATGCAGGGAAAAAGCGCGGAGCCTGCGCTCTTCCCTGAAACGTCTCACCGCGAACCCCGGCTTTAAGGTGAGCGCTCTCTGCGCCATGCTGCGCCCCCTGCCCGTGGAATTCGTGCTCTACCTCATGGCCGACATGGAAGTACCGGAGACGCGCCGCGCCCTCTCGCGCTACATCACGGTCTGGCGGACGGAAAAGCCGGGCGCCGACGGCAGCGATCTGAAAAAGCTCGGACTCGCCCCGGGCCCCGCTTACGGCGTCATCCTGCAGCGGCTTCTTGAGGCAAAGCTCGACGGCACGGCGGCCAGTCCGGAAGAGCAGCTCGCCCTGGCCCGGCAACTCGCGGCCCAGGCCATGGACGGCAGGCTTGAGATTCCGGCTGACAGGATGCCGAAAAGTCTCCGGAGGACGGAAGAGTGTGACAAAAAGCCGTTGTAAAACTTGCCCAACGCGCCTCTTAGGCGTACTCTCAACAGGCTAATAATGGCGGGTTCTGCCCGCTTCCGCTTTTCTTATGCGGATCTTTAGAGATTTTCGGGAATTTTCAGGAGGAAGGCTGGCAATGGAAAGACAACTCTGGGCGCCCTGGAGAATCAGCTACATCCTCGGCCCCAAGCCGGATGAATGCGTTTTCTGCATTCCCGATACAGAGGAAGAGGATGAGGAGCGGCTCATTCTGCACCGCGGAAAAAACTGCTTCGTCATCATGAACAAGTACCCCTACAACAACGGGCACATCATGGTCTGTCCCTACAGGCACGTCATGAATCTCGCTGACCTGGACGCGGATACCATTCATGAAATCATGGACTACCTGCAGTTCTGCACGAAAGTCCTCAAGGCAAATTTCCACTGCCCCGGCATCAATATCGGCCTGAACATGGGCGAGGCGGCAGGCGCCGGCATACGCGAGCACCTGCATTTCCATCTCGTCCCGCGCTGGAACGGTGATTCCTCCTTCCTTGCCGTCATGGATGGCGTACGGACCATGCCTCAGTACCTGAGCGATACGTACGCGGCTTTAAAGCCATACTTTAAAAACGCTCCCACGCACCGTTAGGAGGCATCCCCCATGCGCTACGTTAAGGTTCTCATTCTGGCCCTTTTCTTCTTTCTGTGCCTGGTTTTCCTTTTCCAGAATCAGAATGTGCTTTCCCAGAAACTCACGCTCGAGCTGAACCTCCTGGCCATTCCCAAGATGACCTCCATCGAGCTTCCCTTCTACTTCATCATCCTGGTGTCCTTCCTGGCCGGCTGCGTCATGGCCCTCCTGCTCCTGCTCTGGGACAGGATGCGCCTTTCCGCGCACATCCTGCAGCAGACCTGGCGCATCAGCAACCTTGAAAACGAGAATCACAAGCTCGTTGAAGATATGGGCAAGCTGGCCAACGCCGATGAGGACGACCGTTCCGGCATGTTCGCCCGCATCAAGGCCCAGTATCTGAAGGCCCGCCAAGACCGCAAGGCGAAGAAGGGACACAGGGCCGCTGCGAAGGCCGCCCAGGAAGCGGGTGCTCCGGCTGACAGCGCTCCCGCGGACAGCTCCTTCGAGCAGGAAACCCCGCAGCAGCACTAGGCTGAGATCCGCATATCCGATAAAACCAGCGGCGGCCGGCTCTTGCCGGCCGCCGCTTCTCAGTTTTTCAGACGGGATGGAACATGTCAGACGCAAACGACACGAAGAACAACGCCTTTCCTGACAGACCGGAAAAGAATACCGCTGCCGCAGATCACAGCCAGTTCACCGGAGGTCCGGCCGTCGATGCCGAAAGCCCGCTTCTCGACAGCCCGGACAGCGCTCCGGACGCGAAGGACATAGCCGGCGGCTACCGCATCACGCCTATGTTCCGGCAGTATCTCGAGGTCAAACGCCAGTATCCGGACGCCCTCCTCTTTTACCGCATGGGCGACTTCTACGAGCTCTTCTTCGAGGACGCCGGCATCGCGGCCAGGGAACTCCAGCTGGCCCTCACCTCCAGAAACCGCGGCGACGACAATCCCATCCCCATGTGCGGCGTGCCCTGGCGTGCCATGGAATCCTACGCCGCCCAGCTCATTGACAAGGGCTACAGCATCGCCGTCTGCGATCAGACCGAGGATCCCCGCCACGCGAAGGGACTCGTGAGCCGCGCCGTCACCCGCGTGGTCACCCCGGGCACTGTGCTCGACGACGCCAACCTCGATTCCAAGGCGCACAACTACCTCGGCTCGTTCTTCCCTGACGGGGACAGCGCGGGCTTCGTCTGGGCTGATATCACCACAGGCCAGTGGAGCGGCCTCGAGGCCCGTACCGACACCTGCTGGCAGTGGAGCCTCAAATTCGCGCCGCGTGAGCTCCTCCTTCCCGAGGGCGCCGGACTGCCCGAAGACGCCGACCTCACGGGCATACGCCTTGTGCGCCGCCGCAAAGGCGCCTTTGACGCCCGCCAGGCGGAAGAGCGCATCCTCGCCTGCCAGCAGGTGGCCGACCTCTCCGCCCTCGGCATGCAGGACAAGCCTCTGCTGACACGAGCCGCGGGCGCCCTGCTCACCTATCTCACCCAGACCCAGAAGCGCAATCCTGACCACATGCTGCCCTTCCGGCCGCTCGATACCTGCGGATGCCTCATCATCGACGATGTCACGGAGCGCAACCTCGAGCTCTTTCAGCGTCTTAACGGCGCGCGCGGCAAAGGAACCCTCGTGCACGTCATGGACGCCACGGTGACGCCTATGGGCGGACGCCTCCTCGAGGACTGCCTCAAGCGCCCCCTGCGCGATCCGGCTGCCATCACCCGCATCCAGGACGCCGTGGAATACCTCTGCCGGGACGACAAAAAACGCGCGGTGCTCAGGGAAGCCCTCGAAGGCGTCTTCGATCTCGAGCGCCTCTCCACGCGCATTCATATGAACCGCGCCCTGCCAAGAGACTTTGCGGCCCTGAAGAATTCCCTCGAGGCTCTCCCGAAGGTCGAAGCCGCGCTTACCATGGACACGGGCCGGGGTTCAGGCGTGCCCCCCTTCCTTCAGGAACTCCTTGAAGGCTGGGACAATCTTGACGACTGCCGCGATCTTCTGACGCGGGCCCTGCGCATGCCTCCGCCCCAGGTCATCACGGACGGCGGGATCTTCGCGCCCGGCTACAATGCCGAGCTCGATGCCCTCCTCGATCTCTCCGAACACGGCGAAAAGAAGCTCAGAGAAATGTTCGAACGGGATCAGGAACGCGCCGGCTGCAAGCTGAAGTTCGGGAGCAACCGCGTCTTCGGGTACTATTACGAGATTTCCCGCGGCCAGAAGGTGGATTCCCTCCCTGAGGACTTCGCCCGCCGCCAGACGCTCACCACGGGCGAGCGCTACACCACGCCGGGGCTCAGGGAGCTCGAGGAACGCATCCTCGAGGCAGGAGAAAAACAGCGCGACCTCGAATACCGCCTCTTCCAGGAGCTCAGGGATACCGTAGCCGCCCAGCGCGGAAGGCTCCTCTCCGTGTCACGCCGGATCGCCCGCCTCGACTACTGGCAGTCCCTCGCCGAAAAAGCCCGGCAGAACGGCTGGACCAGACCCGTCATCACGGACAGCCCCAACCTTTCCGTGCAGGAGGGACGTCATCCCGTTGTTGAGGAAGTCATCGGCCAGGCCAACTTCGTCCCGAACAGCTTCGTTCTGGACAAAAACCGCCGCCTCTGCCTGCTCACCGGTCCCAACATGGCCGGCAAATCCACCATCCTGAGGCAGATCGCCATCATCTGCATCATGGCCCAGATGGGCTCCTTCGTCCCCGCCTCCGCTGCCGAAATCGGCCTTGTGGACCGTCTCTTTTCCCGCGTGGGCGCTTCCGACAACCTCGCCCGCGGCCAGAGCACCTTTATGGTGGAAATGATGGAGACCGCACGCATCCTGCGCCAGTCCGGGCGCCGCAGCCTGATTATCCTCGACGAGATCGGCCGCGGCACGAGCACCTATGACGGCCTCGCCCTGGCCTGGGCCGTGGCCGAAGATCTGGCCCAGCGTTTCGGAGGCTCCCTGCGCACCCTCTTCGCCACGCATTACCACGAGCTCACCCAGCTCGAGGGACAGGTGCCCGGCGTCTTCACCATGAACATCGCCGTCCAGGAGCACAATAAAAGCATTCTTTTCCTGCACAGACTCCTTCCCGGCCCCACGGACAAAAGCTACGGCGTGGAAGTGGCCCGCCTTGCCGGCGTGCCCCGTTCCGTCGTGAACCGTGCCCGGGATCTGCTCGGCCGCTTTGAGGCCATCAAAAAATCGGGGCACAAAGCCTTC
>OIWU01002716.1_pt1 | contig 14601 bp, 9 predicted proteins | sample 1587711 | NCBI WGS metagenome assembly OIWU01 (sample SAMEA3888909, study PRJEB22519) | human gut metagenome | biome: human gut; feature: human-associated habitat; material: faeces | place: Denmark | collected 2010 | reverse complement strand
GAGTCAACCTCTGACCTGCTTGGCTTCAGGGACTTAGGATCTACCGGTTTAACTGTTTTGGTGGAGTCGGCACCGTCAATGGCTGCTTTGTTGCCGCCGTTTGATGTGCAAGATACTGCAAGCGCTACGATGAGTGATGCTGCGATGAATTTTAATGTTTTCATTTTAGTATAATTATTAAATATCTTTTTCCGCTTCTTCAGCAGCCGCAAATATCGTAATTTTATTTGAAAGTCAGAAATTTAATGCTAAATTTGGTTAAATGATTTTTTGCCTATGGGAATTGACTCAGAGCTCATCCACGCTAAACTGAAAGAGTTTTTCGGGTTCTCTTCATTCAAAGGGGAACAGGAACAGATTATATCCAACCTGCTGCAAGGCAATGATTCATTTGTGATTATGCCGACAGGTGGAGGAAAGTCATTGTGCTACCAGCTGCCTGCTCTTCTGATGGAAGGCACGGCCATCGTGATTTCCCCGCTGATCGCATTGATGAAAAACCAGGTGGACGCCATCCGCGGTTTCGTGGCGGGAAACGAAGGCATTGCGCATTTCCTCAACTCTTCATTGACAAAAGCCCAGATTGCGGAGGTTACGGAGGATCTGACTTCCGGAGTGACCAAGCTGCTGTATGTGGCGCCGGAGAGCCTTACGAAGGAGGAGAACATCGCGATCCTGAGGCAGATCCGCATATCATTCTTCGCTGTGGACGAGGCGCACTGCATTTCCGACTGGGGACATGACTTCAGACCTGAATACAGGAAGATCCGTCCTATCGTGGACGAAATCGGCAGGGCCCCGATCATTGCATTGACGGCGACAGCCACTCCGAAGGTTCAGAACGACATCCTGAAGAACCTGGGGATTATGGACGCGCATGTGTTCAAGTCCTCGTTCAACAGGCCGAATCTCTACTATGAAGTACGCGACAAGATAGACCAGGACAAGGACATCATCAAGTATATCAAGCAGCATCCCGGAAAGTCGGGCATCATATATTGTCTGAGCCGCAAGAAGGTGGAGGAACTGGCCCAGATGCTTGTGATCAATGGTATCCGTGCCGTGCCTTACCACGCCGGCCTGGATGCGAAAGTGAGGGCGGAGAACCAGGACAAGTTCCTGATGGAGGAAGTGGACGTGATCGTGGCCACCATCGCATTCGGAATGGGTATCGACAAGCCTGATGTGCGGTTCGTCATCCATTACGACGTGCCGAGAAGTCTGGAAGGGTATTATCAGGAGACCGGAAGGGCCGGTAGAGACGGTCGGGAAGGTGTCTGCATAGCATATTACAGTTATAAGGATATCCGCAAGCTGGACAAGTTCCTGATGAGCAAACCGGTGTCCGAGCAGGAAATCGGACGTCAGTTGCTCATGGAAATCGAGGCCTACGCGGAATCGGGTGATTGCCGCAGGAAGCTGCTGCTGAGCTATTTCGGTGAGGATTATACTCAGGACAACTGTGGTGCTTGTGACAACTGCCTGTCGCCTAAGCCGCGTTTCGATGCGAGAAAGGAGATGGCGATGGTCATCAGTCTGGTAAATTCTCTGCCTGAGCATTTCAAGGTGGAACATCTTGCCAATGTGCTGACCGGCATTGCCACGGCGATGATAAAGTCGTACAATCATGACAAGCTTCCGATGTTCGGAGCCGGGTCGGACCATCCTGTAAGATTCTGGGAAATGGTTATCCATCAGGGGATTATAAGGCATTTCCTGAAAAGGAACATTGACTCGTACGGGCTTGTTTCCGTGACTGACGAGGGACTGGCATTCGCTGCCGCGCCGACCGAGCTGATGTTGGCAGCCGACCGCAGCTTTTCAGAGGGCAATGCAGATGATGACGATGACGACGACGCTCCTGTTCCGGCTAAAGGCGCCGGCGGAGGCGATATGCAGCTTCTGTCAATGTTGAAGGACCTCAGGCGTGACGAGGGCAAGAGGCTCCATCTTCAGCCTTGGATAATCTTCAGCGATTCGTCCCTGGAAGACATGTCCATAATGTATCCTGAGACGTTTGACGAGCTCATCAAGTGCCAGGGTGTCGGCGAGGGCAAGGCGAAGAAATACGGAAAGCCGTTCCTCGAGCTGATTACCAGATATGTTGAGGACAATGAGATCTCCCGTCCGGATGATTTCCTGGTAAGGTCGATGCCGAACAAGTCTTCGGACAAGATCTTCATCATCCAGAGCGTGGACAGGCGTATGGCATTGGAAGATATCGCGGAAGCCCGCAATATGGAGATGTCTGATCTGCTTTCCGCCATGGAGGGCATCGTGGAGTCCGGCACGAAGCTGAATCTGGATTACTATATCGACAACAATCTGGATGCGGACGTGGCCGACGAACTGTACGAATGGTTCAGGACTGAAGCCGAGTCCGACTCGCTCGAGGATGCCATCGACGCTCTTGCCGGCGACTATGAAGAGATGGAAATCAGGCTGGTGCGTATGAAATTCCTCTCCGAGGTGGCGAATTGAAGCCGGCGGCTTGAGCCTGCTCCTTTCGTCTTTTCAGCATTCGCGGATGCGGAGTCCCCGCTCGAGAGCCACGCTGCGCTTCCACGGCTTAGGGCCTACTCATTGGGCAGCATCACGAGCTTGCGCTTCTCGTAATGTGCGAGGTAGCGGAATCCGCAGCTTTTCAGAATATGTGCGAACCTGTCGAAATGCAGGCCCACGTTCCCGGCATCGTGTGAATCGGAGCCGAGACTGATTATCTCACCTCCAAGTTCACGGTACCTGCGCAGGATGTTCTCGTCCAAGACCGGTGTCCTGCCTTTCAGCTCCTGGTATGTCTTGGTGTTGATTTCCAATGCCTTGCCATTCTCAGCAAGGAATCGGAGCATCTCGTCCAGCACGTCCGGGAAATCTTTGTACAGGATGCTGGCCTCGGGATACGGGGCATATCTGGTGACATAGTCATAGTGCCCCATTATGTCGAAACGGTCCCCGAGCCAGACGATTTCCTCGTACAATGTCTCGAGATAGTGCCTGTACGCCGTCTTCCAGTCCTTGCCTTCATAGTAGCCGCCCCAGAACGGGTCAGTATCGTCGAGATAATGCACTGAGGCAATGACTTCGTCGAAACTGTGCTCCTCCAGATGCCTGGCGATTTTCTCCCGCTCGCTTTTCTGGACGCCTATCTCTATGCCTTTGAACACTTTGAAGCCTGTCGGAATTGCGACATCTCCGTTTCCGGGAGCCGCAGCTTTTGCCGGTTCGCCGCAGCCCGGTATTTCTCCGGAATGGACAAGATCATTGACCCTGTCGATTTCGGCATCACGCGCGTCCACGTCGAAGACTTCAGAGACGTACGACTCGTATTTGGCCTTCATCGGCGGCACATAGAAGTCGCAGTGGTCGGTGAAGCAGATGCCGCCCAGCCCTTTCCGGATGGCCCTGCATGCGGTCGCTTCCACGCTTGTGCGTTTCCCGTCGAAGGAAAACTGGCTGTGATTGTGATTGTCGAAAAGCATTGACCTGACTCCTAACTAAGTCCGTCTATGGCACCGTCCTTCACGTCAATCCTGAGAGCCTGCGGCGATTTCGGCAGACCCGGCATGCGGATGATGTCTCCTGCGATGGCCACTATCATCTCTGCCCCGGCATTGATGACAACGTCCTTGATGTCGAACTCGAATCCTTCCGGCGCTCCGTAGAGTTTAGGGTCCTGTGAGAATGAATACTGCGTCTTGGCAATGCAGATAGGGAAATTTCCATATCCCAATTCTACAATATGCTTCAGTTTCTTACGGGCAGCGGCACTATACGTAATAATGCTGGCACCGTATAAATTACAAGCCACCTTCGATATTTTAGTTTCTACACTATCCTCATCATCATAGGCATATTGCAAAGGCTCGGAAGGTTGTTCCTCAATGGTTTTCACAACCAGTTCCGCCAATTCTACTGCCCCTTCGCCACCATCAGTAAAGGCGTTGTTCACTGCAAAGCCCACACCTTTCTTCTCGCAATGGGTACGGATATAATCCACTTCTTCCTCCGAATCATCCCCATAACGGTTAAACGCAACGACAACTGTCTGACCGAAATATCTCAAATTACGCAAATGCTTATCCATATTGGCCACACCCTGCTTCAAAGCTTCCAGATTGGGTTCCTTTATCTTATCCTGTGATACGCCGCCATGCATTTTCAATGCACGGGCAGTCACCACCAAGACGGTCAGTTTAGGTGTGATACCTGCTTTACGGCACTTGATATCATAGAACTTCTCCGCTCCCAGGTCAGCCCCGAATCCGGCTTCGGTAATAGTATAATCACTAAAAGTCATTGCCATCTTGGTTGCCAGAATAGAGTTGCAACCGTGAGCGATATTGGCAAACGGTCCCCCATGAACAAAGGCAGCAGTATGTTCCGTAGTTTGTACCAGATTAGGAGAAAGAGCATCTTTCAAAAGAACTGTAATGGCTCCGGCAACTCCTAAATCTTTTACAGTAAAAGGCTTGTTGTCATACGTAAAACCTAATAAAATATTTTCAATGCGACGACGCAGGTCCTTTTCATCCTTAGCCAGACACAGAATAGCCATAATTTCAGATGCAGGAGTAATATCAAAACCTGACTCCTGGGTAATTCCGTTGGTCTTCGGTCCTAGTCCTGTAACAATATAACGGAGGGAACGGTCATTCACATCCAACACACGACGCCACAGCACTTCCTTCAATCCGAAACCATTATCACGATTCTGATAAAGGTAATTGTCCAACAAGGCCGAAATCATATTGTGAGCGGAAGTGATGGCATGAAAATCACCTGTAAAATGAAGATTAATCTTATCCATCGGCAAAACTTGGGCATATCCTCCTCCGGCAGCTCCCCCTTTCATTCCGAAACAAGGACCTAGCGACGGCTCGCGCAAGGCAACAATTGTTTTCTTTCCTATTTTATTCAGTCCCAAAGCCAATCCGATGGAAACAGTGGTCTTACCAATACCGGCTTTGGTAGGAGTGATGGCAGTAACTAGAATAAGGTTACTCTGCTGCACCTTTTCTTCGTTTATCTGACTTTCATCCACTTTGGCAATATAGCGCCCGTAATTACTGATGTGCTCTACAGGAATACCGGTTTCCCGAGCCACTTGTTTAATTTTGACCAGCTCAATGCTGCGTGCTATTTCAATGTCCGTTTTCATCTTTTTACTAAATTTAGGCGGCAAAGGTAATATATTTCCTTAACTTTGTTTTGGTTTCAAACAACAAAATAATATAAGGAGTAAGCAAATGAACAATTTTGTATTTTACAGCCCTACCGAGTTTGTATTTGGCAAGGATACAGAAATCCAAACCGGTACTCTTGCTAAAAAGTATAACGCCCGGAAGGCAATGATTGTTTACGGTGGAGGCTCTATTATTCGCAACGGATTACTGCAACGCATAGAAGATTCTCTGCAACAGGCAGGAGTGGATTATGTAAAATTAGGAGGCGTACAACCTAATCCTACTGACCCGAAAGTTTACGAAGGCATTGAACTGGCGCGCAAAGAAGGCGTGGACTTTATGCTTCCCGTAGGGGGAGGCTCTGTCATTGACACTGCAAAAGCCATTGCGGCAGGAGTGCCCTACGAAGGTGATTTTTGGGATTTCTATATAGGAAAAGCCAAAGTGAAGAAGGCCTTAAAAGTGGGTGTGGTACTTACTATTCCCGCTGCCGGCAGCGAAGGTTCGGGCAATACGGTGATTACCAAACTGGAAGGTCTGCAAAAACTAAGTTTGCGTGTACCGGAATTACTACGGCCTGTTTTTGCTGTGATGAATCCGGAACTGACCTATACTCTCCCCCCCTACCAGACAGCTTGTGGCATTGCCGATATGATGGTACACATTATGGAACGTTATTTTACCAACACTCCCGATGTAGAAATCAGTGACCGGCTGTGTGAAGGGACTTTGATGGCTATCATCAAAGAAGCATATAAAGTGAAGCAGAACCCGAACGATTACGAAGCACGCGCCAATATCATGTGGTGTGGAACAATTGCTCATAATGGTACGTGTGGAGTAGGTTGTGAGGAAGACTGGGCATCACATTTTCTGGAACATGAAATCAGTGCTGTATATAATGTGACACATGGAGCAGGACTAGCAGTAATCGTACCTGCATGGATGACATTCATGGCAGAACATAACCCGAAAAAGATTGCCCGGTTTGCAAACCGCGTTTTCGGAGTTCCCGAGAATGAGGATTTGGAAGAAATGGCACTTGCCGGCATATCACGATTGAAGCATTTTTTCAGATACATGGGCCTGCCGGTCAATTTCAAAGAATTGGGTATAGAACATCCTGATATTGAACTGCTAGTGAAAAAACTGCATGAAAACAAAGGTGAATTAGTAGGTAATTATGTAAAACTGAACAAAGAATATAGTAAAGAGATATTCGAACTAGCCTGCAAATAACCCGCACAGCCCAACTGTTCTAAAATATAGGCATCCGGTTTATCTGCCTTTATTTCATTCAGAACCGTAAAGCTCCTAAAGTACTCTATTTTCCAGGCGCGCCGGCACGAACTACGTTATTCGTGCCAGCCGCATCTGAGAAATATAGCACCATTAAGCGACAGACACTTCATGCAACGACTTCCCTCTTACCCATTTATACTCCAACATTTACCACCTTTTACTTCACTATTTATATGCTTTTTAGCATAAAACGCTAGGTTTTTCCAACCATTTAAAGTAACTTCGCCGGACTTTTTTGGAGAAAAAACAATGTATATATTCCGATCAATTCACGAAATAATAAATACGATTTTTGTAGCTAAAGGGCTATTGGTAGAGATGTTTGAGAAGAGAAAAGTACTTAGTTTTCGATACTCGGACGCACTAGCCCTATTGAAAGAGGATGAAAACCGTTTAAAGATACTCATCGAAAAGGAAATCATACACCAAAACGGAAACTTTGTGGAACTGGATGCCCGATTCCTTGATTTCTTCGAACTGCTGCTGGAAGCGAACGAGGAAATCAACACGGCTACCGTAGAGGAAAACATAGAGTACCTGCACGAACTGATGGACTACTACCTGAAAGAAAAGATCCAGTCGCGCAAGGAAAGTTATGTACGCAATATCAAGATTACCTTTCAGAAACTGGCACGTGTAACGATACGGAACATTATCAACCTTCAACACAATATTGATAATGCTTTCAAACACGAGCCCACATACCAGATAAAAATAGCCAAACTGCAAAATCTGGACAAGAAACGAATCAACATCCAGCGGTTGATAGACTCTACCGAACATCTGATTCTGCATGAAGAACGGGATTTCTTCCGCCAGGCCACTGACGAAGAGCTGACCCGCATCCTGCTCGAACTGCGGCAGGAACTGCAACTATCAGCTCACAGTCTGATTCGTGCCCAGCAGGATATCATCAATTACCTGAACCAAATAAAGAATCAGGTGATACTGGTAGAAAAAATACGAAAAGTAAAATATCTGCAAGATCAGTTCGAGTTACGTGCCCGGAGTAATCTGTCCGAAATAATGGAACGGGAACGCTCCCTCCTGTTGGAAGGCAATACACAAGCATCGTTCAAACTGTCCCCCAGCTATCTGGCCAGTGACGAAGTGCGTCCCATCATTCTGAAAGTTATCAGCAATCAGAAGTATCGTGAAATTGTACGGAAAAATGAAGCCGGAGCTTTCAGTGAAGAAGACTTGGAAGCACAGGCCATGTACGAAGAAGTGATTAATCTGGACGAAGTGGTAACCGCCTTTGTGCAGTCGGGGGCAGAAGCCCGCTGGAAAGGAGAGCCGGTCAGCGACCTTTTTTCCTTTCTGTTGCAATATCATTTCCATCGCGAAGTGGATGAAAAGGAACGTACCACGTTCTTCTGTCAGATTGTCTCACTTTACGAGAGCCAACTGGAAATCCGGAACGAGTTCGGACTCCACAATCAATATGAATATGCTAAAATATACCCACTCTGAGAATTATGGATTTAAATATACAAATACCCGATAATACCGCATCCATCTTTGAATACCTGCAAAAAGGACTGTTCATCAGTTCCAACAGCACCAGCGAAGAAGTACGCGATATGTATAATGAAATAGATGAGAACTACGAATCTCTCTATCAGTATTTCTCACAAATAAACTATACACTGGAACGGGGAAACGAATATTTCTTCTTCTCCCGTATAGAACCTAAAGCCACACTGGAGCAAAAAATCATGCGTGCCTATTACTGGATAGATGTGCTCGATTTTTTCAAAACCTACGATGAAACATTCGGTCCCGGATTCCGCTTCCAGCCCGAACAGATATTGGTGGAAACCAACATCAACATGCTGCTCCAAAACAAACTGGACGGTATGCGGAAACACTTCTCGGACAAGGACATCCGCAAGGAAGTGCTGGAAAACATGATACGCCAGCTCACCAAAGACTCGTTCCTGGAACAGGAAAATGAGAAAACCAATACGTATAAAGTGATGAGCGCCTGGCATTATCTGGAAAGACTGATTGAAAGTATCAACATTTACGACGAAACCGAAGATGAGAAACCTGAGTAGAATTATCTTTATCAATAGTGCGAATATCCCTTATTCGGACGATATCTATCTGGACGGAAACGTTCACTTCATCGGTACGCAGGGAGTGGGAAAAAGTACCCTTCTGCGTGCTATCCTTTTCTTTTACAATGCCGACACGCAACGACTGGGCATTTCGGTGGAAAAGCAGAATTACACGGATTACTATTTTCCCTACTCCAATTCGTATATCGTTTACGAAGTGGCAACAGAGAACGGCGCGTTCTGTATTCTGAGTTTCAAATCGATGAACCGTGTATGTTACCGCTTCATCCACTCTCCTTACCGCAAAGAATTCTTTATAGACAAGAATCGGGTGGCCTATAGCGTGCGTGCCGTGCTGGACCAATATGGCATAGAATATTCACGTATCATCTATACCTACGACGAGTATCGGAACATTCTGTATGGAAACAGTACAAGTCCTGAGTTCAGCCGGTACTCGCTGATGGAGAGCAAGCAATACCAGAATATTCCGCGCACTATACAGAACGTGTTGCTGAATTCGAAACTGGATGCTGAATTTATCAAGAAAACAATCATTTCTTCTCTGAACGAAGATGAAACGGCCATCGACCTGAACAGTTACAAGGAGCATCTGAAAAACTTTGAAACCCGTCTGAAGGATATCGAAGAATTTCAGAAACGGGAAACCCGGAAACAGGCTCGGGAAATCACACTGTTATCCCAACAAACGTCCAAACTGCAAGGCGGACTGGTGCAGAATTGCCGTGAACTGGTTGCCGCTTTCCGCAAAGCCGAAAGTATCCTTCCCCAATGGAAAGAGAAACAAGACCGCACGGATGCCGACAAAGGAAAACTGATACGCCGGAAACAGGAGCTTCAGGATGAATCGCGCAAACGCAGCGACAAGTTACAGGAAGCGCTGGCAGTGCTGAACAACGAACTGCAAAAGGCATTAGGCAAAGAAAAGGACTATCAGAACAAGAACATAGAAGAGATTATAGAACGCTCTTCCAAAAAAGAGGAATGGAAGAACCGGCAGGTGGGATTGCTGGAAGAACAACGCATCCTTACCTCACAATATATGGAAATATCCACCAAAAAGAAACGTATGCCTTTTTACCGGTACCGGTACAGCGCTGTCTGGACCTGGCCCGCAGCAGCGGATTTGCTTCTCTGACGCCGGGCAGCCATCCCATCGACGGCGATTCCCTGTTCGTCAATGTCGCAGCCTATACGACGGGACCGGAAGAAACGCGCAGCGGTTCACTGATTCCCTTTACCAGGAGTTCGAAAGCCTGTCACAGCAACTCCATCCGCTGAAAGCCGAGAAACTGGGCGAACTGAACGCTATAGATTACCAGATAAAATTATGCAGAAAGGAGGTTTTCTTTGAGGAAGAGCAACAGGAATTGAAAACACGTATCCAAAACTATGCCAACTTTCATACGGAACGGAAAAACCGTATCGCCCAAGCGCAGCTCATCATCAAGGAACTGACCATGACTTGGGAAGAGGAACAGCAGAAACAGTTGAAAGAAAAAGACCTGACCTTGCAAAAACTGCAACAGGAGATGCTGCAACTCCGTCCCCGCATAGACGAATTACAAGCTTTTCTGAACAACAGCAAAGACACCTTGCAAGGCTGGCTGAAAGAAAACAAAAAGGGATGGGAAGAGAATATCGGCAAACTGTGTGATGAGAGCATCTTATGGCAACGGGGGCTTTTTCCGCAAATTACCATTGAGGGGGGAAACTCATTCTATGGCATTTCCATCAATTTAGACAGCATCCACCGCCCCATCAAATCCATAGACGATTATATCGTCGAGAAAGAAAACGGTGAAAAACGTCTGGAAGAAATCACTGCTGCCATGCAACGCCAGCAAACTGAAAGGGAGGAGTTGCAGGAACAGTTGAAACGCAAATACCAACCGCAGATAAAGGAACAAAAAGCCATTATCAGCCAAATAGAGTATGAACTGGAACAATTGGAACGCCAATACCAGCAGGATATGCTCGACTTGGAAGAGTGGAAGAAGAAAGCCAATGAGGAACGGAATGCCAAAATAAACCGATTGGAAAACGAACAGCGCAAACGGGTTGCCGAACTGGACGGTATAAACAGCAAGCTAAAAAACCTGAACAAAGAAAAGACAGAGAAACTGGATAGCCTGAAACAGGAATGGAACAAGCAACAACAGGCTCTTGCCGCCGAAAAAAAGACACAAGCGGAAGTTATCGGGAAGGAAGAAAAAGAAGAGCAACGCAGAATTTCCTCCATCAAAACCGAATATGAAGCGGATATGCAGAAAGAGCTTCACTCGCAGGGAGCAGATACCGAACGTCTGCAAGACATTGCCAACCAACTGGTCCAGCTGGAAAAAGAGCTTTCTTTCATTAAGGAGAATGCGACACTGGTCATCGAATACCAAAAAGACAAACGGGATTTGATAGACCGTATTCCCGGATGGCAACGGGAGCACGATGAACAAAAACGTCTGCTCCAATTGGAACGGGAAACGCTGAGAGTGGAAACATCCTCCCTACAAGAAAAAATAGACCTTCTGAACAAAGAATGGGAAGAAGCGGAAGAAAATGTAAGGGAACTGCAAAAGAACCTGGAGGCTTACAGCAAGATTCCGGCATACGACTGGTATAAACCGCATCAGGATATATTCCGTTCCGAAAACACGCAAACCATGCAGACCACCAAGACCTGTATGGAACTGATTGACGAACTGACCCGCCAGGCCAACCAATTCACGCAGGTGCAAAGCAAGCTCCGTAAAGAAGTGAACCTTTTCACCGGACATTTTGATGAGGACAACACCTTCAAGTTCCGCGTAAAATTCAACGAGGATTGGGAATATGTACGCTTTGCCGACGAACTGCACGACTTTGTGGAAGAGAACCGCATAGACGAGTATATCCGTCGCATTAACAATGAACATTGGGATACCTTCAAACGTATCAGTATGGACACCTCCATGCTGACTTCATCGGAAGATGATATTCAAGATGTGATCCGTGAAATCAATAAAGGTTTCGCCACCTGCAATTTTGTGGGAGTCATCCAGCGCATTGAAATGAAAGTGGAAGAGAGCAGCAACCGCGTAGTGAATATTCTGCGTGAGATACAGAAATATTACCATGATTACGGCTATGACCTCTCACCGGAAACCAACCTGTTCTCCTCTGCCAAGGAGCAATTGGTAAAAGAAGAAGCGATCACTTTGCTGCGTACCTTTATCAAGGAAATACATGCTTACCGCTATGACAGTATCCGCCTGTATGATTCCTTCGAGTTGCGTTTCCGCATTGTGGAGAACGGCAATGACACCGGATTTATCGAGAAGATAGCCAATGTGGGGTCGGAAGGAACCGACATTCTGGTAAAAGCGATGATAAACATCATGTTGCTGAATGTGTTCAAGGAAGGAGCATCCCGCAAATTCAAAGATTTCAAGTTACACTGCATGATGGATGAAATAGGCAAACTACATCCCAACAACATCAGCGGTATCCTGAAATTCGCCAATGACCGGAACATCATTCTTATCAACGGTTCTCCCACCGAACTGAACCGCGATGCGTATAAGCACGTTTACCTGCTTACCAAAGGAACACAGAACAAGACCCGCATCGCACGGTTAATCTCAGATAAACAGCTATAAAAGCCAGTAATAACAAACTGTATATTTCTATATTATAATGCACAATCTCTCAAAAAAAGATTGTGCATTATTCTTTTTCCGTGAACATTCTCCTTACATGTACCTGCTACGGTTGGGACGGAGAGCTTGTGAAAGTTCCTCCACCTTTTTTCCACAAAGAAAAGAGCGGCTTCCATTCCTGCAATATTCATATCAGAGTAACCCAAACAACCGGACAAAGAACAAATTTACATCCACTTTTCTCCATACAAAGGGAATAACATTAAACATATTTGTGTAATTTCGCCCGGTAATAAAACTACAAACCAATACGCGCTATGATATTTAACCGGACTGAAAAGGAAGAAAAAGCCTATCTCATGGATATTATTGCTTTATTAGCTGCCAATATCGAACAGATGGATAAGGCCATTGAAGATAAATCCAAAGACGTAATGGAGCACAAACTCTACTTGTGGGAAAATCTGTCCGAACTGGACCGAGCCGAGAAAAGTGCGGTCCGGCAGATAGTCACCCAACAAGTAGCAGCCAGCGAGTCCTTGGCCGAGAAAAAGAAACGTTATCGCAAAATGATGGCCATCCCCTATTTCGGTCGCATCGACTTTCAAGAAAAAGGGCAACCCGAAGTCCTGCCATTATATATAGGTATACACTCATTTTTCAATCCTCCCACCAATGAAAATCTGATACACGACTGGCGTGCCCCCATCTCCAGCATGTTCTATGATTATGAATTAGGAGAAGCACATTTCGACGCCCCCTCGGGAGAAGTGAAAGGTAACATCCGTCTGAAACGCCAGTATCGCATCCGTGACGGAAAAATGGAATTCATGCTGGAAAGTTCACTGAATATTCAAGATGACATCCTTCAGAAGGAATTGAGTGGAAACTCCGATGACCGGATGAAGAATATAGTCGCCACCATCCAACGGGAACAGAATAAAATTATCCGTAATGATACATCGAACACCCTGATTATCCAAGGAGTAGCCGGTTCAGGAAAAACATCCATCGCCTTGCACCGCGTAGCCTATCTGCTATATCGGCACAAAGGGGAAATCACGTCCAATGATATCCTGATCATTTCCCCCAATAAAGTATTTGCCGATTACATCTCGAACGTACTTCCCGAATTGGGAGAAGAAAAAATTGAAGAATGCGGCTTTGAGGAATTAATGCTTAAAATACTGGACAACAAATATAAAATACAAACCTTCTTTGACCAGGTGGCCGAAATACTGGACAAAGAGGAAGAAGATTTTATAGAACGTATCCGATTCAAATCCACCACCGAGTTTATCCAGCAGATGGATAAATACATTCTATATTTGGAACAAAACGCATTTCGGCCAACCGACCTGAAAGCAGGGCGTATCCCTATCCCTGCCGAGTACCTGAAAGAACGTTTCGCGGCATGGCACCGCCTGCCCATGCGCAGCCGTTTCCAACCAATGGCAGAAGAAATTGCCCGCGAACTGACTTTCACCTATCACCAAGAACCGATGGGAAGAATACAGATACGGCAGTTGGGTAATGAACTGAAAAAGATGTTCAACAATAAAGACCTCGACTTATACAAGGGATTTTATGACTGGCTGGGAAAACCGGAAATGTTCAAGCAGGGTAAAAACCGGAAATTGGAATATGCGGATGTAGCTCCATTACTTTATTTGAAACTGGCCCTGGAAGATAATAAAACCATGTATGGCATCAAGCATCTGCTGGTAGACGAAATGCAGGACTATACTCCGATACAATACAAAGTTCTGGCTAAATTATTCCCTTGCCGGAAAACAATATTGGGAGATGCAAAGCAATCAGTAAATCCATACAGTTCCACCACCTGCGAACAGATCCAACGTGTACTGGTCGGCTCGGAAGTGATGAAGCTTTGTAAAAGTTATCGCTCCACGTATGAAATCACAGAGTTTGCCCAACGCATTGCCAAGAACGAGGAAATGGAAGCTATAGAGCGTCATGGAGAGGAACCGGCAGTCGCCTTGCTGCCTACTGAAAAGAAAGAGATAGAATGGATAGAAAACCTCATCACCTCTTTCCTGAAAGGAGCTGATGTATCCATGGGTATAATATGCAAAACCGTAAAACAAGCGGACAAGTTGTATGCAGCCATCAATCATTTGTCTGATAAGATCTGTTTGCTGACAGAAGAAAGTGTAGCTTTTGTCAATGGGGTGGTCATTACTACAGCCCACATGGCAAAAGGGCTGGAGTTTGACGAAGTGATTGTTCCATTTGTAACTGATAAAGACTATAGAACAGAAATAGACCGCAGCATGTTATATGTAGCCTGCACCCGTGCCATGCATAAACTTTATATTTCCGCATCGGGTAATATAAGTACATTTCTATCATAAGCATTGACAAAACATCATCCAT
>OIWU01002712.1_pt1 | contig 14608 bp, 18 predicted proteins | sample 1587711 | NCBI WGS metagenome assembly OIWU01 (sample SAMEA3888909, study PRJEB22519) | human gut metagenome | biome: human gut; feature: human-associated habitat; material: faeces | place: Denmark | collected 2010 | reverse complement strand
GAAAATACATATTATTCCTGAAGTGTCCGATTATATCTTTAGGGAAGTGCCCGATTATCTCCTTAGAGAAGTGCTCGATTATCTCCTCTTTAAGGGAGCATTTGATTATTAACATCCCGTTTCAATCCGGGAAGATAGCAATAGACGAGAAACGCCGGCTCTTAGGTCGAGAAGAATTGCAGATAAGTAAACTCATACAATAGCCAACCAATCCCGACTATAACTCTGATAGAATACAGGCCAACAATTGCTATCATCACCAATCTCCGCAATGGTAACTTTCTGATATCGCCAGCAGCGGCGAGCGCATAAAAGCCTGCAATGGTAAAGCCAGCTGCCAAGCAAACCGTAACAACATACAACAGCCATTCCTGCCCATAACAGAGATGCTTCATTTCCTCTTCTTTTCCTCTTCTTTTCCTCTTCTCTTCTTTTCTTTTCCTTCTCTTTTTCTCTTCTTTTCCATCCCCTCTTCTTTCTTCTTTCCCCTCCTCTTTTCATCTTCTACCGGAATCCTACTTTCTGTTATTTTTCTTATCCATTTTCCGTTCTACTTTTTATCACCACCTATTTGATGTAATGAGATTACAAAGATATGCATTTATAGGGCAGATGACATTGCTGTCCAGTAAAAGTTCCGGAAATCCAGACAACGGGGGCAAAAGAGCCGGATCTGCACCCGTGGATCTCGGGACCTCCACAGACATAGGCGCGCTGTAACTTAACTTGTTTTCATGATGTGCACAGGGCGGTCATCACTATAATGGGTAACCCGAACAGCGGCATAGCCCGCGGCGAATTGCGAAGCACCCTGAGCTGAGCGGGCTCTTGCCGCAGTTCGGGACAACATTCATTAAAGCCGACGGGGGCAAAAACCCGCAATCTGCACCCGTGGAGTTCAATGTGAAGAACGACGAGGGCAAAAGCCAACGATCTGCACCCGTGACAATGAAATAAAGGGATGACGGGGGCAGAAACCCACGATTTGCACACGTGACTGGCAACCTTCACCACGACTGATTGGCAAATCACGCGGGATTGCGTATATTTGCGGCGGAAATTATTTCCAAACCCCTGCTGACAATATGGATGGAATGCTGCGGCAGGTGGCAGACAGACGGATGGTCTGATAGATAAACAGATAGATAGATAGTCAGACAAACAGACAGACAGACAGACAAACAGACAAACAGACAGATCGACAGACAGACAGGCAGACAGGCAGACGGACGGTCAGGTAGATAGTCAGACAAACAGCCATACAGATAGTCGGTCAAATAGTCAAATAGACAAACATACAGACAGAACACGACAAATGAACTACTCTGGTTTAATCATAGCAGTTATCACATTTTTGGTAATTGGACTTTTTCACCCACTCGTAATCAAGAGCGAGTATTATTTCGGCACTAAATGCTGGTGGGCATTTGCGCTTGCCGGACTGGCCTTCATCGTGGCAAGCCTTCTGGTAGAGAACAGCGTAGCAAGCCCTATTCTTGGAGTTGTGGGGTGCTCTTGCCTGTGGAGCATATTGGAGATTTTCGAACAGAAGGAGAGAGTCAGGAAAGGTTGGTTTCCGATGAATCCGAAGAGGAAATCAGAGTATTAGGCAAAGCAGTGGTAAAGTCATAGCCAGCGGCGGCCAGGCTGTCCAAGAGGAGGGCGAGGAGCTCGCTTGCTCCATCGAGTCTGTCGTGGAGGAGGATGACCGAGCCGGGGCGCACCTGTTTCATAATCCGTTCTACAACAGGGACATACCAGTCATGTCCAGACTGCTTGCAAGAATGTTCTGACTGTTTACAAGAATATCCAGATTGCTTAAAAGAATGCTCTGACGACTTGCAAAACATTGTATCAAAGCTTCTTACATCCCAGCCGACAGTACGCAGACCGAGAGTCCGGACCACTTTAGCGATAGTCGGATTCGTCACGCCGAAAGGAGGACGGAACAATGAAATCTTCTTGCCGGCGACACTTTCCACTGCATGTTTCCCTTCATTGACATCGGCCAGCATTTTATCGAAAGACAACAACGGAAAAGTGCCGGCATGGCTGTAAGTGTGCAGTCCGAGCGCATGTCCTTCTTCAAGCATGCGACGCAGAACCGCCTCATTACCAGAGACTTTGGAGCCGATCAAGAAGAAAGTCGCCCTGGCGCCACGTTCACGGAGGACATCCAGAACACGTTCAGTTTCAGGCGGATGCGGCCCGTCATCGAAAGTCAGATAAACCACTTTCCGGTCTGTTTTCTCACGGCAGAATGCCCGCACATATACTCCTGAGCGTATGCTGGCAGAAGCCCAGACCATAAAGACCGTTATGGAAAGGACAATGGCAAGTATGCAGAGTATTGCTATGACAGACATATCGGCAGAAGTCAACTACTTATGTAACAAGACGATAACGCCATCCTCATTGACATCATCCACTATCGCGGTATAACCATCCGGAATCTTCTGCTCCGAGATGAGTTTACAGAGCAATACCGGAAGCTGTGAACGGAACGCTCCTAGGAACTCGACGTGGTCGGCGCAACTTATGACATTGACACCGGCATTGATTCCGAACAGTTCAGCGATCGGATTCTCTGCGCATTTCGGGAGGTCTGAAAGATTCGCGAGACCGCAGAATCGGAGAGCTGCGTTGCCGTCTTTGGTGCCGTTCAGCGAGCTAGATGAGGTTTCCCCAGACTCGTGCAGTGGTTCGGAAGAGGACTCTGAGCCGGATTCCCCACCGTGCTCAGAGCTAGACTCAGACTCACGCAAATGTCCGGTGGAGCACTTGGAGTTTGCATCACCACCGTGCTCAGAGGCAAACTCAGACTCACGCATAGGTCCGGAAGAGGACTCGGAACCGGCTTCATCGCCATCTCGCTCAGAGGCAGACTCAGAACCGTCTTCATCGCCATCCCGCACGGAATCAGACTCGGAACCATCATCACCACCCAACCCTGTGGACGATTCAGTTGCCCTACACGACTCTGAACCGTCTGTCGGCATCGCGGCACTGAGCAGAAATGCAGCAGCGCCTTCTCCCAGCGGAAGGAAACCGTTCCCGACTCTATATAAACCGAGACGCTTTCTTATGACATCGACCTCAGGCGTAACCTCGTCGAAGGCACCGACCAGTGCCACATCCCCCTCACCTGCGTCGTCGAGCAGCATTGCGGCATCGACAAGAGAAGCCGCGAAACCGTCAGCCTGCTGCACATAAGTCGTGTTGTAGGCGTGAATTTTTCGGATCAATGCTATGTAACCGGATGCAGTATTGAAAGTGGACTGCATGAAAGGAGACGGATTCAGCAGAGTTTCCTCCCTGTCAAAAATGCTTGAACCGAAAGAGATGGTATCCTTCATAAAGCCGGCACCCGTAGAGGTGATTATTCCGGCCACCCTCTCGGAAGGGACACCATCAAGCGACTTCAGCCCGCACCAGACAGCCATCTTCAGGAGCCGCCCCATTCTGCGCCTCGAATTCGCATCAGTTATAACTTCCTTATAATCAGGCTCATCAGAACTGATATATGAAGTACCGCTGATATATAAATGTTTATGCGGAATAAACAGCATGGCTAAAGTGCTTTAGAAGATTGAGTGTCAATGATATCCGAAAAGACGAGAGAGACGCAGTTGCCGCTGAAGCCGAAGGCCGAGGACAATATGTTGTGCAACCTGTGCTGCGAAACATCCCGAGAGTCAAACGGTGCAAGACCGGTTTCCGGAATCGGAGAAGCGTAACTGCGAGAACCACTAAACGGTGCAAGACCGGTTTCCGAAAGAGAAGCAGCATAACGGCGAGAACCACTAAACGGCGCAAGACCGGTTTCCGGAATCGGAGAGGAGAAACCGCACGAGCCCATAAACGACAAATCATTCAGTTCCAACGACTTGCAGACCATCACGGCCTCGATTCCCTCAGAAGCGGCAAGAGTATGCCCAGTATAGGCCTTGAGCGAGCTGAACATTGGAACAGCACCACCGAAAACCCGCAGCATGGCATTGCTCTCCGCAAGGTCATTGACCTGAGTACCAGTCCCGTGCGTATTGACAAAGTCAATGTCGGACGGATCCAGACCTGCCTGCTCAAGTGCGGCGGACATTGACAATCCCGGCCCAATACCTTCCGGAGAACTCGCCGTCTGATGGTAAGCCTCATTGGCATTGCCCCAGCCGGTCAGCCTGCAGACAGCGCCTTCAGAGTCGGCAGTGAGCACGAGATACCCTGCACCCTCACCAAGATTCAGCCCTGCGCGGGACTCGTCGAACGGCCTGCAGATTTCCGGATCAAGAATACGCAGAGAATTGAACCCGTTCATCGTAAAACGGCAAAGCGAATCCGTGCCGCCCACAATGGTCACATCGCACAATCCCTCACGCAACATCTTGGCTCCCAGCATAATAGCATTGCCGGCAGCAGAACACGCCGTACTTATGGTCGTGCTGAAAACGATATTGACCCCACGGGACTCCAGATAATGCGCCATCATCGAGGTAACATCCCCTGGCGTATGCATGCTCAGACTTCTCGCGTCGCCGCCAGCAAGGTCATCGCGGTGCTCCTGCCAGAAAACATCGCTCAAATCCATTCCGCCCACCGAAGTACCGGACAGAAATGCGCAGCGGAGCTCTTTCAGCCCGTCCTCCTTGCCACTACGGCTGACGAAATCTGTCAATGCCTCGTCCACAGCCTTGAGCCCAAGCAGAGCCGTACGACTTGCAACTTCCTGCCTGTCAATGCCTAATGCATCTTTAAGTTCTTCATCAGAAAGACAGACCTCACCGACGGGGAACCCGAGCGCAGTCTGAAAACGTCTCACAGGAGCAAGCATTGAACGGCCGCTCCGCATTGACTCCAGACATTCTGCTACATTGGTCCCGGCCGCGCAAATCGCACCAAGCCCGCTCACATAGACTTCCATATCATGCAGTTTTCCCGTGTTCGCGGATATAGTCGGCCATGGTCTTGACCGAATAGAACACCTGTTTTCCCTCAGCAGGATTCTTCAGCTTGATGCCGTAATCCTTGTCCAGGAGCAGGATAATTTCCAACGCGTCGATAGAATCGAGTCCGAGACCGTCGTCCCCGAAAAGAGGAGCTTCCGGGTCAATGTCCTCAGGCGTAATCTCTTCAAGATTCAGAGCCTCAATGAGCTGGGCTTTAAGCTTTTCTATAAGTTCATCCATAATTTCTACAATTATCAGAATAACAATGTCCGGCTATCGGCGGACCAAGAGTTCAAATTTAGCGAAATATCTGCCATTCAGAAAATCAATGTGACCGACAATGCAATATTTCATATCCTGTGCAGACATTGACAGCACAGCATACTCACGCACGTCCGAAAGCGTCCTGTCATCTGACCAGAACCAGGTATTCTCACCCTTGATATGATGACGGATGGAAATCTCGCCCTCCACCACGTTCGGAAGCGTATAGACGAACACTGCAGGACTCGCAGAGGCATCTGTTTCTGTGTCAATGATTTGCTGATGCCGGATATCCGTATCGAGGCTGCCGTAAACTCCTGACAAAATGAGTCCGCAGTCCTCTTCTCCATATTCAATGCCGTCAAGAAGCACTTCAGACGCGACGTAGCCAAGTTTGGACAGACTGTCCATCTTGTAGAACTTCATGTTCGGCGCGCAGACCGTCTTGAAAGCAGAGCGTATAAAGTCTTGAAAATCATCAGATTCCGAAGAATAAACCTCTTTATCATTCAGCAAGATGCGACTTGATTCCACCAGAACCGTTCTGAGAACATCTGCATTGACCTTCACGGGAGACTCGCACGAGAGCGCATCTTGAGGATGGTATTCCAGAAGCAGCGCCGCATTGGTCCCGCCGAAACCGGAGGCTGTTTTCAATGCACAGAGCGGTTTTCCTGACGGAAGTTCCACATTGGACCGGCTGATATTCAGCGGCATAGGGACTCCGAGCATCTCAAAGCCAGGCGTGCCGGCCAAAATCTTATTACGGAGTTCTTCAGCCGCGATAATGGTCTCTATCACTCCGGAAGCACCCATCGTATGCCCAAAATATGGCTTCAGGCTCTGCACAGGCACGTTCTGCAACCCTGCAAGCGAGCAGGCTTTGGACTCCATCTCATCATTATATGCAGTGGCGGTGCCGTGCATCTGGAGCATATCCACATTTTCCGCACCTGCTTCCGCCATTGCCTTGCGCATAGCGAAATACAGTCCGTCACCGGTTCTTGACGGGCCGGAAATATGGTTCGCGTCATCGGTCAATGCCGCTCCGCTTATGCAGACACCCTCCCCTTCCGTGGTCAATAGCATCGCCCCGCACGCCTCACCGAGATTCAGTCCGCAACGTGATTCGTCATAAGGTCTGCAGACATCGTCCGAAAGTGATTTGAAGGACGCGAAACCACTGGTAATGAATCGGTTCTGGGTATCTACGCCGACTACGACCATTTCTTTATACCGTCCCGAGAGAATGAGTCGTCTGGCTACTGCAACAGCCGTAATTCCGGAAATGCAGGCATTGGAAACAACAAATGTATCATCTGCATTGATCCCGAACCTGGAGGCGATTCTCCTGGCCATCGGGCCGAGCAGCAGAGCTGAGCCCGCACCAGGAGAGCCTGGCGAATCCTGATGCCGAGCCACCTCGCCGGTCTCCTCGTGGAACTCTGCCCACTCCGCGCTATGACCTTCGAGAAGCGAAATGTTTCCCTTCGCGGAAGCTATCACCAGTCCGATGCCGTCCGCACTGCGGTTTCCGAGAACGGAACTGATGCAGTGAACTGCGATGATTTCTGTCAATGTCAATGTCCGCTGCCTGTCATAACGCTCGTATAAGGCATCATATACGGAATCCGGGATAATCCCGGCTGTAACCGGAGACTGGGAAACACGAGGGTTTACAACACGACGCACGCCGACTTCTCCCCGAAGCAAGGCCGAAAAATTCCGTTCCACGCCTTCGCCGAGAGATGTCACCATCGCCGAGGCCGATATAAATACCTTTCCTTTAAGCATTTGCAAGAGAACAACGTATCAGACTGTGACCATAGCCGAGATTATCGACAATCTCATCCACCCGCAGGCCGGCAGTCTCAATCATCTTGAACAAGTCATTGCTGTAGAACATCTTGCTGTTGCCGTTGGCCATGGCGGTAAAATACACGCTTGTCTGCGCGAGGTCGAAGGACGCAGTATCGAACTTCTGCCTGTCCCAGAGCGTCTCCATAATATATACACGGGCGCCCGGCTTAAGCCCGGAAGCGACACGTGAAAGGATGCAGACTACCTGCTGCTCAGAGAAACAGTCGAGGAACTGGCTCATCCAGACCACATCGAAACCGCCCGGAATCACCGTTTCCGGATTCAGCAGATCCCCTGCTACAGTATGGATCCTTTCGGCTCCGGTTTTCCCGTCAATGTTGTCCTTCAGCATAGCGAGCTGCTGCGGAAGATCCATCACTGTAACATTGACCTGAGCATTTTCGCTCACGGTTTTAAGCGCGAAACGGCCTGTATTTCCGCCAATGTCGAGAATCGTCGCCGTCGGGGACGCAAATATGTGTGGAAGAGCCTGTTCGAATGAATTGTCCGAATAGAAATGGTCGAAGCCGAACCAGCTTTTCTGCACCTGGGGCTCCAGAGATGAAAGCCCTTCGTACAATGTCGGCCATGGACCGAGCTCCTTCAGTCCGGCAGGCTTTCCTGTGCGCACAGCCTCGTCCAGATGGAAAAGTCCCTTGTAGTTCACGTCATGATTGAAGTCAATGTCGGAGCGCACCATCGGGTCATTGAGAAGGAACCATCCGACTTTGGAAATCGTGAAACGTCCGTCATTGAGGAACACTGTTCCTGCAGTCAGAGACGACTCCAACAGCACTTTGGCGCCATAGACCGAGATTCCTGCCTTTTCAGCCACTTCTTCGGCGGTCAGTCCTGCAGGAACACTACGCTCGGCAGCTTCGAGCAACTCGAAAATGCCGTAATTGATCATGAGCCGGCTTACCTGAAACACAACAGGCGCAAACGCGATTTCATGAGCCGCCCTCTGAGCATCGAGAGCCGAGATTCTTCTCCCCTTGTACTTGCTGTCCATAGTCAGTTATTTTTTCAATTTCCAGAAGTCATAGTAATTGTACCATTGCTCCGGATGCTGTTTCATTTCGTTTTCCAATGACCTGATGAATTGGTCCAATATCATGTCTTCCCCACCTTTACGAGAGACAGGTTTTTCGGCATTGACAAAACTGAACCTGTATGTCATATCTTTCTCACGCACAGCGAAATAGAAGAACACTGGAACTTTCAGTCTTGCCGCCAGATGGAATGGGCCGAACGGGAAATCAGCCTTGTGCCCCATCAATTCAGAGGTCAGGAGTTTGTCTTCGTTCACGTATCTGTCGCCGAGGAAGCAGACAAGTTCTCCTTCATCCAGGGCTTCCGATATCATGAACACGTGCGCGAGCGGGTCCTTGTTTACAGGAATGATCCTGAAAGACGCGTCAGCAAAACGGTTTTCCTCGAGGACCTCCTTGATGTCTGCATGTTCATTGTCATACATCACCAGCGACATCTTGGTATTCCCTTGTCTGAAAAACGGCTCTCCTGCAGCCCAGTTGCCGAAATGCGCACTTATGACTATCGCTCCCCTATTCCCGTCCAATGCCTCGAGCAGCGACTCGTAGCCTTCGAACTTATAATGGAACCGGTCCGACAATCCTGAAGATATTGCGACCCTGTCAATGATGGATTTCCCGAAAGAAAAATAATTCCTGTAGATGAACAATGCGGATTTCAGCGGTCCGTAACCTAAGATTTTTCTTGCATAACGCCAGATGTCCGCTGTGGAACGCGGTGCCGCTGGAATGAAGTACAATGCCACGAAGGCCAACAGGCAATAGGCTGTCCTGACTCCCGAATGTCTGATCAGAAAGACGAAAATCTCATATCCAGTACGTCCCCCGCGGGACTTTCCCTGCCAGTTCTTTGCCATTGCGCGAAAATATTGCGACGAATCAGATTTTCCCCTGCAGGAAATCGTAGAAGTCAGAAAAAGTCTTGATCTTGGCAAAATCCTCTTTCTTCATAACATATCCGAAATTCTTCTCCACGAGCACGACAACATCCACCATATCGAGACTGTCCAAATCCAGCACCTCAAGCATAGGTGCGTCAGGTCTCATTTCGGTCACATCTGTTTCAAACTCTTCTGACAGAATTCCGTTAACTTTTTCGATTAGTTCCTCTCTGGTCATCTTTCCGATTTTTTCTTCAAAAGTGCTAATTTATAACATTTGCGCAAAATATGCAAAATGACTTTACCGGCTGCTCCTCAAGCAAAAATTTTTGGAAACATTGGAAAAAGGGATTAACTTCGGTCTCTGAAAAACCAAGACGGAAAGTTGTGAAAAAGATTCTGCGGGCTACCCTTCTGACCATATTGCTGATGACACTGAATGTTTGGACCGGTTCGGCCCACACGTCCGCGTCATGCTCGGTTCCGCGCGATTCCACTCGCAACACTCCGTCCACACACAGAATAGGAATCAATGCCAGAGGAGCATGGCTGATGCCGACCCACAAGTTCTTCAGAGGAGAGAACGGAACAGGCAAGCCACTGAACTACAGCGCATCAGCACATCTTCAATACTCCTACCAGTTCCCAGCGTCCAGCACATTCGGGACATTGTTCCCTACCGCATATCAGGGAATCGGAGTCGGCTGGAACACCTTTTTCGACAAGAAGGAAATCGGTATGCCGACTGCGGTCTATATATTCCAGGGAGCACAGATATACAGACTCGCCAGCCGCCTCTCACTTGATTATGAATGGAATTTCGGCGCATCATTCGGCTGGAAGCCATTTCACGACGACGAGGAACTTGACGGCAGATCCAACATCTACAACACCGTGGTAGGCAGCAAGGTCAATGCCTATATCAATGCGAGTCTCATCCTCACCTACCGCCCTGTAAATCAGGCGACTCTGTTCTTCGGGGTCGATATTTCGCATTTTTCTAACGGCAACACGAGATATCCCAACGCCGGAGTAAACACATTGGGCATCAAGGTTGGCGGCACCTACGGTTTCGGAGAATGTAGCATGAGAAAACCGGGCGCCAAGCTGAGCCGCAAAGCAGATTACGGGTTCAATGACATCTGGTCAGGCACCAGGCCTTATTGCAGCATTCCGGATGAGAGAGATGAAAGCAGATTCATAAACAGGATGTCGCTGAACGTGACACTTTACGGCGCTCTGCGCTCTAAAGGTCTCATGTATGAGGACAATGCCTATATACTCGGAAACAAGTTCGCTGTAGCCGGGATCGACCTGAACCCTATGTACCGCGTCGGAAAGTGCTTTGCAGCAGGCCTTTCCGTGGATCTGCAATATGATGAGAGCGCCAACCTCAGAAGCCACATAGCAGGCACTGACTATACTGAAGACGGCATAAAGCTGCTCGTCAGAAGACCCCCGCTGAAAGAATCATTGGCAGCAGGCCTCTCACTCAGGGCAGAGCTGATAATGCCGATTTTCACGGTAGGAGTCGGCGTCGGCCACAACATCATCTATAACGGAAGCGATTTCGACGGATTCTACCAGGTGTTCAATCTCAAGGCCAGTCTCACCAAGCGTCTTTTCCTGAATATCGGCTACAAGCTTACAGACTTGAAGAGGCCGAACAACTTGATGATCGGCCTCGGATGGAGTTTTCACAGAATCAGAACGAAATGACCGGCAGTTCCAGATAACTCTCTGCAGACCAGATGGTCATGACCGCTTTCTTGTAGTCGGCGGCCTCTGCTTCATACTGATTCTCCAGATAAGTATGAGGGTTCATGGCAATGAGCGGGAACCATGAAGCCTGCACCTGCACCATAAGCGTATGCCCCGGGAGGAAATGATGGTCAATGTCACACATCTTGAAATCCGCATTGACCTTCTTGCCTGACTTGAGCGGCAGCGGCTTCTCGAAGCTTTTTCTGAATCTGAGCGGCATGACATCAGCTCTCACCAGCATCTGGTAGCCGTCAGGTCTGACATCTATCAGTTTCACAATGACATCCGCGTCTGTCAGGCGGGCATTGTCCTCGGGCGTGACGGAGACGCTTACATGAACATTGACCGGTCCTGCGAGATGAAGCTCCTTTTCCAGAACAGGTGACGTGTAGGTGGCGACATCATTGCGTGCAGAACTGAATCTCTGGTCAGCAACCATATAGGCCCTGTCGCGGCTGCTCGCGTCACTGTCCATGTAAGGAACAGGAGAAGCGGGATCAGATGTGATGGAACGGTTATAAGACATTGGCTCAGAAGACATTGAATAAGCCTCTCCGCCTTGTCCGAAGGTCAATGAATTTTCTCCCGAAAGATAGAGTTTCCTGAAATTCATCTCTACAGGCGGCCATACATCGTAACTTTCCCACAAACCTGTAACGTTCCGGTTTTCCATTACGCCGCGCATGGTCTCGCCTGAAGGACAGATATTTACGCGCGGAAGTCTTTCGCCGCAGTCTTTGTCGTCGAGATAATATGCAAAGAACGGATATTCCACATTGTCCTGATAATAAGCGCCGGTAGCCTCGCCGAACCACGCGTCGGAAAGATGTCTTGCAGAGCGGTTGTTCCAGCCTCCGTGATACCATGGACCGGCAGTAAGGTAGAGCGGACAGTCAGGCGACATTTTCTTCAGCATGTCATAGGTGCGGAATGCGCCATAGCAGTCCTCCGCATCATAGAATCCGCCCGTAACCATCACAGGGACAGTGATATTCTTAAGATGGAGGCTCGGGTCCCTGTCTTTCCAGAAGGTGTCGTAATTCGGATGGACCATCATCTGGCTCCAGAAACGGAGAGAGTCGCCGAAAAAGGCTGACAATTCGGAAATGGACTTGCCCTTGAAATAGTCATAGATATCCAGCAAGTGGTCTTCATCCATAATATTCTCCAAGAAATAATCGATATTCAATTTCGTTCCGGAATAGACGATTGCTTCTATCTCGTCCAGCAGCTCTTCGAACTCGATGCCTTTCGACACGGCAATATCGTCCAACGCCACCTTGCGGTCAATGGCCTGAATGATGGCCACCTTCATCTTTGAAGAAGGAACTTCAACAACTTTGTTTCCTGCACGGTATGCGTTGCGCACACGAGTAAGGAAATCTGCAATTGGATCAGTCATTTCTTTTGTTTTTTGCGAACCGGCGTCCTGATGACGCCCGATATCCGATTGTTAATAATAAATATAATGTATGCTATAAAGCTCTACCAGCTTGCTTTCTTTACGCCCGGGATAAGACCGTTGCTTGCCATTTCACGGAACTGGATACGGCTGAGGCCGAATGCACGCATATAGCCTTTTGGACGTCCAGTCAGGGAGCAACGATTGTGAAGACGTACAGCTGAAGAGTTCTTAGGGAGCTTGTCAAGAGCTGCCCAGTCGCCTGCCTCTTTAAGAGCTTTACGCTTCTCGGCGTATTTTGCAACTAATTTCGCGCGTTTTACTTCGCGGGCTTTCATTGATTCTTTTGCCATTGTATACTCTTTTAGTTGTTATGTTTCTTGAATGGCAGTCCGAACTCTTTCAGAAGGGCATAAGCCTCTTCGTCAGACTTGGCTGTGGTAACGAAAGTGATTTCCATTCCGTGAACGCGCGGATTCTTGTCCATGTCGATTTCAGGGAAGATAATCTGCTCTTTCAGACCGAGAGTGTAGTTTCCGCTGCCGTCGAGCTTCTCGGAAATACCGTTGAAGTCGCGGATACGAGGAAGAGCTACACGGATAAGTCTTTCGAGGAACTCGTACATCTTGGTTGCACGAAGAGTTACCTTCACACCGATAGGCTGACCTTTACGGAGGTGGAAGTTGGAAATATCCTTTCTAGAAGCGGTGAGAACTGCTTTCTGTCCTACGATTGTCGAAAGCTCCGCTGCTGCCTCCTCTACAAGTTTCTTGTCATGAGACTGGTTCTGTGAAGCCTCGCCGACACCCTCATTGATGGTGATCTTGACAAGTCTTGGAACCTGCATAACTGTTGTGTAAGAGAACTGCTTCATAAGGGCAGGGACAATCTGCTCCTTGTAAACGGTCTTGAGCTCCGGAACATATCCAGCAGGCAACATCTGCGCTTCTGCTGCATTCTTAGTAGTTTTCTTTGCCATAACTATTTAATCTCCTCTCCAGATTTTTTAGAATAACGTACCTTCTTGCCATCAACAAACTTGTATCCGACGCGAACAGGTATCGGCTTGGAAGCCGTGCTCTTAGGATCGAGAAGCTGGACATTGGAAATGTGGATACCAGCCTCTTTCTTTATGATACCGCCCTGAGGTGCCTTTGCATTAGGTTTGGTATGTCTGCTGACAACATTGATACCCTCGACAATGACACGATCCTTGTCTGTAATCACAGAGAGGACTTTTCCTGTCTTGCCTTTATCATTACCGGCATTAACAAATACGGTATCGCCTTTCTTTACGTGAAACTTTTTCATACTTCTTAAAATTAAAGGACCTCCGGTGCCAGTGAAACGATCTTCATATAATTCTCACGGAGCTCTCTGGCAACCGGGCCAAAGATACGTGTGCCCCTGAGTTCACCTGCATTGTTCAAAAGAACACAGGCGTTATCATCAAAGCGGATATATGATCCATCCGGTCTGCGGATTTCCTTCTTGGTGCGGACCACAACAGCTTTGGATACAGAGCCTTTCTTGGCATCTCCACCTGAAATGGCACTCTTTACTGCTACGACGATCTTATCGCCGACAGATGCATAACGGTGACGGGTTCCACCCAGAACACGGATACAAAGAACTTCCTTTGCACCGCTGTTGTCTGCCACCTGTAAACGTGTTTCCTGCTGTATCATCGCTATTTGACTTTTTCTACAATTTCAACTAATCTCCACCTCTTTGTCTTACTGAGAGGACGTGTTTCCATGATGCGCACGGTATCACCCTCGCTGCACTCATTCTTGTCATCCTGAGCAACAAATTTAGTGGTCTTGTTAATGAACTTACCATACATAGGGTGTTTTCCCTTAGTCTCTACGGCAACAACAATAGTCTTGTCCATCTTGTTGCTGACTACAACACCTATTCTTTCCTTACGAAGATTTCTTTCCATAGGGCACCTAATTAGTTCTGTTCTTTTTCTTTCTCAGAAAGGACAAACATCATGCGGACGATGTCTTTTCTGCACTTCTTAAACTTTGATGTATCCTCTAATGGAGAGACAGCGTGGTTCATCTTCATCATGTCAAGATTCGCCTTCTCCACTGCAATGCGGTCACGCAGATCTGCTACGGACATTTCGCGTACTTCTGATATTTTCATTTTCTTCTCCATTAAACTATTCTACATAATCCCTGCGGACAATAAACTTCGTAGCGATAGGGAGCTTGTGAGCTGCAAGGCGCATAGCCTCTTTTGCAATCTCGAGAGAAACACCCTCTGCTTCGAAGAGAATTCTGCCAGGAGTAATCGGGCAGACAAATCCCTGAGGATCACCCTTACCTTTACCCATTCGAGTATCAAGAGGCTTCTTGGTGAAAGGCTTTGCAGGGAATACCCTGATCCAAATCTGACCCTCACGATTCATATAACGCGAGATTGCCTGACGGG
>OIWU01002705.1_pt1 | contig 14641 bp, 9 predicted proteins | sample 1587711 | NCBI WGS metagenome assembly OIWU01 (sample SAMEA3888909, study PRJEB22519) | human gut metagenome | biome: human gut; feature: human-associated habitat; material: faeces | place: Denmark | collected 2010 | reverse complement strand
GGGGAATGCTTATCTGCGTTCAAACCGTTTTTCTTCCGTCCCGAACAGACCTTTCACCTGAATTCTGAAATCCGGCTTGTTGTTGGTCAGTCCCTGAAGCAGCTTCACGTTTTTATAGCGAGGAAGCAGAATCTGGCAGATTGCAGCAATGTCCCGTCCATGAACCGTCGATTGGGCCATATTCTTCTCCTATCACACGTTATTGCAGCACCTTATTCATCAACTCCTGATAGCTGTCTACATGGTCATATGTCACAAGACCATCCGACAGTTTTGCGAAGAGCTTCTTGGCGCAGTCAATCTTGGACTTCTCGATTGGGCGCAGGTTCAGGCTCTCCATCGTACCTTTGGTTTCTGCCACAAAATAGATGTGCTTCACCTTGCCCTCATGGAACACAATTGCCCAGTCCGGAGAATAGTGTCCCACCGGAGTCGGAATAAAGAAGCCTTTCGGCAGCTTTGCATAGATAAAGACCTCTTCCGCACCATCCAGATTCTCCGCAAACTTACGCTCCACGCTCTTTTCTGCCGTGCCATCGGTGAAAACGTAATCCTGAATCGCCTTTTGTGCCTTATAAGCCTTGTCCATCGTCAGAGCGTGCTTTTCTGCCGTGAAGATACTGCTGTCGTAGCTGCCTTCAATGGTATCGTAGGTAATATGCTCCACGATCATCGTAGCTTTCTGTTCTTTGATCAGACGAATCGTCTTGGTAATAAACTCTTCCGGGTTGTTCTGATACATGGCAAAGGTAGTCGGCTTGATACCCTGCAAAATGCGAGCTGTTGTACGGCGGGTCAATGTTGTGCCCTCTGCAATCTTACCGATCAGGTCATATGCCACCTGACTGGTATGTGCATTTTTCAGTACAGCCGTCTTGCTTTTTGCGTCATAAAAGCTGCTGCCCTCCCGCACCATGTCAGCATTCAAGGTGTCTTTCTGCCCGGCATAGGTAACGGTATATTGCAGGCGGCTGACATATAGTTCGCTGTCGATGTGCGCAATCGACTTCCGAATCAGCTCTTCAGAATCAAAATCCACCGTATAGGCGTATTTGTGGTTGATGGTCTGCCAGAGCTTCTGGAATTCTGCTTTTTCAAATCGGTCATTCAGAGGATTTTCCAGTACTTTCGGCTTGTTGCCATCCTCGAACATGGATTTGAGCACACTATCGTCATAAATCGCCTGAACCAGCGAATGCACGCCTTCTTCGATAGGTTTCAGCGTCTCCGGCACAGGTACAAGCGTTCCGGCCTGCACATCGTCCCGGTAATCCTGCGTGACGTTATCCTGCTCATCTACATAGTTGTTGCGGACAAGATACTGATAGATAGCCCGTGCCTGACGGTCATCCACTTTGATTGTTTTGCCATCGAGCTTGATGGCCTTTCCAACAAAGTAGTCGATGTCTGCCTTGCGTGGGCGGTCATACAGCACAGCTTCGGTCTGCCTTTGCAGCCCGTCCACAAATCCGGCGTAGCTCTCGCTTGCAATAACGGTCAGGACGTTGATATCCTGAACCTTCTCCCCCAGAACCTCGGCATCCATGCGGTTTCCGTCCTTATTTACGCACAGACGCAGACCACGGCCTACTTCCTGCCGCTTCTGCGTGGTACTGTCGCTGTGTTTCAGGGTACAGATCTGGAACACATTCGGGTTATCCCAGCCCTCACGCAGAGCAGAATGGGAGAAAATGAAACGGGTTGGTTCTTCAAAGGACAGCAGCCGTTCCTTATTCTTTAAAATCAGATCGTAGGCTGAAATATCATCAGACATATCCGTGCCACGCTTAACCGAACTGTTGACGCTGTGCCCTTTCTTATCAATGCTGAAATAGCCCTTATGCACATCATGTACATCGGTGGCATCCAGATAGGCAGTATACTCCGGCTCAAGAATAGAACGATATTCGTTCATTACAGCCATGTATTCCTGCTCAAAAATCTTGCCATACTCGCCCAGAAGCTCATCGCCGTCTTCATCGTACTGACGGTATTTAGCCACTTCGTCAATGAAGAACAGGGAAAGGGTCTTGATACCCATTTTGAACAGCTCCTGTTCTTTTTCAAAGTGGGAAATGATCGTCTCCCGAATCTGCACCCGGCGCATATCATCCTCAGAGACATCGCCGGTTACATCACCTTTGCGGATGGTATCGCCATTGGTAAATGTCACAACACCAGTGATCGGGTCAATTTCAGAAACGACAAAGCCCTTATACTGCTCCATCTCGCCGGAGATATAGTAGAGATTATCACTCACATCCAATGTACGGAATTCCCGCTTTGTTCCGCTCTGGTGTTTGACCTCCAACTCCACCCTTGCCCGTGGCGGATTCTTGGGGGAGATCATGATGCTTTCCAGATACAGATATTTGTCTGTTCCACGCAGGTTCTTGACCTCAAAGCCCTTGACCTCGATCTTCTTGACCAGCCGCTTATTGTAAGCATCCAGCGCATCCAACACGTAAATCAGGTTGTGCTGCTTTGCGTGGGTAGCGGAGTAGTTCAGCGTGAACAGAGGATTGAATTTCTTCAACGCTTTCTGGGTAGCAGAATCCTCTTTACCCATCTTCTGCGGTTCATCCAGAATCAGAATCGGGCGGTTGGCCGCAATCACATCAATGGGACGGCGGGAGCCGAACTCATCCCGCTTGGTGTAAATAATTCTCGCAGCGGCATCACCCTTGCGGCCTTCCACGTTCTTGTCCTCGTTCATGGAGGCAGCAAAGGCCTGTGTATTGATAATCATGACGTTGATACCGGAATTGCTGGAGAACGAATCCAACTGGTTCAGGTTGCTGCTATTGTAGATAAAGAACCGTGCTTTTTTGCCGTAGCACTCCATGAAATGATCGGCAGTGATCTCAAAGGACTTCTTTACCCCCTCACGGATGGCAATGCTCGGCACAACAACGATAAACTTACTCCATCCATATCGCTTGTTCAGCTCGAACATGGTCTTGATGTAAACATAGGTCTTGCCCGTACCGGTCTCCATCTCAATATCAAGAGAACATCTACCCAGCGGGGCAACCAGCTTGTCTGACTGATGAATATTGCTTTCCGCCTGTAATGCACGGATATTCTGCACCAAATCCACATCGTTTAATTGCAGAGCTTCATTCTTGAATCCGGAATTGTTGATCAAATCCTGCAATTCCAACTGTGCTGCGTCCTCTTCCATCGGCACAAGGCTCAACTGATGGGGCTTTGCAGACAGACTGCCCATATCACGCAGATAGGAAACCCCCGCACTATAAGGTTGTCCCTGAAAGACACGAGCCACGGCATCCACGGCATCGGTCTGATACTGCTGAATCTTGAAACTAAACTTCATCTTTGTGGTTCACCTCCTGCTCCAGCATCAGAAAACGGTCAAAATCGCTTTCATACAGGCGATCCTGAATGATACGGTATTTTTCATATTCCGTTTCCGCATGGAGTTTTGCCTGTTCTGCGCTGATTTTACCAGGCCCGGTCAGCAGCTCATTGCCGTTGAACTCCAGAAAACCATCCAGTCGCTTTGCCCAGTCCTCCATGCTCATGGGGATTTTGCGCTCGGCCTGCAGCTCGGCATAATCCAGATAGAGCGACACAATGCGCTCCAGATAATTCATTTCTTCTTTGCTCAGGTAATTCTTCGCAATCGACACATCTGCTTTCAGGATTTTCCCCTCCGGGGCGTTCTCCCATGTGGTCAGCCCCATATGTTCCTTGTTGGCATCCGCCCGCTCCACGATCAGTTCTGCCGCCGTGTGACGGTGGACGGCATAGTGCATTTTGTTCTGTACCGTCTGGAAGAACAGACGGGTCGTCTTTGCGTTTTTGTCGTAGTCAAACGCAGTGGCGTACAAGTCTGTCACTTTCTGATAGAATTTACGCTCAGACAGACGAATCTCCCGAATCTGCTGCAACTGCCGCTCAAAGTATTCATCGGTGAACATATGGCCTTTTTTCAACCGGTCAACATCCATCGTCCAGCCTTGAATAGTATGGTCTTTGACGATCTGTCCCGCCCATTTGCGGAACTGCACCGCCCGCTGGTTATTCACCTTGAAGCCTACGGCAATAATGAGCTGTAAGTTGTAGTGCATCACTTCACGGTTGACCTGCCTTACGCCCTCTGTCTGAACTATTCGGAATTTCCGAATAGTTGCCTCCTCTGTCAGCTCTCCGTCAGCATAAATCTTTTTGATATGCTCATTAATAGTGGGAAGCCCAACATCATATAACGCTGCCATCATCTTCTGCGTCAGCCAGATGTTCTCATCCTCATAACGCATTTCAAAGCTGGCATCACTCTCACCGGTAGAGGCAACAAAGGTCAGGTATTCTGCTGCGGAGCTGCGAATGGCAAGTTCTTTTTTCTTCTTATCATCCATATCACAGCACCTTCCTTACAGTATCAGGGCTATATGTCTCGAAAATCTGCTCGAAGTTTGTGGCTACGCTGTCGTTTGCCATACTGCTGTCACGGAACACGGCATAGTAAGGCTTCATCTGTGCAATAGCCTTGACGGTCTCCTCGGTCACATCACGGTCAAAGCAGGCCAGCAAGAAGCCGTCTGCTACGTTGAATACTTTTTTGCCTGCGATTTCTTTTACCTCAAGGGAGCTGGACAGCAGCACACCCAGATCCAGCATCACCTGGAACAGCAAGTCCTCCGGGGTACGGTCTTCCTTCACGTTGTCCACCAACGAGAACAGATTCTGCTGACCGACTTCATCCGGCGTGTAGTACACAGGCTTCATATTGCTTTCATCCAGACGCAGGCAGCGGAAACCGATGTCTAAATCAGCCGGAGCCGTCAGACCGGCATCCTCCTTGATTTTCCGGCCCGCACGGCGGATGCGTTCCTTGCCGATTTCGCAGATGTTTTTGTAGCCTGCCTTGTAGGCTGTTCCTTTTTCATCAGTATTTTCAGGAACTTGAGCAAGAACAAACTTGCAATGCTTGCCTTTTTCGGTATTAAACTGCATAAGTGCATGAGCTGTTGTTGCAGAACCAGAAAAGAAATCCAACACAATAGAATCATCCGCAAGGTTTGCTAATGTCAACAATCTAAGAAGCAATCTTACTGGCTTCGGTCCATCAAATACTCCGGCATCCATTATTGCGGTTACTTCTTTTGCACCCTCTTGACTGTGACCAACATCCTTGTAAAACATTATTGATGTAGGAGCCATTCCGTCAAATTTTAGTTCTGTCAAAAATCGCTTAATACATGGGACGCTGTTTCCATCTGTTCCAAAATAAATTCTATTATCCTGGAGTCTCTCCAAAAAAGCTTTTTTGGAGAGCCTCCAGCAGCGTCCTGCTGGAGGCTCTATTACTCGCCCCGAAGGGGCGGTAATAGGATAATCACAAGCCTCATTATAAGTTTTCACAGACATATCACTCGGCTTCCACACACCACGGGGATCGTTATCCGGGTTTTGATATCGTGCATTTGCTTCTTCTGTGCGAGGTAATCGTCCAATAACAAAATTGTTTATGTTCTTGGCAAACATAAGAACATAATCATGACTATTTGATATGAATTTTGCATCATTCTTCGGTGCATAAGCTCTCTCCCATACAAGCTGTGCAACAAAATTCTGCATACCAAATATCTCATCACATACTTTTCTGAGATTTTCCTGTTCTTTATCATCAATACTGATAAAGATAACACCATCATCCGTCAACAAATCCTTTGCGATTTTCAGACGCGGATAAATCATATTAAGCCAATCCGTATGAAAACGACCATTGCTCTCGGTGTTGGTCACAAGGCGGTTGCCTTCTTCATCATACTGACCGCTATTATCCATATATTCCGCCGCACTCTGGGCAAAATCGTCCTCATAGACAAAATCGTTGCCCGTATTATACGGCGGGTCAATGTAGATCATCTTAACCTTGCCCAGATAGGTTTCCTGCAAGAGCTTCAGTATTTCCAGATTATCGCCCTCGATGTAGAGGTTTTCACTGTCAAAGCCACCGGAAGTACCATCCTTGCCCACGCTGTCTGCCACAACCGGGCGCAGCGTTGCCGTAATGGGCGCATTGGCCGCCAGCATTGCCTTTTTCTTATCCGGCCATGTAAACTGGTAGCGCTCTTCCCGACCTTCCACAATCGAATCGGAAAGCTCCTGCCGCAGGACGTCAAAATCAATGGCGTGTTCTACCTTGCCGTCACGTAAAACTTCCGTAATGGCATTGGGGAACAGCTTGCCAATCAGTTCTATATTTCTCTCCACTCCGTCAAGGCTGTGCATTTTCAGTTTGTCCATTATTGTTTTCCTTTCTGGCTTTTCTAATAGAATTAGCTTCTTTCCGTATTAGAATAATCCTGCCACTCCCTTGAAATTTCATCCCATTTAACCGTCTTATCGCTTTCAGTCCATGTGTTCCAGTATTCTGGATCATCCGACTTAGGCCGAAAGCGTTCATTCAAATAATTCATTCGCACCATTACTGGCAGTTCTGATGCCCATCCAAGTAAGATTGCGTTTCTTGCCGGCAATGAAGGGAGCTCACGTAATATTCCACGCAGATTGTCTGGAACCAGCTTATTTACCAATTCCTGATCTCTGTCATTTGAAAGCCTATGCAAGAGGAAACTGTTACATTGAGAGATGACGGTTGGAGACAGCTCACTTGGGCGTTGGGAGGAAAGGACAAGTCCCAGTCCATACTTTCGTCCTTCTCTGGCAATTTTTTCAAATACCTTCGTACACATTGCTGTTGCATTTTCATTTTCAGTGTCAGCATTGTATCTCTTAATAAAAGTATGAGCTTCTTCCATTACCAATACTGTTGGAAGTGTCTCTCCGATATTTTGGCGTCGGTAGCGTTGTAATGCCTCCAGTGTCACTCTTGCCATAACCGAAGTTATAATATGAGTCACTTCCGCCGGCAATAGTGACAGGTCAACAATGGTTATCGAACCATTCTTATCATTTGAGGGACAAATATATTTATCTAGCCAATCATCCAACGATACATCTTCATCTGGGCAGATAACTGGCTTAAGTTTTGCGTCAGCCAGTAGCGTTTTAATGCGCATAACCATGGTCTCAACATAGTCAGAGGTTCCCATCATCTCCGCATTGGCTTCAATACTCCTCAAAAAGTCATCGCCTGTAAACGGACGAGGCACATCAGCATCAATCGGAAGAACATCATTTTCTGTGCCACCAAATACAGAATGGGCTGTCATAAGCTCTTGCTGTAATTGCTCCACTGTTGTACGAGGATATTTAGGCCAATCTGGGTTATTTGATGTGTTGGAATTGAACACGGCATCAAATGCTCTACTCACTTTATCTACACTGTTTGTTTCAACTTGAGTAAATGTGTTCTCATTTTTTATGCCGTCTTTCCATGTATGAAGTGATTCGGAATATCCTTTGCTCTTTCCACCACCCATCCACGGTGTTCCATTTGTTATTTCAAGTTGGTTTAGACTAATCAAGCTTCGGAGATACCGACGCATTTTTGTCTCAGATTCAGTTTCTGTTTTTATGCTACCATCTCTAACGCATCTTAAGGCTTGCACCAAAGTGGGCTTTTGCGCTTTTCCACTGGCTTGTGTAAAGGCTACCCATTCTGCAGTATTCCATAGCCACAATGGTACGGTAAGCTGCTCGATACCCTGTTCCTCATTCTTCTCTGCCCCATATATGCGGACATCGCCAAGTCCCGTAAATGATTTTGTATATTCTCCATTCGGATCAAGTATTATAAAACGAGTATTTGTTTCAACGTTTTCCTGGGCTTGTCCCTGCTTCTTTTTTCTTTCCGTTTTTGCCGATTCTACCGACCAACGAATCAAACCAGCAACAGAGCATGACTTTCCGCTTCCAGTATTACCAAGAACTGCAAGATGTCTGCCAAAAAGTCTATCTGGATCAACCGAAACAACTGCATTTCCAGCCAATGGACTGATTCCAATATTGACTCTCCGATTACTCCCGGATTCAACGATAGATTTTAGCTGCGTTTGCGTAGGAATGAGGACAGGATCCCCCACTGTTGGAAACACCTCAATTCCTCGAACAAAGTCATAACTGCACAGATTATCCTCACCTATATTTTCTTTCAAAACGCCAAGAGGAATTACGCTCATCTTTCGCAAAGGATAGGGCAAATCCAAAATCCCAAAATCCTGCATACCACGCCTTTTAGGGAATTGAGAGCGTTCAATCGTAATCCATTCAATTTGGCATACAAGATATCCTCCTTCTCCGGCAATTAAGACATAGCTATTGATCCGTGGAAATGGACGTGGCACCCCAGAATTCAAAGCAACGTCACTTGGTGCATCCAGATCGAGTAAAACTTTAATTTCATCAGGAGAAACGAAATCGACGCTGCCAATCTGCAAAGATTCCGAGCTTGCGATAGGGGTATTCATGACTATGATTCTCCTTCCTGATCTTTCTTTGGTGGCTGACTAAAACGCTGCTTCAGGATATCCGCCATCCGTATAGAAGCACGGTCAATTGAAGGCTTCGGCAGGTAATAATTTACCAAGTCATCAATGTTGGCAAGGTCTTTTCCGATTATCAAGGACATTTGGCTTTGATGCCCCCATGAATTGTATTTATCCATAATCCGCCCTGATGAATCGCTATAATCAATGATGACTAAATGCGTTGACGGAATCGTCAACATATCCCTTATAACCCTATTGATATGATCATCACCAAAGCTATACCCATATGTCACCAATGTACTGTTGGGACGGCATAATGCAGCAGCAAAATCTCTGAATAATTCCACATACGGATACTCTGCTGTTTCACGATCCTTTGCGGAGTTCGGATAAATCATCAAGCTTGAAAAACTGGCATCTATCCCCGCTGTTTCAAGAAACGGTTTGATGGATTTTGCCCCAAAGGGCAAACCGATTCTTCTGATATCTTCACCAACATTTATCCAATCCAAAGATCCATGCAACTTTGTAAATCTTGCGACCCCTTCTAAATATCTCGGTTCTCCACGTATTCCAGGAGGATTATAATGCATATCAACGTCCATCCTAGAAGATCGGAATATAGGGGATAGGGCACCCACAAAACGATCAATTAGTCTAAGACCGGCAACATCTGCACCGGCCTCAATTAAGCGGTCATAATTCGTAGTGAAAATATTGAGTCTGTCCCTAGTTCCTGTTCTGCTGGCAAAGCTCATCAAAAACAAGACCAGCTTATTAAAAGCCGCTTCACGTTTCTTTGTCTCGGCATCAGCGATGGAAGATTCTATTACAGAGATGTTATTGGTGAATTTTTCAATTACATTTTCGAGATTAGAACACAGAGAATCAAGTTTTGGAGCAATGCCAGAGATGTCACTACTATCACGCAATGCAGTAAGTCCCTTGATTATTTCGTTTGCAACACGGATTTGATCTTCAATATTAGCTTCTTTGCGTCCCGATTTCTCTGCACTTTCTTTTGCGGCTTTTTCTATTTCTTCGGAAAAAACGGTAAATTCAGAATCGCTGTTCATGCCATTATTGGCTGAGCCACACGCATCAATTTGAATTGCCGTTGTAAGCCCGCTGCCAACCAATAATGACAAATGCTCCGATTGGAAAAGAGACGTTAGCCAAGGCTCAATCCGAGAACGTAATTCGCTTTTCGTACAGGTGTCACCAGAACACCAATCTGGTTTATAAGTGGCATCAATCGTAAATTTACTTTCTGCTTTATCTTCTGCCTCGTGCCAAATTGGCCTGATGCAGTCACGATCATCTCGTACTTTTAGAATATTTGTATTATTTCCATTATCCATGCTTTAGTGCCCTCCCATCTTCCTTGCATCTTCTTGTAGTTGCTTTAACTCGCTCACCAGTTCAAATTTCTTCCTTGGTTGTTTTTCTTTCCTGATTTTGGCTTCCAGAGCCGCAATCTGCTTTTCCAGTTGTTCTTTCTGCTTTTGGTGCTCTACACTTTCTTTCAGCGTAGAGGATTCATCCGAACCGAGAGCCGTCCCTGCAATCTGCCGTACAAAATTCTCATACACGGCATCCAGCGAAAGCCCGTCCAGATGCACCGGAAGTTCATCCGCTTCCAGCCAATCCGTATAATAATAGCGATCAACCTTAAAGGCCGTTTTGCCCGCAGCAGTCTCCTTATAGCCGATGACCGCACGATACCTGCCCTCGTATTCCAAAAGAAACAGAATGTGATACGGAATCTCCCGGTCAATCTGGCGCAACACACTTTCGTCCAAATCCGGGGCAGATAACCGAACCTCGAACACCTCAATCTCTGTCACCTGTTCGCTAGCAGCCAGATTCAGGGTGGTGGCAGCAATCTTATTGCGCCAGTAGATGATCCTTATCTGCTCCACGAACGCTTTTTTCATGGCCGGTGTCACAGCAATGTTTTCATAAAACTTCTGCTTAGGGATACGCTTGTTAAACTCCGTGGATTTCGGCAATCCCAGCACGGCATCTCACCTCCAGACAATCATTTCACAACAAGGAAGCAAATCAGTTCAAAATCATCCAGCCCGGATATATTGCTCATCAAAGCGGATGTTCCACCGGCAGAGAACAGACTGTCAATGTCGCTTTCCTCTTTCACATCAATGATGGAATTGATTGCTTCGCTCAGCAGCTCGGACATCTCTGCCATATTCCGCCCATCATCCGTTTCGCGGTTAAAGCGTTCGTATGCCTCTTTGATCGGTGCGGATTTTCCGCGGCAGAGTAAGCGGATATCATCCAGCATCTTTTTCGGATTCAGGTAATCGCAGATAATCTGACCGTCCAGTCCGATATAAACCATATAGAACGGATGGATGCGGTTCCGGTTATCCACATTGACACTGTTGTTGATGTTTTTCAGCACAAAGATCACACCATCCGGCAGTTCATCCGTGACAGGAACCACAGCATGAAGCCCACGAGGCTTTTTGTCCATGTCTCCGTTCCGTTTTATGTAGTCTAATAAGTCGAGTCGGAATTCGTTCAGCCCCAGATCCATAATGGAGATTCCATCGGACATATCCTCAATATCAACTACTTCTTCCTGTAAGCGTTTGAGCTGCGCCTTCCGGTATTCCAAATCACCTTTTTCTTCCGGATTGATCAGGTCATCATCACCGGTAGATGTCATAACAGTGATTTTCATGCGGGTCTCCACGCGGGATTTCAAATTGATGTACTCATCCAGCGTCAAGTCCGGCCAGAAATTTACAAGCTGAATGTACTGGTTGCGACTGCCGATACGATCAACACGGCCAAACCGCTGAATAATGCGAACCGGATTCCAGTGGATATCATAGTTGATCAGATAATCGCAATCCTGCAAGTTCTGACCTTCTGAGATACAGTCCGTTGCGATCAGCACATCAATTTCGGTGGTGCTGCCCGGCATCAGAACATCCCGACCTTTGGAAACAGGTGAAAAGCAGGTCAGAACATTGTTCAGTGTTGCCTGAAATCCTTTGATCGTTGTTTTTCCATCAATGGAGCCGGTGATGACCGCTGTATTCAATCCATAGTTCTTCTTGATATACTCGCTGACATGTTCGTACAGATACTCGGCCGTATCAGAAAACGCCGTGAAGATCAGGACTTTCTTATTCTGATTATTGATGGGATGCTCGATTTTATCAGACACAAGCTTTAACAGTTCCTGCAACTTGGTATCATGTTCCGGGGTAATGTCCGCAACCATAAAGGTCAGCAGTTCCAGAACCTCCGCATCTCGTTTGAGCTCCGTGCGCCAACTCTTCCAATCCATATCCGCAAGGTCGATTTTTACCTTTTTGCCAACGGTGAAGAAATCCGAATTTTCATCATCTATATCAAAGTCATCGCCACCAGCATCGTACATGTCCAAATCCGCCCGACCGTATGCCTCAAACTGATTGATGGACTGAATCGTACCATTGATCAGTTCCTTGATTCGGGTCAGTGTCAGTTGGAAAGAATGTACGGAGCTTTCCAGACGCTTCAAGAGGTTGATGCTCATCAAGCGGCGGATACCTTGCTCACGTCCTGTCTGGGTCAGGTTCTCACCCTTATTGTGGGTCAGCTCTTTATATTTCTGGAGCTTGCTGGGGAAAATGTAATTGGAGGGCGCATACACACACAAAGAGAGCTGCATGAGTTGCTCATAAATCTCGTTATAGTTGATGGCGTTGTTCAAATCCGTCAGGCAGGGACGTTTGGAAATTGGCTTGAGCCGTTCGGGAAATTTTCCAATTTCGTTAGTGTCATAATATTTTTCAATATGTTTACGGGAGCGGGCAATGGTCACGCTGTCCAACAGCTCAAAAAAGTCAAAATCCAATGTGCGCAGCAGCGCATCTGTGGTTCGTTCCTCCTGAGGCAGTTTGCTCCATGCATTGAACGCCTTTTGCGCCTGCTTGAAAATATCCTCCACATTTTTGGATGTATTCAGCCGCTCGTCAAGGAATTCCGAATTACCCTCATAGGCAAGGGCAAGTTGGTTCTTCAAATCAACAAAACGGTTGTTGACCGGCGTTGCCGAGAGCATCAAAACTTTGGTTTTTACTCCGGAACGGATCACCTTATCCATCAGACGCTGATAACGGTTATCCTGCGTCTTGCTGTGCGTACCAATACCGTTGCGAAAGTTGTGTGATTCATCAATCACCACAAGATCATAGTTGCCCCAGTTCAGGCGATTCAGGTCAAGGCCATTGGACTGTCCGCCATTGCGGGAAAGGTCCGTATGGAACAAAACATCGTAGTTCAACCTGTCCGATGCAATCGGGTTATTGACATAGTTGTCCTTGTATGTATTCCAGTTTTCAGCCAGCTTTTTCGGGCAAAGCACCAGCACCGACTTGTTTCTATTTTCGTAATACTTTACAACTGCCAACGCAGTGAATGTTTTACCAAGACCGACGCTATCAGCAAGGATGCAGCCGTTGTACTTTTCCAATTTGTTGATGATGGCAAGCACGGCATCCCGCTGGAAATCGTACAGCATACTCCAGATTTTGCTCTGCTTGAAACCAGTAGCCTCGTTCGGCAGTTCATCTTCAGAGATATCATCCAGAAATTCACTGAACACATGATACAAGGTCATAAAATAGATGAACTCCGGAGAATTTTCTACATAGGCTGTACTGATGTTTTCCAAAACCACGTCCGTGACATCCTGCATCTTTTCACGATCATTCCACAATCCATCAAAAAGCTGCATATATTGCTGGGCGAACGGAGCTTCCATGCAGTTGACTATGTTGTAGCTGTTATTGCCACGCTCACAGCCGATGTCCACCGTCGTAAACCCATTGATTGGCACATAGGCCGTTTGTGCTGTTTTAGAATCCACAGTCATAAAGCCAGTCATGTTTTCGCCGGTTGTGTTTGATTTGAATTTCGCTTTCTTTCTGATCCAGTCAGCACACTCTTTTGCGATAGCTCGCTGGGTCATCTCATTGCGCAGCTTGATTTCAAACTCTGTACCGTATAGGCTAGTCTCACGGGAAAGACGGGGAATATAGAATTCTCGTTTCTGCTTTTCCGCTTTCTCTTTGACAAAGGTGGGCGATGTGAAGATAAAACGAAACTCGTCCACAGATTCCAACTGCTTCTTCAGCTCTTTATACGCATACATCGAAAAGCAGGCTGCCGCTATTGACACCTTGCTTCCCTTTTTGATTTCCACTCGCAGATCATCCCTAACCGTACTGGTAATATTGTCAAGAATCTTCAAATTGCTCACCCGCCTTTGTTCTCAGTCTTCATTTTACATTTTTTGATGTCCCGTTATCAGGACTATCAGGCAGAATTTCAAGAATATCCTCGACATTACAATTCAATTTCTGACAAATTCGATCAATGACTTCCAGCGAAACGATCTCGTCCCGCCCCATCTTGCTCATAGTGCTTGTGCTCACACCGGCAAGCTCACACAAATCTTTTTTACGCATTTTTCTGTCGATCATGAGTTTGAATAGTCTGTTGTACGATACTGCCATTTTTTCCTCGCCTTCTATCTTTCTAAGTGGTTTCCAAGCCATCAAAAAACTCTATTGACATTATAGCGCAACACGCTTTAAGAGTAAACAAAAAATGCCGACTTCTCATAAGCCGCAAGTTTTCTGCAAGCAGGGCTTTCGTGACACGAAAGCGATTTTCTGCTTGTTGGGAAAGTCTCCACTCCGTTCCGGTCCGCGCAAAACCGAGGTTCACCGAACCTCGTGCGCCCCCAATCCCCATAAAACGCTGCTTGCGGCATCGGGCTACGCATCTCCGTTCCGTTCCGGTCCGCGCAAAGCAGACGTCCACCGGACGTCTTGCGCCCGTTCCGGATGCTTTAACGGCAGTTCCTGCCAGAATTTCGGAAAACATGCTTCGCAAGTTTTCCTCATTGTCGCGGCATTCGCCAAGGTATCGAGCAAGCTCGAACTTTGGCTCATTGCTCGCGCAAAAGCCGGAGTGAATCATCACCCCGGCTTCAAAAAACATTTACTTGTGCTTGCGGCCTTCACGCTTTTTGTAGTCCTCGTCTATACGCTTTTTCCAGTCTGCGCTCAGCGGGGCACTGTACCGGACAGAGCTGATTGCTTCGCTGACCACCTCATAATTCAACGCAGTTCCTTCGCTGTCGCACTGATAGTTGACTGCACGATCTGCGCCGATTCCGAACTGGCTTGCGG
>OIWU01002690.1_pt1 | contig 14691 bp, 9 predicted proteins | sample 1587711 | NCBI WGS metagenome assembly OIWU01 (sample SAMEA3888909, study PRJEB22519) | human gut metagenome | biome: human gut; feature: human-associated habitat; material: faeces | place: Denmark | collected 2010 | reverse complement strand
TCATTTACTTTTATATTGCTATAATCATTATTTAATAAAGAATTATATAATTCTTTAATACTGCTCAATATACATCACTTTCCTTTCGGATAATAATAATGATCATGTGAGGAAGGTCTATGCGGAGTATCCCTTTGAGAGTTAGGTACGTCTGGATGATAATGGGGTTTATTACCATCAGGATGATGAACAGGAGGTTTTCCATTTCCCGCTTTTTTTGCAGCTTCTTTAGCGTCTTTTCTAGATGTATAATGCTTTCTTCTTCCAATAGGATACTTTGATCTTTCCTTTGCATAAGAAATAGCCGTTTCTGCTCCATAAGAAACTGCTGCCGCTCCTGCTGAAACAGCCGCTACTTTAGCTGATGCAAATGCAACCGTGGTAGCACCTGTAACAAAAGCACCGGATGATACCATACTTCCGCCAACAAGCGCTGCTGCAGGTGCTGCTGCTCCTGCAGTTGCAACTACTACGGCTGTTACTGCTACTACTGTTGCTACAACTGCCACTGCTGTTAGTATCTGACTTAATTTAGGCCAGTTTCCGCTTTCATCTAAATAAAGTATCGGATTATTTTCGCAATAAGTATAAAGATTCAAGCTAAGCGGATCTTCATTTTTACCGGCAAAGCTATCCCTCGAAATAAATCTTCCAATCTCAGGATCATAGTATCTCGCTCTGAGATAAACCGTACCCGTTTCAGCGTCGTAATACTCACCGCAATAACGGAACGCATTAGTATCAGAATCATCAATATTCTTCTCAACACCGAATGCGTCATAGGTATAAGACTTTACAACCGCACCAGTTGAATCCGTAAGATTTACAACGTCCCCATGCGCATTCTGCGTATAGTAGGTATACTCAGACTTATTGCCGTTCCAGTAGTTATACTTAGCAACAAGATTTGTTCCTCTGATGTAGCAGTCAGCCTCATAGAATTGGTTGTCAATAATGTCTGCAACAATCTGCTTGTTACCGTCCCAGACATGGTTAATTCTCTGACCGTCAACCGTTTTCTCATATCTAAGACCGTCCACATTGTAAGCATAGCTTGCAACAGTTTCGCCATCCGTAAATCCAATCAGCTGATTCAGACCGTCATAAGTGTTGGTTTCGGTTGTTCCGTCGGCAGTCTTTGTGAGCTGATTTCCGTTAGCGTCGTAGGCGTAAACCGTCTGCTTTATGTTTGAAGCCGGATTTAAGTTAATAAGATTTTCATCAGCTTCATTTTCAACAGTCTTTACTTCCTTCTGAAGCAGCGCAGTGTATTTGCCGTTGGAATCAACATAGCTGTACTCGGTTACATAATCCTCAGTACCTTCTGCCGTCATCTTGGATCGGTTGCCGTAATCGTCATATTCGTATGTGTAGGTATCTGTCGTGTTGTTTCCAATCTTAACAGCTTCCTCAGTCAGCCTTTTCAGACCGTCATACTCATATGATGTCGTTTCTATTATACCACTTTCACTGCGTACTTTGCAAGCGTCAGAACCGTCTAAATAATAGGAATATTCATACTCGGAAATTGTGGAATTTCCCTTTTTGTTGATAATGCCTGTTACCTTGTTGTTCTTGTTGTAGGTGTAGGTTGAAACTACGCCGTTTGCAAGGGTTTCAGACTTCTTGTTGCCGTTTGCGTCATAGGTATAGGAAACGGTTTCTTCTCCTGTTTCCTTAACCTTGACTACGCGCATTTCACCGTCGTATTCATAGCTTGTGTACGAATACATCAGAAGATTGTTGATTCCTACAATCTGCTGCCTCATATACTGTGAAACGCCCTCATAGAAATAACCTCTGAATGATACATAGCCATTACCGTCAGACTCTGTTTCAGTATATTTTCTGCCCAGATCATCGTAAACAGTATTTGTTGTAAGTCCGTTGCTTACTGTTTTCGTAATTCTTCCCATGCTGTCATAGGTATACGATTTGCTGACATTCTTTGAAGAATCCTTTGAATTTACCGTATTTGAAGTAAGCACACGATTGAGAGCGTCATAAGTGTTGGTTGTCACATTGCCGTTAGCGTCTGTGCTTGTGAGTACATTTCCGTTCAGGTCATATGTGATGGTACCGGAATTGTAGCCTGTGCTGTCGGTTGTGCGTACCAGATGATTGCGTGAATCATAAACATACTCTGTTTTCAGGTATGAAGTATCGCTGTCAGATGACAGACCTGTGCGCATTTCTGTTTCGATACCGTCATGGTTATAGAAATACTGCGTGATATTCTTTTCATTTGAGCCTGATCCGCTTAATGTGACCTTTGAAAGCAGTCCCAAACCGTTGTATTCATTCTGCGTAATGCTGTACTTCGGAGTATTTGAATCATCTTTTTGAACTGTCTGCTTTGTGAGGATTACGTTTCCGTTTTTATCATACTGATTTTCTGTAACGGAGTAATTCTCAGAAGTAAACGGCGTATAAGTTTTCGTAAGCTTGTTCAGATAGCCGTACTCATATTTTGTAGTGTTATTCAGCGCGTCAGTCTGACGGGCGAGCTGCCCATTTGCATAGTAAGCGCTTGAACGCTTGGTTTCGCCGTTGGTCTTTTCGTAAACCGTATTTTCTTTCCAGTCGGCAAGCGTTTCATTTACTACCTGTTTTTCAGCGGTGATATAGGTTGTCTTAATAGTTTTCAGACCGCTGCATGACTTAGATGACGAATTATTAAGACTTGTATAAACGTTAAAGCTGTGATTTCTTACAAATTCATAAGCCGTTGAAGTCAGAATCTGTTTTTCGGCTGTTGCTTTCCATTTGAAATATGTCGCTTTTTCACGCTGTAAACCGTCATACTCAACAATATTTATCGTACCGTCAGGATTTGTTGTTTCAGTAACATTTCCGTATGCGTCGTATTTGTAAGAAGTAACGTTGCCCTCAGCGTCTGTTTCTGTTTTCTTGTTATCGTCAGGATAATAAGAAATCAAAGCGCCATGACTCTTATCGGCAGAGTAATTTGGAGAATATTCAGCAGTCTTGCGGCTCAGCTTGTCATACTCTGTGATAGTAACAGCGGCTTCAGAGCCTGTGCCGTAGTCTCTTGTAACCGTAACGTTATTGAACTTGTCGTATTCGTATTCCTTAACATAGCCCTCCGGACTTGTTTCCTTAGAAACCTGAAGCTGTGCGTTGTATTCATAACGAGTACCATGCTCCGGCTTTGAAATACCGTTGCCGTAAACCCATTTTTCGCTTACAAGACCTTTTCCGTTTCCTGATTTGTATTAATCATAATCTGTTATATTTCCTTCAGGATCGGTTGTCTTTTTTATAAGTCCGATTACTCCGCTGACATAGCTGTCGGCATAATATTCGTGACTTGTAATTGCGTAGCTGCTTTCATTTGCTGAAAGATATGCAACTGGATCAAAATTCTTTGCAGTAACAGTATCAATGTCCGCCTGCGACAGCGGATTCAGGCTCTGCGCTTCTTTAATTAAACGTACCCCGTCCTTGATGGCTGCATAGCCCATCTCGTCAACTTCTGCGGTTACGTTGTTTTTACTGTTGTAATTTGCTAAAGTATATGTACCGTCGGGATTGATTGTTTTTGTAACGTTACCGTTATCGTCACGCTCATACTTGGTAGTATTGCCCATGATGTCAACGCTTTCGGACATCTCGTCATACTTGTTTTCACCGTCAACCATGTTATATGTGATTTTGTCAACCTCATATGTCTGACCGTCGGTTTCCACCTTATTTGTATTTACTGCGTACTTTTCATCGTAATCGTAAGTAAAGGTTTTTACCAGCTTGTCGCCGTCGTACTCCTTAGTGCCTGTCTGCTTCTTAGCCTTGTCATAGGTATAAACCTGTTTCAGACCGGAAGCGTTTACAAGGTAATCAACCTTGCCGTCGTCATAATAAGTAATCTGATCTGTAGCTTCGCCATAGCAGTTTGTAATCTTATTCATATGACCGTTTGAATCGTATGAATAGGTTTCTTTGCCGCCAGCAACATTTGTTGCGGAAATCAGCTGAAAATCAGAATTGTATTCATAGGTAACTGTTCTTCCGGCAGCCGTATCTTCAATTTTTGTTACACGGGAATGCTCGGAATTACCGTTGTAAGTGATTTTGTAGGTTCTGCCTGTGGAATCGGTTACAATTCTCTGATTATTGGACATGGAGGAAATTGTAAGCTTGTTGCCCTCCGCGTCCTCAACCTTGTACATTTCTCCGTCCGCATTAAAATAGTATTTTGACTGAGCCGAATTGGTTACAATATATTCGCTGCCGTTCTTTACCATTGTACTGTGAGCGTTAAGGCATTCATAACCGCCGCCTTCTTTGTCCTTGAAGGTTGTATTCGAGCCGTCGGGAAGTACCACCTGATAATAGCCCTCAGCAGGAATTACCATTTTGCTTACGTCAATATTAAAGTCCCAGCCGATACCGAAGCTGCCTTCTTCATCGCTTGTAGAGTTGTATGTTCTGACAAAATCAGACTGCACGCCGGGAGATTCCACGCTTAAATCAGTAAAGGTTTTGGTGTAATTTCCTGTTGCAATGTGAACTCCATCGCCCATTTCCCATCCCTTACGGTAGAGGGTGTAATCAGGCTCGTCATAAGGACGCCACCAAGGTCTGAACCAGTATAAATCTTCTGAATAACCGTATGGAAAATCAACGCCAAGGCATTCTCCGGTTTCTTCATCAACATAATCAAAATTAAAACGTCTGTCAGTATTATAGGAACCGTCCTCGTTATCTATATATGTTTCGGGGTTATCCCAAAGAATCGTCTGTTTGCCGCCTTCATAATAAAAATGAATGACATGCTCTCCGCTTGAGTATATTGCCTTATCTCCGGAGGCTTCATTTACCTGCCATGTAGGTCCGCATACATAAATGTGTCCGGCTGTCCACTGACCTTCCATATCTGCAAGCGTGACGTACTGCCAGTTGCCGTATACCGCCAGTTCGTCCATTGCATTTTTCATGATAATACGGTCATAGCAGTTTGCCTGACCAAAGTCAAAGCATTGATCAATATACAGCAATCCGCCGTTCATAAGCAGATCCATTCCGGCATTACCGCTCCATCCATCGGGCGATGCAGTACGGAATACAAAATTGTTATACACATACAATTCTCCGCCGTTTAAGTCAAGGGTAGCGCCTTTATTTCCTGACCATAAAGCTGGAATATCTGTTGTAAAATACATACAGTCCGCTACTTCAAGAACATTTCCGTTCAGGTCAAGATTAGCGTCATGCAGGCTGAATACGCCGGGATTGTAGCAGTAACCCGTAAGCTTGATATTTTTCTTGTAGCTGTTTTCCGGATTCGAGCCTGCATACTGATTTCCATAATCAGCAAACCAATTATAGTCGCTTTGATCAATAGTTCCGTTTTCATCCTTGTCCATATACTCAAAATAGTTCTCACTTCTTCCTCTTAAATTGAGCTGTGAAGAAAGCAATGAAATATCGTTTTCATCAAGAATATTATCAGGATAAAGATCAAGGTTATACAGCGAAATATCAGTTTCGCTTATAATATCAATAAAATACTGAACATCATCATAATCAATATATCCGTCACCATTAAAGTCGAGTGAAGATAAGTCGCCTTCAGCTGATAATCCGGCAAAGGAGTACATAAGATCAATATCTCCGCCGTCTATAATTCCACTTCCGTCAATGTCAAGCCATGCTAATCCGCTAATATTGAGCTGATCATTTGCTTCTATATATGCTTTTGCATTATCCAGATCAGCCTGCGTTATTGTTCCGTCGCCGTCCCAATCGCATGATAAATTGTAATTATCATCTCCGATATATGCCCCGATACAGCCTTCCACATACGCTGCGTCGGCAGAATTTATCTGTTCATCGCTCCACTGGTTTGATTGTTCTTCATTCCATGTTGTATCGCCCGGTATCAGCATTTCAGGCTCATCAGGGCTACCGATCCAGTATGAGCCCCAGCCCATGCCTTTATAGAATCTCGGCAGATAGCCGTCGCACTCTATCTTTACATTTGTTTCAGTACCAAGACCATCGGCATAAGCCGTAAAGAAACCGCTTTCATTTGCAGTGGTTTCATATACCAAATCCCAGCCGTCAAATATGAGGATTTTTACTTTTGTCAAGTCTGAATATGTACCGTACTGTCCTACATATCCGGATATAGACAAACCGCATGATTCAGCAACAGACGGTTTTCCTGTATTTGCACTGTATAGTGAAATTCCATCCGAAGTGTTAAAGTATTCCACTTCTCCTAATCCGTCTGACGCATTTTCATACTCCTGTTTTAGTTCGTCTGCGTTTCCTGAAAGCTCAAGGGATTCCTTGATGTCTGCAATCGTTTCAGCATGAGCGATTCCCTGTGAGCTGCCGTCGCCGTAAATAAGCACTTGTCCGACAAACAGCACAGACAGAACGCCTGATAGCGCCCGTTGAAAAATTTTCTTCATTATGTCCTCCTTAAACGTCAATTTAGAATCTTATATCACTAAAAAGTATTATTTAGTGATATAATGTTAATTATATATTACTATAAATCAAAATGCAATATGTTTTTACTATATTCTTCATTTTTGTATATATTTCTAACTGATTGCTATTTTATTTGTATAAATTAACTAATATTTTATATGTAAGGTTTATTCAAATAATACAGACACTAATTGACATTTTATTTTCCTCCTAAAAATATGTAAAACTAATTCTTTTTATCAGACCTTCAGAATTAATTACAAATTCCAGATGTTTCGTATCTGATATTTCATATTTATATTCTATCTTTTTATTATTCATATTGACTTTTTCAATCGGCTTCCCAGCAGTCATTGATTTCAATACTGCCAACTGGCAAGCTTATTCCTTTTGGTAAATCGTCATTCAAAAATGTAAACCCTATTGAACCTATCTTATTATCACTATAATCTTTATCATCTACCGCACAATGCATTGTTACCGCAGCCAAAGATTTTTTGTCATATAATAATCCACAGCTTCTTAATTCTGTTTCCTCTTCATATATCATGGTTTCTTTTCTAAAAGTAAAACCATCACCCAAATCATCCAGCGAGCATGGAAATGAAAAAGTTTTATCGCCTATAACAACGTTACTGACGATCTTATCAAAAACATCCTCGTTAAATGTTCCGTCGTACTCATTTATTTCCGACTGAACCTCAGTTTTGCTCTGAGTATCGCTTTCCGTACTTTCCGATACCGATTCGGAAATACTGCTTTGTGTACTCCGGCTTTTATCATTATCGGTCGATAATGTGTTTTCAGAATTTTTGCAGGCTGTTGAATTCGAAGCTAAAATAACAGCTGCCATAATTAAAACAAGTTTTCTTTTCATAGAACCTCCATCTAATATAGTTATTAAGATTATTTATATATCATATTAAGTATTATAAAATATCACTTAATATACCTATATTAATTAAAATATTAGCACAATATACATAATAATTCAAGAGTTTAATTAAAAATTCTTGGCAATTTTTAAAAAATCTATAATTTGCATAAAAATAGCAATAAAATTTTAGCAGATTTAGCCAAATTCCTCCTTAATCCCCAAAGCCTGTTCCTTTTATTATCATACGTCTTAGCTTTCTGTCTGTCATCATCCTGACCGATCTGTATCTTCTTCTGTAATCAACTTTATGTTCATAGCTGAATTCCTCCCATTGTACAATCGAAACTTTCAGCCTGCACTTCTTTTTCCGGCATTTCAGTTATTATATAAAAACGGGCATTTTGTTCATCTTGATTGATACTGTAGATTTCCTGTTTCAAAACTTCTTCGGCGAAATCATATAATCTGTTTCTCTCACACCAAAATGTGCAGCCACATCTTCACCGTTCAAGAGCAAGTCAGCTTCTTTTGCTAACATGTCTATATAACCTCCGGGCGTCATAAGATGGAGTTCTGCGTCTTGATGTTCCTGAATAAATTCTTTAATGGTTTGTTTCACAACTACATTCCTCCTATCTGCTGTACATTTTTTCTTTCTGACTGTTCTCCTTCATGAAGTCAGTTTGTCAAAGAAATAATTGTTTGTTTTTACTAATAATTAACTTATCAGAATTTATACATAACTCTGTCCCTGTTCCTCCCTGATTCCCAGAGCCTGTTTCTTTTCATTTATCATACGCCTAAGCTTTTTGTCTGCGGACATCCTGACCGATCTGTATCTTCTTATGTAATCATCTTCAATACATCGGCTTAGATTGATAAACAAGCTTAAAACCGTATTTGCCAGCATTGTGTTTTCAAAGCTTCCGCTTTCATTCAGAAAATTCTGAGCATAAACGTTTCCGTCGTCCGCCGACCTGTTAAGCCATTCCATTGCCTTTTCCTTATCTTTCTCAATATCCTCCGTACCGAAAAGATAAAGCCATCCCAGCAGAAACGAAGCCCAATTGTTTTCATCCGCTGCCGATACCAGCAGCTTAACCGCACGTTCCGAATTATGATATTTGTTATCTTCCAAAAGTATTTTAGCTAACGAATACGAAGCATTCGCCTTGACTTCATCATAATTTACCGCTTTTTCAAGCCATTCAACAGCTTTGTCAATGTCATATATTTCTTCTTCCTGATAAAGCTTTCCGAGGTAATAGCAAGCGTATCCGCTGTCCTTATCTGCCATGAGCAGATATTTCTCAGCCTTGCTCAGATCCCTGTTCACAAATTCCCCCTTGAAATATATTTTGCCGAGCAAAAAGCAGGAGAGAGTATCGCCGCCGACAGCGCATTCGGTCAGCATTTCAATACCCTTGTCAATATCCTGTTCAATATGTTCTCCGCTGATATATTCAAGCGCAAGAAATCGCTTGGCATTCAGATTTCCTAGCCTTACCGCTTTTTCAAGACAATCCATAGCCTTTGGTATATCCTGAGTAATATTCTCTCCAAGCAGCAGAGCCTTGCCGTATTCATATAGCCCGTTTTTGTTGTTCAGCTCTGCGGAACGCTTAAAGTATTCCAAAGCCATATCCATGTCAGCCTCTGTGCCAAGACCGTTTTTGTACATCACCCCTATTTTGTAAAAGAGGTTATCGTCCGCCTGACCGTCAGCTTCAAGCTTTAAAAATCCCGAAAGAGCCTGATTGTAATATCCCTGTGATTTTTTCTTATCCTTTTCCGCCAATTCACCATTTTCATACATATTACCTACGGCGTAAGCAGCATAAGGCTGTCCCTGTTTCGCCGATCTCATATACCAGCCGAAGGCTCCCTTAAGATTCTTTTCTGCGACGTTGCCGTAGTAATAAAGGTTAGCAAGACTGAATTGCGCAAACTTGTTTCCTTCCTGAGCCGATTTTAAAAACCATTCAAACGCTTTTTCATAGTTCTGTTCCGTCCCCAGACCGTAGCAGTGCATTTTGCCTATTCTGTACCAAACGTAAGAGCGCATATCCGCAGACTTCATATTCTGACCTTCGTATCTCGGCTCATAGGGGAACATGGAATCTGCGTTCGGTTCTATTACCGTAAAAGCATGAAGCGCTTCCCTGTAAAATGAAAATGATTTTTCATCATTCTTTTCTCCGAGCTTATCTGTGGAATACAGCTTTCCTAAATCATGAATTGCCAGCACGTTGCCTGACTTTGATTCAGAAAGTAAAATCTGTTCAGCCTTTTGAAAATCTTCAGGCTTTGCGTTTTTATCATAGATCAGTCTGCAGGCTTCCTTGTATGCATTACTCCATTTAATGTGGTATTTGCTTTTAGGAGTATTGACAGTATCAGCTGTCACTTCATTTTCAACGTTTCGATTAAAATCATATTCCATAAGATCATCAAGAGCAGAATTTACTGAAATAAAATTATCGGTATCTTCATTGAAATACTCTGTCGGCTCAGGTTCTTCACTCTCAATATCAATAAAAGGACTATTCATATCCAGCACAGTCTGAACGATCATGTTTTTGACAGATTTAAATTCCTTGTTGTCGGTCAGCTTCGGAAACTGAAGCTTTGCAGAGGAATAAACGTCGTGCTTCTGCTGTTCCATTTCACGCCACAGCTTATACATTTTCTGAATAGAATCATTTTCCGCAAGCCTTGCAAAAATTGCGTTGACCGTCTGCTTGACCTCCGGCTTTAAATATCCGTATACTTTTTTGCCCGTTACAGATTTAAGCTGATCGTTAAGTTTACCAACAAGCTTTATCAGCTCCGTATCTTCAAAGGCGTTTCCTGCAATATCATTTACAAGCCTACGCATAAACTCTGCCGACTCTTTTTTCAGAAGATTTCGCAGGTCGGTCTGGCGCTGATATAAATGGTGCAGCTCGTCCTGATAGATATCGTTTGCAAAGCCGCTTCGTATTTTTTCTATTCCGCGGTTGGTGAGGAATCCCTCGCGCTCGTTGGCGGAGTACACGATTATATGCGCGTGAGGATTGGTTTTCTTATCATGAAACGCGGCGTACCATCTGAGATTTTTCATTTCGATTTTCTGACTCTTTGCAATATTAGCGATCTGCCGCTTGACTAAGTCCCGCCACGCTTTTAAATTGTCATAGCCCATCGCCTGAGCGCTGTCCCTGCGCAGGGAAACGACATGAGTCCAGACGTTTCCTCCGTGAGCCGCTATTTCTTTTGCGGTCTTTTCAAGCTCGACAGGCTCGTCCGACTGCGAGAACAAACCATGCTTACCGAATTTAACAGCGCCCGGACGGTTAGCAAGATAGCTTACATAGTTTTTACGGCTTGTAAGGCGGTCCATGTTCCGGTCAAGTATTTCCGATATGAGAGCGGAAGCGTTTTTGATAGTGGGATTCTTTTGGTAGTCCTCGTATTCAAATAACTCTTTGCCGTCTGGGAAACATTTTAGCAGAGAAAAAATCAGCTCCTGCTGTTTTTTAGCGGCAGGAGCGTGTTCGTTTGTATTCGGTATCGGCGCTGAACCCTCGCGGGTCGCTATGTATTTTACATAGCGGTACAACTGTTTTCTGTTTCCGCTGCCGCTTTTTAAATAACGGCTTGTTACGATTATTTTCGCCAGTTATATCATCTCCATTCGTTAAAGTATCAGCTGTTCTGATATTCAGCCGCGTCCTCGTAATCAATGATGCCGTTTATTTTCCTCACCTCGTTTACGCACATAGCGTGGAGACTGTTAAGCGTATCACCGTCAACCTCGTTTACAGCGGCGGTCATATGCGACAGCTTTCCAAGCTCCACGGCGACCTTGAAAAGCAAACGTGCAAGACGTTGCTCCGTACCCTTTATCTGCGCCTTGACCGTTTCGGTTATCATAGGGGAGAGATAGTTTATGTTATCTTCCTCGCTGAGATAGCCGATGTAGAACTTAATTGCTTTCTCTATAAACTCGCTTTGCGATCTGCAATTGTCGTTTTTGTAATGAACCTCTACGTTCTTCAGCGTTTCAGGATACGCCCAAAGAGCAAATTTGACCTTATTCTCAAAACTCATATGCTCCAACTCCTTTAAAAATGCCGTAATTTCTTTGCTTTCTGCGGTTACAACCCCTAAATTTCAGAAAGGCTGGATTTACAACCCCTTACCATGAAACTGCCCAAGTCCCGAAAAATTGCGGTCGGCTTTGCCGTCCGCTGTGTCTGCGTCGGGGTTGCAACCCCGACGTTTTAACTTGCTAGACAATATTTCACTTCAAATCCTCTTTGATTCCTGTATTTCCGCCTTTCTGAAACTCTGCGCAAAACGCCCTAAATCAGGCCTGCTTGTCCTTAAGGGTAAACTTACCCTGCCTGTGCCTATAGAATCGCACACGACGGCACACGGTTGGCGACAGGGCGGTTAAATCACGTTCTCTCACATTGTAAGCTCGTTTTTATAGCGCTGATATTCCTTTATTTCCATATCAACGACCTCACGGGCGAACTGCTCAGCGGTTTCCTCACTGTCATCGGACAGCTCATATCCTACGGCTCCACAGAAGTTGTCTATTTCCTCAGCCATCGAATCATCTGTGAAAACCTGATAAAACCAGCCCTCTGCGGTTACCGTATTGCCGTTCTTGTCCTCTCGTTCAATGCCTGTGTCACGGCACTTTGAAATATATAAGCCTCTATAATTCATACAAAATCTCCTTTACGTTTTTGGGAATCCGAACGTAAGCTGTTCGGGTTTATCGGTTATTTTCATCCGAAGGTTATGCCAAACGGAATGTAGTCCTGCGTTTTCATTTCCGCTTCACGCTCCGCAGCAACAATCTCAGACAGCGGCACACGGTGCGAACAGGGGGGAGTTACTGCTCAGACTGCTTTTCTGATTCGGCAGGCGAGGGCTTTTCCCGCTTTCCCGCAGGCTTCTTTGATGACATCATGTCAATAAAATCTCTAACATTCTGCGGCACGTTTTTCTGATATAACTGATCGACATACTTATCAAGCTCCGCCGCAAGCGTAGTATTCTTCTGCTCTAAATACATTTCTATTGCTGACAATTTTTCTTCATTGACCGAAACTGCAACCGATCTTTTCATAGGCTCATCTCCGTTTCCATACTTATATTTTTACTCCTTTTCTTCAACATAGCTGATATACGGAATCTGAAGCCAGTGCGTCCATTCGCGCCCTGCAAGCTTTGTTCTTGTAACGCCTCGGAGCGTATTCATGGCTTCGATCACTTCGCCGTTGCCGATATATATACCGATGTGACCGTCCGACCAGACGGCAAGTCCGGGTACTTCCGGTATGGTATCTATCGTGCCTTTGACAGCTGCGTTCGCAAACATAGCGTTTGCGCCCACGTCCATCATGCCGTTTGAACCGACAACAATTTCGCCTGAATCAGGGTTGTACCAACCGTAGCCTTTGATAAGACCGACGCAGTCTGCGGTGCGTTTACCGAGCCAGTTATGACGAATGAAATCCATGTAGCTTGTGACTTCGCTGCCGAACACAGCGGCTCTGTCCTGTAAAAGCGACTCCGTCAAAACGTTTCCGTAGGTTCCGTAAACATATCCCCAGCCGTTTTCATGAGCCTGGATCGCCCACTGAACAAGTCCCAGATTATTTTTCTTCTTTTCGTCATATTCTTCAAATTTGATTTCATTGCTGAAGCTTTTTTCATCGCCGTACTGTATCCACGGTATTTCAAACCACGAGGTCCAGCCTCCGGCTGAGATATTCTCCTTTACTATCCCGTCCTCGGCAGATTTCGCATATATCGCGTTACCGTTTCCCACATAAATACCTATCGTATTCTCTTTTAAAACAGCTATACCCTTGGTTTGAGGAAGAGTTTCGATATTTCCTTTTACGTCCGCCGAATCGAACAGCTCCTGAACGGTCATATCGGAGATCGGATAATTATCCTCGGAAATCGTTCCGCTTTCGTGGTCGTACCATAGATACGATCTCAGCAAATTGTAATTATCAACAGTTCTCCGGCTCAGCCATTTGTCGCAGTCTGCGGTGATATCCTGCGGATATTTTTCCTTTAGCGCCTTGTATTTTTCATCTGTCAGCAGACTGCCGTCGGTATGGGGAACACAGCCCCACTGAGTTTTATATGCGTTTTCTGCCCAGACTGACAGGTCTATGTTGTTCTTTAAATCAAAATTCACAAACAGATACGGATTTATGCTGACGTTAACTATCACGGAATACGACCGCATAAATTCGCTGTAATCAATGCTCAGATTGTATTTGCTACTGAGATTTTCAATCAGCTTTTCATTATCGTTTTCCTTGAAAAGTGAACAGTATTCCGCAAAAAAATCCTCATCCTTGTGAACGTCGTCAAAATATGTGAGATATATTATCTGAGCTTTGACGATCATATCCTTGATTCCGAACTTTTCCATTTCCTTTTCAATAGCCTTGCCGTCGTCCTCCATCTGTGAGAAACGCTCCTTTTGTTCCGGAGACAGACTTTGCATAAACTGACCGAAATCTATATTTCCGTATTCATCCTCCGCCTTTGTCAGCTGATGCCCCATTGCCAGCAGCAGCATTACCGGAAGCAGAGCGAGCGTTATTAAAAAAGCGGCGGCAAAGCCTATAGCTTTCCTTACCTTTTTCTTTGGAAGCAAAACCGCCGCGGCTTTTTTGACCGCCGCTGCCGTTATACTCATACACAACCCTTCTTTCTTTTGTATATATATGAAAAGGACGACTGAAGTAAAACAGCCGTCCTTAAGCTATATATATCGAACCATTGAGACTCAATTAAGATTATCAGAGATAAACTGCACGGGAACACGTTTTGTCATCCATACTTCATTTTCTGAAAGATAGAATTTAAAGCCTCTTATGTTCATTTCTATCACCGCCTTGTTTACCAAAGTATACCATATTCAGACATTAAAATCAACACAGTATACGACGCTGAAAAAAGAGCCGCATTGCGGCTCTCTGATCCTTATTCCATTGTCATGTCGAAATCTGTTTCTTCCGCTTTTAGCGAATGTTTTAAAGCTAAAACACATTCATATGCAGGAATGATTAACTTATTAAATCTTGAATCAATGTATTTTGTATAGAACTCTTTTTGCAGATCTGAAAGATACATACAATTATTAATCATGCTGAAAATATTTGATTTATTGATATCAGGAACGATCCGCATTAATGCCTTATTACAATCCTCAAAATCATTATTTATAAGAAAATCATAATAGTTTATTTTCTTTCCGTTGAGCTTTATTGCTGACGTTGGAAAATTAAAAATTCGGGTATTCATCTGCTCGGTATCTTCAAGGGTCT
>OIWU01002686.1_pt1 | contig 14704 bp, 15 predicted proteins | sample 1587711 | NCBI WGS metagenome assembly OIWU01 (sample SAMEA3888909, study PRJEB22519) | human gut metagenome | biome: human gut; feature: human-associated habitat; material: faeces | place: Denmark | collected 2010 | reverse complement strand
AAATCCTCGACTGCTGGGTAGAAGATATAATGGAATATAAAAAGAATGCCGAAACAGACCGGTAACATCGCGTTACCGAAGCCGTTTCGACAGTAAAAGGAGCCGCAGAGCGGCCCCTTTGCTTATTTTCTGTATGGTTATTACAGGAAGATATACTTGAGTACGAACAGCACTGCCAGGACGTACATCAGCGGAGCGACCTTCTTGCCCTTGCCGGTTGCGAGGTTGAGCAGGACATAGGAGATAACGCCCAGAGAGATGCCCTCGGAGATGCTGTAGAACAGCGGCATCGCGATGATGGCGAGGTATGCCGGGATGGACTCGGTGAGGTTGTCCAGATCGAAGCTGATCTCGGTAACCGTGCCGACCATCAGGAAGCCGACCATGATCAGCGCCGGAGCCGTCGCGAAGGACGGGATCGCGGTGAAGATCGGGGCGAACAGCGTGGAAACGAGGAACAGGATGCCGGTGACGAGCGCGGTCAGGCCGGTGCGGCCGCCGACAGCGACGCCGGACGCGGACTCGACGAAGGTGGTGGTGGTGGAAGTGCCGAGGATCGCGCCTGCGGAGGTCGCGATGGAGTCTGCCAGCAGAGCCGGCTTGATGCCCGGCAGTTTGCCGTCCTTGTCGAGCATTTTCGCCTTGGTGGCAACACCGATCAGCGTGCCCAGCGTATCGAAAATGTCAACGAACAGGAACGAGAAGATGACAACGATGAAGTTTACGATGCCGACTGCGCTGAAATCTACGTTGAAGCACTGGCCGAAGGTCAGGCCCAGCTTGGAGAAGTCGGTCATGCCCCAGCTCGGGAACAGGGAATAGAAGCCTGCGTCCGGCGTCGGAACGTAAAGGCCGGTCACCTGGCAGAGCATGCCGAGGATCCAGGTCAGCAGGATGCCGTATAGGATGGCGCCCTTCATCTTGCGGGTGTAGAATACCGCGGTGAAGAACAGACCGATGAGGGTCAGCAGCGCGCAGATGCCTGCGGTGTGGAAGTTCTCCGGGAAGCTGATGATGCCGACCAGCGTTGCAGAGTCTACGCACAGGCCGGAGTTCTGCAGGCCGATGAACGCGATGAACAGGCCGATGCCGACCGAAACGCCCTTCTTGAGCGTGAGCGGAATGGCATTGAAGATGGCCTCACGCACATTGGTCAGCGACAGGACGATAAAGATCAGACCCTCGATGAATACCGCGAGCAGCGCGACCTGCCAGGAGTAGCCGTAGCCCGCGACAACGGTGTACGCCATAAAGGCGTTCAGACCCATGCCGGCAGACAGCGCGAACGGCAGGGTCGCCATGAATGCCATGCACAGCGTGCCGAGGCAGGACGCCAGAGCCGTCGCGAGCAGGACCGCGGTGGTATCCATGCCGGTAGAGCCGAGCACGCTCGGGTTTACGGCGAGGATGTACGCCATGGTCATAAAGGTAGTGATACCGGCCATGACTTCGGTCTTGACTGTGGTTTTGTGTTCCGATAGCTTGAATATGCGTTCAAACATCGTTTTTCCCCCTTTTAATTTTTAGGCTTTCGCCTTGATTACGGATTTATTTTCCTTCGTAGGATACGACGGCCTCGGTCGGGCAGGACGTCAGGCGGTCGCGGCCGTGCAGACCCTTCAGCTCGAGCAGGCAGACGATCTTGACGACCTTCGCGCCCAGCTGCTCCACCAGATGTACCGCCGCCTCGAGCGTGCCGCCCGTTGCGATCAGATCGTCAACGATGACCACGCGCAGTCCCGGCGTGATGTCCTCGCGGTGCACCTCGATCTCCGCAGAGCCGTATTCGAGGTCATACGCGATGCGCGAGGTCGCGCGCGGCAGCTTGCCGCTCTTGCGGACCGGAATAAAGGCCTTGTGCAGATTGTATGCCATCGGCATGCCGAACAGGAAGCCCCTCGACTCCAGTCCGACGATCGCATCGAATTCCGTATCCCCGATCTTCGCCGTCATCTCATCTACCGCCAGCCGCAGTCCGTCCGCGTCCTTGAGTACGCTCGTGATATCACGGAAGATGATGCCGGCCTTCGGGTAGTCCGGGATGCTCGTGATATACTGCTCCACCTTGCTCATAGGTTGTCATGTCTCCTCCCCGGTCCGGGGAGCGTCCCCGTCCGATCTTTTTTCCGCCGTCCCCATCAGGGACGGACGGCACAAATCTATTGTATCAAATTTCCGATAGGTTGCAAGTAGAATTTACAGATTTACCGCTTTCTTAGAGAAAAATTCATTGACCGTATCGCTGCGGAGTGATATACTTAATCAAATATGTAAGAAAAAGAGAAGGAAAGGGATGATGCGCATGGCTGGACTGCTCGAGGTCTGCGCAGACAGCGTCTGCTCTGCGGTAAACGCAGCAAGAGGAGGGGCGGACCGCATTGAACTGTGCTCCGCGCTGCCGCTCGGCGGACTTTCGCCGGACGAGGATCTGTTCTGCATGGTGCGCGAACGGGTCGATATTCCCGTCCGTGTGCTGCTGCGTCCGCGCGCAGGCGATTTTCTGTATGATGAGGATGAGTTTGAACTGCTCTGCTGTCAGGCGGCGCGCTTTGCCGGTCTGGGTGCGGACGGCATCGTCATCGGCATGCTGAACCCGGACGGTACGCTCGACGCCGAGCGCATGAGTGCGCTCATGACCTGCGGCGACGGCTGCGGGGTCACGCTCCACCGCGCGTTCGACGTCTGCCGCGACGCGCACGAGGCACTGCGCACGGCAAAGGAGCTCGGCGTGGACACCATCCTCACCTCAGGGCAGCAGGCTCGCTGCGCAGACGGCGCACCGCTGCTGCGCGAGCTGGTCTCGGAGAGCGGGGAAGGGCTGCGCATCCTGATCGGCGGCGGCGTGAACGCGGACGTCATCCGTGCGCTCGCACCGCAGACCGGTGCCGACGCTTTTCATCTGTCGGCGAAGGCAGTCGTGCCGAGCGGCATGGAGTTCCGCCGCGAGGCGGTTCCGATGGGCGCGGCCGGACTGAATGAATTTGAGCTCTGGCGGTGCGACGAAGGCGCAGTGCGCGCTGCACGCGAGGCTCTGGATGCGGTCTGTACCGCACGAAAGGAAAACTGAATGCAGATACAAAAAGTATTGAACAACAATGTTGTCGTTGCCCTTGATGAAAACGGCGCGGAGACCGTGCTCATGGGACGGGGACTCGGCTTCGGGTGCAGGCCGGGCGGCGAGGTCTGTCAGGCGAAGGTCGAAAAACGCTTTTCCATGCATTCCGACCAGCTTTCGAGTCGTTTTCAGCAGCTTGTCACCAGTATCCCTCTGCCGCATTTCATGATGAGCGAGCGCATCATCAACCATGCGAAGCTGTCGCTCGGCCGCGAGCTGTCCGACAGTATCTATGTCACCCTTCCCGACCATATTTCGGGCGCGATCTCGCGCTACAGGGAAGGGATCCGCCTTCAGAATCCGCTGCTCTGGGACATTCAGCAGTTCTACAGGGACGAATATCAGGTCGGCCTCAAGGCGAACGAGATCGTGCTCGAGGAGACCGGCGTTGCTTTTACCGAGGATGAAGCCGGGTTTATCGCCATGCACTTTGTCAACGCGCAGATCGGCGGCGAGATCCGCGAGGTCTACGACATGACCTACCTGATGCAGGCCGCGCTGCGTATCGTGCGCGAGGTCTACGGCGCTGAGCCGGACAGCTCGACCATCGAATACTACCGCTTTATCACGCATCTGAAATTCTTTGCGCGCCGCATCGTCGGCAGCCAGAAATACGGCGATGAGGACACCGATCTGCTCGAGGTCGTGCGTTTCAAGTATCCCTGCGCGTTCGCCTGCGCCGAAAAGATATGCAGCTATGTGCTGACCGAAAAGGGCTTTCACGCCGGGGACAACGAGCTGCTGTATCTGACGATACATATCGCGCGAGTGATGAAGGACAACTGAGAGAGACTGGCGAAAAAACGAAGCCTTTCGACAAAATAAATCCCCCAATCTTATGATTGGGGGATTTTCAGTATCGTTTAGTCCTTGTTCAGTGCTTCCATGCGGGCCTTGTTTTCGGCGATGACCTTTTCCTGTACCGGAGCCGGTGCCTCGTCGTAGCGCTCGAACTTGGAAACGAACGAGCCGCGGCCCTGCGTCATCGAACGCAGCTTGATCGCGTAGTCGCCAAGCTCTGCCATCGGGCATTCTGCAACGATCTCCTGCTTGCCGCCGTCGAGCGGGTTCATGCCCATGATGCGGCCACGGCGCTTGTTGAGGTCGCCGATGACGTCGCCCATGTAGGAATCCGGGATAACGACCTTCATCGAGCAGACAGGCTCGAGCAGAACCGGAGATGCCTGCGGGATGCCGGCCTTGTAGGCCAGACGGGCTGCCATCTTGAAGGACAGCTCGTTGGAGTCTACGTCATGATACGAGCCGTCGAGCAGCGTTGCGCGCAGACCGACCATCGGATAGCCGGCGAGCACGCCGTGCTCCATGGCCTCGCGGATGCCCTTGTCGACAGCCGGATGGAAGTTCTTCGGAACCGAACCGCCGAAGATCTTTTCCTGGAACAGATAATCGCCCTCTGCATACGGTGCGAACTCCATCTTGACGTGACCGTACTGACCGTGGCCGCCGGACTGCTTCTTGTGCTTGCCTTCGACCGTGACCGGCTTGCGGATCTTTTCGCGGTACGGTACGATCGGAGCGGACAGCGTGACTTCTACGCCGAACTTGTCCCTGAGCTTGGAGCACAGAACGTCCAGCTGAATATCGCCGGCACCGGAGATGAGGTGCTGCTTGGTCTCGGGGTTGAATTCGGTCTCGAAGGACGGGTCCTCGTCATGCAGGCGGGACAGACCGGTGGAGATCTTCTCCTCGGCGCCCTTGACCTTGGCTGCGATCGCCTGCGTGTAGCAGGGAGGCGCGAACTCGATCGGCTCGAGCTCGACCTTGCGCACGCTCATGGACAGGGTGTCGCCCGTCCTGGTCGTGACCAGCTTGGAGACCGCGCCGATGTCGCCGCAGCCGACGACCGGAACCTCGGACGTCTTTTTGCCGCAGACGGTGAAGATGTGGCCCATCTTCTCGTTCGCGTCCGCGCGCTTGTTGACGAGCGTCATATCCTGCTTGACCTCGCCGGACATGACTTTGAAGTAGGAGAAGCGGCCGTACTGGTCAGCGACAGTCTTGAATACAAATGCACAGGTCGAACCGTTCGGGGCGCAGTTGATCTCGATCAGCTCGCCCTTTTCGTCCTCGCACAGCTCTACCGGCTTCTCGTCCGGGGACGGCATGTAGTCCGCGATGCCCTTGAGCAGCGCGTAGGAGCCGATGCCGGTCGCAGCCGTGCCGCAGAATACCGGCGCGAGGACCAGATCCTTGACGCCCTGACGGATGCCGGCGATCAGCTCTTCATCCGAGAATTCCTCGCCTGCGAAATAGCGCTCCATCAGATCCTCGGACAGCTCCGCGATGTTCTCACACAGCGCCGCGCGGTGCTGGTCGACGCGGTCCTTCATGTCCTCGGGGATCGGGATCTCGACGCGCTTGTTGCCGTCCATGCGGTAGGCCTTGCGGATAACGCAGTCGACGATGCCGACGGTGTCGCGGTTGCCCTCGAAGATCGGGACAACGATCGGCGCTACCGATACGCCGAACTGCTTCTGCAGCTTGTGCAGAGAGGTATAGTAATCCGAGTTTTCCTCGTCGATTTTCGAGATGTAGAACATGCGCGGCATTGCCTGCTCCTCGCAGCGCTCCCACGCCTTTTCCGTGCCGACGCCCGGGCCGGACTTGCCGGTCGCGACGATCAGAGCGGACTCTGCAACGCGCATCGCGCACTGCACTTCGCTTTCAAAATCAAAGAAGCCCGGGGTGTCGAGCAGGTTGATCTTGCAGTCGTTCCATTCTACGGGCGCTACTGCGGTCGAGATCGAGAACTTGCGGCGGATTTCTTCGGGATCGAAATCGCAGACCGTGTTGCCGTCGGCGATCTTGCCTACGCGGTCGGTCGCACCGGAGATATTAAGCAGGCTCTCGACGAGCGAGGTCTTGCCGTCGCCGCCGTGGCCCATGAGACATACGTTACGGATCTTGTTTACCGGATAATTGGCCATAATTGATATACACTCCCTTACCCCTGCCTGTCGCACGGGCGTTTGTTGACGGGATTGCTTCCCTGCTTGTAATTATACACTACTGAGAGCGTATACGCAAGCTGTTTTTTGTGTAAATTTCCGAAAACGCTTTGCGTATGCGTGCCCGTGCACGCACTGTGCTCTTCGCTACTCTGCGGCCGTTTTGCCAAATGAAGGCAGGATGAACCGCGGCTTTCACAGCACAATAGCCATCTCGCCGGCGGTACTTGCATCTTTCTTCGTCATGTTCTACAATAAGAAAGAGAAGGAGACGAGCTTCCATGAATTTTGAAGAAAACACCGTGCGCTATGCGCAGATCTCCGCCGCACTTTCGCGCTCGCGCTTCCGCAGCCGCTTCCGTCTCGGCCTGAAGGACCGCCAGTATATCTGCGACAGGGGATGGGAGACCATGCGCCGCCACGCCGCTGAGCTGGTCGAAGAGCGGCTCGCGCCCGCCTTTATCCCGAACGACGGCAAACAGACGCCCATGCGCGGCCATCCGGTCTTTATCGCGCAGCACGCGACCGCCTGCTGCTGCCGCGGCTGTCTGGAAAAATGGCATAAAATCCCCTCCGGGCGCGCGCTGACCGCCGTCGAGCAGGAATACATCGTCGGCATGCTGCTGTTCTGGATGCAGCGCGAAATGACCTCGCCTCTGCCCGGAAGCAGGCGGTGACGGCTGTTTTTGTGCAAAGTGTAGAAAAACGGCGCTGTTTTTTGGCAGGTCCACCGTCGATTTGTGCTTGCAAACGGATTTTTATTCTGTTACAATAAAAACAACAAGTAGATAGCAGGCATTTCCAGAAGGGCAGCGTCCCTTCGACTTTTAATGGATTGTTACCGCTTCGGCGGGCAAAACCAGATTTCTCGCACCAGTCTTTGCAGTAAGACGGTATATAGGCGATGAAATTTGGTTTTTTATTTTTTTCGCATGTTTTATCTGCTCAACCGACATACTATGTGGACGACAGTCCAATGCAGAAAGAGTGTGAATGTATCATGTTTGGCAAGCTGAAAAACCTGTTTTCCCAGCCCGGCATCACGATCGCCTCTCCGGTCTCCGGAACGGTCGTGCCGCTGGCGGAGGTTCCCGATCCGACCTTTGCGCAGGGCATCCTCGGTCCCGGAGCCGCGGTCCAGCCGAGCGAGGGACGAATTGTTGCCCCGGCGAACGGTACGGTCGACATGATGTTCGATACCGGACACGCGGTCTCCATGACCACGTCGGAGGGCGCTGAGCTGCTCATCCATGTCGGCATCGACACGGTCAGCCTCAAGGGACAGCACTACACCGCAAAATGCAAATCGGGCGACACCGTCCGCAAGGGCGATACGCTGATCGAATTTGACATCGACGCCATCCGCGAGGCTGGCTACGAGGTCGTAACGCCGGTCATCGTATGCAACCCCGATGCGTTCGCCTCGGTCAAGACCGAAGGCGCCGGAAGCGTTCAGGCAGGCGACGATCTGCTGACGCTCGAAAAGAAGTAAAAAGGAGATATTTCACCATGAAAACATTCGAATACACGATTACCGATGAGCTCGGCATCCACGCCCGTCCGGCCGGCATGCTCGTCAAGGAGGCGTCCAAGTTCGCCTCCAAAATCATGATCGCTTCTCCGAAGAAGGAGGTTGACGCCAAGCGCATCATGGGCGTGATGAGCATGGGCGCAAAGAAGGGCGACACCGTAAAGCTCACCATCGAGGGCGCAGATGAGGCGGAGGCTGCTGCTTCTCTCGAAAAGTTTCTTCAGGATAACCTGTAAACGCGGTTTCATTTCGCCCTGCGGGCGATGAAATAAGCCGTTTTCCCTGTTCGGCTCTCGGAAAACGGCGTTCAGATGTATTTTCCTCGAAGCAGTTCGTTATGGAATACATCGTCATTCACAAGGCGCCGCAAAAATGCGGCATTTACAAAGAGGAGGGGACTCTATTATGATGAAAAAGCTGCAAAAATTAGGTAAGGCACTCATGCTGCCGGTAGCAGCGCTCCCGATCTGCGGTATCCTGATGGGCCTCGGCTATGCGATCGCTCCGGGCGTTATGGGCGTACCGGGCGCGGCGACGAGCGGTGCGCTGTACAACATCGGCTTCCTGCTCATCAAGGCGGGCGGCGCGCTGATCGACAACATGGCATGGCTGTTCGTTATCGGCGTAGCGGTCGGTCTGGCGGACGATAAAGACGGTACATCCGCGCTCGCCGGTCTGGTTTCGTGGCTGATGATGACCAACCTGCTGAGCACGGGCGTTGTCACCACCCTGATGCCCGCTATCGCGGACGACCCGGTAAAGACGCTCGCGTTCGATAAGATCCAGAACGTCTTTATCGCTATCATCGCTGGCATCATCGGCTCGGCCTGCTACAACCGCTTCAAGAACGCCAAACTGCCTGACTGGCTGGCATTCTTCAGCGGCAAGCGCTGCGTAGCGATTGTCACCGGTCTGGTTTCCATTCTGGTTTCGGTCGTTCTGCTGTTCGTCTGGCCGATCATCTTCGGCGCACTCGTTTCTGTCGGCGAAGCCATCATCGGCATGGACGGCATCGGCGCAGGCATCTACGCATTCCTCAACCGTCTGCTCATCCCGACCGGTCTGCACCACGCACTCAACAACGTATTCTGGTTCGATACCATCGGCCTCGGCGACCTGTCGCACTACTGGGCCGGCGACGTTAGCGGTCAGAACGGCGTTACCTGGAGCCTCGGCATGTACATGTCCGGCTTCTTCCCCTGCATGATGTTCGGCGTATTCGGCGCGGCTCTGGCTATGATCAAGACCGCAAAGAACAAGAAGGCTGCCATCGGTCTGGTTCTGTCCGCTGCGATCTGCGCATTCATCTGCGGCGTTACCGAGCCGTTTGAGTTCGGCTTCATGTTCCTGTGCTTCCCGCTGTATATCGTTTACGCGGCTCTGTACGGCATCTTCACCGTGATCACCTACTACGTCGGCTTCCGCGCAGGCTTCTGCTTCTCCGCAGGCGCGACCGACCTCGTATTCTCGTCCTTCCTGCCGGCGGCGAACAACACCCTGATGATCATCCCGCTCGGCATCGCGGCATTCGTTGTATTCTATCTGGTATTCTACTTTGCGATCACCAAGTTCAACCTCAAGACCCCGGGCCGTGAGGACGAGGAGGCTGATTTCGCAGAGGCAGACAAGAACGCGACTCTCGCGAACAACGACTTCACCGCGATCGCTGCGGCCGTTCTCGAAGGCCTCGGCGGCAAGGAGAATGTCGCATCTCTCGACAACTGCATCACCCGTCTGCGCATCGAAGTCAAGGACGGTACGCAGGTCAACGAGAAGAAGATCAAGGCAGCAGGCGTTGCAGGCGTAATGCGCCCGTCTCAGACTGCGATTCAGGTCATCATTGGCACCAAGGTTCAGTTCGTAGCCGACGAAATGGCAAAGATGCTCTAAAATCCATTTGACCATATCTGTTTGCATATCACCAGATTGCGCTCCGCGCAATGGAAGGGGCGGGCGAAAGCCTGCCCCTTCTGTTTTCTGACAAAACGAAAAACGAAAGAGGTAATGCATTATGAAAATCATCCGCGCAAAAGACTATAACGACATGAGCCGCAAGGCCGCGAACATCATCTCCGCGCAGGTCATCCTGAAGCCGGAGTCCGTGCTCGGTCTCGCGACCGGCTCTTCGCCCATCGGCATTTACGAGCAGCTCATCAAGTGGTATCACAAGGGCGATGTCGATTTCGGCGCCTGCACGACCTTCAATCTGGACGAATACCGCGGTCTGACCCCGGATCACGACCAGAGCTACCACTATTTCATGCACAAGAACTTTTTTGATGCGGTGAACATTCCGGACGAGCGCATCAACCTGCCCGACGGCGCACAGCTTGACGCCGAGCGGGAGTGCCGCCGCTATGACGCGGCCATCAGAGCGGCGGGCGGCATCGACCTCCAGCTGCTCGGCATGGGCCTCAACGGCCACATCGGCTTCAATGAGCCGGACGAGTATTTCTCCAAGGGCACGCACTGCGTCAACCTCACCGAGTCCACCATCGAGGCGAACAAGCGCTTTTTCGACTCGGCCGATGATGTGCCGCGTCAGGCGTACACCATGGGCGTGCAGACCATCATGCTCGCACGCCGCATCGTTCTCGTCGTTTCGGGCGAAAACAAGGCGAAAACCGTTCGCGAAGCCTTCTTCGGCCCGGTAACGCCGCGCGTTCCGGCATCCATCCTTCAGCTTCATACCGACGTTTCCATCGTCGCGGACGAGGCTGCGCTCTCTCTTTGTACCGATCTTCTCTGAGGTGAGATTTCATGCAGTTCAGCAATTTGAAAATCTATCAGCCCGACGGCACGTTCCGCACGGGCAGTCTCGCGGTCGCGGATGACCGCATTCTTGCCGCCGGGGAGACCGGCGATGCAGTGGACATGGACGGTCTTTACGCCATTCCCGGCCTGGTCGATCTGCACTTCCACGGCTGCATGGGACGCGATTTCTGCGACGGCACGGCCGAAGCGATCTCGACCCTTGCCGCCTATCAGGCGCAGAACGGCGTCGCCGCCATCTGTCCGGCGACCATGACCTATCCCGAGGAAAAGCTGACGCAGATCGCGCAGGCCGCCGCCGCATGGAGCGCACAGCCGCACGAGGCCGCGCTCGTCGGCATCAATATGGAGGGGCCGTTCATCTCGGAAAAGAAAAAGGGCGCGCAGAACGGCGCCTATCTGCACGCACCGGACGCCGCGATGTTCCGCCGCGTGCAGGCGCAGGCGAACGGTCTGTTCAAGCTGTGCGACCTTGCGCCCGAGCTGCCCGGTGCGATGCAGACCATCGAGGAGCTGTCCGGCGAGGTCCGCATCTCGCTCGCCCACACTGAGGCGGATTACGACACGGCCTGCGAGGCATTCCGCCGCGGCGCGCGGCAGGTCACGCACCTGTACAACGCCATGCCGCCGTTCTCCCATCGCGCTCCGGGCGTCATCGGCGCGGCCTTTGACAGCGAAAACGTCGCGGTCGAGCTGATCGCGGACGGCGTGCACATTCATCCTTCGGTCGTCCGCGCGGTCTTTACCCTGTTTGACGGCCGTGTCATCCTCATTTCGGACAGCATGATGGCGACCGGTCTCGAGGACGGCGAATACTCGCTCGGCGGACAGGCTGTCACCGTGCGCGGCAATCTCGCCACGCTGCACGACGGCACGATCGCCGGTTCCGCCACCAATCTGATGGACTGCGTCCGGAGTGCGGTGCGCATGGGCATTCCGCTCGGTCAGGCCGTGCAGGCGGCCTCGACAAATCCGGCCCGTGCGCTCGGCATCGAGCACGATTACGGTTCTCTCGAGGCCGGAAAGCTCGCAAACGTGGTTCTGCTCGACGACGAGCTGAATATTCATACCATCCTGCTGCGCGGCAGGATGCTGTAACAGCCGAACGCCGGACAGGAACGTTCAAAAGCACGAAAGCCGGGGTATCATCCCCGGCTGCTCTTATTGAATATTTTTGAGGATAGAGACCTGCGGGCTCGTGCTTTTTCGCAGCAAACGCTGTTTTATGTGCGCCGGCTGCTCAGACCTCAAGATCTCCGGCGAGGCGTCCGGTGACGAGCGATGCGCAGCGCTCGCGGTGTGCGACGTGAAGCGGATGGTCGCGGAAGGCCGCGAGCGCGTCCCTGTCGTCCAGGTCGGCATAAAACACGAGATCGTATTCGCCGCCGGCGAGATTCGGGCCGATCTTTGCGTTGTGCAGGCCGGGAATGGGGGCGAGCGTCTCGACGGACGCCGCAAGGCGCGCTTCGGCTTCACGGCGCTTCTCGCCCTCGCGGTACTCCTCCTGAAGTTTCCAGAACAAAATGTGTCGTATCATGGGTCAATTCCTTCTTTTTTGATCGGATATGAAATGCTTGTGCGGCATATTATAAAAACTGTACAAACACTGCTTCTATGATATAGCAAAAATTCATAAAAATAAAGTCTTGTAACGTGCTGAAGTGCGTGATACAATAGACCCATCACAAACCGAAGAAGCGGAAGTAAAACCGGTAAGCGGGTTTGCAGAGAGCCGGGGGCGGTGGAAGCCCGGCAGCAGCGCATCGGACAAATGGACCGCAGAGGGTGCATGGGAACGGTCTTCGGACCCAGTATAGTGCAACGGAACTCCCCGTTACGGAGAAGGAGCGTGTTAGCGTTCCGATGAGTGCGCGCCGCACGGCGCGAAGCAAGGTGGCACCGCAGGATGATTTTATCGCCTGTCCTTGGAAGAAATTCTGAGGACGGGCGTTTTTGTTTGTCCTCGACGACATGCCAAAGGAGAGATACCCCATGAAAAACAAGTTTTTAGCAGCACTTCTCGCAGGCGCAAGCCTTCTGACCATGACCGCCTGCGGCGGCAATGCCTCTGCGGATACCGGCGCAGACGCAAATGCGGACACCGGCGCCGCAGCAGACGACACCGCAAAGGTCGCGGTCGTTCAGCTGGTCGACAACGATGCGTTCACCGAGATGATCGACAGCTTCGAGAACAAGCTGACCGAGCTGTACGGCGACGGCGTGACCTATGACGTGAAGAACGCGCAGGGCGATATGTCCACGCTCAACTCGATCGCGTCCGAGCTCAAGACAGCGGATTACGACCTCGTCGTTCCGATCGTTACCCCGGCGACGCAGGCGGTCGTCAATGCGGGCGTGACCGCGCCGGTCGTTTTCATCTCCGTGACCGACCCGGTGGCGGCAGGCATCATGGGAGACATGGCAAAGCCGGATAAGAACGCGACCGGCACCTCGAACATCGTTCCGGTCGATGAGATCTTCACGCTCGCGGGCAAGCTGACCCCGGACGTCAAGAACATCGGCATCCTGTACTGCTCGGGCGAGAAGAACGCCGTTCTGACCGCCGAGAAGGCAAAGGCATACCTCGATACCACGGATTACACCTATGAGGAAGTCACCGTTGCCTCCTCGAACGAGGTGCAGCAGGCGGCGCAGTCGCTCGCAGGCAAGGTCGACGCGATCTACATCCCGATCGACTCCACCGTGCAGTCCGCGATGGCGCAGGTCGTCGAGGCGGCGAACGCAGCAGGTATCCCGGTTTACGGCTCTGACCCGGTCATGGTCAAGTCCGGCGCGCTGGCCTGCGTATCGGTCTCCAACACGCAGCTCGGTGAGCGCTCCGCAGAGATGGCATATGATATTCTGAACGGCAAGGACGTTTCCGAAGTCCCGGCCGAGGCAATGAGCGACTTCCAGTACGTTTGCAGCAGGGCCGCAGCCGATGCACTCAACATCACGCTGCCGGAAGACGGCTCGGTAACGCTGATCGGCGGCTGAGACGCCGCAAAAAAGGGGAGAGATAAACCATGAACTTCTTTCTAGACTCGGCGCTGCTCGGTCTTGAATACGCGCTGCTCGCGGTCGGCGTGTACATCACGTTCCGCATCCTGAACCTGCCCGACCTCACGGTCGACGGCTCGTTCACATTCGGCATGGCGGTCTCGACCGTGCTGTGCGCGGCGGCGCATCCGTTCGTCGGTCTGCTGGCCGGTGCGCTGGCCGGCGCGGCCGCCGGTGTTGTGACCGGATTTTTGCAGACGCACTGCAAAATCCATCCCATTCTCGCAGGCATTCTGACGATGAGCGGCCTGTATACCGTGAACATCACGGTGCTGGGCGGCCCGAACGTATCGCTGCTCGACGCGCCCAAGTTCTTCGAGGTGCTCGGCGGCAAAGCGCCTGCGGTGGGTCTGGTAACGGCGGTGCTCGTCGTGCTGGTCACGCTGTTCTTCCAGACGGTCGGCGGCCTGTGCATACGCGGCAGGCTCGAACGAGGACATGGTGCGCGCCTCCTCCATCAACACGACGGCAGTCCGCTGGGCGGCGCTCGCGCTGGCGAACGCGCTGGTCGCGCTCTCGGGCGCGATCCTCGCCCAGTGTCAGGGCTTCGGCGACGTCGGCGCAGGCAGCGGCATGATCGTCATCGGTCTCGCGTCCGTCATCATCGGCGAGGTCATCTGCGGCAGGCGCGGCATCGTGATCGGCATCGTCAGCGCGGTGCTCGGCTCGATCGTCTACCGCATCATCATCGCGCTCGCGCTGCGTTACAATCTGATGAGCGCGAACTCGCTCAAGCTGCTCTCGGCGCTCATCGTTGCGGCGACGCTCGCCGTACCGGCAGCGGCCGCAGCGGTCCGTGCAGGCCGCGAGAGAAAGGAGAACCGCGTATGCTGACGCTCAAACAGCTCGACAAGACCTTCGGCGCAGGCACGGCGAGCGCACATCATGCGCTGTGCGGCATCGACCTCACACTTCAGGACGGCGAGTTCGTCACGGTCATCGGCTCGAACGGCGCGGGCAAGTCCACGCTGTTCGGTGCGGTCTCCGGCAGCTTTTTCGTGGACAGGGGACGCATTGCGCTCGACGGCGAGGACATCACCTACCTGCCCGAACACAAGCGCGCAAAGCGCATCGCGCGTATTTTTCAGGACCCGATGCGCGGCACAGCGCCCGACCTGACGCTGGAGGAAAACGTGGCGCTCGCGTATGCAAGAGCAGGCGGACACCTTTTCGCACCGGCGCTGCCGCGCAAAAAGCGCGCGTTTTTCCGCGAGCAGCTCGCGCGGCTCGACATGGGGCTGGAGGACCGCATGAAAA
>OIWU01002683.1_pt1 | contig 14718 bp, 13 predicted proteins | sample 1587711 | NCBI WGS metagenome assembly OIWU01 (sample SAMEA3888909, study PRJEB22519) | human gut metagenome | biome: human gut; feature: human-associated habitat; material: faeces | place: Denmark | collected 2010 | reverse complement strand
TGTGTGTAAAGACAAGCCAGCTATTTCAGTCATCAAACAAATCACTTGCGTCTGAATCGATCATTGCTGAAAATTCTATGAAAATCGTGCACTCTTATGAAGAGCCTTTTCAGTTTTCCTTCTTTGTTCCCGATTCAGGAACAGCAAGGGCACGCTATTTCTACAGCACAGACACAAATGCAACGCTTGCTGTATACGACAATGATCATACGCTTCAAAAGCTTCCGCTTGCACGCGATGGTTATGATGGCTATGTCTGTCTGTTTGATGATCTTGTGGAAGGCGGATGCACCTACAACTATGATGCCATCTTCCAATATCAGCCGCAGCAGATCACAGTTTCCACGCAGATAAAATCTATCCAGCTTCTGACGCGCACAATTACTCTGTCACTCGGCGAGGTACCTAAGCTTCATCAAAAGCTTATCACAGATACTGCCGAGTGCGATACTAACACTTTCGGAACTATAACTGCCAAAACTGATGATGAAAATCACCTTACTTTATTTTTTACACAGACTGGTACACCATCCTATCTCGCAAAGGGATTTGAAGCTTTCTTTGACGGAAAGGAAACAATTGACTACTGCTCTCAGACTATGGCGCTGTTTCAGCCAAAGCATACATATCGCTTCACAGAAAACATGGACTTTTCCAATTTTCTTGTGCAGCCAGATGCAACATTAATTACTGTGATGGTGCAGCTTCCAAACGGTACTTCCATAATATCTGATTCTCTTGAAAGCAGTCTTACAACTGAAAACAATATCTTAGATAATGTTTACTCTGCCAATACAACAGATAATGTTCTGTCACTTACCATGACGCTGTCTCAGCCAAATGCTGTCTATTATCTTTGTCTGCTTTCACTTATTATCATTGTAAGTGCGATTCTTTTTTCCATATACAAATGGCTCAGCCACCGCTAAACGCGGTGCTGAGCCTTTCATTTTATCTGTATTAATCAGATTTATTTTGCTGCTGTAAGTGCATCCATTCCAAGCTTTGCACAGCCAAGGATTCCCTGATTGTCATTCAGGCTTGGAAGCACAATGTAGTTTTCGATATCGGAAAGCTCCTCTGTGTCGATGTACTTGTTGACCATACGAAGCGTTTCCTTACGAATCAGATCCATCACATGAGTCTGATGCATAACACCGCCGCCGAGTACAATACGCTCTGGTGACAGAAGCATGATCATGTCTACAAGACCCTGTGCCACATAGTAAGCCTCTAACTCCCAAACTTCCTTCTTGTCAGACAGCTCATATGCCTTCTTGCCCCAGCGCTCTTCGATTGCCGGACCGCTCGCCATACCCTCTAAGCATCTTCCATGATATGGGCATTTGCCCTTATATGCATCATTTGGATGAGGTGCTACTAAAATATGACCGCCTTCTGGATGCTGCATACCGTGAAGCATCTTTCCATCTACAATAACTCCTGCTCCAATTCCTGTTCCAACTGTGATATAGATGCTGTTCTTTAAGCCCTTTGTGATGCCCCATGTTGCCTCACCAAGCGCTGCTGCATTTACATCTGTATCAAATCCAACAGGAATCTGCAGTGCCTTCTTAAACTCATCAAGTACCGGATACCACTTCCATGCAAGCTTTGGTGTATTGCCGACACAGCCATACTTTGGAGACTGCTCGTTTAAGATAACCGGACCAAAGAATCCGATTCCAAGTGCTTCAACTTGCTGCTCCTTAAAATATGCAATCATCTTCGGCATTGTAATTTCTGGTGTCTCTGTTGGAATGGATACACGATCCAAAACTTCTCCATTTTCATTGCAGACAGCAAGCACCATCTTTGTGCCGCCGCCCTCTAATGCGCCAATTCTCATTTCTATTCTCCTCTATTTCCCCTGTCTTCTATTTTATTTTTGGGTGATCTTTCCTGTTTTATTTTGATTTTAGCTGATTACTTTTCTGTGATGTAAGAATAAATCATCATCAAATTTTTGCCTTCTGCCTTCATCTTTCCATAGCCTGCCGGAACGATCAAATGAGTACCCTTCTTAACTGGAGTGCCATCGAAACTTCCCTCTCCATCCAGAACACTGATATCTACAAATGGCTGATCCCAATCAAACTCTGCTGTTCCATTTACAGTTGCCTTGCATACAGTGTAGCATGGGCAGCTTACAAGCTTCTCAGCCTCTGCACCTGCAACGTCAAGCTTTTCATGCTCTGCCACTGCTGGCTCAAATGGTGCCTTAATAACGTCAATACTCTGCTGTACATGAAGTGCTCTCGGCTTTCCATCCTGCAGACGATCATAGGCATATACGCGTTAAGTAATATCACTGTTTTGCTGAGTCTCAAGAATCAAAGTTCCACCCTTAATTGCATGAACACAGCCTGGATTGATCTGGAAGAAATCACCCTTCTTTACAGGAATCTCGCGGATAAATTCTTTCCAGCGCTTGCCGCGGATCATCTCTTCTACTTCCTCGTGATTCTTTGCATTGTGACCGATCACGATAGTGCCGCCTTCCTTTGCATCAAGAATATACCAGCACTCCATCTTGCCAAGAGAGCCATTCTCATTCTCTGCTGCGTATGCGTCATCTGGATGAACCTGAATGCTAAGATCTGCCTTTGCATCAATAATCTTAATCAAAAGAGGGAAGCGGTCTCCCTGTACATTGCCAAATAATTCTCTGTGATTTTCCCACAGCCAGCTTAATGTCTTTCCCTTATACTCGGTATTCTTAAGTGTACAGTCTCCGTGCGGATGAGCACTGATTGCCCAGCACTCTCCGGTATTATCACCCGGAATGTCATAACCAAAATCATCTTTTAAACGGCTTCCGCCCCAAATCATCTGCTTAAACACCGGCTCAAGTAATAAAAGTTCCATAGTAGTTCCTCCTTATGCGATACAAACAGCACTTGCAGATGCTGTTTTTTCTGTTTAAAGTATATCGAATTTGGGCAGAAGTTACAAGTGATATTTTCGGTAGGTTTGCAGATAAGCCCTTCTCCCCTTGACCACACGTGCAAAACAGAGTATAGTTAGGAGCAGCATATTATGAAGGGATTTAAAGACATGGCTAAACTTGTATTTAACTATGGAGCAATGGGCTCCTCTAAAACCGCTAATGCACTTATGGTTGCATATAATTACGAAGAGCGAGGGCAGCACGCTCTGATTTTAAAACCGGCTACTGACACTAGAGATGGCATTCACATCGTTTCTTCAAGAATCGGTCTTTCAAACACATGCCGCCTGATTGACGAATTTCTGGATGAATTTATAAAAAATCCAGCCTGTGTACTAAATTACAATGCGATTATCGTTGATGAAGCACAGTTTGCTTCTCCTGAGCAAATTGATTTATTTTCTGATATCGTAGATACTTGGCAGATTCCTGTCTTATGCTACGGACTAAGAGCTGATTTTCAGAATAAATTTTTCCCTGGCAGCCGACGTTTAATGGAAATTGCTGATGAAATCAAGGAAATCAAAACGATCTGCTGGTGCGGCAAAAAAGCAACCTGCAATGCCCGCTACGATGATCACGGTATTATAAAAGAAGGCGCCCAGGTGGTACTAGGCGCCAATGATAAGTATATTGCTCTGTGCAGAAAGCACTTTAAGGAGGGAAATTTAGGAAAATGATCTACCATCAGGCAAAGGATCCAGATTCGTATCAAACCATTTTTTACAAACAGATTGGTCTAAAGCGCCGGTCTGCTTCTTTGCCTGAAAATGATTGGGCAAACGATCAGATTGGCTCTATCTATACCTATGGTCGCATGGACTCCATTCAGTTTGGAATCGGTGATTACACCATCCCAGAGGATTTTCTTGTTGAATTTCAATATAATACCGAATATCTTCATGCTGGTATTATTTACGAGGGCATCACCTACTCTCTCGTTGAAAATCGTATGGAACAGTCTGCTATTCCATCGCCATTTCTTGCGATTGAGCAGGCAAGAGGTGGTATCAACTGTTGGAAAAAGGGACAGCATTTTAAAGGAGTGGAAATTTCAATTGAGACCAACTATTTGAAACATAAAATTTTGCCATATTTAGGTGCTTCTGAAGATTCTCTTGACTTTTTGATCAAAAATGTCCGCCACATTCATCTCCCAAAGGAACTGACTGACCTGATTTTACAGGTGCAAAGCTTGCTCGAATCACGTTCCATGACACCAGCGCTTTTGCTTGCTCTTAGCACTTCCTTTACTGCCCTTTTGATTCGTCAAGCCAACCGCCAATTTTTCTTTTCAGGTGCCGATTTGATGTCTGAGCGCATTTTCGTTGGAAACAGACCCATTCGAATTCGCCCTGATGAATATAAAAAAATCATTGCCGCCCATGATCTGCTTCGTGATCATTCCGATTCCTTTGTCACTATCTATGCGCTCAGTCAGACACTTGGCATCGGAGAACAAAAGCTAAAGGCAGGATTTCAAGAGCTTTATCAGCAGACGATCTGGGACTATTCCAATCAGATTCGCATGACAAAAGCAGCTTCATTGTTAAAAAATACTGACAAGACAGTGGACGAGATAGCAAGGCTGACTGGCTATCAAAGTCCGGCTGCCTTTCGCACTATGTTTAAAAAATGGAGCCAAACTACCCCTCGGAAGTTTCGCTCCTATTTTTCAGGCACAGAATAATTTTTCGTTTTGTGCCTCTTTATGATGGCGTCCCTCAGGAACGATCAATGGTGTACCTGATACAGGATCCTCTATAATCTGACAATCCAAACCATAAATTTCTTTCATCAGCTCTCTTGAAATAACCTTTGATGGTTCCCCCTGTGCGATAAGTTTTCCTTTGCTCATGGCAAAAATATGATCAGCATAACGTGCAGACAAATTAATGTCATGAAGAACCATCAAAATTGTCGTGCCTCGTTTCTTATTCAATTCCATTAAAAGATCTAATATTTCAACCTGATAAGCAATATCAAGATATGTGGTTGGTTCATCAAGCAGCAAAATATCAGTCTGCTGCGCGAGTGCAAGTGCAATCCACACACGCTGACGCTGTCCGCCGGAAAGTTCATCTACACAAGCGTCTGCAAGCTCAGTAATGCCCATCATCTCAAGTGCCTCTTCTACAGCTGCAAAATCTTCTTTTTGCAGACCGCCCAAAAGCTTTCGATATGGAAAGCGTCCTCTTGCGACAAGATCAGTCACTTTAATCCCTTCCGGCACAACAGGCGACTGCGGAAGAAGACCAAGCATCTGTGCCATCTGCTTTGACGGCATTGAAAAAATGCTTTTTCCATCCAGAAGAATATTTCCCTGTTCTGGCTTTAGAAGCTTTGCAAATGTCTTTAACAGAGTTGATTTACCACATCCATTTGCGCCAAGAATTACGCTAATTTTATTTTGTGGAATCGTAATATTGACATCTGAAACAATTGTCTTTCCGTCATAGCCTACTGATAAATTCTGCGCTGACAATTCGATTTTGTTGTTTTTCATAAGTGTCTACCTCTTCTTATTCATTCAGCTCTAACCAGATGCGATTCTGTCCTCAATTGATCCCTACACGCTTTCACTCTTCTTATTCATTCGAAGAAGTAAAAAGATCAAATACGGTGCACCCAAAATTCCTGTTACAACACCAACAGGATAACGAGATGGCAGCGCAAACTGACCGATCAAATCCGATGCAAGCACAAGAACACTTCCAACAAGTGCAGATGCAAGCATATTAGTACGTCCGCCTCCGCAAAGACGCGCTGCAATCGGTCCTGCCAGAAAGGCAACCGATGCGATTGGTCCTGTCACTGAGGTTGCAAACGCAACCAATAGAAGGGATAGTAAAATCAGTATAAGACGAATCCTTTTTGACTTTACACCGAGCGTAATTGCGTGGCTTTCTCCCATCTGAAGCATTGTTAATTGCCGATTCAACAGAAGGATTCCACATCCTGCCGCGCCGACAACAATTGCAAGCGGCAAAACTTCAGAAAGCTTCACTCCATTTAAACTTCCAGAAAGCCAGCGAAGTGCATTCGCCACATCATACTCGGATGCCTTTAATAAGAGCCATGAAATAATCGCATTTAAAAATGCCTGCATACCAATTCCAGTTAAGATCAGCCTCGCGTTGGAAAATCCGCCTCCCTGAGACAAAACATAAATCAGACAGGATACCAAAAGACCTGATATCACTGCAAGAAGTGATACAATACCAGTTGGCAGTTTTAACACAAGAATGCCAAACACGGCAGCAACACTTGCTCCTGAAGTCACACCGATAATATCCGGGCTTGCCAATGGATTTCCAAGAAGCTGTTGGAATGTATTTCCAGCCATACCAAATGCAAAGCCTGCCAAAATTGCAGTGAGCATTCTTGGAAGGCGAAGTGTCTTTACCGTGAAGACTGCACTGCCCTCCACTTCTTTTAAGGCATCCCATACCTCACTTGGCGTATAAATTGTATTTCCGTAAAGCATCATAACTGCTGCTAGCACGAGCGCGATTGCCAAAAGCACAAGCGAAACCACGATGCTTTTTCTCTGTCGTCTGTGATATCCTGCCTCTACATTAGAGATTCCATCAAAAGACACATTTTTAGATGTTCGCAATGTCGTTTCTTTCACAGTGACTTTACCTTTGCCTTTCTGATGATGAGAATAAATACCGGTGCACCGATCAGTGCTGTGACAATACCTGATTCCAATTCGCCAGGACTTCCCAAAATTCGTCCCATTGTATCTGCAAATAGAAGTAAGGCTGCGCCACCAACTGCAGACAGCGGAAGAATCTTTTTCATATCTGGACCAATTACCAGACGAAACAGATGCGGAACCATCAGACCCACAAAGCTGATCGGTCCGGCAAGTGCTGTCGTTGATGCACACAAAAGTACGCCTGCAAGAGAAGCAAATGCTCTTGTAAGCGGCACGTTCAAGCCAAGTCCAGTTGCCGCCTCATCCCCAAGTGCCAATGTGTTTAGCGGAGCTGCCATGCAAATGCTGACGACAAATCCAATCACAAAATATGGAGCAAGCAAGCGGATATCTGTCCAACTTGCTCCGCCAATATTTCCTGTCTGCCAAAAGCGAAACTGATCCATTACCTGATTGTTTGGAAGCATGACTGTGTTGACAAGAGATTGGAGTGCCGTTCCTGCTGCCGCTCCTGCAAGTGCAAGCTTAATCGGTGTGGCACCATTTCCACCAATTGATGCCAAACCATACACGAGGATTGCTGTCGCTGCTGCCCCGGCAAATGCCAGCCAAATATACTGACTGCCCTTACTAATATGAAAAAAAGCGATTCCGCATACAACAAAAAGGGAAGCCCCCGTATTGACTCCTAAAATACTTGGATCCGCAATCGGATTTCTTGTCACTGCCTGCATCAGTGCGCCTGATACGCTAAGCGATGCTCCTGCTAAAATGCCAAACACAGTTCTTGGGATTCTCGCCTGCACAACATTGTTTTCAAATGTCTCCTCGCCCAAATGAAAAAGACTTCGAATAACAGTGGGAAAGCCCACGGATTTTGATCCGCAGGCTATCGATGCCAGTACACAAAACAGCAAAAGCATGATAGAAGCAGCTGCTGTTAATAGGAACCGTCTGTCTCTCATTTGATATTCTCCGCTGCATCAGAAAGTAACTGAAGATACTCGTCAATCTCATACGGGATCGAAAGAATGGACGGAGTGCAAGCGCCTGCAAGTGCAGAGGTACTGTCAACCAATGCAACTGCACCGTTTTTGATTGCCGGAATCTGACTCATTAACTTATCCTCCTGTAAAGACTTCAACAGATCCTCATCTCCGTAAACAACCATAAGCTGAATATCATCAAGCTGATCCGCATTCTCACGACTCACTGTGATATTAAAATCATCCGTCTCGCCAGCAAGCTTCTGTACACTCTCTGGAAGTGTAAAACCAAGATCTAACAGATATGCTGCTCTCGGATCGGTCGGAAGATATACATAAAATGTGCTGAAATCATCTGCACTGATCCAACAAAATGCAGTTGGAATTCCTTCAAGCTGTGGATACTCTTCCAGCTTTTCTGCAATTAAATCCTCCACTTCCTTTACCTTCTTCTCGCCTTCCGGCTTCATGCCCATACCCTCGGCATTCTCGATAGTCTGCTCTCTCCAGCTTGTATTCCAAGCCTTCTCCTTGTATGGAATAACCGGTGCAATCTCGCTTAATGTGTCATAATCCTCCTGAGTCATACCAGAATATGCTGCCAAAATGACATCTGGATTGCAATCGCTGATCTGCTCGAAATCAAGTCCGTCTACATCATCAAAAACAACTGGCTTTTCTACGCCAAGATCTGCAAATGCTTCATCTGTCCATGGATGCAAATTATTATCAGTTACCAGTCCATAGTTTGCTGCAGAAACACCAACTGGTGCAACGCCAAGCGCAAGTGGGGTATCCTGATTTTCCCAACCGATTGTTGCAATACGCTCTGGTTTGCTCTCAATTACAGTCTCGCCAAATGCATGCTCAATGGTAATTGGGTAGGTGACTTCCTCACTGGTCTCCTCCTCAGATGTTACCTCGGTCACTTCCTCACTGCTTGCTTCCTCAGTTGCTTCTTTTGCGCTCTTTGCATAAGAAACGCCTGCTTGCGCAAACAAACTCATACCGGAAACTGCTGTACAAAGTGTGCCAAGAAAAAGTGCTTTTTTGATTCTCATAATCGTCCTCCATATAACAAACTTTAATTAGTGTTTTCTAACTTTCGGTAGGAGTATATCACGAGATTAACATTACGTCAATTCAGGCACCGTAAATAAAAGTTTTTCACCTGATTCAGTCGTTTTTTATTCGTAGTACTGCGCCTGCGCATTCCACATCTGACGATACAGTCCGTCTTTACCGATCAGCATCTCGTGGTTTCCCTGCTGCACAATCCTGCCATCGCAAAATACAATTATATCCTTTGAGAATCGGCATGCAGACAAACGGTGCGATATAAACAGAGCTGTTTTATCCTGCACAATCCGATGAAAATCGCTGTAAATCTCGCTCTCGGCAATCGGGTCTAGTGCCGCTGTCGGCTCATCGAGAATAACAAATGGCGCATCCTTGTAAATGGCGCGTGACATCGCTGTTTTCTGTGCCTCGCCACCGGAGATTTCCATGCCAGTCTCAGAAAAATCTCTATTCAGCATAGTATTTAAACCGTCTGGCATCTTATTATATAGGCGCATCAGATCCACACGGCATCCATCGCACGCTCCTCATCTACCTTTTCTCCTGCCGCAATGTTCTCCCCAAATCTGAATGAAAAAATTTTAAAATCCTGAAAGACAACTGCAAATAGCTTGCGATACTGTGCCTCTTCGTACTCCCTGATGTCCACTCCATTTAAGAGAATATGTCCTTTAGTTGGGTCATAAAGCCTGCATAAAAGCTTAATAAAGGTAGTTTTTCCTGAGCCATTCAGCCCTACAAATGCCGTACTTTCTCTGGCACTTATCTTTACATTGACGTCGCGCAGCACATACTGTTCTGTCCCTGGATATCGAAAAGATACATCTACAAACTCAACTTCCGGATTTTCCATATCCGCCAAACTAACAGGGCGAGACGCCTTTTTCATCTTATTTTGCAGACCCATGTACTCAAGATACTCATCCATCTGCATTCTGTCATGATGCAGTCTGCTCCATCCTGCAAACAAATCAGTCATTCCCTGAATGAACTGCTGCACAGCACCTGCATAACGCACGACATTTCCGATTGTAATCATACCACCGTATGCACAGAACGCCACATACAGATAGATGATTCCGCCTACACACGAGGAAAGCATTCCCTGTAAGCCAAAATGACGCACATCATTCTTGGCATATTGAAGCGTCATGCGTCTCCAGTTTGCATTCATCTGATCACCGTAATGTTCCATCATCGGCTCCTGATGAAAAATTCGAATATCCTTTCCTGCTTTTTGGGACAGTACAACTTCATTCATCATATAGCTGTTTAAACGATTCTCATCTTCATGCTCATTGTGGATTGCCAAACGGCGTTTGCCTTGCTCTAATACAGAACGACGATTCAGATACAACACAGCAAGCAGTGCCGCTATTGCTATGATTCGAAACAGTGTTTCCTGTGTCCCAGCTGTCTTTGAAAACTGTTTTGCAAAAAATGGACCGATTGTGATAATTGCTGCCACCATACGAACTGCCGCTGTCAGCAAAATTTCAAGCTGTGTCAAAAAGCGCTCAAACACATCCTTCTCACGCTTTCGGTACTCATCCTGGCGTGCCCTAAGAGTACGCACGCGCTCGTCCCCGATCTGCTCATAATCCATCTGCATTGTTTTTGTCATGATGGGTTCTGTCATTCGATGCTGCATGCCCCACCACATAATATTTTTCTTTTTTGTGACAAAGTGACGAAGAATTGCTGTGACAAAGCTCACGCCTGTTCCTGCAAAAACAAGCAGTGCCATTTTCTGCATAGAACGTCCAGAATAGAGCGCATCTAGCAGCATTGATGAGAGAAAAATTGCAATAAATGGGAAAATGCCCTCAAACAAGACACCAATCAGAATGATCTTCCATCCCGGATTGTACTCATTTAGAAGATGGATCATTTGAATATACGTTGCCGCATCCTCGCGAAACTGTGACTTTTTCATCTTCATGCGCACACCTCCTCTGCACCATCTTTGTTTACACGATAATATTTTCCCTGTATCTCAAACAGCTGCGCATATCGGCCATTTAAGTGAATCAGCTCATCATGCGTTCCCTGCTCAATGATCGTTCCATCCTCTAACAGCAAAATACGATCACAAAAACGCGTGCTTGCCAGTCGATGTGAAATAAATACTGATGTTCGTCCTTCCACCATCTCCATATATTTCTGATAAATCTGCTGCTCGGCTAATGGGTCGAGTGCTGCTGTCGGCTCATCTAAAAGAAGCATCGGTGCATTTTTATAGAGCGCACGTGCCATCCAAAGCTTCTGGTTTTCTCCTCCAGAAAGTGTGATTCCATCATCAAGAATACTAGCGCCAAGCGGTGTATCTTCTTTTTTAGGCAAGCTGTTAACTTTTTGCCATAGTCCGGAAAGCTTTAAACATTCGCGCACCCGCTCACGGTCAATGTGTGTTCCAACATCGGATGCCACATTCTGGGCAATAGTCATAGGTAGAAGTTTTACATCCTGAAAAACAACTGCAAGCAATGAAAAATATTCCTCTTTACTATATTCTTCCTGTGGTCTTCCATTGATAAAAATCGTACCCTGCGTTGGACGATACAGTCCACAAAGAAGTTTTACAAGCGTTGATTTACCAGCACCATTCAGACCGACAAGTGCGATTCGTTCACCTTGGTGCAGCGTAACATTGATATCCTTTATGGTAGGTTTTGTGCTGCCCGGATAGGCGAAGCCTACATGCTCCAGACGAATTTCAACTGCATCGCCTGCTAATTTATGCGCTGCCTTGTCTTTTGTTTCTGATTTTTCATTGATACTGTTGTCTTTTTTAGAAATAGTTCCACGAAAAGCTGATTTTTCCCATGAGCACAGAAACTGACGAAGACGTGAATAATCAAAGCTTAGCCGTCCCAGTTTTTCTCTGCTGTCAAGAAGTGCGCTGCATGCCTCTTGACAGCTTGCCGCAATCGCTGTATACCAGACAAAATCTGAAACTACCATATCGCCGTTTATAATTTTCCAAATAAAATAAAGATAAATTCCAAAATCACGTATAAAGCAAAAAACTGCATCGCAGATATTAACTGCAAAATAGCCGTTCTCCCAATGCTTCACGTAGCCGTCAGCTGTTGCCTGTTCTCTATGAAAAATGGCAGTCAGCCACCCAGCCAGATCATACATGCGAATGTCCTTGCCGCCAGCTAAATCACAGGCGCATTCCTCCACATATTTCATCTTTCGGCTTGCCTTATCTGCTTTGGGGCGAAGTTGTCTGTCATACGCTGCCGCACGCTCCTTTAAACCTAAAATCAATAATGTAGGTACCCATACAAGAAGTACAGCTACAATGCTTTGTCTCATTAAAATCGCGCTGTATAAAACAAGTCCTGCTGCAGCAGTCAAAAAACGCTGCCAGATCATGGAGCCATCACGCAGGACGGAATTATTTCGATACAGCGAGTCAAATACTGCATGTGCGTCGTCATTAAATTTTTTGCTTTCTAACACATCATAATCTACGTACAGTCTTTTCTTTAGCATACGTAGATTAAAGTCATCCTCAAATGGTCCCTGCATACGTTTTATGTAGGCATCGAGTGCACTTTTTATCATGTTTCCTGCTGCCAAAATAAGAATCAATATACCTACCTGCAGCACAAGCTGCTTTAATTCAATATGCTCCTCCAACCCACAAAGCACCTGCTTGGGAAGTCTCGCATTTAAAAGTGGAAGCACCACGGCAATTATAGAGAGAGCAATCACCGCTGCCGCCATGCGCGGCTCACGCCTAAACTGCTCCTCCCAGTGCCATGCGGCATTAGAAGTGAATGTGTATGTACCATTCGTTTTCATTTCAATTTTTTCTTTACTCATGTAACACACCATCCATTCTTACGACTTCTTTTCCTTTTTCTAAGTCCCACAGCATTGCAATTAAAATCATGCGCTTGAATGGTTTTAAATTCGTGAGGATATAGCGAAGATACTTCTGCGACTCTGACTGAAAAAGTTCATACTGCTCTTTTATAAATGTGTCATTCGGATCATTTTCCTTCACTGTATAAGTATATACACGTATCATCCACATCACCAGTGCATACGCATTTTCCTGTTCTAGCTCTGGAAAATCGCGTTTCGCATCTTTATATCGCTTGATTACTGAATCCAGCTCATCTACTCTTTTTTGATGAGAATTTGTATTAACAATACAATAATTATATTTACTTTCAGGCAAGTACACTAATTTTTCTGTTTTTCTAATCAAATCATACATTACACTAATATCCTCGTATATTACTCCGATTGGAAAATATACACCCTGAAATAATTTTCTTTTATATAGTTTATTCCACACATAGTTTTGAATTTTCCTATCAAACAGTAATTCTTTAACTGCTTGCTTCTGATTCATTACAATTAAGGATTTATCTTTTGGTTTGTCAATTTTTTCACCCATTTCTATTTCGCTATATGCTACCATGGATATATCAGCATCATATTGACGTATCAAGTCATATAATAACTCAAAAAAATCCTTTTCTACTGTATCATCACTATCTACAAATCCAATATATTGTCCTGTCACCATATTTAAAGCAAAATTTCTTGCTGCAGCAGCTCCGCCATTTTCTTTATGTACCACCTTTACTCTATTGTCTTTTCGAGCGTAAAAATCACAAATATCGCCAGATTTATCAGTTGATCCATCATCCACAAGGATTATCTCCAAATTGGTATAGGTCTGACATAAAATACTTTCAATACACCTTGCAAGATACTTCTCGGTATTATATATCGGAACGATTACGCTAATTCGTTCACATATTACTTCATTTTTCCCTTCCATTAAATATCCCCTTTATAATATAACTTTACTAGTTCACCTACATACTTCTTAAAAACTTTAGTATCCACGGCCTGTTCACAATATATCTGAGTATTTTGAATAATTGTATGAACTAACCACATTTCAAATTCTCTTTTGCATTCACAATATCTTCCATCTTCAAGCAGAATTTTATATACATATATGAGTGCTATTGCTAATTCTTTTACTCTTTTTTGCTCATTAGATGTCATAATTGAATTGGGCCTTATTCTATACGAATATAAATCTTTATTTGCAAATATAACCTTTTCTGCCTTCAAAAATTTTTCAGCCGAATACCGTACCTCTTCAAAAATACAATCTTCTACAAAAGAAACATCTTCCACTATATTTCTTTTATAAAGTTTTCCCCATGCTGGTCTTGTATTATACTTTCCAAGCATTTGAAATTTCAAGGCTTCCATTCCACTTACAGTTATAACCTGAGAAGGTGTTTTTGACTTATCGTAAACATTATCAATATATTTTTCTCTGCCCGCAACAGCAATATCTGCATCACCAATTATGCTCAATAAATGACTACAATAATCCTCCATAATCAAATCATCACTGTCAACAAAACTAATATAATCCCCTTTAGCAACCTTGATACCTGCATTTCTTGCAGCTCCTACACCTTTGTTTTCTTGCTTTATGTAAGAAATATTTTTATATTTTTCTTTATACTTCTGGATAATTATTCCAGATTCATCAGTCGATCCATCGTTCACTAATATAACCTCAAAATTAGGATAGTCTTGTTTCATAATAGAATCCAAGCAACGTTCAATATATTTTTCAGTATTATATACAGGAACGATTATGCTTATTAATGTTTTCTTTGTTTCCATAGCTTTATCTCCTTTTTTCTGATTTTATATCATAAAAAAGTCCTTTTCGTAAACAGACAAATCACTTCCATTTTTTTTGGAAGTGATTTGTCTGTTTACTTTTTTTGTTTTATATTATAAAATCACTTTCATCACACAACAATTTAACTTTAGGAGGTACTTAACCATGAAAAAAGAATTATTTATCCCACTAATTTGTCTTACTGCCACATCAATTACTACTTTATCTATTAGTTACGCGGACACAGCTTCTTCAAAGGAAAAAAACTACACCATCGAAGAAACAAGCACTGAGTCCGAAACTGAGATTGAGTCAGGTTCCGATGAAAATGTACCATTGAAGCCATTATCTGATA
>OIWU01002681.1_pt1 | contig 14728 bp, 12 predicted proteins | sample 1587711 | NCBI WGS metagenome assembly OIWU01 (sample SAMEA3888909, study PRJEB22519) | human gut metagenome | biome: human gut; feature: human-associated habitat; material: faeces | place: Denmark | collected 2010 | reverse complement strand
TTAGCCAGAACGAATCATTTGCGGTGCATCTCGGCGCATTCTCATTTGGAAATAGTATCCGCATGGGAGGCTGACTGAAAAAGTCAGCCTTCTTTTTCATTGCCGGAACATGCTGATTTTCGACCAGAAAAGCAATCCAATTGTAAAAATATGCGCGGAATGGTTGACAAGTCGGGCGGATTGCTTTACCATAGTACATGGATTATTCTGTGACTTTACTCCGCACGGCTTGCGGATGATTCAGATGGAGGAACAGGCAAGATGAGGATGCTTGGCAAGCGATTTCTGTCACTCCTGCTCACGCTGGGAATGCTGCTGATGCTGCTTCCCGCGGCTGCGGCATCGGAGCTGACGATGCTGCAAGTGGATTTTCTGGGCATGTATGCCACAAGCGCGGGAACGTATGAATCCCGGAAATTCACGGGCGATTTTACCGTCATGCAGAACGGGGCGGCGGTCGGCACGATTCGCCTGACCGACTTCGGCAGCGACCCGATTTCCGTCCCCGGCACGGGCAATGTGCAGCTTGTCCCGGTGGCGGAAACAATGCCGGAGGATGCCGTTATGGCGGCGAGCTACACCGTGTCGATTGTCGATGGACGGCTGAACAAAGCGGTCATTGCTGTGCTGACGGACACGGGTCTGTTCACCGTGCACACGGAGAGCAGCTCCTCTTTTGACCTGATTAACGAGCGCGGCGAGACGATTCTCTCCTTCGACACCGACAGCCGGGGCGACTATGCCCTGCCGGCGGCGATTCATACGGGGCTGTATACCCTGCGAATGACGAAGGCTTCGCTGGCCATTGAAAGCTGGCGCGACAAGATTATCAACATTGAGCGCTACACGGGTGCGGATTCCGTGACGAAGGTGAACGCTTCCTATTACTATGTGCCGCCGACGATGGCGCCGACCGCCACGCCTGAACCCACGCCTACGCCGACGCCCACCCCGACACCTACACCGACGGCAACGCCTACGCCAACGGCAACGGCAACACCTACGCCGACCCCGACGGCGACCCCGACCTTAGCGCCGACGGAAGCGCCGACCGAAAATCCGACCGAGAATCCGACGGAGGAACCCACGGAAGAGCCGACGGCGACCCCCACCCCGAGCCCGACGCCCACGCCGAGCCCGACGCCTACGCCTACGCCGACCCCCACCCCTGAACCAGTGGACGGCACGCTGACGATGCTCATGCGCGGCGTGAACGCGGCAGTGGCGTACCAGATTGTCAGCGAGGACGGCAAAACGACCCGCACGGGCTACCTGACTGATGGCGAGACGGTGGAGGAAGCCGACCTCTTCCACGGGACATACGCCGTCACGGTGACGCTGCCGGAAGGCACGCTGCTGACGGGTGTGAACGGCTGGCCGAACCTGCAGAAGGGTCAGGCACAGTGGCTGGTGAACATTCAGGCGATGCAGACCAGCCGCTATGAACTGGATCTGACGCTCAGCGGCGGCATGACCGGCAGCATCGACGACCTGTCTGCCCCGGCGGAAGTGACGATTTCCGGCCAGCGGATGAGCGAACAGATGACGGTCAGCGGCGTGTTTGCGCTGAACGACCTGTATCCTGATACTTATCAGATTACGGCAGCCCTGCCGCGCGGCTTGTATGACACCGAGGGCTGGACGCTCAGCACGACCGATACGGGCGTGACGGCAAGCATTCTGGTGGAAATCGGCGCGGGCGAAACCGTTGTGCTGCCGGCGCTGGCGAACCATGCCACCGGCGACGCTTCCGGCGTGGTGCTGGGGCTGGACGGTCAGCCGATGAGCGGCGTGCAGGTGCAGCTGGTCAATCAGGCGGGCGAAGTCGCGGCGGAAGCGGTGACGGATGAAAACGGCGCCTGGCAGGCGGAGTTCCTCGAATACGGGACGTACGTTGTCCGCTATGACGCGGGCGTGACCCTTGCCAACGGTGCGCTCGTCATCAGCGACGAACCCGCGACTGTGACCGCGAAGGCGGCGAATCCGGCGGCGCTGACCATCCACGCTTTCCGCGACAACGATAACAACGGTTCACGCGGGAAGTACGAGGAAGGCGTGTCCGGCGCGACGATGAGCCTCATCACCGAAGTCAACGGCGTGGAGGTTGTTGTGGCATCCGGCGAAACGGACAAGAACGGCGAAGTGTCGCTGGCTGTGCCGGCGGGGACGTACGTCCTGCGCAGCGAGCTGCCTGCGGGCTTCGGCCATGGCGCGCACGGCAAAAATGTCAGCGCGAACATGTCCATCATGGATGAAACGACCGAACAAGTGCAAAGCAGTGTGCCGCTGACCCTCGAAGCCGGTTCTGTGACCGACGTGGGCGTCGGCGTGATGACGATGGCAGCGCTGCAGGGTCTTGTGTGGCTGGATGAAAACGACGACGGCGTGTATCAGGACGGTGAACCCGGTCAGGCGGGCATCAAAATCCGCGCCGTCGGCGTGAAAAACGGCTTGGTGTACGAAACCGAGAGCGGCGAGGACGGCAAATTCTACATCGGTCAAATGCGCTACGGCACATACAATGTCGAATACAGCCTGCCGGACGGCTTGGTGTTTGCGCGCTACAGCCAGACGGGCGGTAATCGCCGCTCCATCATCACCAGCGAATTCAAGCGCTCCGAAACGGATCAGGTGATTCTTGAACGCGGTGACTTGGAGGCAGTCCTCCTTGGCGTGATGAAGGGCTCTAACATCAACGGCATCTGCTTCCTGGATGAAAACAACAACGGCGTGTACGACGAGGGCGAAAAGACGCTGGAAGGCGTGAAGGTCGTCCTGTACCGTCAGGCCATCGGCAAGGAGCTGCTGAACACCGTCTCCGACGAGAACGGGCGCTTCACCTTCGCCAACATCCGCGGCAGCACGTTCCGCGTCAAAGCGACGATTCCGCAAGGCTATGTGTACACCATCGCGGGCGATGGCGAGTACGGCAACCTGTTCGCGCCCGGCACTGACCGCCGCGAGTACACGATTTCCGACGTGGTGCTGGAGAACGACAGCGAGATGACGATGGCCATCGGCGCGATTACTTACGGCAGCATCTCCGGCACGGTGTATCTGGATGACGACTTCTCCGGCAGCCGGATGGACGCGGAAAAGATGGTCAACAACTTCACTGTCACCCTGACGGATGAAAACGGCAATACCCGCACGGCGAAAACGAACCGCAGCGGCGTGTATACCTTCGATGACCTTGCGCCGGGGCAGTACACCGTGAGCGCGACCGCGAACAGCGGCTTGGCGTTCACACGCACGGGCGACGGCAATATCCTCCGCAACCTCTCCGGCGGCGCGGGCGAAAGCGAACCGGTGGCGCTGACAATGGGCGCGGATTTGACGGGGCTTGATATCGGCATGATTACCCCCGGACATGTGTCCGGCGTGGTGTTTGCCGACAAGAACGACAATGGCCTGCGCGACGCGGATGAAGGCGGCTTGCTCGGCGCGGTGGTCCACCTGATGGACGAAACCGGTGACGTGGCGACCCGCACCATCGGCGCGGATGGCAGCTTCCTGTTTGACGCGGTGCTGCCCGGAACGTACCGTCTGCGCTACGAGCTGCCGGGCGACGGCGTGTTTGCTCCCCTGGCGGACGGCGGCAACACCATCGCGCCGGATTCCGACGGCACGACGGATTCCTTTACCATCAGCGTGGGCGAAGAAGTCACCGCGCCCCTGTGCGGCGCACTGGCTTTGGGCGACATTGAAGGCATGGTGTTTGCCGATCACAACGGCAACGGCGCGCAGGATGCAAACGAAGCGGCGCTTGCCGGCGTGACGCTGATTCTGACCCCCTCCCGCGAGGACTTGACGGAGCAGACCGTCCTCACCGATGCGACGGGCGCGTACAGCTTCACCGGGCTGCGGCCGGACGCCTACACGCTGACCCTGCGCTTCCCGGAGGGCATGGTGCTCTCCAAGCTGGACGGCAATGTGACCCTGCCGCTGATGCACGGGTTGAACGAGCAGCAGGTGAACATCGAAATCGGGCTGGGCGAGGAATGGCTGAATCAGGCGCTTGGCGGCGTGATTCCGTCGAAGATGTCCGGTCAGGTTTGGGTGGATGAGAATGACAACGGGGACATGGACGCGGGCGAAATCACCCCGGAAAACGAGCCGCTGACCCTGCTGGATGAAACCGGCGCGGTGTTTGCGCAGGTGCAGACCGATGCGGAGGGGCGGTTCGCCATCGACGGCATTGCCCCCGGCGTGTACAGCCTTGCCTACGATCTCAAGGAAGGCACGCAGGCGGCGCGTCTGGGCGACAGCACCTTCACCACCGAGGGCAGTCAGCTCGTCATGACCGAGATTGAAATTAGCGAAAACAACAACTATACTGCTCCGATGCTGGGCTTGAAGATTGACACAAGCATCGGCGGCATGGTCTGGTGCGACAACGCAGGCGAGATTGCGCCCCTGTCCGGCGCGGAGGTTATCCTGCTGGACGAAAAGGGCAGCGAACTGCAAACCGCGACGACGGGCGAGGACGGCATCTACCGCTTTGACGGATTGATGCCGGGCAACTACCGTCTGCGTGTGACGCTCCCGAACGGCTACGTCGTCGTAGAAAAGGACGACACGCGCCTCAAGGACGGGCAGAACATCAGCGTGATGACGACCTACACCGCCCGCGAGGGAGAGAGCGACCTGATTGCCCTGCGCATGAGCCAACATCAGCTGGAACAGAATATTGGCGCGGTGCAGCCGGGCACGCTGGGCGACTTCTGCTGGCTTGACCTGAACGGCAACGGCCTGCAGGACGCGGGCGAACTCGGTCTGGGCGACATGCGCATTGAGCTGTGGCGCAACGATCAGCTCGTCGCGGAAACGACAACCGACGCGTACGGTTACTACACCTTCGAGAACCTGTATCCCGGCGTGTACACGCTCAAGCCCATCTACCCGGCGGAAGTTGTGCCGACGCGTATGCGCACGGATATTCCGCTGATTGCGTCGATTCTGGGCGAAAACGGCGAATCGAACCCGGTGCAGGTGACCTCCGCCAGTACGACCTACACGGCGGATTTGGGCTTCGTGCTGGTTGATGACGACGTGCTGCCGGCAAACTACGGCATCGGCGAAAAGCAGGACTGGACGAAGAAGTAAGGGACAATGCGGAATTGCGCATCCGCAGATGGCGGGGTGCTGCGGGGGCGAAAGCTCTCGCGGTGCCCCGTTTGTTGTGAAGGAGGAGGGAAGCAAAGTCCGCTTTTACGGAAAGAATCAACTGTTTGTTTTGGTGAAAATTGAAAAGTAAATAAAAGTTACTTCACTCGCATTTCCCGAATGAAAATGGAAGCTGCTTCATTCTGAAATTCCAAATCCGCGCGAATCAACCGTTTTCCTGCGCGAAAGTGTATTGCAAAAGCGGCTTCCATTTGGTATCATAAATGTTACCAGATGTGGCTGTTCAATATGGAAAAAAATCAGCCGAATCATGCTGGGAATGAAAGGACGGAAACAAATATGAAGAAACTCCTTGCTCTCCTGATGGCGCTCATGATGTGCTGCACTGCCTTTGCGTTCGCGGAGGAAGAAGCGGAAGTGCCGGCAGTTGAAATGAATGTCAGCTTCGAGGCGCAGACGGTTGCGCTGGGTGAAACGGGTCTGACGATGCAGATTCCGGCGGACTGGGCGGTTCAGGAAGTCCCCGCAGGCACGGAAAACGCCGAAAACATCCTGCTCTTCGCCGTCAACGCCGACCAGACGGTCAGCATTACGGCGCAGCTGTCCGCGATGAGCTTTGAAACGCTGCTGCAAGGCATTCAGGACGCGGGCGCGACGGAAGAAATGCTCGCTGAGCTGTATGTCAACGAAAACTATTGCCTGATGTACACCCCCGGCGACACCGTGCTGGCGCTGTACACCTTCCTTGATGACGAGACGGTTCTCGCTGTGACGTTCCAGGTCGCCAGCAAGGAAGTGGGCGACGCGCTGGAAAACATGCCGCTGGAGATCTTCGGCAGCTTGGCGGCAGCGGAGTAATTCACTTCGTTACCATGATGCAGGACGAATGAGCGTCCTGCATTTTTTGTGCGCAAAAATGAACAGGGAGTTGCAGAAAAACTTGATAAATGCAACAACTTGGACGAAAATATTCAAAAATACACGAGAAAAACATAAAAAAAACACAGTTTGTGCAACAAAACACTTGATTTTCTCCATACAGTGTTGCATAATAAAGCATCGACACGGTGAAGCCGGTTGGTTTGGCGTGTCGATGAACAAGAAACGCAGGCAGACGCGGCAGCGCCCCTGCCGGGAAGGTGGAGCGGATGAATTCCAAGATGCTGTTTTATATCCTCAAGCGCGTGCTGCTGGCGCTGCTGACCATCTGGATTGTCATCACGGTGACGTTCTTCGTGATGCACTCGATTCCGGGTGGACCGTTCGCAAGTGAAAAGGCAATTTCTGCGGAAGCGCAGGCGGCGCTGGAGGCCAAGTACGGGCTGGACAAGCCGCTGGGCGAACAGTATGTGACATATCTGCGCGACGTGGTGACGAAGCTGGACTTCGGGCCGAGCCTGAAGCAGCGCGGCCGTCAGGTCATTGACATTATTCTGGATGGCATGAAGACCTCCGCAAAGCTTGGTCTGATTGCGGCGTTCAGCGCGGCGATTGCCGGCATCGTCCTCGGCGCGCTGGCGGCGCTGCGGCGCAACACCGTGCTGGATAAGATTATCATGGTGATTACGACCGCGTTCGTGTCCATGCCGTCGTTCATTATGGGGTCATTCCTGCTGATAGTGTTCTCAGTCAAGTTAGGCTGGGTACCCGCGAACGGCGCGACGGCCGAAGGGCTGATCCTCCCGATTATCACCCTTGCGCTCTACCCGATGAGCTACATCACGCGCCTGACGCGCTCCTCCATGCTCGACGTGCTGGGGCAGGATTATATCCGCACCGCGCGCGCCAAGGGCGTTTCGGGCAAGAAAATTATCTTCGGTCACGCGCTGAAGAACTCGCTGATTCCGGTTATCACCTATTTCGGCCCGATGCTGGCGTTCATCGTCACCGGTTCGATGGTCGTCGAGCAGATTTTCGCCGTGCCGGGTATCGGCCGCCAGTTCGTATCCAGCATCACCAACCGCGACTACACCATGATTATGGGGACGACCATTTTCCTCGCCTCTTTAATCGTGATTATGAATCTGATCAGCGACCTGCTCTACAAGGTGGCTGATCCGCGCATTGATTACGAATAAGGAGGCATCTGCACCATGATGATGAACAAGAAAAAGCCCTTTAGCCTGCATCTGGATGTGGATTCCTTCATGCCCGCGACGGCGGAGGAAAAGGAAGTCATCTCCCGGATGCGGCCGTCCTCGACCTTTTTCCGCGATGGCGTGAAGCGCCTGCTGAAGAACAAGGTCGCGACCATCAGCCTGATTCTGATTGTGCTGATTACGCTGTCCTCCATCATCATCCCGATGTTCTGGCCGTATTCGTATGACCAGATGCTGGGACAGACGAAGGGTCGCCCGATGGACAACAGCTACAACAACCTCGCGCCGTTCCAGTACGGCAAGACGGAACTGAAGAAAATCGACAAAGGGGAATCTGTTTTCCCGCACATCTTCGGCACGGACGCGCACGGACGCGACTACTTCATCCGCGTCGTCTACGGGACGCGCATTTCCCTCGCTGTCGGCTTCTTCGCCAGCATCATCGTGCTGGTGATTGGTATGATGATTGGCGCAGTCGCAGGATACTTCGGCGGCAGGGTGGACTTGTTCATCATGCGAATCGTCGATATTATCTACTCATTGCCGGACATGCTGGTCATCATCCTGCTGTCGGTCGTGCTGGGGCAGGTGCTGCATGTGGAAGGCACCATCTTAGAGAAAATCGGCTCGAACATCATCAGCATGTTCATCGTCTTTGGCCTGCTCTATTGGGTGGGCATGGCGCGCCTGATTCGCGGTCAGATTCTGTCCCTCCGTGAGCAGGAGTACGTGCTGTCGGCGCAGGCGACGGGCGCGAAGGCACAGTGGATTATCCGCAAGCACCTTCTGCCGAACTGCATCAGCGTCGTGATTATTTCGACTGCGCTGCAAATTCCGAACGCGATTTTCACCGAAAGCTTCCTGTCCTTCCTTGGGCTGGGCGTTAATGCGCCGATGCCCTCGCTGGGTTCGCTGGCTTCTGACGCGCTCAACGGCATCTATTCCTACACCTATCGCCTGATTATTCCCGCCGTGGTCATCTGCCTCATCGTGCTGAGCCTGAACCTGTTCGGCGACGGCCTGCGCGACGCCTTTGACCCGAAGCTGAATGCGTGATGAAAGGAGCTGGACAAAATGGCATTGCTGGAAGTCAATGACCTGCATACATCCTTCTTCACCGACGCGGGCGAAGTCAAGGCGGTGGATGGCGTTTCGTTCCGCCTTGACCACGGCAAGGTGCTGGGCATCGTGGGCGAAAGCGGTTCGGGCAAGAGTGTCACGGCGTATTCCATCATGCAGATTCTTGCGCCGACGGGCAAAATCGTCAGCGGCAGCGTGAAATTCGACGGGCAGGAGCTGGTCGGCGCGGACGAGAAGCTGCTGCGCTCCGTGCGCGGTAATCGCATCTCGATTATCTTCCAAGACCCGATGACGTCCCTGAACCCGACTTACACCATTGGCCGGCAGCTGATGGAAGCGATTCTGCTGCACACCGACCGCAACCGCAAGCAGGCGTGGGACCGCGCGGTCGAGATGCTCCGCCTCGTCAATGTCAACGAGCCGGAAAAGCGCATGAAGCAGTACCCGTTCGAGCTGTCGGGCGGTATGCGGCAGCGCGTAATGATTGCCATGGCGCTGGCGTGCGAGCCGGACATCCTGATTGCCGACGAGCCGACGACCGCGCTGGACGTGACGATTCAGGCGCAGATTCTTGATTTGATGCGCGACCTGCAGAAGAAGATGGGCATGGCGATTATCATGATTACGCACGACATTGAAATTGCCCGCCACGCGCGGCGCATTGTGCGCATCCTTGATGGGGAAATCAGCGAAGGAGTGGTGGAAGATGCTTAAAGAGAGCATTCGCATGTCGTGGCAGAACATCCGCGGCAACAAAATGCGCACCTTCCTGACGATGCTGGGCATCATCATCGGCGTGACAGCGATTATCGCGCTGATTACGACGGTCGGCAGCGCAACGGGCGAAATCACGAGTCAATTCTCCGCCTTGGGCGCAGGCAAAGTGAGCGTAAGCATCAGCGGCACGGCCATCAAGCACGGGCTGAACGAAAGCGACCTCACGCACATTGCTGCGCTGGACAATGTGGCGGGTGTTGACCCGAATGTCTCCCTGCGCACCTATGCCGCGCAGGACGGTCAGCTTGTGGAGGATGTGACGCTGGAGGGGCGCAGCAGCGACTATTTTTCCGCGCAGGATGACCTGATTGGGCGCGGTCGGGCGCTGAAGGCGCTTGACATGGATCGTTCGAGCCATGTTTGCATCATCGACCAGACCTTGGCATCCGCTGCCTTCCCGAACGAAGACCCGCTGGGGCAGTCGCTGATTCTGCACGGGCAGCAGTTCACCGTCGTCGGCGTGCTGAGCGAGGACAGCGGAATCGACCTGATGGCTGCCATGTCTGCCAGCAGCGACGGCGGTAAGGCGATTATCCCCTATCCGGCGGCCATGCGGCTGAGCGGCTCAAACACCGTGCGGTCGCTGACGCTGTACCTGAAGGACTCGTCGTTATCCTCCGAAACCGTCGACAATGTGAAGCAGCTGCTGGACAGCGCGTTCAACTACCGCGACAGCGCGTACTCCATCATCAATCTGGACAGCCTGCTGGATACGATGAACAGCATCACCGGCATGATGACGACGATGCTGGCGGGCATTGCGTCCATCGCCCTGCTGGTCGGCGGCATCGGCATTATGAACATGATGCTCGTCTCCGTCAGCGAGCGGACGACGGAAATCGGCCTGCGCAAGGCGCTCGGCGCGCGTCCGGGGCTGATTCAAATGCAGTTCCTGATGGAATCGGTCATGCTGTCGCTCATGGGCGGGTTCATCGGCATACTGGTAGGCAATCTCGTCTCGTGGATGATTGCAATGGCGCTGGATATTACCTTCCAGCTCAACGCGGGCGCAATCACGCTGGCGTTCGTGTTTTCCGCCTCGGTCGGCATTCTGTTCGGCTGGGCACCCGCGCGCAAGGCTTCACGGCTGAATCCTATTGATGCTTTGCGGTCGATGTGATATAATAGAAGCATCAGCACAAGGAGGTTTCCGCCATGTTTACGATTCTGGTGGTTGAGGATGACGCGCCGCTGCAGCGGATGATGAGCGCGTTTCTGGGGTTGAACGGCTTTTCAGTCGTCGGGGCTGCCAACGGCGAGGAAGCGCTGAACGCCATCGACAGGGTGATGCCCGATCTGGTCATTGCCGACGTGATGATGCCGGTGATGGACGGCTGGGAGCTGACGCGCGAACTGCGCCGCTGCTATCCGCGTCTGCCCATCATGCTGGTGACGGCGCGCGACACCATTGAGGACAAGCGGACGGGCTTCACCTCCGGCGCGGATGACTACCTGACCAAGCCGGTCGATTTGGACGAGCTGCTGCTGCATGTGCAAGCGCTGCTGCGGCGGTCACAGGCAATGACGAGCCACCAATTGACCGTCGGGCAGACACACTTGGATTACGATTCGCTGACCGTGCAGCGCGGTGACACGCTGCTGACGCTGCCGAAGAAAGAGTTTTTCCTGCTCTTTAAGCTCCTGTCCAGCCCGATGCAGATTTTCACGCGCCGGCAGCTGATGGACGAAATCTGGGGCATGGATGTGCAGAGCGACGAACGCACGGTGGACGTACACATCAAGCGTCTGCGCGAAAAGTGCGAGATTTTCCCCGATTTCAGCATCGTGACAGTGCGCGGCTTGGGCTACAAGGCGGTCAAGAATGGATAAGCGCCGCATCATCCGCAAACCATACTCCTTCCGCGGGCGCATGATTGCGGCGCTGATGGTTGGTTCGCTGCTGGCAACCGTCATCAGCCTGTTTCTCGCCTTCTGCGTGACGCACATCAACCTTTTGCAGGAACTGAAAGTGCGTGAGCGCGCCGTCGCCATCTACCTGATGGAACTGGAACAGCGCACGGAGCTGAGAACAGACGAATTAGCCCGCTTGGTGGAGCAGAACGGCATCGAAGTTGCTGTGCTGTCGGACGAGGATGTCGCTGCCCTGTCCGCGGGCACGCAGCGGGAGCTGAAACGCGCGGGCATTGCCTACGAAGCGACGACGTGGAAATCGCAGCGAAATCCGGTAACGTATGTGCAGATGCGCACAGGCGTCCTTGCAATTACCGCTGGCGGCGACGGCAGCAGCTACGGCATCGCGTTTGCGCGCATTATCTTCGGCTCAACCAGCTTTCTGGCAGTCTTTGCGCTGATGGTGACGCTGGCATCCTCCTGGATTTCCAAGCCCGTTCATGAAATCACGAATGCGACTCGCAAGGTCAAAGAGGGCGACTTCACCGTCAAACTGGATGCCGCCCACGCGCCGGGCGAAATAGGGGAACTCATGCGTTCCTTTAACGCCATGACCGACGCGCTCAGCCGAACGTCCTACCTGCAGAAAGACTTCATCAGCTCCATCAGCCACGAATTCAAAACGCCGATTGCATCCATCCGAGGCTTTGCGCGGCTGCTGCAAATGCCCGGCTTGACCGAGGCGCAGCGGCAGGAATATGTGGACTTAATTGCGCAGGAAAGCGACCGCTTGTCGCGCCTGTCGCAGACGCTGCTGCGCCTGTCCGCGCTGGAGCATCAGTCCGCGCCCGCATCGCTGACGGAGTTTTCGCTGGACGAGCAGCTTCGTCAGGTCATCCTGCGCTTAGAACCGACATGGAGCGCGCGCGGCATCAGCTGGCAGCTGGATTTGAACAGCGTTACCGTCGTGTCGGACGAAGAGCTGCTCAGCCACGTCTGGATGAACATCATCCAAAACGCCATCAAGTTTTCGCCGGAGAATGCAGTTATCGAGGTGCGCGTGTTCGCCACAGATACGGCGACCGTTGAGATTACCGACCACGGCATCGGCATGGACGACGCGACCGTGAAGCGCATTTTCGACCGTTTCTATCAGGCAGACCGATCCCGCAAGCAGGAGGGTGTCGGCTTAGGGTTGTGCCTCGTCAAGCGGATTTTGGATATGCTTGGCGGCACAGTATCGGTTGACTCGCGCCCCGGCGAAGGCTCCACCTTCCGCATCCACGTCCCCTTCCGGCCCAAATATGATGAGACCGCACACACTGGCGAAAGAGAGGGTAAAAGCCCATGAACACCGATTCGCAGCATCTTCAGCAGGTCAGCGAGGAATTTCAGCACATGGTGGAGGAGTTTTTTCTGGTGCAGTCGCGCTACTCCGCCGCAATCAAGGAGATTCAGACGAAGCTCGAAATCCTTGACGACGCGTTCCAGATGCGTCATCGCCGCAATCCCATCCACCACATGCAGAGCCGGCTGAAAACCATCCAGTCGATGCTGGAGAAGCTAAAGCGCAAGAACTACGAAGTCAGCATCAACAGCGCCGTCAAAAACTTGCAGGATATTACCGGCATCCGCGTTATCTGCTCGTATGTGCAGGACGTGTACACCATTGCGAACTTGCTGGTCAGCCAAGACGACGTGCATTTGGTGCGCATGGCGGATTACATCCGCGAGCCGAAACCGAACGGCTACCGCAGTCTGCATTTGATTGTTGAAATTCCTGTTTTTCTCTCCGAAGGGCGGATTCTTGTACCCGTCGAGGTGCAGATTCGCACGATTGCCATGGACTTCTGGGCTTCGCTGGAGCATTCGCTCCGCTACAAGGCGCAGGAGTACATTCCGCAGCACATTTCCGACGAATTGCAGCGCGTCGCGACGGATATTGCATCCCTTGACCAGCGGATGCAGGCGATTCACGATCAGGTGGACGAGCTAAGCGACGCGCGCAGTGACAACGCCACATAATATGATTTCCAGAGGTGAAGGCATGGAACAGTACCCGAAGAAACTGCCACCGCAGGTGGACAGCCGTCTGCGGCACAGTATCCTTGAAATGCCCGTAGAAATCCGCAAGGCAAGCGGCATCGTGATTTACGGGCGCCGCATCAAGAGCCTTGTTTTTACGACCGATTTGGCGATTATCAAGAACTGCGACGCGGACGCGGTGTTCGCCGTCTATCCATTCACGCCGCAGCAGTCCATCAGCGATGCGATTATCAAAGCGTCTTATATCCCCGTTTTCTGCGGCGTGGGCGGCGGCACGACGCAGGGGCTTCGCACCGTTTCGCTCGCGAAGGATGCCGAAGCACAAGGGGCAATGGGCGTTGTGCTGAATGCGCCCGTATCGAACCTGAATCTGCTCGCGGTCTCGAAGGCGGTGGACATTCCTGTCATCATCACCGTGATTGACGAAGCGACCGATATTGGACAGCGGATTGCATCCGGTGCGTCGATTCTCAACGTCGCGGGCGGGGCGAATACCCCGGCGATTGTGCGAAAGATTCGCACGGAGTACCCGGATTTTCCGATTATCGCCACCGGCGGCAATAAGCCGGATACCATCGCCGCGACGGTTGCGGCAGGCGCGAACGCGATTACGTTTACGCCGCCATCCGCACAGGAACTGTTCAAAGCGATGATGACCCGTTATCGGGACGAGTAAAAAGTGCATAAAAGCCCGGCAATCAGCCATACTATCCGTATCAACAGGAGGTGTCGTTTGATGCTGGGCTTTCTTTCTGCAATTCTGGCAGGCGCGGCGATGAGCGTGCAGGGCGTAATGAACACGCGGCTTGGCGAAAAGGTGGGTACGCTGGAGACGAACGCATTCGTGCAGCTGATCGGTTTTTTGCTGGCGCTGCTCATCGCGGTTTTCTTCGGCAAAGGCAACATCCGACTATTGCCGCAAGCGCCATGGTATGCGTGGCTGGGCGGTGTACTCGCGCCGGTCATCACGCTGACGGTGATGTGGGCGATTGGCAGCCTGACACCAACGGTCGCGATTTCCGCAATTTTGCTCTCACAATTGACCGTTGCCGCGCTGATTGACGTATTCGGCTGGCTGGGCGCGGAGAAGATGCCGTTCTCGTGGGAGAAATGGGTCGGCGTAGCGCTGATGGTGGGCGGTGTCATCCTGATGAAAATCAAGACGTGATACGGCAAACGCGCGGAAATCAGCAGGATTCCGGACGATTTTCCGCGAACGCTTCTGACCCCTGCGACAAACACAGCCATTTTTCTTCGCAGGAGACAGGCAATCAAATGGCGAAACCTCCTGCGCAGAAAAACAGGAGGTACTTTTTATGCTGCAATCCATCCGCGATGGCGATCGGCTGATTGTGCGCATCGACGGCGAACTCGACCACTTCTGCGCACAGAGCGTTCGCCGCGATTTAGACGCGCTGCTGCTTGACCGCTCCATCCGCACGCTGATTCTGGACTTCTCGTCGCTGACGTTCATGGACTCCTCCGGCATCGGGGTTGTCCTGGGGCGCTATCGGCTGCTGCGCGACCGGGGCGGGCACGTCGCGATTGTGGGCATGAACCCGCACATCGCTCGGCTATTCCACATGTCCGGGCTTGACCGGATTATCCGCCAGCTGGACAAGCATCAGGAGGCGCAAGCATGAGCCATCACAACGAAATGGAAATCCGATTTCTCTCCCTGCCCGAAAACGAAGCCTTTGCGCGCGTGGTGATTGCCGCCTTTGCCGTCCAGCTCTCCCCAACCGTCA
>OIWU01002671.1_pt1 | contig 14779 bp, 10 predicted proteins | sample 1587711 | NCBI WGS metagenome assembly OIWU01 (sample SAMEA3888909, study PRJEB22519) | human gut metagenome | biome: human gut; feature: human-associated habitat; material: faeces | place: Denmark | collected 2010 | reverse complement strand
GCATTTTCCGTTTTGGTCCTTAAAAATGGAGACTTTTTCAGTGCCCTCCCAGGGCTAGGAGCTTCTGCCCTTTCAGGGCGTGCTGCTTCTGGAACTTTTGGGCCTTCACTCGGCTTCTGACTTTTTTACTTGTTTCTGCGCATCATAGAACCTTACTTCCAAGGTTCTCCTCAAATCATCGCGACGGTCCATATTCAACTTTTTGCGAATATGGCAACGCTGGCTGGTGATATTTGATTCACTCTTATTGAGTTCTGCACAAATTTCCTTTAAAGTATGCCCCTGAAGAATCAGCTTGCATATTTCCTTTTCGCTGAACGTAAGACCATCACAAACCTGATCCCATGCCACTCTATTCAATTCTTCATTATAAAGATGTTCAGAAGCATGGGTAATAATCTTCTGCCGGACATCAGGAGTCAGACGCTTCATCAGGCTTTCTGCTGCTTCCGGTTCATTATCCTTCAAATCGGCAAGCATATTCAACGCCTTGTTTTCAACCCGAGCCATCCGTTTCGGCTGGCGCAACCCCTTGGTTACAATACTCATATTATATACTGCCACATAAACCAGCATCATGAAACCCAGGAAAACAGCCTTCATACTGAACAGAGCCGGCATAAGCGGAGTGCTGAACAGGTATATCAGCAACATCGGTATCATACCCACCGTGATGATGGCGCAAGTCTTATACAAAGTTTGGCTCAACGCTGTAATAGCCAGGATAAAGACGACAAACAGGTTGCAGATAACGCTCAAATCATCATTAGCAAAACCGAAATTGATGCAAAATACGCTATCAAGAGCCAGTTTGGCGAACATCAGAAGATAAAGAGAAGAGATACCCTTCACGAAAGCTATCTTCCGTTTCCAAATCAGAAGCTGCAGGATGCAGAACACGAATGTATGCAAGCCACAGAGGCTTAAACCATAAGGTTCTTTCACCAGCAGAAAGAGCATTATATGATAAGGTATGATAATCAGCTCGCTTATCGTCAGAAGTAGAAAGGCGATAACGCGTCGGCGGTCTACCACACCACAATATTGAGGGCATAAATGATGTTCTACCCTCACAATCAGGTTTACAATGTCATTCTTCAGTTTCATTTCGTATTGGTTATTTTCTTAAATCATATTTATACTTTCGTAAGTCAAACGGCTCTTTTTCTTGGAAATTGCCATTCTTTTAGGGAATTATTGTTTCCGGCTGCAAAAATACAAATAATATCAGAAATCCTTGTTCAATTATCCGAAAATCGTACAACTTTAACAATTTTAAGCATAAATCAGTGTACTATTTTGCTAAAAATGGCATTTTTCAGTATTTTTCAGTGCGTAAAAATTTTGCTGTATCCAATATTCGTTCTACTTTTGCACCCGAAATCCAACGATATGAGATACAGATGAACCAAAAAGTAAGTTGAAAGTAAACTGAAAGGAGAAAAGGAACAGTTGAAAGTAAACTTTAGGAAACATGAGTTCTCAGTAGATTCAGGTATTGGTGATCATTATAAATATAAAAGAGTATACGAAAGTAAAAGGTGATTCAAAATCACTCAATGTATTTAAAAAAAAGAAAAGTTTAATTGAGGTATGAAGAAAAGGATTTTTATTGCGTTAGTAGCACTCGGCAGCCTAATCTGTCCGGCTCTAGCGCAGGAAGCTGCGGTAAAGACCAACTTGCTGTATGATGCAACAACAACCATGAACTTGGGTGTTGAATTCGGTCTTTCTCCAAAATGGACACTTGACGTATCCGGAAACTACAATCCTTGGACGTTTTCAAAGAACAAGAAATGGAAACACTGGCTCGTTCAGCCAGAGGCCAGATACTGGTTCTGTAACAAAATGATGGGTTCATTCATCGGCTTCCATGCCTTGGGTGGATCTCACAACATCGGTGGCATGGATCTTGACTTCAAGTTCCTGGGCACTGATTTCTCTAAGCTGAAAGACTATCGGTATGAAGGATGGTTTATCGGTGCAGGTGTAGCCTACGGCTATGCTTGGGCTCTCTCGAAACATTGGAATCTGGAAGCTGAACTTGGTGTAGGCTATATCTACTCTAAGGCAGATAAGTTTAACTGTGCTCAATGCGGAGATAAACTTGAAGATGACAAGGCACACAACTATGTGGGCCCGACGAAAGCAGCCCTCAACTTAGTGTATGTTTTTTAAAAAGAATCTGTCATGAATACATATAATATAATAGGTAGTATGTTCGGAGCCTTGCTTATCGCTCTTCCTATATCAGCCGATAATACCCAGCAGGCTTACAAGAATCTGAAAATCCAGAATAAGGCAATCAGAAAGGTTGGCAACCAGGTGAAAGTGGCTATGGACTTGAACCTCGACCAAATTCAGCTTGCCAGCAACAAAGGTCTCATCTATACCCCAATGATCCTCAACGAAAAGGATACACTCTTCATGCCGAGTGTTGAGGTGATGGGTAAAAAGAGATATATTTACTATCAGCGTAACCAGAAAACGGCTACGGCAAACCCACTCATCGTGGCACTCCGTAAGAACAAGACAGCACAGACGCTTCATTATGAATACGCCGCTCCGTTCAGCGACTGGATGAAGAACTCAAACTTCGCCATCAGTAATGATGCCTGCGGTTGCAACCAGCAACTTCTCGACGAAGGTATTCTGAATGCGGAAGGACGTGCATTCTCTACTCCGAAGAATCTCTTCAACGCTTATGTACAGCCTAAGGCAGAAGCCGTAAAGGCAAGAAAGGAGAATGGTTCTGCCCGTTTGAACTTCAAGGTGAACAAGTGGGATATCCTGTACGATATGGGCAACAATGCCAACGAACTGAATAATATCCGCAAGACACTCGATCTCGTAAAGAACGATTCGGATGTTACCATCACCAAGATAACCCTCCACGGCTATGCATCACCAGATGGCGGATATGCCAACAACAACAAGTTGTCGCATAACCGTACACAGGCGCTTTTGAAGCATATCCTGAAGACCTATCCAATTTCTTCAAAACTGTTTGCGGCCACAGCTACAGCAGAAGACTGGGCGGGAACCATCAAGTATGTAAATGAGAATGAGATTCCTCAGAAGGAAGCTGCCCTTGAGATCATCAACAGCAACATGCAGCCAGATGCCAAAGAGAAAGCATTGCTCAAGAAGGCTCCTCAGGCTTATCGCTATCTCCTGCAGAATGTATGGCCATCACTTCGCCGTACCGACTATACGATAGAATATGATGTTCAGGCATTCAATGTAGCAAAGGCTAGAGAGGTTATCAAGACCCGTCCTCAGAAGCTCTCTCTCCAGGAGATGTATCTGGTAGCCCAGACTTATCCTAAGGGTAGCGCCGAATTCAACAATGTTTTCGACATAGCTGTAAGAATGTTCCCTGAAGATAAGCTTGCCAATCTCAATGCAGCCTCAGCAGCCATCGAACGTGGTGACAAGGTGAGTGCAGAGAAATATCTCCAGAAAGCAGGCGACAGCGCCGAGGCAAACAATGCCCGCGGTTGTCTGGCTTCCATGAAGGAAGACTATCAGACAGCCAAGCAATACTTTGAGAAAGCTATTGCCGGTGGCTTGAAGGAGGCACAGGAAAACCTGGATAAAGTTAACCAGGCACTTTAAAGTAACTATTTACTTTCTATTTATATAAGTATAAGATAAAAGATGATGTAAAATACGATCTGTTTTCAGCGGATTGTGCCAATATGTGCGAAACTTAATTTTGAGAATAATAATTAATTAAATATATTGTATAACTTTTTTTGTATTAAGTAAAAAGATTATGAAAAAAATGAATTTGCTCGTAATGAGCTTGGTTTCAGCCGCAGCTTTGTCTTTCACTAGCTGCAGCAGTAATGATGATTTGGCTAATGGTAACGCAGGTCAGGCTAAGGTAGATGGTTTCTACATGACTTTGAACGTACAGACTCCAAAGTCAGATGGTACCAGAACTGTAGTTAACAAGCCTACAGTGGATGCAACTGCAGAAGAATCAGATGTAACAAGCGGTACAATCTACTTGGTAGATGCTGCTGGTAAAGTTGTTTTCAAAAAGGATATCGCAGAAAAAGACTGGAAAGCAGGTAAGCCAACTCAGGGTAATGAAGGTTCTACACAGCTCAAGATTGCTGTTGAGGATGTTGTTGCTGGTGCAACATATAAGGTATACTTCCTGGCTAACGCTACAGATGAAAAGCCATGGGAGAATGTCTTCACTGCAGCAGATAAGTTTGCTAAGCCATACGATACAAACAATAATTTCGCAATGTTCAACCAGAACGATAAAGATGTTAATGGCAATGGCTATACTGTAGTATTTACCGATGACAACAAGAAGGAGACTAGTGCTGCACAGATTAAATACGACAACGCTGTAAGCCCTATCAAGATTGAGCGTTTGACAGCTCGTATTGATGAGCCAACTTCTAATGCTACTAACATTGTAGCATACACAAAGGATGATGCAACACCTGCAGAGAAAAAGGCTATGGAAGATGCTGTTAAGAAAGTTCAGTCTATAACAATGACAGGCTACGCTATCTCTAACTTGGCAAACAAGAGCTATATCATGCAGAACTGGACTGGCGAGACTTTGAACATTCCTTCAAAAATCACATATTATCAGCCAACAAAAGAGTTCGGTACAGCTACTTTGCTTGAGAACGGAAACTACTTCACTGCAGCAACTGCTCCTAATACTCATAAGGATTATGTATTTGAGAACAACAATAATGATGCAGCAACTTCAATGTACTTCGAATATACTGTAAAGCTCAAGGATATGACTGGCGCAGACTTCGAGGATGGTACATTCTACCGTTACAACAACGTTATCTACAAGAGCTTCGCTGACATCTATAAAGCTTACAATGATGTAAAGGGACTCTTCGGCGGTAAGACAGCACAGGAAATGAAGGATTTGTTGACAGCTGCCAAGAATGACAAGGATGTTGAAAGCAAGTTGGATGAATTCCGTAAGACATACAAGATTGAAGTCTTCAACTGCGGTAAGACATACTACAAGCAGGCTATCAAGGATCAGTACATCGGTTACGAGAATGCTATCCAGCGTAATAGCATCTATCGCTTAACAGTAAACAATATCTTCAACGTTGGTGCACAGGTTCCTAACGGCACACCAGACAAGGAAGGTTTGTTCTATCTTGATGTTACTGTTTCTGTTAACCCTTGGGTTCTCAATACACAGAACGTTGACTTTAAGTAATATTCCGTCAAACCAGACAGATAAAATATAAATACTTATATATATACCAAGACTCTCGGGGGAGCAATCCTCCTCCGAGAGTTTATCAATCAAACGTTCGTTCTGAAAAGAACGAAAACATTCTTAAAAGATAACTAACATTGCCGCCCATGTATAAAAGGCGGGAGATACAAAGACGTGCCGTCATACCCCCAACCCGAAAGACTGGCACTTTTCATCCTTAGATAATAACGATGCCGAAGGCAACGAAACAGAGAGCTGATAAAGCAAAAATATTCGCTACCTACGGCACTCTCTATATAAAATAAGTAAAAGTAAAAGATTATAAAAGATAAAGAATATGGCACATTTCCTCAACAACAAATGTTGCAAGCTGGTTTGCATCTCAGCCATCGCACTCACTTCTCTTTCATCATGCATGAAAGATGAGATCACGGGCTGCCCTACAGCTAAGTTGTCGCTCAAATTCGACTATACTTATAATGTGAAAGAGGCTGATGCTTTCTCTGCTGAGGTGAAGAACCTCAACGTTTATGTATTCGACAAGAACGGTAAGTTCGTAGATAACTATACCGAGTCGGCTGACAAGTTTGAAACAGGTCATAAGATGGAAATTACAGACCTGCAAGCAGGCAAGTATACCTTCGTCTGCCTGGCTCGTGACAAGCAGCCTGCCGCAATGGGAACAAGAGCCGAAGGTGATGATGAGACCGAGTTTAGCTTTACTAAACTTACCCCAGGTATCTCTACCATCAACGACCTGCAAGAGGAAATGGGCAAAAAAAACGAAAAAGAATCCGTTAACGACAAGCACTTCACCGCACTCTATACCGCACAGGACTCCCTCAACTTTGATGGAGAAAACGATGTGCAGGGAAAATTGAGTCTGATGAAGTGTACCAAGACATACCGCGTGGTGATGCTTCCATTCGAACCCGACCAGGAAGGATTCACAGCCGAAAACTTCGATGTAGAAATCAAAGGTTCCGCTGCCCTACTCGACTATAAGGGTGACAAGGTAAAGCCAAAGGCAATCACCTATCTTCCTTATGAGAAGAAACTGGTAGAAAACCACAGCGGCAAGACCGAAGTAGAAGGCGAAGACGTAGAAAAGGCGCTGGTTTACGACCTGTCATCATCACGTATGTTCGAAACCAAAGATGACAACAAGAGTCGCGCTGCCGACGGATCCAGCCAATATGATGACAAGCGCATCGTCATCACAGACAAGCGCATCAACAAAGTCATCTTCAACCACTCCCTGCCTTGGTTCCTCTCACTCTGTGCCAGCGACCGCTACGGCAAAGACTGGAGCGACCAGCAGTATCTGGACCGCCAGGACCATTACACCCTGGTATTCTACGTGCCAGCTCCAAGTTCTACCTACAGCATGGATGCAAGAATCAAGGTAAACAACTGGGTTCTGAATCTTCAGAATGCCGACCTGGGAAAATAAGAAAAGAAAGAAGTATAAGTAAAAGAAAGAAAACATGAAACGCTATCAATCTACTCTGACCAAGATGACACGCCCAGTGTGTATGGCACTCGCTGCTTTGCTCATGGTAGGCGCAATGGCATCCTGTTCAGAGAACGAAAATACAGAAACAGCTCAAAGCGACAATGCCTATCTGAGCCTCAGTTTCTCTACCGGCACCGGAAACAGTACCAGAGCCGGAGAAAGCCATACGGAAGATGTGCTCGCAAATAATGAAAGTAAAGCTGACCCAAACTCAGAGAGCGACTTTCACAGCATCAAGGTATGGGTGTTTCAATCTGGCACAAACGAAGATGCCAATCCTATCGCATATAAGGAAGAAGCATTGAAAGATATTAATGGCAGCTACAATTTGCAGCTACGTTTCTTAAGAAAGATAGCAGGAAAAGAGGTAGAAAATATCGACCTCTACATCCTGGCTAATTCAGAAAGTACCAACATACAAGACAAGTTGAGCGGTAAGGATTTCAGCAGCATCACCCGCAAGGAGTTGCAGAATATCAGCTTTGACTCTACTTTTGGCATTCAAGATAATGGTAATCCACAGAACACAAAAGTTCCTGAAACAGGTCTCCCTATCTCTCGTGCCATCACCAACATTTCTGTAGAGAAACATGTTGGAACAACCGAAGCAGAGGCAGAGACCAAAGGCATCAAGATTCCTCTGGTTCGCGCCGTTTCGAAACTCCATTTTTACTTTGCCCGCAAAACGGGCATAAAAAATGTAAAGGTTACCAGTATCGAGGTGGAAGGAAACACCATTCCTACCGCTAGCTACATCTTCCCTGATGAGACTGAATACAAAGAAAATGATGACAACCAGGATGTTACCAGCAACAAATACAATGTAAACAGTAACGGCTATGTATCAACTGTTTTGAAACTGAATGGTGTTGAGACTGATAACATCAAGGAAGTAGAAGATCCAGAGAAGTTCAAGAAGAACGAAACTCAAACTGCACAAGATTATCTGGATGCCTTTAAGAATGCAGGAATTGCTTCCCACAACCTGTGCTATCTCCGTGAAACCACCAAGGCAATCAAAGGAAAGATTCATTATTCTTTAGGCACGGAAGAAAAAAGCGTTGACTTCAGTATCCCAACAGACGGTAAAGCCATCCGCAACCGCGAGCTGGTAGTTTACGGTTACTTCCTCAACGGACAGATGGGCATGCTCACCGTTACTCCAACCATTAAAGAATGGCAAGATGGCGGAACGTATGATTACAACGATGCATCAACAGAAGTGATATTTCCTGATGCCGACAAGACTAATTGGGGCTACAAGGTATATTATGGTCAGCCACAACGCGGTCCGAAGATTACACTGAAGGACATCGACACCAAAGGAGCACCATGGATTCTCCAAACAGACAACCCATTGTTCGGATTCGTAGAGTGTAATGAGGATGGAAGTTTCAAAGCAGGACAGTCGGCCGACAGCTACAAGATAAAAAGCTACATCATCAACAAGGAAGGTGCAAAGAAAACCCTCTACTTCTATGTAGTGCCCAAGAACCGACTGGATATGGCTCAGCCACACAACGTAAGAGCACATGTGTTCCTGACCAAGAATCCAAACGAAAGGTTTGTTCTCAATCCTGATTTCAAACTGAAGGGATGTACCACCGGAGAAGATGCGGGCAAAGACATTCACTTCGAACAAGTATTATAAAGACATAAGAAAACAATATCCATCATGAAGAAGTTATATAAAGACATAAGATTCACGAAAGGCATCTTGACCCTGACGGCAGGTTTGCTCATAGCTGGATGTTCGGCTGAAGACGAGCTGGGAAACAACTCGTCAGCACAACAGCTGAACATGATTCCTATGGTCAACGACCTGCAGAAGTCAAGAGCAAATGATGAGGACGCGCTTCATGAGAAGACCTTGTCAAAGCTTGACTTCAAGATGTTCGAGCCGGAATCCGGCAAGTGCTGTGTCAATCACCAGAGTTCAAGTCCTGCAGAAAAACAGGCAGAAGTATTGGGCAAAGACAACTGGAAGGTGGATCTCAACCTACAGGAAGATCATTCCTACAACTACTATGCCGTAGCCAATGCCCAAGCCGATCTCAGCAAGAAGACTCTTGAAGAGTTGCAGACAGCCACCCAGCAGGACAACGACATCTGGCAACCCTATCCTCAGGCAAAAGACAAGAAGTTTCTGATGAGTGCCAAGGGGCAGTATATCATCAGCAAAGACCCTATACAGGATATTCCTGTAGAATTGGTGAGAGCGGCTGCCAAGATTAAGCTGAATCTCTCTTCATCAGTAAACGGCTACAATATCACAAACGTAAAGTGGAAGTTTCTCAACTACAACACCAATACTTCTGTATTTGCAGACCAGACGGCTACGCCAAACATCGGCAGCAACAACGAAGATAACACGGTGGATAAGATAGAAGCCAACAAGTGCTCAGTAACAACCTACAGTTATTCCACCACCTGGACCAGCCAGGAGAATGCTCCGAAAATTGCCGTAAAGGTCGTTTTCGAAAGCACGGATGGCAAGAATGAAAAAAGGGAAAAAGAGCTGACCATCCCCGTTCGTGACCCAAAGGGAGAAAAGAAGCTGGAACGCAACTACATCTATACGGTAAATGCAGACATCAAGCGTCTCAAGGATAATATAAACATTGATTACAATGAAGAATTGGGCTACTTGAAATGGGCCATCACCAAATGGACTACGGGAGAAGATACTAAAGTAGATGCTGATAAGGCAAGCTATTTGGTGGTATATCCTACGACGCTGGATATGAAAGACAAATCGCAGGATGAAAGCATTCAATGGTTTGCTGCAGAAGAATGTAGCACCTCTGATAAAAACGGGTATGAAATCAACAGGTTCGGAGAAATCAGCACTCAAGAGGTTCAATTTGGTGGAGCTGACGCAAAATATTCAAGTGAAACATGTGACAATAAAAGAGGATGGATAAGAATAGAAACAGGAGGCCAGCCATCGCACAACACCGTCGTTTACTGTAAGTTCAAGATTGGCTTTAACAAGAATGGTCACAGCAAATACCAGGATGTACTCGTCAGGAAATATCCTGCTGTGTATTCACTGAATGTAGAAAGTGTTAAATCTGACCATACAAAGGATATCAAAAACCGACTGTACACAGTTCAGGTAGCTAATACCAGGAACAGTAATTACAGTCAATATACCTTTGCCAAGCCAAAATTGGACAACAACAACATGTCACAAGACAATACGGTTTCACCTGCCTTCATCATAGCCTCAACAGTGGGCGAAGGCGATCATGCAAAAGGCAATTTCTACGAAAGCAACCAAGCAGCCAGAGATTATTGCAAAAAGTATACAGAAACCGCAAAGACCCGAAAGGATGAGGCCGTTGAAATGAACGGCTGGCGCCTTCCAACTCAAGACGAAGTAAAAGTCATCTTGGGTTTGCAGAAAATTGACGAGGCAAAGAATGCTTTCGGAAAAGTGATGACAGGTGAATGCTACTGGACTCTTGACGGCAACACATCAGGCTACAATAACGACAAGAAGCAAGATGGCAAGTTCGTTCGCTGCGTCCGTGACCTGACATTGGATGAAATTGAAAAAATCGAGAACCAAGACATCGAATAAAAGAAGCAGAATGATATGAAAGAAATAAAATTATATATCGGAATCATAGCAGTGCTGTTAACAACCATGTTGACAGCCTGTTCCGATTCTATGGTTGACCCAGAACCTTCTACGACCAGTGAAACAGAAGAAGGTTACTATAAAGCCAGCTTCAGAATAGCCATTCCCAGTTTCGAAGAGAACGCTACCCGAAGCACCGTGTTCCTCAATGAAGGTATCCGAAACAAAGAAGCCATGAAGCTGTTCTGCTTCGACAACAAGGGACAGTTTGTGGGATTCGGTAAAATACAGGATTTTACTCCGGTTCTTGGATTCAGAAGAGATAACGACGGAAACTATCATGAAGTTGACAAGAATGGCAATTACACTGGAAGCATTACCCATAACCCGGCAGAAGGTGTGAGCGGCGGAGGCATTGATACCAACGGAAGCACAGAGCCAAAAAAATTTTCGGCAATGATTCCGAACAACACCTCCCGTATCCATCTGGTGGCAAATACCGACAATGTTTACCAAACCATCAATGAAAGCGATCAGTGGAAATGGGCAGGCATGCATGAGAATCTCCTCATGACTACATTTGAGACCTATCACACAGAAGACCAGTCTGTGATTACGCGCTATTGGGGATATATCTGCAAAGAGAACCCAGAAAAACTGAAAGAATATCTGAATCCCAAAACTACAAAGGAGGATTATATCATCCATCTCATCAGAGACAGGGCTAAGATTTCGGCAGAATGGAGCAAAGATGCCATTGAAAATGCTAAGAAAGAAAACAGGACGCTGGAGAATGACTTCAAACTGACAGTGATAAACGGAGTGGCATACGGAACTCTGGCACCATTCGACAGAACGAACCTCAAATTCACCCCAACAACAGGCGACTCCAAATGGGTATGGAACGTAGATTATGTAACTCCCCCCCTGGACGGAAGCAGACTGGCAGGTGATGCCACCCAGATGTTTAACCCTACGGGCGTATTCGAAGATACCAACCTGCCATCAGAACCTTCAAAAGTTCTGTTGTTGCATAACGGAAAATATTATCAGATATACTTGCAGGATGAAAACAACAAACCATACCAGATCAAACGAAACTATGAATATAAAATCATCATAGACAAGCTGGACGAAAGCTGGGGATGTGACAACCATGAATATGCCTTGAAAAGTGCTCCTGTCAACAACCCTTGGATTACCATACAGCAAATCGTGCCTGGGGTTTCCAATGGCGATGAAGAGCTGAAAATTGAAGATGGAAACTATCAGTTTGTACATTCGGGCGAAGGAATGAAACAGATTATCAAGTTCACCTACAAAGGTCATGATGCTGCCAGCAAGGCGTCTGATTTCAAGGCAATATGGACCGAAAATCTGGCATACGCAGAAGATGCCCAGCCTGTGGTTGAAAGCTATTCATACGATAGTAACACCCAAACGGGTACTGGTACCATCACATACAAGCTGGGAATCGTTGATGATAACTGGCGAGAAGGAACCATCCACCTCTATGATACGAAAAAGCATGGATTGAGCATCAATATCCATCTCTATAGCATCAACGAGGTGCAGTATCAGGTAAACGCTCCTGCCAACATCGGAACAAATGCAAATGCTGAGGCGGAGTTTAAGTTTACCGTTCCCGCCAACTACCCGAAGGAGTTGCTTCCAGTAACCGTGAAGTTTGCATCGGGCGATGTAGTTCCAGAGGGCTGTGACATAGAGTACAGTTCTACAAATGAGATTCAAAAGACTTGGAACAGTTGGTATGTATTCAAGGCAGATAAAACCGGCACGACATACACCGTGAAGCTGAAGAATGTCCGTCAGGCGAATGCCGGAACAAGCGGCAGCTATTACGTGAAGATGGACAATGCCAACCAAGGAAAGGCCAAGAAGTTTGAATTCACCTATCAGTAACTGAACTTTCGCATGTGGTTCAAGAACGGGCTGAAGGCCCAAAAGCTCCTAGCCCAGGGCATCGCCCAGGGTATAATAGCAATCAGCAAGACGCCCTGTAAGGGCAAAAGCCTTATGTTTTGTTTGGAGTTTTAAAGCTTTTGCCCTTACAGGGCGACAGGTTTGCGTCCGTAATAACCCAGGGCGATGCCCTGGGCTAGGGGCTTCTGCCCTTTACCTTTCCCTTCGGCCGGTGACCGTTGGTTCAGGGCGTATGGAGCTTACATGCGAAACTTGAGTCAGTAGTAAGTTTAAGAAAAGTTTAGTTCATATATCTGTATCGGGGCGCATATCGTTTCAAAATTTAAATGCCCCCAAATATCAATGAAATAGGTAATAAAATAATTATCATTTACTATACAAATAGAATGCGGGAACCAATAAATTAAACTAGACTGGTCGTTGGAACTGTAGTTGCCGAGGTGATCTCACCTTCTATAGTTCCGCGGCTTTTTTTTATATAAAAAACCTTGCCACTTTCAATTTTATTTTGTAATTTTGCACCCGTTAGTAATATCATTAATTCCAATATAAAGATGATGGCAAGATTCATATTCCTCAGTTTCTTCATGCTGGTTGGAGCCTTAGCCCCAACCAAGGCTCAGAACAGTTTCCCATACCCTGCTCTGCCAGACAGTCTGCGCAGCGTAGAGCAACGCGCAACATACCTGAGTGAGCACTATTGGGACAACTTCAACTTTTCCGACACCCTGGAACTGGCAAACAAGGAGATGGCAGAACAGGGCTTTGTCAACTTCATCGATATTCTGGCACGTTTCGACCAGGAAATAGCCCAGAAGGGTATCGCTGCCTTTACAGCCAAAGCTTACCAGCAGAAGCCATCTAAAGAGAAGTTTGAAAGCCTCATAGAGCATTATTATGAGAACCCTGAGTCGCCCATGCGCAACGACAGGGTATATGCCCTATTTCTGGAAGACATGGCTAAATCGCCATACTTCGATGTTACCGAGAAAGAAAGAATAGAATTTAAACTGAAACAGGCAAGAAAGAACTTACCTGGCACACAGGCTACCAACATCAGTTTTATGCTGGAAGACGGCAAGCCTCATCAGTTGAGCGATTACCGGGGAAAGAAGGTTATCTTATATTTCTACGATCCTGACTGCGAGAACTGCCACAAGATATCTGCATGGCTCGACAAACAGACAATACCAGCCGGCTTCAGTCTGCTCCGCATCGTAGCAGATAACCGCTTGAGCACGATTTACGGGCTCAAAGCCATGCCAACCATTTACCTGTTGGATAAAGAGAATAAGGTGATATTAAAAGACTGTACACCTGAACAGCTCATGGAAGCATTACGGGGAAATGAAAACAGAAAGTAAAACTAGACTGGTCGAAAGAAGCGACATCTGTTATTGAATAAACATATCATTTACTATCATTTGTCTTAACTTCGTATATTATATATCAACATACCATTCATTATAATTGTAACTTCATATCATTTATTATATATCTGAATTGCATTTTACTATTTATATGTATCTTAATTAGCTCGGGAAGAGTCATACTTCAACTTGAACTCCTCACGGGCGTGATTATTGCGCATGACAACAACCACATAGTCACCATCCTTAACTGTTCCTACCTTGGCAACAAGCGTATAATAACCATACTGACCAGACTTTCCATAATCACCTGTTTCGGTAATGATTAACTTCTTGCCAACCAACTGAGTTGCAAACTTGATATTTGTACCTTGGTCGAAGATTACATTCTTATGAGTCAGCATCAGCTGACCACCCGGAAGAACCTTGCAAACCAACTTCTCATCATTCTCAGCCTTACTGTTAGACTCCTCGCTTACGGCAGAGCCCGCAGTCATGGAATAGCTGAGCAAAGAGAAACCTGACTCATTGGTGGTAACGCGACTAACTGTTTCACCCATTTCATCGTCAGATGCACTGCAACTTACAAATCCTATTGTCATCATAGTCATAGCGATGACCATCATAAAATACTTCTTCATAGTTATACCATTTACTAATTGTTTTCATTATCATTTAAACCAGTCATCTTCAGATTCCAGCCTTTCGGCCATTACCATCCGATGCTTTTAAAAACAAACACCTTTCGGTTTAAATCATCTTTTACAATTACACAAATGATATGTTGGGAGGAGTGATATCATTTACTATTGGTTATCATTTACTATTGCTTATTATTTACTATTGCTTATCATTTACTATAGGGCTTATACCCCTCTAACATGTCCTGTTCTTTCGTTTGAACAATGCAAATATAGGAAAAAAGTCAATAGGATGCAAGTTTTCTCAGTTAAATAATGTAAAGAAATTCATGTTATCGTGCACAATACGCATTACTTGCTGACAGATTGTATGATTGCAAGAAAAAAGGGGATAAAACAAAAGCGGGAACCCTTTCGGATTCCCGCTCATATCTTGTGTTGTAAAATCTCGAAGATTAGTCGAGGTTAGCCAACTTGTTGTCAGAATGAAGAACATCC
>OIWU01002670.1_pt1 | contig 14785 bp, 16 predicted proteins | sample 1587711 | NCBI WGS metagenome assembly OIWU01 (sample SAMEA3888909, study PRJEB22519) | human gut metagenome | biome: human gut; feature: human-associated habitat; material: faeces | place: Denmark | collected 2010 | reverse complement strand
AAGACTGCACCACCATGCCGGAACACAGAGAAAGGAAGAAATATGAGTATGAGCAGAGTTTATAGTATCACATTTTTATTATCTGAATTATTTTCTCTCGAAGGGAGGAAAATATATCTGAAAAATCCTGAAAGAACGAGGTAACCGGATGGGGAAAGTTATAACTGACGAAGAACGCGAAAAACGCATGGCAGAGGATATCTGGCTTAATTATTTCAATCGTTATCTGTATGAGAGCAATACAATCTCAGAGAAAGAATACAAGAGAATGACCGAAAAGATTGCCGCAAGAAAAGCAAAACGCTATCCGGAAAGGGACGCAAGGTGAGCGGGTTCACCTCGGAGTGCTTAAAGCACTCCCGATACATAAAGATTTGTTGAAGATATTATTTGACAAATTTCGATTTCTGTATTGCAATATGAGGTCGATTATGGTATAATACAATCAATAGATAATGATAGAACGAATTTACGAAAGGGCGATGATATGGACATCTTAAATATCAGAGCATTATTACGAACCAAATCAATATATGATATCCCCCTGCGGGTCACATATTACGCGCGCGTTTCTTCCGAAAGTGATGAACAGCTCAACTCACTCGATAACCAGATTGCATATTATGAAGACTTGATTAGGAGAAACCGCGCATGGACATATGTTCCGGGTTATGTTGACGAGGGGCTTTCCGGTATCTCTACAAAGAAGAGAAAACATTTCAATGAGATGATTGCCGATGCTAAGGAGGGCGCATTTGACCTAATTATAACAAAGGAAATCTCCCGATTTGCCCGTAATACGCTTGACTCTCTGCAATATACAAGAGAATTGCTCGGATGGGGAGTGGGTGTATTTTTTCAAAACGATAACATCAATACGCTTGATGAAGATGCAGAGCTTCGGCTTACAATTATGTCCTCCATTGCGCAGGATGAGCTTCGCAAGCTCTCCTCGCGTGTCAAATTCGGGCATCAGCAAGCTATCAAGTCCAATGTGGTTCTTGGCAACAGCCGTATCTTCGGATATAAAAAGGATGAAAAACGCCTTGTCATTGACGAAAGCCAGGCACCGATGGTGCGCGATTTGTTCAGGCTTTACGCGACAGGCGAATACAGCATGAAGCAACTCGAAACGCTGTTCTATGAGCAGGGGTACCGTAATTACAATGGCAACAAGATTGCTCATACCACAATGTCGGGTATCATATCCAATCCGAAATATAAGGGCTATTATGTGGGCAACAAGGTTCGTATTGTGGATATGTTTACAAAAAAGCAGAAGTTTCTACCTCCCGAAGAATGGGTCATGTTCAAAGATGAAACGGGAGAAATTGTTCCCGCCATCGTATCCGAGGAACTATGGGATAAAGCAAATGAGGTATTGACCCGCAGAAGTGAGGATGTTAAAAACCGTCAGGGTATCTGCAACCACGCCAATCTACTGACGGGAAAATTATACTGCGCCCATTGCGGTGCCGCATATTACCGCCGTGAATCCAAAAGCAAGGATGGCACGGTCAATTCCAAATGGGTCTGCTCAGGCAAGATTAACAACGGTGCTGATTCCTGCCCATCTTTCCCAATCTACGAGGATGAGATCAAACCCATCCTGTTCGAGGTGTTCAGCGAAACGCGCGTGGATGTGGAAGCCTTGCTTGCAAGCTACGAAGAAATGTTCCGGTCAATGGAAGCAGATGATGAAACTGCGGGACAGATGGAAGAACAAAAGCGGATTATAGCACTTGCCGACCAAAAGAAAAATAAACTTCTCGAGCTTGTAACGACAGGTGCCATTACGACGGCGAATTTCAAATCCATGACCGCCTCCTGCGACAGGGAAGCGGAGGAAGCGCAGAAAACGCTCACAGAACTTGAAGAGCAGCTATTCACAAAAGAGGAATACCGCAAGCACATCGGCGAGGTAAAAGCAAGACTCGATGCTGCTGTCCGTGACGCAAGCACAGGCATGATCACAAACGAATTTGTTGCCCAATATATTGATAAGATCATAGTCACATCAGATGGAAATGATATGGCGAAACTTGAAATCAAGATATTTACGGGCAAAAATACGGAAAAATGGCTCAAAAAGCTCAGTGAACGACATCGTGGTCGTACGGGTGTCATGTCTAAGAAAATGATCGAGTCCTATGAGAACTCCATTAAATAAGCTTTAAGGGAATATTTTCTAAAATGCAATCAGTCGCATGGCGTTTTGCCGTGCGACTGATTTTTGTAAATAAAAACCGGTCGATTGGCGGGTGGCTCCGGAAAGGCTTTTGCCGATATTCCGTGAATTGCTCCGAGCTCCGCTTGCGCCAAACCGCTCTCTTTTTTTGCAATATCAGATCGCATACTTTATCCATATCAAGCTCCGTAAACTGTTGGGTCGATATAGCCTTGACCGGATTTTACGAAGAAAATGCCGAGTGCAAAAAATAAGAAAATAAGAGTGAAATATTGCATTTATTTTATAATTATGATATAATAAAAAATAAAGACGGCTAATCGAAAGGAATATGACTTATGTTGCCGATAAATTCCGGGGAATAAATAATGAGGTAGATTTATGACGGAAAAAAGTGTATCAAAAGTATCTCGCGTAATCAATTGTCTTATTGTTGCTCTACTGGTTTTTGCTATGTGTATGATTTTGGGATTGAACAGGGTTAGGGATAAATTGTTATTTTTTCCTGTCTCTGACGGATATCGATGGGAATGTCAGGAATTTGATATGAATTTTGAATGTAAAAAGTTGGATTCCGGAACCAAAATCTTTTGTGGAGAAGCCGTTATCAATGGCACATTGTATGAGATTGGTGATGATCGAGTCCATACTTGCACAAAGACAAAAGGAAGGATGGAACTGTCTGTAGTATATTCCGGTGTTGCCCATGAATTTCTAAGATTCAAATATAAAATCAAGGGAGACAAAATGATTTGTGAAGTTCAAACAGACGAGTATGGCATTGCTCCCGAGAATGGGATACTTACATTTGTCAAAGTGCCGATAGATTCCGAAAAATAATTTAGTGGCAATCAGCTTGATGCACGGTCGGCGCGCCTGACTCCCCCCCTTATGGCAGGTGCGCCGCTCGGTGCAGGGCAGAGTGCATATATGGGATAGCGGTAATATAATCGCCGATATCGGCACGGAAACTGTATATTATATCCGCGTACTGACGCTCATATATGCCAAAAAAGGCGAGACAAAGACATATTATCGCTTCAATGGGCATGGCGATGTGATAGCGCTCGCAAATTCAAGCGGTGCGATAATCAAGCGATATAAATATGATTCTTTCGGTGTGGAAGAAAACCCGGGCATATTTGATACGAATGTATTTCGCTACTGTGGCGAGTACTACGATGTAGAAACAAAAACGATATATCTGCGCGCAAGATACTACGATGCGGAAACGGGTAGGTTTACTCAACAGGACGGATGGAGTTATGCTGTACCCGGCTTCCTCTTATCGCTGAATCTGTATACTTATTGCGGCAACGATCCTGTAAATCATATAGACCCCAGTGGGCACTTCTTAAAAAAGCTAGGCAATAAGATAAAAAATACTGCATCTGCTATTGGTAATTCAATTTTACAAGTAGCTTCTTCCGCGGTTAAAACGGTTAAAAGGACTGTGAACAATATTGTCAGCAATGTGAAAACATTGGTAAACGGTGTTGCAGACGGTATTGGCAGTGCGATTTCGTGGGCGAAAAATGATATAAGTACGGAAGAGCTTGGAACACAACTTAAAGAAACCGCGGCAGAAGTTGCCGAAACGGTTTCGAGTAATATTGTGGACGAAATTGCATCTATAATTGAATACAATACAGATATTTTAGATGCAACTTATACGGTTATAGAGGAATTGGTACCGCCTGTCGGAGAATTGATAGACACGCTAAAAGATTTTCACTATAATAGAAACGATAACCAGCCGATAGAGGAACTGCCACAAACAGCGACAGAAGCAGAACTGCTTTATGACAAAGATGGATCTTGGATAAAACAAGATGAAAAAAACTCATTGTGTCATCAGCATACTGCCGGTGAAAAAGCAAATCAAAAATGGTTAAGTAGCGATGGTCACCGTGAAGTTGTATACGGTTCTGACGGTCGTATAGTAACTGCACCGGAAGATATAGGAACATATAACTATTCATCTACAAATACTTTATTGGGAAAAATGGGGCATTTTTTCGCAGATATGCTCCCGTGGTATTTATGGGGAAATACACCTGATGACAGCACGACAATATATGATAGAATCAACATGTCGGCAGGAGGCTTCGTCAAAAATCTTTGGAGGTAATATGAAAAGAATTATCAGTATTTTGCTATTACTAATATTTGCTTGTACTATGGTTACATCATGCAGTAAATTTGGCTCGAGGCAATATGTTCTTGATGTCCTTGATGCCATGGATAAAGGCGATGATGAAAGATTTTATGAAATTCTGAGTGATAAAAGTTATGACATAAACAGAGATCCAAATTCACTTCTTGATAAATTTATGTGTTATCGGTTCAGCCCTATTGAAAATGCTTGCAGTTTAAAAAGGTATGATTATGCCGAAGCTTTAATAAAGCGTGGTGCTGATGCCAATTATAGGCGAAAGCTGGGTGCATTATATATCTCTGTCATGTTTTTAGATGTGAAAATGGTAGAGCTTCTGCTTGAGAACGGAGCTGACCCAAGCATAGGAATGGAGTATCCGCTATCTGTAGCAGCAGAGCGGTGGAATAAAGATAGCGCTGCGTGCTATAAGATATTAGAGATGCTTATTGAGCATGGCGCGGATAAATCGTTTAGAGACGAGCATTTTGCAAATCGCAATGCTTATGAAGTTGCGATTGAAAGTGGTGCACCACAGGAATTTTTAGATTTATTGAACCCTGACAAATAAAAAAGAGTGGCGCGCCTGTCGCCCCTTTGACAGGCGCGCCGCTCGGTGCAGGGCAGAGTGCATATATGGGATAGCGGTAATATAATTGCCGATATCGGCACGGAAACCGTATACTATATCCGCGTATTGACGCTCATATATGCCAAAAACGGCGAGACAAAGACATATTATCGCTTCAATGGGCATGGCGATGTGATAGCGCTTGCAAATTCAAGCGGTGCGATAATCAAGCGATATAAATATGATTCTTTCGGCGTTGAGGAAAACCCGGGCATATTCGATACGAATGTATTCCGCTACTGCGGCGAGTACTACGATGCAGAAACAAAGACGATATACCTGCGCGCGAGATACTACGATGCGGAAACGGGAAGATTCACGCAGCAGGACGGATGGGAATATGCAGAGTTAGGCGATATTTTAAGTCTCAATCTTTATACTTATTGTTGGAACAATCCCATAAAATACATTGATCCTGATGGGAACTCCATAGCTTTAGGTGCCGCTGTAACTGCCGGAACAATTAAACTACTGAAAGCATTAGCAATAGGCATTGCAGCATACGAGGGAATAAAAATTGCTGTTGGTGTTGGCGCATTATTGGGCGATAAGATAAGAAACGAACATATTTATGATGTCGGCACTATAGCAATACCCGGAATCGAAAGCTTTCCGCGATTTTATGAACCGAAAGCTATAAATAAAGAAAATGTTTTATCAAAAGAAAATATCACGGTAGCTTCTAGAGATATTGCGACAGATAGAACAGATGATGGCGAAAGGGAAGTTTACTATTTGGCATATGCTCCGAATAGAAATTCTGATTTAGTGCTAATAGGAAATCCATATACATTAAAGGAAATGCTAGCGCTTAATATTTTAGAAAAGTTTTATGAATATTTTAGCGATAATAATATTTCACCTTCAAGTAAAAAATATTTCGGAATATATACAAAGGAAAATTATGATGCATTAGCACTTGCTACTGTTTGCGGCTTTAGCCGATGTGATGAATTTGGCAATCCGAAAGAAGACTTACATGGTACCGGATATTATTACCATTACCATATAGGCGAATCCGGTTATCATTTATGGTATGGCGATAGAGTTTATTAAAAGGAGATATATGATGAAATTGACAGAGCTGGCTCTTTGCGTTTTCGGAGGATATGCGAGAGGGATTTATTTTGATATTAAAAACGGGAAAATCGAAAATATATATGCAGAATATAGTCAAAGGCTCCTTCAAAATGCGATTTGTGTAGACGAAAAAGTAAAATATGAAAATGGATATTGGATATGTGACAACGGCGAATGGTATCATGACATGGAAAACATAAAGAAGCATTGTATAGAATACATTCGTCCTAGTCTTTTTGAAGAAGCCAAAGCCTTTTTGCCCGAAATAAAAAGTGAGCAGATAAAAAATAACCTATTGAAATCATTGGAAAACCAACAAGAATTTCTTGATTTATTTGAAAAATATATCACTCGCGATATACTGAATAAATATAGCGAATATGAAAGTTTCAATGAATTTGATGAAATATATTGGCTTGGCGTAGCTCGGGATTTTTGTGATAAGCATGGCATATCATATGAAGCTGGTGACTATCTGAAATATATGCGACTTCGGGAGTTAGCTCAAAGAGTATTTACAAAAAGCGGAGAAGTTTATTTTGAAGTGGAAAACCATAGGATAAAAAACATATACAGAGATACGCTTCTGCGCCCTAATCCATATTTACCGCTTGATTTTCGCGCATTCATATACCAAAACAGACAAGGACGATGGAAAAAATACGATGGCAACTGGGAGGATGATGCCGAAGCTATCAAGCGTCGCTGCATAATGTATACTTCACCTCATTTTTCAGATATTGCAAGAGCATTTATTCCGGAAATAAAAGATGCACAAATACGAAATGAACTATTGAGCGTACAAAATGATTCAAGTGAATTTTTGAATTTATTTGATAAATATGTATTTGATGATTTTGAAGAAAAATATGGCGAAACATGGAATTTTATCCTATTCAGAGAAAAATTCTGGCTTGAGACTGCCCGCAAATTCTGCAACGATAATGGTATTGAATGTGAAGAGTGATTATGAGATGTGATAGCGCTTGCAAATTCAAGCGGCGCGATAATCAAGCGATATAAATATGATTCTTTCGGCGTGGAAGAAAATCCGGGCATATTTGATACGAATGTATTCCGCTACTGCGGCGAGTACTACGATGTAGAAACAAAGACGATATATCTGCGCGCGAGATACTACGATGCGGAAACGGGTAGGTTTACTCAACAGGACGGATGGAGCTACGCTGTACCCGGCTTCCTCTTATCGCTAAATCTGTATACTTATTGTTGGAACAATCCTGTAAGTTATATAGATCCGAGCGGGCACTGGAGTTGGTCGAAGGCTTTTGGTATAGTCTTGATTGCCGTATCAACCGCTGTGGTTGTCGCATCAATAGTAATGACTGCCGGCGCAGCAGCTGCGGCTGTTGGAGCCGCGGCGGGGACGATTGCTGCTAATTTCGGAGCAGGAGCTGCTACGGTTGCCACTGTAACATCTTTGGCATCGGGTGCAACTACTGTTGCTGCGGCTGCAGCAACAGGCGCTCAAATAGCTTTTGGTTTAAGTGATATTACAGAAATTGCTACTGATGGCTATAATCCTGTACGCGATGATTTGCTTGGCGGTAATCAGGAAGCTTATGATAAAGCAAAACTGGTCGTTGACCTTGTAACCGAGGGCATAAACTATGTTGGTAGTTGCTATGGTGAATGGGGCGATGATGATACATCATCCGGACATAGTTATTGCGAAGATGATTTTGATGATACACCGCAAGAGACACCCAAAAAGTCTCGTAATCCTAATGGAAGAAAAGGTTGCGAGGAGTATCAGAAAATGATTGATGATATTTGTAGTAATGGAGAAAATGTCGGCGGTGAAGTGGAAAAAGAGGTTCATGTTTCAACAAAAGGAGGAGAAAAAAACTCTCGAAGTGTTGATGTTGCTGTTACAAAAGATGGCGAGACAGACTACTACCAAGTTGGCGTAACAAACAAAACAGGAATGCCAAATACTTTTGGAGGTGCTGTATCTCGTGAGCGCAGGGCGGCTAATGACCTTATTAAGTTTGGCGGTATTTCTCCGGAAAGATTGCATTTTATTACATACAAAATAAATTGATGAGGGAAAATTATGGGAAGACAGATAAGATTTCATATTGTGCAGGAAGATGCAAACGAGCTTATAAATTTGATTTATTCAAAAGGTGGAATAATAATCAATAAGAATGAAAATGGTGCAGAAGCAAGCGAGGATGAGTTGCTTCACATTATGGATAAAAAATATTTTGTCGGAAAGGATAGAGCTCCTTCTTGGTGTGTCAAACTTCCGAATTCAAATATAGTATCCAATCCTTATAATGCAACACTAATTAACTGTTCCAACTCCGAAGTTTTGAAGTTGAGTTTTCCTGATATACGAAACGGAGAAAGCCCGCTTTATGATGTTGGACGCATATGGTATGAAAAATATGCTTTTGAAAATGGTGCATGGTATCTAAAAGAACATGAAAGTGAACTTACCAAGCTGTACAACAGTATAAACTACTATATAAGAAAAAATTACAGGCTATCTGTTGATAAGTTTTCTTATATAGGGAAGTATGCTTATGAGCTGTATAAGTCAGGAAAAATTATCACTACGGTAACAAATTTTAATATGAAAGAAATTTACTGATAGAGAATCAATATGTCGGCAGGCGGGGCTGTGCGAAGCCTTTGGAGGTAATATGAAAAGAATTATCAGTATTTTGCTATTACTAATCTTGATTTTTACTATGGTTACATCATGCAGTAAATTTGGCTCGAGGCAATATGTCCTTGATGTCCTTGATGCCATGGACAATGGCGATGATGAAAGATTTTATAAACTCTTGGAAGATAAAAACTATGACATAAACAAAAACCCGAATTTACTTATAGAAAGAATGATATTATGGTGTAATCTTCGCGACAATCCTCTTGAAAAAGCGTGTATGCTTGAACGATATGATTATGTTGAAGCTTTGATAAATCGAGGCGCGAATTTAAACGCTGCTTGTAATTTCGGAGCACTGATTTATACTATTTTTTATATGGAAAGTGAAAGCGGAAAGGAAAATGCAGTTGCTATCGCAGAACTTTTATTGAAAAATGGTGCGAATCCTGATGGCGAAAAATCTCAGTCGTATACTGCTCTTGAGGAGGCTGTGAGAATGTGGAAATACAAAAATTCATATCAGATATGCAAGTTGCTTATTGAATATGGCGCAAGCGAAAATTCAATAGAGCGAGCGTACAAAAGAGCTATAGTATTTGAAGCCCCGCAGGAATTTTTAGATTTATTGAACCCTGACAAATAAAAAAGAGTGGTGCGCCTGTCGCCCACCTTGACAGGCGCGCCACTCGGTGCAGGGCAGAGTACACATATGGGATAGCGGTAATATAATCGCCGATATCGGCACGGAAACCGTATACTATATCCGCGTATTGACGCTTATATATGCCAAAAAATGCGAGACAAAGACATATTATCGCTTCAATGGGCATGGCGATGTGATAGCGCTTGCAAATTCAAGCGGTGCGATAATCAAGCGATATAAATATGATTCTTTCGGCGTTGAGGAAAACCCGGGCATATTCGATACGAATGTATTCCGCTACTGCGGCGAGTACTACGATGTAGAAACAAAGACGATATATCTGCGCGCGAGATACTACGATGCGGAGACGGGAAGATTTACTCAACAAGATGGGTGGAGTTACGCTGTACCCGGCTTCCTCTTATCGCTGAATCTGTATACTTATTGTTGGAACAATCCTGTAAGTTATATAGATCCGAGTGGGCACTTTGGCATATCTCTTGCTATAAAAGCACTTGTGGGAGCAGCTATAAATGTTGCTACCACATATATTGCCGCCAAAGCAACAGGGCAGGAGTATACATGGCTTGATGCGGCTGTTGCTGCAGGCGTTGGTGCAGTTAATGTCATTCCGGGTGTTGGTAATTATCTTAGTGGGGCGATAAGTGGTATATATGCAGGTATAAACAGCTATAGAAATGGCGCTTCTGTCGGTGGTGCAATAATTGCAGGCGTAACAGCAGGGGCACTGACAGCCTTTAGTGCAAGCAATGTATCAGGAAAATTCATAAAAAAGACAGCTAATGTCGAACTGGGTTTGGCTACTAATGCCGCACTTGATCTGACTTTCGGAGCAGGGAATAATCTTATTAGTGCCGCAGCATATGCATCAGTTATAGATGATGATGCAAAATCGACGGCGGAAAAGTCCGAAAGCACTTCTAAGCAGGAACAAAAACCTGCTACAAAAGAGGACACGAATGATAATACATCAAAAAAGTCTTTACCGGAAGAGAATAGCAAACCTGCAAGTAGCAAAAAACAATCGGGAAGCAAAAGATTAAACAACACATATAGTTGTCTTATGTAAGAGGGGGATTATGGAAGATTGTATTATTATAAAGCCGAGACGATTTGAAAGGATTATATGGATAGTTATAAATGCGCTCGTGGCAATTTTTTATATTATTCTGATGATGGCAAGAGACGCCGTTGCTTTTGGAATAAATTACGGTGTTATTTTGTTAATAATATTATGTGGCATTTTTCTAGATTTAAAAGCTCTTACGATTTCAAAATCAGGAATTTGCGCAAAGTTCGGCTTATATAAGAAGCATTATAAATGGTCGGACTTTAAATGTATTTGTCTGCAAAATTATATGGTACAAGGCAGTGCTGAATGGGCAGAGGAAGCGATTGTTTTTTCTACAAAACAATCCGAAATACCTGTTCAGCGTTCGCACAAAACGCAGTCGTTTTTACATCCGTTCTCGTTTTTGTATATCAGCTTTTGCTCCGAAAAAAGAGCAAATGACGCCTTTCGTATGTATGGTGTAATCAGTTATGTTGCAAACAAAGATGAAGTCTTGTCAAAGCTTGCGGAATGGGGCATTGAGGTATCAAAGGAATAACCACCGATAATAAACTATTCATCTACAAATACTTTATTAGGAAAAATGGGGCGGTAATAAAACCTATCGTCCCGACGGATTGCGCCGCTCGGTGCAGGGCAGAGTGCATATATGGGATAGCGGTAACGCCTCGGAGGTAATATGAAAAGAATTATCAGTATTTTGCTATTACTAATCTTGATTTTTACTATGGTTACATCATGCAGTAAACTGGGCTCAAGACAATATGTCCTTGATGTCCTTGATGCCATGGATAAAGGCGATGATGAAAGATTTTATAAACTCTTGGAAGATAAAAGCTATGACATAAACAGAAATCCGAACTTGTTTATTGACAGATTTATATTTTGGGGTATGTCTATTTCCAGCCCGATTGAAAAGGCGTGTTCTTTAAGCAGATATGATTATGTTGAAGCCTTAATAAAACGCGGAGCAGACATAAACCGTAGATACAATTTGGGAGCACTGTATACTTCCGTTAAATTTATGAAAACTGATATTGTAAAGCTTCTACTTGAGAATGGTGCAGACCCAAGTATAGGGGCATCATATCCTTTGATTGCGGTAGCACGACGGTGGAATTTTAACAGCGTTGAGTCTTATAAAATAATGAAACTGCTTATTGAATACGGTGCTGATAAGTCGTTTAAAGACCGACAATTCGGGTATCGTAACGCCTACGAAGTAGCTCTTTATTTTGAAGCCCCACAGGAATTTTTGGATTTATTGAAGCCCGACGAATAAAAAAGAGTGGCGCGCCTGTCGCCCACCTTGACAGGCGCACCGCTCGGTGCATGGCAGAGTGCATATATGGGATAGCGGTAATATAATCGCCGATTTATTATCTCGGATAATTTATTCGGCGTCTGCCCGCATATGTTCTCGGTGCAGGCGCGGCGGAGCTTACCGCGAGAATAGTGATATGTTCGTTTCTTCCCGCGCTCGTAAACGGCGCACCGATAGATTCCGGCGCACCATCGCTCGCTTTTGCCGCCGTATGCTTCGGAGACCCGGGCGCATGGATATGCGCTTCGCTTCTTCTCCTTATCCCTCTCTTCCGGTATATCACAGAAAAGAAATACAAAAATACCGTATAAACGAAAAAACGGGGAATCCGCAAGGATTCCCCGTTTTCATATTACTGCACTCGGATCAGATTATTTGCCGAAATATCTCTCGAGCAGACCTGCAAAAGCCTTGCCGTGTCTTGCTTCGTCCTTTGCCATCTCATGAACTGTATCATGGATAGCGTCGAGATTGGCAGCCTTTGCACGGCGGGCAAGATCAAATTTGCCTGCTGTAGCGCCGTTTTCAGCCGCAACTCTCATTTCGAGATTCTTCTTTGTGCTGGGAGTGACAACCTCGCCGAGTATCTCTGCAAATTTAGCGGCATGCTCTGCCTCTTCATAAGCAGCCTTTTCCCAGTAGAGACCTATCTCGGGATAGCCCTCGCGGAAAGCAACTCTTGCCATGGCAAGATACATGCCAACCTCGGAGCATTCGCCGTTGAAATTAGCGCGCAGATCCTCAATGATATCTGCGGAAACACCGTCTGTGATGCCGACAACATGTTCGGTTGCCCAAGAAAGTTTTGTTTCCTCTACCTTTTCAAATTTGTCGCGTGAAGCACCGCACTGGGGGCACTTTTCGGGAGCGCTTTCTCCCTCGTAAACATAACCGCAAACCTTACAAACAAATTTAGCCATAGTAATTTTCCTCCGTATAATTAAAATTTTTATTTTTGATTTTTTGCGCATTCGGCGCATGTGCCATGTATTGAGACATCGATGCTTTCTATCTCGCATCCTATCTCATGCTCTGCTTTTTTTGCGATGTCGCTCGGAAAAGCAGAAAAAACATCGTAGATTTTGCCGCATTTTTCGCAGTAGAAATGCATATGCGGACTTATATCGCCGTCAAAGTGGTCTTTGTCATGCTCTGTCAGCCGCAGGATAACCCCGCTGTCGGCAAGTATGGTCAAATTACGATAGACTGTGCCGAGACTGATATTAGGATAATCACGGCGCAAATCATCGTAAACCATATCCGCGCTCGGATGGTCACTGCGCGAGCGCAGGTTTGAGAGAATTGCCTCTCTCTGCCTTGAATATCTTTGCATCGTTCACCTCTCAATAACAGTAATCATTACTTATTATATATTATCATATGATTTTCGATTTGTCAATAGGAAAATCAAAATTTATGTTGACTTTTTTTATTTTTTCTGATAAAATGCTTTCGGCTTTTGAAAAAAGCGCATTTCGATGCGATTTCAGTGCGAAAGGAAAAGAAAATGTCTGCTCCAAATTATAAGCGAACGCTTCGTGCCTGCTATCTCGGTTATGTCACGCAGGCGATAGTAAATAATCTTTCACCGCTTTTCTTTGTAATATTCAGAGAAGACTTCGGAATATCGCTTTCGCTCCTCGGCACGCTCGTGCTGATAAACTTCGCGACGCAGCTGCTTATCGACCTGATTGCCGCAAAATTCGGCAACCGCTTTACATACAGACAGCTCATGGTGACGGCGCATTTCACAAATGTCGCGGGGCTTGTCTGCCTTGCTTTTCTTCCCATGATAATGCCGCCGTATGCGGGGCTGATAACAGCGACTATGCTCAATGCCGTCGGCGGCGGTCTTGCCGAGGTCGTCGTCAGCCCAACGGTCGAAGCGCTCCCGAGCGACTGTAAGGAGGCTTCAATGAGCCTGCTCCATTCATTTTATTGCTGGGGACAGCTTCTCACAGTCGCCGTAACAACGCTTATGCTGAAGCTTATCGGCACATCCGACTGGTGGATAATTCCTCTGCTTTGGGCACTTATTCCGCTTTATAATGCTTTCAACTTTATGCGCGTGCCGATTGTCGAGCCAGAAGCCGATGAAGAAAGCGGAGTGATGAAGCATCTTTTCCGTGAAAAATTCTTCTATATAATAATGATAATGATGCTTTGCGGCGGCGCGGCGGAGCTGACCGTGTCGCAGTGGTCGTCGCTTTTTGCCGAAAAAGGACTTGCTATTTCAAAGTTTGTGGGTGATTTGCTCGGTCCCGGGCTTTTTGCCGTGTTTATGGGCACGGGGCGTATGCTCTATGGCATATTCGGCTCTAAAATAAATCTGCGCGGCGCACTGATAGGCTGTTCAACACTCGGTGTCGTTTGCTATATTGCGACCGCTTTTGTGCCGAATGCTTTTGTTTCGCTTATCGCCTGCGCGATGACAGGACTTGCCGTGAGCCTGATGTGGCCCGGCGCGCTTTCTGTGGCATCGGCGGAATTTCCGCGCGGCGGAACCTCCATGTTTGCCGTACTTGCCCTCTGCGGCGATTGCGGCTGTTCGCTCGGTCCGTGGATTGCGGGCATGGTTTCCGATGCGGCATCGGGAAATAATGGGATAATCTCATTTGCCGCGAAATTCGGCATAGATGCCGAAAGTGCCGCCCTGCGCTCGGGTATCGCCGTCGGTACGGTGTTCCCGCTTCTCCTGCTGATACTTCTCATTGCAACGGGAAAGAAAAAGAAGAATGTGAAACAAGCTGAGGTGTGAGCCTCAGCTTTTTGACTTTGGGGAGGGATGATTGGAATATTTTGTTGCATGGATTTTTTTATTAAGTAATTTTTTGTTTCTGATACTTTTTCTTGTCGTACTTTTGTGTGACCAAGAGGAGGGTTCAGGGTGGCGAAGCCGCCTCTGAACGGCGTCGCCGAGACGGAGTATACCAAAAGTAACTTTTTTCTTTATCGTACTTTTGAATGACCAAAAGTACCAAAAGTCATCTAAGGACTTTCCCTCCTTAGAAAACCTCCCTGCATCTTCCC
>OIWU01002663.1_pt1 | contig 14795 bp, 10 predicted proteins | sample 1587711 | NCBI WGS metagenome assembly OIWU01 (sample SAMEA3888909, study PRJEB22519) | human gut metagenome | biome: human gut; feature: human-associated habitat; material: faeces | place: Denmark | collected 2010 | reverse complement strand
GGGTCTGCGCACCTTCTCGGTGGACTCCAGGAACGGCTTCTTCCTCAATGGCCGTCCCTATCCGCTCCACGGCGTCTCCCGCCATCAGGACCGCAAGGGTGTGGGCAACGCCATCACCCGCGAGATGCACGATGAGGATATGGCCCTCATCCGGGAGCTGGGTGCCAACACCGTCCGTCTGGCCCACTACCAGCACGACCAGTACTTCTACGACCTCTGTGACCAGTACGGCATGGTGGTCTGGGCTGAGATCCCCTACATCTCCGAGCACCTGCCCAATGGCCGCGCCAACACCATCAGCCAGATGAAGGAGCTCATCTGCCAGAACTACAACCACCCCTGCATCGTCTGCTGGGGCGTCTCCAATGAGATCACCATCTCCACCAGGGACAAGGCCGATATGCTCGACAATCACCGCGAGCTGAACGACCTGTGCCACAAGATGGACTCCACCCGCCTGACCACGCTGGCCTGCTACGCCATGTGCGGCCCCTTCAACCCGGTGGCCCACATCACCGACCTCGTCAGCTGGAACCTCTACCTCGGCTGGTATGTGCCGGGCCTGTTCCTGAACGACCTGTGGATGGATTTCTTCCATCTGGTCTACCCCAGCCGTCCTCTGGGCTTCTCCGAGTACGGTGCCGAGGGTATGCCGAACCTCCACAGCTCGAAGCCCCGCCGCGGCGACCACACCGAAGAGTATCAGGCAAAGTATCACGAGTACATGCTCCGCTGCTTCGACCGGCATAAGTGGATGTGGGCGACCCACGTCTGGAATATGTTCGACTTTGCAGCCGACGCCCGCGATCAGGGCGGCGAGCCGGGCATGAACCATAAGGGCCTCGTCACCTTCGACCGGAAGACCCGGAAGGACAGCTTCTACCTCTACAAGGCATGGTGGAGCGACGAGAACTTTGTCCACATCTGCTCCAAGCGGTTCACCGACCGCACGGAGAGCGAGATGGAAGTGAAGGTCTACTCCAACCAGAAGTCCGTCGCCCTCTACGTCAACGGCGAGAAGGCCGGCGAGCAGACCGGCGAGCACGTCTTCAGCTTCCGTGTGCCGCTGACCGGCGAAATCGAAGTCAAGGCTGTGGCCGGTGACTGCACCGACACCGCTTCCTTCCGTCATGTGGACACCCCGAATCCCAGCTACAAGCTGGTCAAGACCAAGTCCAAGAGTGCAAACTGGGTCTGATTTGTGAAACATTCCGCCGACCGGCGGTTGTTATAGAAAAAAGGAGGAGAATCCGTGAAAAACACCAAACCGAAAGTACGGCTGTGGTCTGTTCTCACCGGCCTGACGGCGATCCTGACCGTCGCTGCCATCGTGGGCAACATCATCGCAAACCAGTACGCTACCACCATCAACGTCGCTCTGAATGCATCTACCTATAAGATCATCCACGGCGAGAATACCGGCGATACCGAATACTTCAAGAAGGGCTTTGCTTCCGATGAGGAGCGTGAGGCTTACGAGGCCGAACTGTGCGCGACGGTCGAGGCCGAGGGCGCAGCTCTGCTGAAGAACGAGAACAATGCTCTGCCTCTGGCCAGCGGCGCTAAGGTCAGCCTGTTCGGCCACGGCTCTGTGGACCTGATGTACGGCGGCACCGGTTCCGGTTCTGTCGATACCAGCAAGGCTCCCAACCTCAAGCAGGCTCTGGAAGCTCAGGGCATCACCATCAACCAGACCCTGTGGGACCTGTACAGCTCTGACTCCATGATGAGCAAGTACAGCCGCATGACCCCCGCTTCCATCTCCGATACTCTGGAGGCGAACACCCAGTACGCTGTCAACGAGGCTCCCTGGAGCGCTCTGTCCAGCGCTGAGTCCAGCTTTGCTGAGTACGGCGACGCTGCGATCGTGGTCCTCTCCCGCTCCGGCGGTGAGGGCGCAGACCTTCCCAGCGGCGAGAATGGCACCAGCGACAACTGGATCTCCGGTCAGGAGGGCGACGGCAACTACCTCGCTCTGTCTGCTGAAGAGATCGAGCTGCTGCAGAACCTGAAGGCTCTGAAGGACAACGGTACCTTCAAGAACATCATCGTCCTCATCAACAGCTCCAACGCCATCGAGCTGGACTTCCTCAACCCCGAGATCTGCGGTGAGGACTACGGCATCGACGCTGCCATGTGGATCGGCGACGTGGGCCAGACCGGCATCAACGGTGTGGGCCAGCTGCTGTCCGGCGCTGTCACCCCCTCCGGCTCTCTGGTCGATACCTATCTGTACGACAACATGGCAAACCCCGCTATGTACAACTTCTACACCCAGGCTTACCCCAACGCAGCAGAGTACAACCTGCTGACCGAGGGTGCTGACGTGCAGGGTATGTACAGTGTCTACCAGGAAGGCATCTACCTGGGCTACCGTTACTTCGAGACCCGTTACGAAGATGTCGTCATGGGTACCGCCAAGGCTGGCGATTACAACTGGGCGACCACCGTTGCTTATCCCTTCGGCTACGGCGACAGCTACACTACCTTCGCATACTCCAACTTCAACGTGACCGAGTCTGACGATGCTTTCACCGTCACTCTGAAGGTCACCAACACCGGCAAGACCTTCTCCGGCAAGGAGACCGTCCAGATCTACTTCCAGTCTCCCTACACCGCTTACGACAAGGCAAACGGCATCGAGAAGGCTGCTGCTGAGCTGTGCGGCTTCGCAAAGACCGATGTGCTGGCTCCCGGCGCTTCTGAGGACGTGACCATCACTGTCCCGAAGAGCGAGCTGCGCACCTACGACGCGAACAACGCCAAGACCTACATCGTGGACGCTGGTGACTACTACTTCACCGCTGCCACCGATTCCCACAACGCAGTCAACAACATCCTGGCTGCCAAGGGCTATACCGTCGAGAACACCAATGGCCGCATGACCGAGAACGGCAGCACCGACCTCGTCTGGAAGTGGACCAACGACACCCTCGACACCACCACCTTCTCCACCGGCGCAAATGGCACTGCCATCACCAACCTGTTTGACGAGTCCGACCCCAACAAGAGCAGCGATGCTCCCGGCAGTGTGACCTGGATGAGCCGCTCCGACTGGACCGGCACCATCCCCACTGCTCCCGCACAGCTGACCGCCAACGAGACTCTGGCTGCAAGCCTCGCCTTCACCAAGTACGACGGCTCTGAGGCCAACAGCGTCGAGATGCCCACTCTGGGCGCCAAGAACGGCCTGACCCTCGCTTCCATGATCGGCAAGGACTTCGATGATCCCGAGTGGGATACCCTGCTGGACCAGCTGACCTACAGCGAGATGGTCAACACCATCACCCTCGGCTTCCACAACACCGCAGCCGCTGCCTCCATCGGCAAGACTGCTACCAAGGACGAGAACGGCCCTCAGGGTCTGACCGCTGCCCTGACCGGTGGTGCATCCGCAATGTGCTACACCTCCGAGGACGTCATGGCTGCTACCTTCAATGTTGACCTCATCAACGAGGTCGGCAGGTGCATCGGCGAGGACTGCCTGGCCATGGGTTACTCCGGCCTGTACGGCCCCGGCATCAATATGCACCGCACCGCCTACTGCGGCCGTAACTTCGAGTACTACTCTGAGGATCCGTTCGTGGCTGGCACCATCTGCGCTGCTGAGGTGCAGGGCATCCAGTCCAAGGGCGTCTACGTCTACCTGAAGCACGTCGCCCTGAACGACTCCGAGACCAGCCGCCGCGGTGTCAACACCTGGCTGAACGAGCAGACCGCTCGTGAGATCTATCTGGAAGTCGCTGACAAGGCCATCACCGATGGCGGCGCCTGGAGCGTCATGACCGGCTTCAACCGCTGGGGTGCTACCTGGTGCGGCGCCAACGCCAACCTGCTGACCGGCTTCCTGCGCGGCGAGCTGGGTATGCGCGGCATGTGCATCACCGACTTCTCCGGTTCCAGCCAGTACATGGACCTGGTGGACGGCCTCATCGCCGGCTCCGACATCTGGGACAGCCCGATGCCCAAGATCCACACCACCAAGGCTGCAAACTATGAGAACGATGCCTACATCGTCACGCAGATGCGCAATGCGATGCGCCACATCCTCTACACCGTGGTCAACTCCAACGCCATGAACGGCTGGGCTTCCACCGATACCCTGAAGACCATCACCCCGTGGTGGCAGACCGCCATCTATGCGCTCATCGCAGTGCTGGCCGTTCTGACCATCCTGTGCGCATGGCAGCTGAGCAAGGCCCTCAAGGCGAAGAAGAGCATGGTCGATACCGCTCCCGCAGCTGACCAGAAGTAATTCCGGCGCAGATTTCCGCAACTGTTAAGAATGAATGGCAGCCTGTCCCCCAGAACGGCGGGCAGGCTGCCGTTTTTTATAAGAAAAAGGAGACACCGCAAATGGGTGAACAAACCGCAAAGGCGCCGGGCCTGAACCGCGCCAAGACCTACCAGCTGGTGCTGTTCCCGCTGAACAACGGCGCAACGAACGTGTACTATGTGCTGGTGCTTTCCTACATCGCCACCTTTGGCAGCAAGGTGCTGGCCCTGTCCATGATCTTCGCTTCGGTCATGGTCACCGGCATGCGCCTGTTCGACGCCATCACCGACCCCATCATCGGCGCCCTGATGGACCGCACCAACGGCAAGTTCGGCAAGTTCCGGCCCTTCATGGTCATCGGCAACCTCATCATGGCAGCCAGCATCCTCGTGCTGTACTGCCTGACCCCGCTCATCCCCGCCAGCTCGATGGGCCTGCGCTATGCGGCTTTCGTGGCTCTGTACGCAGTCTGGGTCATCGGCTACACCTTCCAGACCAGCTGCACCCGTTCCGGCCAGACCGTTCTGACCAACGACCCCAAGCAGCGCCCCCTGTTCACCATCTTCAACACCGTCGGCTCTCTGCTGGGCATGGGTGCGATGCAGTTCTTCGCACCCATCCTCGCCAAGAACTATGAGGGCGGCTACGCCTCTGCCGGTTTCTTCCGCACCCTGGCTCCTGTGGGCATCGTCATCTCCATCCTCCTCACCATTCTGGCCATCATCGGCATCTGGGAGAAGGACCAGCCCAAGTACTTCGGCATCGGCGGCGAGGCCAGCGAGAAGGTCAAGCTGCACGAGTACGTCCAGATCATCAAGAACAATAACCCCATGCAGCGTCTGATGGTGGCTGGTGCCGGCTGCAAGCTGGCTCTCTCCATCGCCACCAACACCACCGTCCTGTGTATGCTGTACGGCTGCATGATGGGCAACTATGACGGCCTGTACCTGCCCATGATGGTGCTGGGCTACGTCTTCAGCGTGCCCTTCTTCCTGCTCACCGTCCGCACCAGCCAGAAGGAGGGCCAGAAGGCCAGCCTGATGAAGTACGTCAGCGTGGCATTCATCTGCTACATCGGCGTGCTGGTGCTGATGCTGCTCTGGGGCCGCAGCGACGCCTTCACCCTGTCCATCATGGGTGACAACGGCCTGTCCATCAACCTCTACACCATCCTCTTCATCGCATTCTTCGGCATCGGCTACGGCGCATACTACGCCACCGCCGATATGCCCATCCCCATGGTCGCCGACTGCTCCGACTACGAGACTTACCGCAGCGGCAACTACATCCCCGGCATCATGGGTACGCTGTTCAGCCTGGTGGACAAGCTGGTGTCCAGCCTGTCCGCTACCGTCGTCGGCATCGCTGTGAGCTTCATCGGCCTCGAGAGCCTGCCCACCCAGTACGACCCCTACACCCCCGGTATGAACTGGGTTGTCATCGTGCTGTTCTGCATCATCCCGATGGTGGCCTGGGCCGCTACCCTTATCGCCATGAAGGGCTACACCCTGACCGGCGAGAAGATGAAGGAGATCCAGGCGGTCAACGCCTGCCGCCGCGACGCTGTGGCCAACGGCATGAAGCTGGAAGAGGCCATGACCAAGTGGCAGAGCATGGACCAGCTGCCCGCCGAGTACCGCAGCTGAGCCTGTAAAGAGGAAGAACATGGAACAGAATGTACTGAACACTGACCTGACCGGCAAGGTGGCCGTCGTCACGGGCGCAAGCGGCACCCTGTGCTCCATTTTCGCCAAGGCTCTGGCCCGGGCGGGCGCAAAAGTCGCCCTGCTGGGCCGCAATATGGAGAAGCTCAAGGCTCTGGCCGACGAGATCGAGGCCGAGGGCGGCATCGCCAGGGGCTACACCTGCAACGTCATGAACAAGGCCAACTGCCTGCAGGTGGCTGAGGACGTGATGGCAGAGCTTGGCCCCTGCGATATTCTGGTGAACGGTGCCGGCGGCAACAACGCCCGCGCCAACACCGACAAAGAGTATTTCGAGATGGCCGACCTCGAGGACGATACCGTGACCTTCTTCGACCTCGACGAGAGCGGCGTAGAGATGGTGTTCAACCTGAACTTCATCGGCACCCTGCTGCCCACCCAGGCCTTCGCCCGCCAGATGGTGGGCCGCCCGGGCTGCAACATCCTCAACATCTCCAGCATGAATGCTTACCTGCCCCTGACCAAGATACCGGCCTACTCCGGCTCCAAGGCCGCTGTGACCAACTTCACCCAGTGGCTGGCCGTCCATTTCAGCAAGGTCGGCATCCGGGTGAACGCCATCGCCCCGGGCTTCTTCGCCAGCGAGCAGAACGCCAGCCTCCTCTACAATGAGGACGGCACCCCGACGGCCCGTACCAACAAGATCCTCGCCGCGACCCCCATGGGCCGCTTCGGCGACAGCGAAAAGGACCTTGTGGGCGCACTGCTGTTCCTGCTGAACAATGACGCTGCCGGGTTCATCACCGGCATCTGCCTGCCCATCGACGGCGGCTTCTCCGCCTATTCGGGCGTGTAAAAACACAAGAAAAAGCTCCGGCTTTCGTACGAAAGCCGGAGCTTTTTTGTGCTTTTCAGGACTCTTTTTCTACATTCTGTTGTTTCTGCTCGATTTTTCCATATAGCGCCAGAGGGTCGTGCGGCTGATGCCCAGCTGACGGGCAGCGGCGGCGCGGTTGCCGCCGTGGGCGGCGACGGTCTGCTGGACGACATCGCGGATGACCTCTTCGAGGGTCTGCTCACTGGGCTTGCGGGCAGAAGCCGGCTGCGGCACGGCCCGCAGGGTCCGCTCTTTGGAGAGCATATCGGCCACCGTCCCGGCCCGGATGTAGGGGCCGTCCGACAGGGCGGCGAGGGCGCGCAGGACGTTCTTGAACTGGGTGTAATTGTTGGGCCAGGGGTACTGGCGGAGCATCTCGATGGCCCGGGGCTCGAAGCCCGAGAGCTGCTTGCCCAGCTCGAGGTTCAGGCTGTTGAGGTAGAGGCTGGACAGAGACGGGATCTCGTCGGAGCGGCTGCGCAGGGAGGGCAGGGGAAGAGCCAGTGAGCCCAGCCGCTCACTGAAATGCCGCAGCACCTCCGGCACCGGCTCCCCCTCGACGATGGAGCAGGAGAAGATGAGCCGCACCCGGCGGGCAAGACCGGTTTCTTCAATGGCGGCAAGAAGCTCTGAGCTCCACTGGGGCGGGATGGACTCAAAATTCTGGAAGTAGATGGTGTTTCCGGTGGCGCTGAGAGGGGAGTTGTAGTGGTTGAGCAGGAAATCCCAGGTCTTCTCATTCAGCAGCGCACAGTTCACCACGATGAAGGGGTGGTTTGCAAGGGAGCTGTGCAGATAGAGATAGCGAGCGATCTGCTCTTTGCCGGTGCCGGGCTCGCCGTAGATGAATACCGGCTGGCGCAGCAGGGCGAGGGAGCGTATCTCGGCCGCCTGGGTACCCATCGCGCCGCTGAGGCTGTAGAAGCTGTTGGCGAAGAGGTATTCGCACTCGCCCTTGTTCAGGGTGCGCAGGCCGGGACGGCTGGAATGGAGCGGGATGCGGGCCGGAACACAGTAGAACAGACACCGCTGGACGTTGTTCATCAGCAGCTGCTGGGCGGTGATGCTGTAGAGCTGATCCCGCTCGGTGTAGTAAAAGCGGAGGTTGCCGCTGGCCGGTATCTCCCGGATGTGGGACTGAAGGACGCTGCTCAGCTCCGCCGGGACCTCGGAGATGCTGCTGTAGAAGAGGTCGCCGTTGGACTCCATGACGATGACGCGGCCATCTTCAATGTTGACATTATGACCACCACCGAGGTCATCGTAGCGGTGCTTCTGGTCATCAATGTCATGGAGGCTGTCCGCCGCGTGGTCAGTATGTCCCTGTTCTGGGTCATCTGCTTCTTCCTTGCTTATGCATGGTTCGGCCAGTATATCCCCGGCCTGTTCCGCTTCTCCGGCATCAGCTTCCCCAAACTGATGGAAGTCCTGATGTACGGCGAGAATGGCATTTTCGGCTCTCCGCTGGTCACTTCTCTGGGCACCCTGTTCTACTTCCTCGTTTTCGGCACCTTCTTCTCCAACTGCGGCGGCGGCAGTGTCCTGATCGACGGCGGCATGAAGCTCAGCGATAAGACGGTCGGCGGCCCCGCAAAGGCAGCTGTCATCTCTTCCGGCCTGCTGGGCATGGTTTCCGGTTCTGCAATCGCAAATGTTTCCACCACCGGCGTTCTGACCATCCCCCTGATGAAAAAGACCGGTTATGACCCCGAAGAGGCGGCAGCAGTCGAGTCTGTTGGTTCCACCGGCGGCCAGATCATGCCCCCCATCATGGGCGCTGGCGCATTCATCATGGCCGAGATCATCGGCGTGCAGTATGCGCAGATCGCAGCAGCAGCCGTCCTGCCCGCTGTGGCCTACTTCCTCGCCGTGTTCATCCTTGTCCACATGATCGCAAAGAAGAAGGGTCTGGGCAAAGACTCCGGCGTACATTACGAAGGCAAGCCCATCCTGCCCCGCGTGTACCGTCTGCTGCCCATCTTCTACTTCGGTGTCGTGGCTCAGATCACTCCTCCCGTCTGTCTGGCATCCTTTACTGCGGCAGGCATCGCGGGTGCAAGCGCATGGAAGACCGGCTGGAAGGCATTCTCCTTCGCCATCACCGCTTTCATCGTCCCCTTTGCATTCGTGTATCGTCCCGCTATCCTGCTGGAAGGCACGATGGTGGAGATCATCATTGCATACTGCATCGTCATTGCAGCCACCTATCTGCTGGCCTGCGGCATCGCTGGCTACCTGTTCCGTCCCCTGAAGATGTGGGAGCGCATCGCCTGCTATATCGTGGCCTTCATCTTCATCCTGCCCAGCTCCATGTCTGATATTATCGGCATTGCTGGATGCGTGCTCATCATGGCTTACTGCTTCATGACGGGCAAGAAGAACGCCAACAAGGCACAGCCTGCCTGATAAGCAGTCCTTCCGAAAACCTTCTTCATAAATCACAGTTTGGCGAAGCCCCTGCCTCCGGTACTCCCGGAGGCGGGGGCTTTTTTGTCCTTTTTGGGGCGGGAAGATCGAAAGAAAGGTCAAGATTTGAGTTGAGATCCTTAGCCGCCCGCCAGATATGAAAAAACTCCCCTCCGGGGGGAGGGGAGCGGAAAAACCAATATCAATCGTCGTCGCTGTCGAGCTTGAGCACGGCGGTGAACGCCTCGCTGGGCAGGGAGACGCTGCCGAGCTGGCGCATCTTCTTTTTGCCCTCTTTCTGCTTCTCCAGCAGCTTTTTCTTGCGGGAGATGTCGCCGCCGTAGCACTTGGCCAGCACATCCTTGCGCATGGCCTTGACCGTCTCGCGGGCGATGATCTTGCCGCCGATGGCCGCCTGAACAGGGATCTCGAAGAGGTTGCGCGGGATGTTGTCCCGCAGCTTCTCGCAGATGCGGCGGCCCTTGGCGTAGGCGTTGTCGCGGAAGACGATCATGGACAGAGCATCCACGGGGTCGCCGTTGAGCAGGAAATCCAGCTTGACGAGGTCGCTCTCGCGGTACTCCTTGAACTCGTAGTCGTAGCTGGCGTAGCCGCGGCTCCGGCTCTTGATGGCGTCGAAGAAGTCGTAGACGATCTCACCCAGCGGCAGGGCGTAGTGCAGGTCCACACGCACGTCGTCCATATACTTCATGTCGATGAGGACGCCGCGCTTGTTCTGGCACAGGTCCATCAGGCTGCCGACGTATTCGTTGGGGGTGTAGAGGTGGACGTCCACGAAGGGCTCCTCCTGCTTGACGATGTTGGAGGGGTCGGGGTAGCTGGACGGGTTGTCTATCATCTCCACGGTGCCGTCGGTCAGGGTCAGACGATAGCGGACGCTGGGCGTGGTGGTGATGAGGTCGAGGTCGAACTCGCGCTCCAGACGCTCGGTGATGATCTCCATGTGGAGCAGACCGAGGAAGCCGCAGCGGAAGCCGAAGCCCAGCGCAGCACTGGTTTCCAGCTCAAAGGTCAGGGAGGCGTCGTTGAGCTGCAGCTTTTCCAGCGCGTCCTTCAAATCGGGGTACTTTGCGCCGTCGGCGGGGTAGATGCCGCAGAAGACCATGGGCTTGACCTGACGGTAGCCGGGCAGAGCCTCGGGGGTGGGGTTATTCGCCAGCGTGACGGTGTCGCCGACGCGGGTGTCCTGCACGGTCTTGATGCTGGCGGTCAGATAGCCGACCTCACCGGCCTGCAGCTGATCGCAGGGGGTCAGGCTGGTAGCGCCCATGTGGCCCACTTCCACCAGCGTGAACTGTGCGCCGGTGGCCATCAGGCGGATGGTGTCGCCGGGCTTGACCGTGCCTTCAAAGACGCGGATATAGACGATGACGCCCTTGTAGCTGTCGTAGATGCTGTCGAAGATGAGGGCCTTGAGGGGGGCGTCCGGGTCGCCGGTGGGAGCGGGGATGTCGCTGACCACACGCTCCAGCACCTGGTCGATGTTCAGGCCAGTCTTGGCCGAGACGCGGGGCGCGTCGAGGCAGGGCAGGCCGATGACGTCCTCCACTTCCTGTGCCACCTCGTCCGGGTGGGCGGAAGGCAGGTCGATCTTGTTCAGGATAGGCACCAGCTCGAGGTCGTGTTCCAGCGCCATATAGGTATTGGCGAGGGTCTGGGCCTCCACGCCCTGGGTGGCGTCCACCACGAGGATAGCACCCTCGCAGGCGGCGAGGCTGCGGCTGACTTCGTAAGCGAAGTCCACGTGGCCCGGGGTGTCGATGAGGTTGAACTCGTACACTTTGCCGTCCTTGGCGGTGTAGTTCATGGTGACGGCGCGGGCCTTGATGGTGATGCCGCGTTCCCGCTCGATGTCCATGTTGTCGAGGATCTGGTCCTCCATCGTCCGCTCGTCCACGCTCTTGGTCAGTTCGAGGATGCGGTCGGAGAGGGTGGATTTGCCGTGGTCGATGTGCGCGATGATGCAGAAGTTGCGGATGTTGTCTCTTGCCATGTAGTTCCTCCGAAATTTATAGGATCCAGTCCTCGACGGCTTTGATGCCGCCGTTTTCCAGGTAAACGCGGGGCACCCGGCGGGAAACGCCGCAGAGCACCTCGTAAGAAATAGTATCGGTCTTGTGGGCAATGGTCTCGGCGCTGTCGCTCACTTCGCCGCCCCACAGGATGGCTTCGTCCCCTTCCTGCACGTCGGGCAGAGCCGAGACATCCACCATGATCTGGTCCATGCAGACCCGGCCCAGAACCGGGCAGGGCATACCCTTTATCTCCACGATGCCCTTGCCGCAGCTCAAAAGGCGGGGGTAGCCGTCGGCGTAACCGGCACAGAGGGTGGCGACCTTGGTGGGCTTTTCCGCAGTGAAGCGGCGTCCGTAGCTGGCCGACTGGCCGGGCTGCATCTCCTTGACCATGCTGACGATGGTCTTGAGCTTCATCACCGGGCGGAAGATGCCGAAGCGGACTTCATCGCTGGGGTCGAAGCCGTAGAGGATGATGCCGGGGCGTGCCATGCAGTGGGTGCGGGGCAGTCCGGCGGGCCAGTCGGGGTGGAGCATCACCCCGGCGGAGTTGTCGCAGTGGACGACGGCAGGCTCAAACCCGGCCTCGGCAAGGCCCTGACAGGCCCGGACGAAGAGCTCGTGCTGCTGGCTGGTATAAGCCACGCTGTCGGCGCTGTCGTCGTCGGCCACAGCAAAGTGCTGGAACAGGCCGGTCACGTCAAGGCCCGGCAGGCGGCAGGCATCCAGCATCTCGGCAAGCGCCGCGTCAAAGTCGGTGCGGAGCGCAAAACCGATGCGGCCCATGCCGGTGTCGGCTTTGAGATGGACTTTTACCTTCACGCCGGCGGCACAGGCGGCCTCGCTGAGGGCCTTGGCCTGGGGCAGGGAGTAACAGGCTGCGGTGATGTCCTCCTGGATGAGGACGGGCGCACAGCCCGGCTCCACATGGCCCAGAATGAGGATGGGCAGCGTCAGCCCGGATTTGCGCAGCTGACGGGCTTCCGCCAGACAGCTCACAGCCAGCCATGCGGCCCCCTCTTCGGCAAAGACCTTGGCGCACTCTACGGCACCGTGGCCGTAGCTGTCGGCTTTGACGACGGCGCACAGGGGCATCTCCCCGGCCCGGGCCTTCACGGCGCGGAAATTGTGGCGCAGGGCGTCAAGGTCTATCTCGGCCCAGACGTGTTTTTCAAATGCGGGCATCTGCATGGGCTGTGTCCTCCTTTTTTGATATACGGGCCGGGTGCAAAGGACGCCAGCCGTCGATGCCGCTCTCCTGCAGAGCGTGAAGGGTCTTCTGCCGGAAAGCCCGGTCGGTGCGGCACCGCTCCCGGACAAAGTTTTTTGTGTCCTCCCGGGTGGTCACACCGTCGGCAGGGCAGCGGCTCTTGACGATGGGAAAGCCTTCTTCCTTCACCGCACAGCGCACCTCCTGCTCTGTGGCGAGCAGCAGAGGCCGGATGAGGGTCAGCCCCCGGTCGGACAGCTCTGTCACCGGCGAGAAGCAGCCGATGCGGCCCTCCCGCCAGAGGTTCATGTAAAACGTCTCGATGGCGTCGTCCAGATGATGTCCCAGCGCCACCTTGTTGCAGTCCAGCTCTTCGGCAGCGGCGTGGAGCGCGCCCCGGCGCATCTTGGCGCAGAGGGAGCAGGGATTCTTCTCGTTCCGGTAGTCGAAGACGATGGGGCCGATGAGGGTGCGGCGCACCTCATAAGAAACATCATACTGCCGGAACAGTGCTTCCAGCGCGGAGTAATCCACCGGCTTGCCGCCAAACTGGGGGTCGAGGGTGACGGCCACGACTTCGAACGGAAAGCCGAGGTACTGCCGCAGCCGCGCGAGACCGATGGTCAAAGCTACGCTGTCCTTGCCGCCCGAAACGCCCACCAGAACGCGGTCGCCGGGGGCCAGCATCTCGTACTGCTGGACGGCTTTGCGCATCAGGCCGCAGAGCCGCTGCATCGCTTTCGTGTCGCTCATGACAGGCTCACGCTCTCCACGAGGTTGACGATGTCGCTGATGGAGGCCAGCTTGGTCAGGCCGGAGACATAGATGACGTCGCCGCTGCCGTACTCGATGGTGGCCAGCACGGCGTAGTAAGCCTGAATATCACAGCGCACGGCGGTGACGGCGGCACCGTCGATGTTCAGGTTGACCTTCCGGGGGCTGATGACGCCGTAAGCCTGCTTGAGCTCTTTTTCCGACTGGCCGATGAAGTCCTCATAGGTGTCTTTCGTGCCTTTCTGGAAGAGCACGACCTGATAGTTGGCGTCGTCGCTGCTCTGGGCGGAAGCCAGTTCCAGCGCACGGCCAAGGGTGGCGTCCTCGGTCATCTCGCACACCGGCCAGACGGCAGACTCGTAGTAGACGGAGATGCCGTTCTCGGCGGTGTAGCGGGTGTCGGGCGAAGCGGGGGTGCGGCGGTTGACCACGAGGGTCAGTACAAAATAGGCCAGTGCGCCCAGCAGGACGATGATGCCCATGGCCAGCAGCAGGCGGGAAGAGCGCTGCTGCGCGGTGTCGCGCTGGTGGATGTCTTTCGGCATGAAGGAATGTCCTCCTTATAAATGTAAGGCTCAGCCCTGGGGTGGGGCTGCATCTTTATTAGTATAACATACTCGGGGCTGAAATTGTAGCGCTCTGCCGCAAAAACAGAAACGAAAATGCGATTTGAGAAAATGAGAGATTTCAAGAGAAAACAAGAGAAAATAAGAGCCACACAGGATTATTTAAAAATAATTGCAAAAAGCTATTGACGGCTGCGGCCAGGTTTGCTATAATCACACTTGTGCCAAACAAAAGACTGATACGAAATCGGCTTTTTCAAGGACTTTCCCAGTGCTTATGCACTGAATTATTTATGGAGGATATCAAAATGAGCACTACTCTTTTGAAGCCCGCTGAGGCTAACAACCGCAAGTGGTATGTGATCGATGCTGCCGGCAAGCCCCTGGGCCGTGTGGCTGCTGAGGCCGCTGTGCTGCTGCGTGGCAAAAACAAAGTTACCTTTACCCCTAACGTTGATTGCGGCGATCATGTGATCGTGATCAACTGCGATCAGGCTGTTCTGACCGGCAAGAAGCTGGAGAAGAAGTTCTACTACCATCACTCCGGCTGGATCGGCGGTCTGAAGAGCGTTCAGTACAAGACCATGATGGCTGAGAACAGCGACAAGGCTATGACCCTGGCTATCAAGGGCATGATCCCCAGCAACACCATCGGTGCTAAGGCTCTGACTCGTCTGCGCTGCTACAAGGGCGCCGAGTACGCTCAGGGCGCACAGAAGCCCGAGACCGTTGAATTTTGATAAGGAGGCAATAGACAATGTACGAAACTAAATCTTTCTACTACGGCACCGGCCGTCGTAAGAACTCTGTTGCCCGTGTTCGCCTGTTCAACGGCACCGGCAAAATCACCATCAATGGCCGCGATATCGACAATTACTTTGGTCTGGAGACCTTGAAGCTGATCGTGCGTCAGCCTCTGGCCATCACCGACACCACCGAGAAGTTTGACATCGTTTGCCGTGTAAGCGGCGGCGGCGTAACCGGCC
>OIWU01002659.1_pt1 | contig 14803 bp, 15 predicted proteins | sample 1587711 | NCBI WGS metagenome assembly OIWU01 (sample SAMEA3888909, study PRJEB22519) | human gut metagenome | biome: human gut; feature: human-associated habitat; material: faeces | place: Denmark | collected 2010 | reverse complement strand
GGATACGGCTTTTTTGATTACCGACGCACTGCGTACATGCGCTACGGAAGGCACGGCTAAACGCCTTAAAAACTGTACTTCCGGCGAAGTTGCCGCAAAAACAGGAACCGTAGGGACAAGAAAAGGCAATACGGACGCTTACTGTATTGCCTATACTCCTCTTTATACCGTTGCTGTTAGAATTTCCGCATGCGGCGACAATTTATTGCCTAACGAAATTTGCGGAGCCACCGTTCCTGCGTCGATTGCGGCAGAAATTATATCCGGGTTGCCTTCCGGCGGGAAATTCGAAATTCCCGATTCGGTGGTTGAAATCGAAATATCCGGCACAAAGCTTGAATCGGAGGGAAAAATTGTCCCGGCTTCGGCATGCGAATACAAAAAGAATACCGTGCGCGCCTGGTTCAGCAAAAACAACGTACCTTTCGTGTATGACGTGTGGTTTGACGGCCGATTAGATTATTTCGATAACTTCGAGATTGTTGACGCTGTCCTCGATTAACGCGTCTACGTCGCCCAGTTTTTTAAGCTCGCGTTCTGCGTTTTTAAGTTTGGGGCGAGTTATGGGATCGTCGGGCAGAAACACCGTGCAGCAATCCTCGTAAGGCTGAATTGATATGTCGAAAGTATCTATTTTTCTGGCAGTTTCGACAATTTCAGTCTTATCCATTCCGATAAGCGGTCTGAAAACGGGTATCCTGCACACTGCGTCGGTACACGCTATTGCGTTCATAGTCTGACTTGCAACCTGTCCTACGCTTTCACCGGTTATCAAAGCAAGGCATTTTTCCCTTTCTGATATCCTCTGAGCAATCTCCATCATCAGCCTTCTCATTATTATTGTGAAAAACTCCTCGGGGCAATGATTTTTTATAGCCTCCTGTATTTCAGTAAACGGAACGCAGAAAAAGGCTATGCTTCCGCAGTAATCGGTCAGTCTTTCACATAGCTGCTCTACCTTTAACCTTGCTCTTTCAGAAGTATAAGGAGGGCTGACATAATGAACAGCGGATATATGTACTCCTCTCTTTGCAAGCATATATCCCGCCACCGGACTATCTATCCCTCCGGAAAGCAGCAGCATAGCATGACCGCTTGTTCCAACCGGAAGGCCGCCGGCTCCTTTAATGTTTTCCCCGTGGACATAAGCCTTGCTGTCACGGATTTCCACAGTAACCGTTACCTCCGGATTATTAACGTCCACCTTAAGATTGTCAAATCTGGAAAGAAGAGCGCCCCCGAGCTCACGACAGATTTCAGGCGATTTCATAGGAAAGCTCTTATCCGCTCTTTTGGCCGTCACCTTAAAGGTAGAAGCATAGCTAAGCGCCTCTTCCAGATATTCAAGACTAACTCTTTTTATATCGTCAAACTGCTTTTCACAAACGGCAGCCCGGCAGAGCGCCGCTATACCGAAAACCTTTTTAAGCCGATCCACAGCTTCGTCAGTATCGTATTTCTCTTCGTAAGGATCAATAAAAATCGTCGACTGAGCCCTTGTTATATTTGTTTTGCCGAGATCTTTCAGACGTCTTTTTATATTTTTAACGAGAACATCCTCAAAAGTCCTCTTATTGAGGCCCTTCAGAGCCATTTCTCCGTATTTCACCAAAATAATTTCCTTCATCCCTTTATCATCTCCGTTATTCAAAATAAAAAAGCTCCTCGAAACGCTTTTCAAGAGCCACGCAAATTAATAAGGCGAGCTTCGCGCTCGGACAAAATTGATTATTCTCTATTGAGCTTATTGTCTGACGGGATACCCCGACCATTTCCGCCAATTCTCCCTGTGAAACCTTTTTTTCCGCCCTGACGGCTTTAAGGCGGTTTTGCAGCGTTAACACCTCCATTTTAACCCCTCCCGTCAGAAATCAAGAATAAACAGCACGATCCAGCAGATAAGCGAGGCGGACGCCGCCAATCCGAAGATCAAATCGTTTTTTCTTTTAAGCTTCGCAAATCTGTAGAGCTTATCGGAAGCGCAGTAGGCCATAGCCATTATACAGTAAGGATAAGGAGAAACGCCCTTTATAATACTGTAGCAGATAAAAAATATGCATATCAGACATACTATTATCCCTGAAAAATTCAAAGCGTCAAGATATATTTTCTGCTCTCTCTCATCAGGACCGTCCTCACGGCCTCTTTTCAATATTTCTTCCTTGTCCATAACAGTTCCTTTCAGGCGCCGGCGCATTTAAATCATAGAAATATAATATCATATCCGCAGGTATATGTCAAGCATACTTGTCATACAATTTTTACCGGGATTTTATTTATAATGTATCAGTTTTTTTTGCGCTTCTTCAATCGCGTCGGCCAGCGTCATAAGCTCCTCCTCAGTGTTACAGAAAGACAGACTTATTCTTAACGCCGAATCTGACAAACGAGAATTCAAACCGAATTCGGTTAAAACGCCGCTTTGCGTTCCCTTTGAACAGGCGGAACCGCTTGATACATAAATCCCCTTGGACTCAAGATAATGAAGCATTATTTCCGAACGTATTCCGGGAACGGATAAATTTATTATATAAGGAGAGCAGTCGTCGCCGGAATTAACAACAACTCCGTCTATGAGCAAAACTCGCTTTATAAATGCGTTTTTCAGATTGACGATTTCCGAATATCTTTTATCCGCCGTACCGCTCAGCGACTTTACGGCTGCTCCGAACGCGGCAATCATCGGAACATTTTCTGTTCCCGGGCGAAAGCCTTTTTCCTGCCCCCCGCCGAAAAGCAATCCCGAAAGATGAAGACCTTTCTTTACATAAAGGGCTCCTGCTCCCTTACAGCCGTATATCTTATGCGCGCTCATAGATATCAAATCGGCATTCAGCGATTTCATGCGCAGCGGCAGCTTCATAAAGCCCTGCACTGCGTCGCAATGAGTCAGACATTGGGGGAATTTCCTTTTAACAGCCGAAAATACGCTGACTGCCGGCAGTATATAGCCTGTTTCGTTATTAACCATCATCATACTGACAAGACATGTTGTTTCGTCAACGGCGCCGACAATTTCTTCGCAGGATATTTTTCCGGAACTATCCGGCGAGATCCTAACGATTTCAAACCCCTGCTTTTCAAGCTCGTTCATCGCGGCTTTAACCGACGCATGCTCGACCGACGTCGTCACGATTCTGGGACGTCGCTTTCCGAACGACCTTGCAGCGCCGAAAATAGCCGCATTATTGCTTTCAGTGGCGCCAGAGGTAAAATAAACGCACTCTGTTGGACAGCTTAACTCCCTTGCAATAATTTTTCTTGCCTCATCTATTGCAATCTGGGCTTTCAGCCCCCTGGCGTGTAAGGACGAAGGGTTTCCGTAATTATCCGTCATACAGTCAAGCGCCGCTTCAACTGCCTCGCTGCAAGGCTTTGTGGTAGCGGCGTTATCAAGATATATCTCCATTTAAATCATTCCGTTTCTATTGAATTAATGCTATTATAACATAAATAACTGTTTTTTTCAATTGATATAAATACAAAAAGCATATAACGAAACAAAAAACGGCGGTATAAACCGCCGTTTTAAAATGCAGACTTAAACGCCCTTATAATAGGTAAGCTCAACGTCCATTCCCACAAGATACTCATGAAGAAGTACCAGATCCGCAATCGTTATGCTTCCGTCGCCGTTTGTATCGGCAGCAGACGCTTCAATTACATCAGGGATATCTTTAAGAAGCATGCTTCTTAAAGCCGCGGCGTCGAACACATTAATAACCTCGTCGGCCTTGACGTCTCCGGGAATAAATCCTAATGGATTTTCCGTTGTTTCCTCGGTAGATTCTGTAGGCTTTTCATCTGCCTTATAATTTTTCCAATCCGGAAGCTCACTGAGGGTAACGCAGAAATCGCTCTGATATGTCGTCTTTAAGGTGTCAAAATTATTGTAGCGCTGACTGTCGGACAAGAAATTATCCGTACCGTTGTCATACCAGATACAGAAATAGAGCCAGTAAGCCTTTTCTATAAGCATATTATCAACGCTTGGTACCGAGTCGTTTTCAGACATAGCCACAAGCTTTTTATTATTCGTAAGATTTACAAGATTATAAAATGTACCGGATATTGCGTCCTCATTCGGAACGCCTGAAAGCCCGTCGGTCCTGTTATATACCGTATTGTATTTATCATACGCCACAATATCAACCCACTCGTCTCCGGGATACCATTCAGGCGACGAGGAATAAGTATAGCTGTTATATTCCCAGATAAGGTTATGAAGTCCGTAGGTTTCTGTAAGCTCGGTATAAAGCTGCTTCCAAAGAGCCTTGTAAGCCTCTGCTCCGTCCTGTCCCCACCAGAACCATGCGGCGCCGGGATTTCCCTCCGCTTCATGATAAGGTCTGAAAATTATGGGTACTCCCGCTTCCTGCACCTTAATAAGCTGCTCGGCAATATCCTCAATAGCCAGCATTATATACTCGTATTCCTTTGTTCCCTTGACAACGGCATTTTCAACGCTGAATGTATCGTTGGGTTTATATGAGCATTTACTCCAATCAACCGCTTCGCCGACCTCATAGCTTGTAAAATCATTCGGAAGATTTATATGCCAGCATACTGTCGGAATACCGTTTCTATCGTTTGCCCATTCAATTATTCGCTCCGTAGAGCCGTCGTCCCAGCCGTAAAGAGGATTATAGTTCATCATATCAAAACCTCTTATAGCAGGATAATCTCCGAAATTTTTCTTGATCCACTCAAATTCGGTTTCATAACCTAATAACTCGTCGCCGCTGTAACCGTTTGGACTGTCCTCAGTATGTCCTCCGCCGTATATCTCCTGCTGACCGGAGATTATATTCTTGCCGTAAACGTCGCAGAGATAATTCATTAATCCCTGAGCTTCCTTTGTCGCATTTGGGTCGGAAAGCGTCGGATCTATATTCAGCTCCGGCAAGACCGCTTTTTTTACGGTAATAGTATCAAACGCGGCATATCCGTATTTCGTAAGAAGCTCTATAGTATTTACGCCCTTGTTCAATCTGAATATTCCAAAGCTCTTGTCAGTCCACGTATCGGCATACGGAAAATCGACCATATTCTCAGCGCCGTTTATTGAAATAGTCTGCATTCTCGAACCCTGGTCAAGTATCTGAACATATCTCGTATTGATCTCGTACATGCCGTCCTCCGGAGCCGTAACCTCAAACCTCATTGTTCCACCGGTCAGGTAAACGAATCCTTCACCCGAGTATCCCGGGAGCTGCTTGTCATAAATAGACGTCCAGACATCAAGTCCGTCAAGCTCAAGATTTTCACATTCATCATCAAAAATCACGTCTGTTTCCGCCGCTCCCGCCGGGACTGCGGAAGCCATTGCGGACAGCATCATCGCCGCAGTCACAGCCGACGCGATTTTTTTAATTATTTTCAGCATTTTGCAATTCCTCCTCATATACATATTACGAATATTTCTCTTTATAAATTATAACCCCTAATCTCCGAATTGTCAATATTAATATAATAATTTATACTCCACATTATCAAATAGTTAAATTTCAACAAAAAGACTTATTATATATTATTGAATTTGACGTTTATACAAAAAGACGATTTATTTTATAAAGCGTCTTTAAGAATTTTATTTTATTGAATTCCATGAGAAATATCTTTATATTCGTAATCCTCATAATCATTAATATCAAAGGTCTTTATTTCGGGATTACCGTCAAACTCTATTTCAGTCAGTCGGCAGTAAGCTTCTATGCCGCCGTCCTCTGCATACCCTTCATAGTCCATAATAACTCCGGTTATTTTATCGACTGTAAATTTAAAATTATATACGCCTAATTTTTCTCTGACGTAATCGCTTGTATATCCTTTAATAACAACGCAGTCTCTGCCCAGTAAAGCTGTTTCCCCGTCGATTTCCCACATATCCTCGACAGTCATAAAATTAAAAATAATATCCTGCGCAAAAAGAGCCTCGCTGGCAGTTCTCGTATTTGTCGGGTCGGCTCTGTGAGCATAGGTATTGATTCCGTCGGCGCCAAGCGTTATGCGCTCGTTATTTGGAATAGGGGCTGCATATTCCCTTTTGCATGAACCAAGACTATACAGAATTGATTTGTTTTCAGATGAAACTTCTATAATCGAATCGTCAGAAGATGTGTAAATTTCAGAAATATTTCCATCAGGCTGATAGGATTTTTCATAACAATCGGCTGTTACAAGATTACATGCAAAATCAGCCGTTGTCACCCCATTACGTCTTAAAATTTCTACATGCCCTTCCGCCGTATCAAAATAATCAATACTATTGAGCATTTTGTAGAATATATCATATTTTGCGATTTCCTCGTTATCTGTTACGGCAGCCAAAGCAATCTCGCTGCCGGAGCTTTGATTCTGTTCAAGACGTCCGCTTATATCCTGAAAATTTTCAGTTGAAAGCATTGCCGCTCCGTTTTCAGCTGTTTTAGGAATATCAGGCACAGGGCTTTTATCAGCGTTAGCACAGACAATTCCCACACCCAGAACGCCGACTGCGCTCAAGGAAATAATTGACGCCAAAACTTTTTTGTTCATATTGATCTCCCCTTAATTTAATATACGACGGTTATAAGAAAATAAATGTCAATATTTAAATTGTAAACTTTTTATGAACAAGCTTTCTGTAAAATTCCCTATTGACAAACCGCTTAGGCAATGCTACAATAATATAAAATATAATAATCTTCGGGGCAGGGTGATAATTCCCTACCGGCAGTTAAAGTCTGCGAGCTAAAAAGCATGATCCGGTGTAATTCCGGAACCGACAGTAAAGTCTGGATGAAAGAAGATAAAAGCAGAACAATGTCCCTGAAATATTTATTTCAGGGATTAATTATTTACCCTAAAGCGCTCCGTATATAATCGGGGCGTCTTTTTGTTGAGAAGGCGGTGTCTATGAAAAAGGAAGATTATATGAAAGCCGCTCTGAACGAGGCTGTCAAAGGCTTGGGATTTACTAATCCAAATCCAATGGTCGGCGCTGTAATCGTAAAGGACGGCAGAATCATAAGCCGCGGCTACCATCGGCGATACGGAGAGCTTCACGCCGAACGAAACGCGATAATCAACTGCAAGGATAACTTAAACGGCTCGGAAATTTACGTTACTCTGGAGCCATGCTGCCATTACGGTAAAACTCCTCCATGCACAGAAGCTATTATTCAAAGCGGTATTAAAAAAGTATTCATAGGCTCAGAGGACCCCAACCCGCTTGTTGCAGGAAAAGGAGCGGAAACGCTTAGAAAACACGGAATATATGTGGAATCGGGGATTTTAAAGAAAGAGTGCGACAGGATAAACGATGTTTTCTTTCATTATATTACCTATAAAACTCCTTTTGTGGTAATTAAATATGCAATGACAGCCGACGGTAAAATCGCCTGCTACAACGGAGAATCTAAATGGATAACCGGAGAAAGGGCAAGAGAAAACGTACAGAAAAGCCGGCTGAGGTATTCGGCTGTAATGGTGGGGGCGGGAACTGTAATTGCGGACGATCCTATGCTGACCTGCCGACTTGAAAACGGAAGAAATCCGATTCGTATTATATGCGACAGCAGGCTTAGAATACCCGCCGACTGCAATATCGTTAAAACCGCCGATAAGGTCAGAACTATTATAGTATGTCTTGAAACAGCGAAAAACGCGGAAATTTACCAAAAATACGGCGTTGAAATTCTCAGAACAGGCGAAAGGGACGGTCGCGTCGATCTCAAAGAGCTTGTCGTTAGACTTGGAGAAATGAAAATTGACAGTATACTGCTGGAGGGCGGATCGGAGCTTAATTACAGCGCTATGAAGGCGGGAATTGTAAATAAAGTTCAGGCATATATTTCTCCGAAAATATTCGGAGGAAAAAACGCGCCCTCTCCTGTAAGCGGATTAGGCGTAAGCAGTCCGGCGGACGCCTTTATGCTGCATAATCCCAGCATAAGCCGATTTGGAGAGGATATTCTGATCGAATGGAGGATTATGGACTGATGTTTACGGGAATAATTGAAGAAATAGGAAAAATTTCGTCTATAAAAAGAGGCGCGGGAGAATCCAGACTTGTTATCAGCGGTAATATTATTTTTGACGACCTTAAAATCGGCGACAGCGTCGCTGTAAACGGAGTTTGTCTTACGGCGGCCGAAATAAGCGGCAGAACCTTCGCTGCCGACGTTATGAACGAAACCTTTAACCGATCCTCCCTTTCCGACCTCAAAACGGGCAGTCCGGTAAATCTTGAAAGAGCAATGGCGGCCGGCGGAAGATTCGGAGGTCATATAGTCGCCGGACATGTGGACGGAACCGGTACCGTTACGGAAATAAAAAACGACGGTATCGCAGTCTGGTATAAAATAGCGGCAGAAAGCTTTGTGCTTAGATATATCGTCGAAAAAGGTTCGGTTTCCATTGACGGAATCAGTCTTACCGTCGCGGCGGTAACGGATAAGGATTTCAGCGTGTCAGTTATTCCGCATACCGCCCGTGAAACAATACTTTCAAATAAAAAATGCGGAGACAGGGTAAATATTGAAAATGATATGATAGGAAAATATGTTGAAAAGCTTACAGGATGTCCGGATATTAAGAATAAGCGTATTACGGACAGCAATATTACAGCAGATTTTTTGATTAAAAACGGTTTTTAAATAGTAAATAAGCGGTTGAAAGCTTAACGGAAAATATAATGCCTTAATTTAAAGGAAAAACGTATTTTTTAATTCTATATAGGAGGAAGCGTAATGTTTGAATTCAATACGGTCGACGAAGCCCTTGAGGACTTGCGTCAGGGAAAGCTTATTCTTGTAACTGACGACGAGGACAGAGAAAACGAGGGCGATCTTATATGCGCGGCGGAATTTGCAACAACCGATAACGTCAACTTTATGGCGGCACATGCAAAGGGACTTATTTGTATGCCTATGAGCCTGGAATACGTTAAAAAGCTAAAGCTGCCCCAGATGGTAGACGACAACACCGACAATCATGAAACGGCCTTTACTGTTTCTATAGATCATATCAGCGCTACGACAGGAATATCCGCTGCGGAGCGCTCCGTAACCGCAATGAAATGTACCGACGATAACGCCAGACCGGAGGACTTCAGACGTCCGGGACACATGTTTCCATTGCTTGCAAGGAAAAACGGCGTTTTAGAACGAAACGGACACACTGAAGCCACAGTCGATCTTATGAAGCTTGCCGGACTAAAGCCATGCGGTCTCTGCTGTGAAATAATGCGCGACGACGGAACTATGATGAGGACGCCGGAGCTTATTGAAATGTCTGAAAAATACGGTCTTAAGTTTATTACAATTAAAGCTATACAGCAATACAGAAAGGTAAACGATAAACTTGTAGAATGTGCCGCAATAACGAGAATGCCGACAAAATACGGTAATTTCAAGGCTTACGGATATGTAAACAAGCTAAACGGCGAGCATCATGTGGCGCTTGTTAAGGGGAATATCGGCGACGGCGAGGGTATCCTTTGCAGGGTGCATTCCGAATGTCTTACAGGCGACGCGTTCGGCTCCGTACGCTGCGACTGCGGGCAGCAATTTGCAGCGGCTATGACGCAGATAGAAAAGGAGGGCAGAGGAATCCTGCTTTATCTTCGTCAGGAAGGCAGAGGAATAGGACTTATAAACAAGCTGCGCGCATACGAGCTTCAGGATAAGGGAATGGACACCTGCGAGGCCAATCTTGCTCTTGGGTTCGACGAGGATCTCAGAGAGTATTATATAGGAGCACAGATACTTCGTGATTTAGGCGTAAAATCCCTCCGTCTGCTTACCAATAATCCCCAAAAGATAGAAGGGTTATCGGATTTCGGACTTTCTATTAAAGAACGTGTTCCGATACAGATGGAAGCAACCGAATTTGACGAATTCTATCTGAAAACAAAGCAGAAAAAAATGGGCCATATATTAAATTATTAATAAAGGAGTATAATAAAAATGAGCGTATTTGAAGGTAAGGTAGTATCGGAAAACATAAAAATAGGGATAGTTGCGGCAAGATTCAATGAGTTTATAACCTCTAAGCTATTAAGCGGCGCTATCGACGGTCTTGAAAGGCATAACGTCGCAAAGAATGATATAGACGTAGCATGGGTACCGGGAGCATTTGAAATTCCTCTTATTGCAAAAAAGATGGCTGAAAGCGGAAAATATGACGCCGTCATATGCTTAGGAGCCGTAATCAGAGGAGCTACCTCTCATTATGATTATGTCTGCAACGAGGTTTCAAAGGGCGTAGCCTCTGTTTCTCTTTCCTCAGGCATACCGGTAATGTTCGGAGTTGTAACTACGGAAAACATTGAACAGGCAATTGAGCGCGCCGGTACAAAGGCAGGAAACAAGGGATATGACTGTGCGCTGGGCGCTATAGAAATGGTAAATCTAATAAGGGAAATTAATAAATAATGGCTAATATAATTCTGGATTACGACGGCACAATCCATGACTGTGCAAAAATATATGTTCCGGCTTTTTACACCGGATATAAATATCTCACCGACAGAGGTCTGGCTCCCGTTCATGAATACAGCTACAATGAAGTAAGCGGCTATCTGGGTTATTCGGTTAATGAGATGTGGAACAGATTCATGCCAGAGCTTGAGCGTTCTCACAGAGATAAATGCGGTAAAATTATAAGCGAAGAAATGCTTAAAATGATAGCTGACGGAAAATCAGTTCTGTACAGCGGAGCGGAAAAAGCGCTTCAAGAGCTTAAAAGTTCAGGACACGCCTTGATATTCCTCAGCAATTGTATGCATGATTATATGGAAGCTCACCGAAAGGTTCACTGTCTTGACAGGTTTTACAGCGGCTATTACTGCACCGAGGATTCATATCAAAGCCGGAAATCTTCACTCATATTCAGCAAAAGTACGACGGCGAATTTATTATCGTAGGCGACAGATTTCTTGATCTCGAGACAGCTAAAAAATTCTCTCTCAAATCCATTGGCTGCAATTACGGCTACGGAGAAAAGGGAGAGCTTGATAGCGCCGATATAACAGTTGAAAGTATTACGGAAATACCGAACGCGGTAGAATCAATCTTAAAAAAAGACTCCCGGACTAAATAAATCCGGGAGTTATCTTTTTTTCAGTATTATATTAATGACAATGTTCGCATTCGCCGATTTCGCCTACGATAGGCACAGGATCCACGCCCTGTCTTGAATAATAATCTGAAAGAGCCGATTTTATTGCCTGTTCCGCCAACACCGAGCAATGCAGCTTGACTGCCGGAAGACCGTCCAGCGCCTCCACTACGGCCTTGTTTGTAAGCTTGAGAGCGTCGTCAATCGGCTTGCCCTTTATAAGCTCTGTAGCCATAGAAGACGTAGCGACAGCGGCGCCGCAGCCGAAGGTTTTGAACTTGACGTCTGAAATTACGCCGTTATCAACCTTTATATACATTTTCATAATATCGCCGCATTTAGCGTTTCCTACTTCGCCGACTCCGTCGGCATTTTCGATTTCTCCGACGTTTCTCGGATTTGAGAAATGATCCAGAACCTTTTCACTGTATAGCATTTTAGAATTCCTCCTTAAAATCAAAACTTGACGAATGTAATATTCCGTTCGAAAATACGGAATATATACGTATTACAATATATAACGTTAAACTGTTTCTTCCCCGCATATTCTTTCCCAGAGCGGCGACATTTCACGAAGACGTTTTACAACCTTCGGAACGACCTCCAGAATATAGTCAACATCCTCGTCCGTAGTTTCTTCATTAATAGAAAGCCTGAGAGATCCATGAGCCACCTCGTGCTTTAATCCCAGTGAAAGCAGAACATGGGACGGATCCAGCGAACCTGAGGTACACGCCGATCCCGAAGAAGCGCAGATTCCGTTCATATCCAGCATAAGCAGCAGGCTTTCGCCTTCTATTCCCTCTATTGAAACGTTGACGGTTCCGGGAAGTCTTTTCACACGATCGCCGTTAAGACGAGTCCTCGGAAGCTTTAAAAGTCCGTCAATCAGTCTGTCGCGCAGCCTTGACGTTTTTTCCGCTCTTTCCTCTATATCCGTATTGGCAAGCTCCATTGCTTTTGCAAGTCCCATTATTGCCGGTATATTTTCTGTTCCCGCGCGCCTGTTTCTCTCCTGAGCGCCTCCGAATATAAGATTAGTCATAGGTATGCCCTTTCTTACATAAAGCGCTCCTATTCCCTTCTGCGCATGTATCTTATGTCCGGAAATGGAGAGCATATCAATTCCCTGAGCATGAACGTCTATTTTAACGTGTCCCACAGCCTGAACTGCGTCAGTATGGAAAATAACGTTCTTTTCACGGCAGATTGCGGCGATCTCCTCAATAGGCTGTATCGTTCCTATCTCATTATTGGCGTACATAATAGTCACAAGCGCCGTATCCTCGCGGATTGCGTTTCTTACGTCCTCCGTTTTAACAATACCGTTTTCGTAAACCGGTAAGTAAGTCACCTCAAACCCCAGCTTTTCAAGCGCCTGACAGGTATGAAGTACCGCATGGTGCTCGAAAACGGAAGTTACTATATGTTTTTGACCCTTTGCCGCAAGTCTCTCGCAGACAGACCTTATCGCCCAGTTATCAGATTCTGAACCGCAGCTTGTAAAATATATTTCCGACGGCTGCGCTCCGATTGAAGCGGCAATTGATTCTCTTGCGGTTTCAAGAGCCTTTTTTGCATTTCTGCCAAGAGCGTATATGCTTGAAGCGTTTCCGTATTCCTCTGTAAAGTACGGCAGCATAGCTTCAAGAACAGGCTCGGATACTTTTGTCGTAGCGGCGTTATCCGCATAAATAAATCTTTTTTCCATATGCAAGTCCCCTGCTTTATATATTTATGAATGTATATCCCGCTGTTCAACAGCAAGACGATCGCATCTCTCGTTTTCGGGATGTCCGGCATGTCCCTTTACCCAAACAAATTCTACCTTGTGCTTTTCCAGCAGCGGCAAGAGCTTTTCCCAAAGGTCGACGTTCAGCGCGGGCTTTTTATCAGATTTTATCCATCCCCTTTTTTTCCAGCCGTAAACCCAGCCTTTGGTTACGCTGTCTACAACATATCTGCTGTCGGTTGTAAGAGTAACCTCGCACGGATATTTTAAAGCCTCCAAACCGCGTATAACGCCGGTAAGCTCCATTCGGTTATTTGTCGTTTCCCGTTCCCCGCCGGAAAGCTCCTTTATATGCTCTCCGCAGCGAAGAACGACGCCGTATCCGCCTGGTCCCGGATTTCCGCTGCAAGCCCCGTCTGTAAAAATCTCAACCTTTTTTATGTCGTTCACCTGCCGAATTTTAATTTACGAATATTATTATAACTCATTTTTTTCATTTTAGCAAATTTGTTAGCTCATGATAACAAAATATTTTCAAAAAAATCTGCGGCATTTAAGCCGCAGACATATCAATATAAAATTATCTTTCGATTATCTGACTTCTGTCCGGACCAACGCCGATCATCGCGATCCTGCACTCGCAAAGCCGTTCCAGACGTTCAATATATCTGCGGCAGGTTTCCGGTAGTTCTTCAAAGCTGCGGCAGCCGGTGATATCCTCATCAAATCCCTCGGCTTCCTCATAGATCGGTTCACATCCGCTTAATTCTTCAAGAGTCGGCGGAAAATCGCTTATAACGTTTCCGTCCGGCTTTTTGTAGCCCACGCAGATTTTAAGAGTCCCCAAACCGCAGAGAGTGTCGAGCTTATTTATAGCGAGACCGTCAAGACCGTTTACTCTAACCGAATGCTTTACTATAACAGCGTCAAACCAGCCTGTTCTTCTGGGACGTCCCGTAGTTGTGCCGAACTCTCCTCCGACATTTCTGATTTTATCTCCGGTTTCATCGTCAAGCTCCGTAGGGAACGGTCCTTTTCCGACTCTTGTTGTATACGCCTTAGCAACGCCGATGATATTTGAAATCATTCTCGGTCCCACTCCTGTGCCCACGCATACTCCGGCCGATAGAGGGTGGGAGGACGTTACGTAAGGATATGTTCCGAAATCTATATCCAGCAGAGTCGCCTGCGCTCCTTCAAACATTATAGTTTTACCGGCCTTATCGGCTTCATAGGTTAAAACAGATACGTCGCCGACATACGAGGCAAGCATTCTGCCGTATTCATTATATTCCTTTATTACAGCTTCGATATCCAGCGCTTCTCCGCCGTAAACATCTGTTATAATCTTATTTTTAAGCCTGCCCGTCGCTCTTGCCTTTTCAGCAAACACCTCGGGATGAACCAAATCGTATACCCTTATGCCGCAGCGTTCATATTTATCCATATACGCCGGACCTATGCCGCGCTTTGTAGTGCCTATATCGGAATTTCCTCTGAAATCCTCTGAAAGACCGTCGAGAACAATATGCCACGGCATTACGACATGAGCTCTCGGATCTATTTTAAGGTTGCCTGTAGAAATTCCCCTCTCATGAAGAGAATTAAGCTCTCCGGTAAAATCCTTAGGATCCATGACTACTCCGGCGCCTATAAGACAAAGCTTGTCCGGGTAGAGAATACCGGACGGAATCAGATGAAGCTTATAAGTTTCACCGTTGTTTACGACGGTATGTCCGGCGTTGTTACCGCCCTGTGAACGAACTACGACATCGGCGCGAGAAGCAAGAATATCTATGATTTTACCCTTTCCCTCGTCGCCCCATTGAGTTCCGACAACAATATTAGCAGGCATTGATTTTCCCCTTTTCAATAAGTTTAGGTATGCCCGACAGCATACATTATGTATTATATCAGAAAAAAAGCTTTTTTTCAAGAGAAAACGACTTATTTTTAAGAATTATATAA
>OIWU01002648.1_pt1 | contig 14866 bp, 8 predicted proteins | sample 1587711 | NCBI WGS metagenome assembly OIWU01 (sample SAMEA3888909, study PRJEB22519) | human gut metagenome | biome: human gut; feature: human-associated habitat; material: faeces | place: Denmark | collected 2010 | reverse complement strand
TCTTTCATCCCCTGTTTTTGTTTTGCCGATTCATTTATTCTGCACAACTTTTTACACCTGTATCCTGGCAGCCACATCACACCCGATTGCCAGCCGGCATCCATCATTTCCAATGATCACAATACCGGCACCATTTGCTTTATAGCTAAAACCATCGGCCGGGGTAAACTGTGTTCCCAAGGTGATCTTTGCATCTTTGCCGTAAATAACCGTCTCATCATTGGCACCGGCAGAGCGTACTGAAATCTTCTGGTTTGCACCGGTTGCACGTGTCGTCAGTGTCAGTGATCCATCCGGGCCAGAAACATCAATATTCATGGCGTCACACATATCTATAATCTTCTTTCTAACACTGGTATCATCGTACTCATCCGTAATCTCTAAACTATACCCATTAATACTGATCGTAGATGGGATCGTATAGTCAAGCTGTGCTTTTGCAGCTTCCGGCATAGCATCGATCGTGATCTCATAATCATTTCTTGGTACATCCATAGACGCCGAAATTGCATGAATGGATAACGTATTCGTCATTACGGTACGTGATGCGGAACCATCAAGCAGTCCCTTACCATTAAACTGGGTTGTGTCTGCAATACGATCAACCTCGTCCATCAGCTCATCAACCTCATCCTGCACGGCCTTACGGTCTTCCAAAGCAAGCGTACCATTGGCTGCCTGTACACCCAATTCACGGATTCTCTGCAAAATATTCTCAATCTCTGACATCGCACCCTCTGCCGTCTGAATGATCGAATCTCCATCAGCAGAATTGCGGGACGCCTGATCCAACGCACGGATCTGGGTTCGCATCTTATTCGAAATCGCCATACCTGCAGAATCATCTGCTGCTTTGTTGATCTTATAGCCTGTACTTAATCTTTCCAAACTGGCCGAAACTTTATTGTCAACCTTTTTCAAACTGACATTTGTAAGCTGCGCTGAAATATTGTGGTTAATTCTCATTGTAATCCTCCATTCTCTGTTGCTACTACCTCTGAAATATACTGTACCAGCACTTTTGCTGTCTGATACAGAGCTTTTGTATCAACTGCATTATCGTTCTCCGATGCAGCAGAATAATCATTCTGCGCACGAAAATCCATTCCATAAGAGATCGTTTTCACCGGACACACATTCTGCTCCAAAGTTTCCTGCAAGGCTCCTGCCTGCTGCTTCAATTTCTCGTATCCGGCTCTGTCATCACAGAGTACCAGTCCCTTAAGACTGCCCCCGGAAATCTGCATCTCCATAGAAATGCGATACGGCTGCCAAATGGTTACCTGCACCTTGCCCGCCTGTTCTTCATCCTCACGGAATGTAAGATTCATCTGCGTAACGCCGTCTGCCGTTTGAATCGGTACTGCATAACTGCGATTATTTCTAAGTCCCTGCTGTAACCGCATCAAACCACGCGTTGCTCTGATCTCTTGAAATTCACTATATGTAATATCGGCACGCTGCTTTGTTTTCTCAAGAATATTTTCCAAAAAATGATCTATTCCGGCACAATATTCTGCAAGTGCTGCCTCATCTTCCTCACCATCTGCAATGGCTTCCATAACATCCTTTAATCCATCCGTTAGTTCCGTCAAATCACGTCTACGCTCTGCAAACGTCTCTTTCTCGGATGACGCCTCACTTGCAGCCACTCCCTGCGGAACCACATGATCCATAGCAGTCTCCAAAACCGCTGCATTGGCTGTCTCCGATGCCAACTGTCCAACCACATCCTGCTCCGACTGTGACTCTCTAGCAAGTTCCAGTACTGTATCTAAAGCGTTCTCTCCATCCAGTAATCTCAGCGCCGCCTGCATATTGCCAACTGTGTCTGGCAGCCCTGCCTCCTCCAAAAATCCATCTGCTTTCTGTGACCGTTTCGCCATATCTCTTAGTTCCCCGGCACGCTCCTCATAATAAGCTGTCATGATCTGATCCGTGATCGTCTGATTGCCGGCTGCCGCCTGAATAATATTTTCAGTGTCATCCACAGTATGATCCATCCCCTGTGCATTTCTGGAACGAACCGCCGTCAGCAAATTAGACAGATCCATCTGCTGACCGGATTGAACCACCGCACCAACCGCCGCATGATCTTCTTTCTGCACTTGATGCAACAGACGATAAATTCCAATATAACTTTGTCTTTCTTCCGCAGTAATGCCGTTCGTCTTATCTAATCGCCACAAAAACTTACTGTAACTTTCCTCTTCCTGCGCCGCAGTCATTCCACGATCGGCAAGCATTTCATTCAATTCCGTTACGGTATGTTCTAATGGATTAATACCATCTCGAATCATTCCAAGTACCGTGGCAGGTTTCATCCGGTCGATCAAAGTATTCACTTCTGCATCCCAATCTTTGATCTGCGCAATACTCTCCTCTGTGATTTCCATGCGGTTATAACCAAGAATGCGTACTGCCCTTTCATTCTCCGGTGTGCTCTCCAGCCCCATCTCCTGCAGCATAGTCGGGATACCCGCAAACGCTTTCTTAATACTATCTCCCAGATCCGCGCGCACCTGTGTACCAACCGCCTCATAATCCTGTTGATACTGCCATGCGCTCTTGGTCGCACTGATCGCAGCTCCATGCAGTTCCCGCACCGTCATTAATTCATGCTGGCGCAGACTACTGCCCAAAAGTTCTGCCGGAGCTTCGGCAATCTCACGCACTGACGTTACGGCATCCTGCATCGCATGAATCTGTGCGTCTTCTGTAACTGCCGCCTCGCCCGTCTGATCCGTCCGATAATAACTCATCTCTATTTCCCGCAAACGACCCACAAGTTCAGCCAAGCTCTCTGTCTCCACAGATATCCCCTGCGCACGCATAGACATCACTGCCGGGATTGTCATTTTTAATCGTATTTCCTCAAGTTGTCGCCAAGCTGTAACCTGCGGCAAAGGCATGACTTCTGCCGTCTCCTGTCCCGACAATTCGCCAGCCATTGCGGTTGTTTCCTGTCCAACTTTTCGGTCAGATGTGTTCGCTGCTTCTTGTCCAACTTTACGGTCAGATATATTCATCGCTCCCTGTCCCGTTTTGCGGTCAGATGGCACTCCTGCGCTCTGTCCTACTTCACGGCTAGATGATGTTCCTGCGGTCTGTCCCACTTCATGGTCAGAAGCGCCTTGCTCTGTCTGATGTGCGTCAAGATAATCCTGCAGCACCGGATCTGCCCTTTCTGTTGTTACCTGTTCCACATCCTGCGCCGTGATCTCTTTTACCTGCTGTATCAAATCCCCGGCAAGCCAAATTCCTTTGTCCCCCGGAACTGTCTGCTCTGCCGGCAATCCCATTGCCATCGTCTGCACGATCTGCTGCAGCGTTATCTCCAAGCAGGTACTCTGCTGCATCTGATCTAACATCTCTAATGTCTGCATATTCTCAGCCGTGATCGGCAGTTCATTCGCAAACAGCCACTTTGCCATCGCTTGATCCGAAGCTCCCCCTCGTCCGATCTGCTGCAAGATATGTTCGATCTGTGGTGCATACGCCGCCATATCTTTCTCAGTGATCGATGCGTTGTCAACTGCCGTACTACCGGAATGCATTCCTTGATATACCGCTTCTATCGTCGGCTGGGTTCCATTTTGTATGACGTAAACTTTCGCCGCATCTGTCATTTCATTGATCGACATACTCATCTGCAGCGTTCCCGCTACCTTATCCACAAATTCTTTGGTTGCAGGCAGATTTGCTTCCTGCAGTGCGTCACGGATCTGTGCCTCGCTCTTTTGCGCCAAAAATCCCTGCTGCTGCATTTTTTCCAAATCGTTCGCCAACTGCTCGCGAAGTTCTTTATTTTCTTCCATCCGGTCTGCTTTCCACTCACGCTCCTCACGGATACGCTTAACGGCGCGCTCCAAACTGGATTTTTGGTATTCTTCCAAAGCACTATCCTCATCCTCAAGTGCGGCACAATCCTCTCCGGTCACAACCTTAAGATTGCGACTGGCAGCATTATCATTTTGCACACGATCCGCTGCGATCTCCGTTGCCTGTCTACCCGTATAATTCTCCGAACCAGACTCACGAAGTCCCTGTAGCTGTGGCATCATAAAATCAGTCTGAACGGCTTTACCACGAATCCCCAAATAACCCGCATCAGCAATTGCCGCATTATTTTTCCCGACGTTATAGTACTTAGAGGATGCTTCCGTCGTTCCGGATCCCGCATCTCCCTGTAACATGATATCATTTATATTCATTAGCTACCTCTCTTTATCAGTGCCGAAAGATCATGAAATCCTTATTAAAGAAATTCAAACCTTTTTGGCACCTGAATCCTATAAAGTAAAAAAAGAGTGCCAAACATGAACTTTGACACTCACATCCTATAAATATATTCGACCAAAAGGGCTAATTTCTTTACCCTATAAATTCAGTCCGTTTAACGTCATGCCCTCTATGAGCTCCCCCTTGCTTAAGCAGCTCGCTCAGACCTTCTTCGCCGTTTCAAAAGCTTTCTGATAACTCAATACTTTCTTTATGTAAGAACGACACTGTGATGGTATACCACCCACACGCCGTACCGTTCCACTTCCGGCATTATACGCCGCCAGCGCTAACTTTACATCTCCGTTATATTCCTTTAACTTGCTGGCGATGCACTTCGCTCCACCCATAATATTTTGCTCCGGATCAAAGGGATCCTCTACGCCAAGTCCACGCGCCGTATCCGGCATCAACTGCATAACGCCCATTGCCCCCGAACTAGACACATCCCTCTCATTGAAATTAGATTCTGCTTTGGCAATTGCCTTAAGCAAACTTTCGGATACTCTGTATTTTTTGGCTGCTTTCTTAAAATAGCTGTCATAAGGCGTTGTCTTCATAGACGATGCTGATGTCGTTTTCTTAGTGCTTGTACTTCCGGTTGACACCGTACGATTCGTTTTCTGACTCTGACCGGTCGATGTCCCAGACGCAGATGAGGTTGTTCTGGAACTTCCCGTGCGGTCTAACTTTGACGTGTCCGCAGAATAGTCCAGATGTTTCACCGCACTCGTCTTCGTAGACTTCGTGCGTCCCTGTGCTTTCAGCATATCGTCAAAACTGGTAATAGAACTCCTGCGGCCAGCTTCACCCGCATGCGTCTTCAACGGTTTGATCGGCAAAGCCTGCACTTTCCCATCCGTAATATTATTCGCCGTCATATACCTCTCCTTTCTGCAAACATCTCCTGCAATGTCATATCCAACTTCCCCTGTCTCGGATTCGCCACAGACACTTCCGAAAGCGTGACAGCCATCTCTGCTGCAGCCTGATTTACAGCTTTTTCCTCAGGCTCTATTGGCACAATCTGCTGTAATCTCGGCTCTCTGGCATTCGATACCACCGCCCTCACATTAGCAGGCGACTTCACATTCATCTCGCAAAAGTCTATCTTCTTTGGCGACAGCGGCTTCGCATTCGCTCCACAAGTCTCAATCTCTCTCGGTGACAGTGGCTTCGCATTCACTCCACAAGTCTCAATCTCTCTCGGGGACAATGGTTTCGCATTCACTCCATAGATTTCAACCTCACGAACGGCTATCGTTTTCCCCTGTATCACGTTCATCGAATGCACCCCCTCGCCATCGCCTCATTTTGCTTTTTATTTTAACAACTTGTCCGGTTTAAATCAATACTTTCCCGCTTCATCCAATAATGCTGTAAGAAGAGATAGGCAATGACACAGATTTCTCACAATTCCATTGGTGATTCGATCAGTTCCTCACATTTTTAGCCGGCTCCATATTCACCCTGCGTCCCTTGATCTTACTGTGATTCATTGCCTCTAATACAGCGGCCGCATATTCCTGCGGAACCTCTACAAACGAAAAATTATCGTACATATCGATTGTTCCTACGAGAGCACCTTCCATTCCGCTCTCCCCGGCAACCGCACCCAAAATGTCACCAATGCGTACACGATCTTTTTTGCCGATATTCATAAACATACGCACCATACCCGGCTCTGCACCGGTATCTCCAAACTCTTCTTTTGGAAGCGTCTGTGTGCTTGTCTCTCCTAACTGCATTGCTAGCAAAGCTGCTGCCATTTCCGTTGCCGAATAATCACTGCCATCCAAATATTCCTCTAACAGATCCATCATTCTGCCCAAACCATCTGTAGCGATCAACTCTCCTGCCTGCTCCAACAGTTTCTCCACTTTAATGGCAGCCACATCATTCACCGAAGGGATCGGCTGTCTGCGGATCTTTGTCTTGCAATATCTCTGAATATCTTTTAGCTTGTATATTTCCTTGCCAACGACCAGCGTAAATGCTCTTCCTTCACGTCCGGCACGTCCCGTTCTTCCGATACGATGCACATAGTACTCATCGTCCTGTGGAACATCATAATTAAAAACCGCTTCCACATCATCAACGTCAATACCACGCGCCGCCACGTCTGTGGCAACCAAAATATCGGTACGTCCATTGCGAAAGCCATTCATCACGCGGTCTCTCTGGCTCTGTTTCATATCACCATGCAGTCCCTCTGCAAAATATCCTCTACCCTTTAAGTCTGCAACCAACTCATCCACTTTTCGCTTCGTATTGCAAAAAACCAATGACAAACTCGGATCATACATGTCCAATAATCGGGATAGCACTTCATTCTTTTTGCGCGGATTAACTTCATAATAATACTGTTCGATTTTTGGGACAGTAAGTTCTTTCTGAATCACTTTCACAATCTCCGGCTCATGCAGGTAACGCTTCGCAATTTCCAAGATTGGCTTTGGCATTGTTGCCGAAAAAAGCATTGTCTGACGCTCCTCTGGCAGTTGTCCCAAAATAGTTTCTATATCCTCTCGAAATCCCATATTTAACATTTCATCAGCTTCATCCAAAACCACAATATCTACCGTTTGTGGTTTTAATGTATGACGGCGCAAATGATCCATCACTCGTCCCGGTGTACCAATCACGATCTGTACACCACCTTTTAAGGAACGGATCTGTTTGCTGATCTCCTGTCCTCCGTATATCGGAAGCACTTTGATCCCATGCAAAAACTTTGCTAATTTGCGAATTTCATTGGCGGATTGAATTGCAAGTTCTCGCGTTGGGCACAAGACGATTGCCTGCAGATTTTTGTCTTTCGGATTAATTCGCTGCAACATCGGTATTCCAAACGAAGCCGTCTTACCCGTTCCGGTACGCGCTTGTCCGATCATGTCCTTTCCCTCTACCGCAATCGGTATCGACTGCGCCTGAATCGGACTTGGCTGCTCAAAACATTTCCGCAATTGCACGCATTATTCTTGTATCCAAACACATTTCTTCAAACGTCATTTATATCTCCATTTCTAATCTGCTTTATTTTGCAGCACAGATTCCCTGCAAAATCTTTCGCTGTATTAATGCAACTTTCCTATTATAGCAGATTCTCAGGACATGAGCAACATCGGCATTGCATTAGATGTTGGCTCTGGCAAAAGATCTCTGATACCAAAAGTGGGCAGCTATCCAAATTTTGATAGCTGCCCCTATGGATCTCTCTCTATTGATGGCCGGCGCACTGTTTATGATCTGGCAATGGGCCTTCGATGGATTTATGACTAGAATGCCTCCTTGCCAACTTCAACGTCATCGAACGAACCGTCTAAGACAATGCCATCCTTTTTGATCGCACCACGAAATGCCTGTGTGCCAATCTTTTTGATGGTTCCACCACAAACAAATTTCTCTAATTTATGACACTTATAGAAAGCTTGTGCATCGATCGTGTCAATGTTTCCTTTGACTTCAAATTTCTTACAATGCCAGTTATTCATAAACACGCCGCTTCCAATGGTTGTAAGATTACCAAGTGCCGTTACTTTCTTTAATTTGGTATTTCTAAAAGCATTGCGTGTAATGACTTTCACATTTTTATCCAATGTCAGTGTAGATTTTTTATAATCTTTGCTCACACCATACACCGTCTTGCCGTCTCCGCTGTAAATCACATTGTCACGGACTTTATAATTTTTATTTCCCGCAGGGATTCGAATATCAAAGCAATCCGTTGACTTGTTATCCGGCAGCAAAAATCCATTTTCATCACAGTAGTTGACCGGATTGATCTGTCCCGCAAATCCGGTTCCAAGCGTGATCTTTTTTAAGCAAAGACATTTATAAAAAGTGCTGTAACCGGCATATTTTAAGGAATCCGGCAATTGAATCTCTTTTAGATTCGTACCGGCAAACGTACCTAACATAGCAATTTCTTTCAAATACTTTGCGGATCCATCCGGCTCGCTCACGAGATCTTTTTCATCATTTATGACATCTTCGTCCCCTTCATCAGAGACTTCTCCTACATCAGCCGGCACACCAACATCATAATAAGATAGCTTTGCTTTGACTCCGTCAAAATCACTTAATTTTTTCACGTTCACAGCCAGCGCTAAATTAATATCGCTAAGCTTACTGTCACCGTAAAACGCCCCGGCACCGATATCTGTAATTCCTGTTGGCAATACAACTTTCTTTAAGGATGGATTGCGTGAAAATGCGAGTGCTTCCACTTTGGTTACAGACTTCGGTATACGATATGACTGTTCTGTCTTTTCAACCGGATAATAGACAAGTGTTTTTTTATCCTTGGTAAAAAGTACATTATTTTCTGTCATATAATATGGATTCTTACTGTCTACCGTTATCGTTAAATTTTCTTTGAACGTATCTGACGTATCCGTGGCACCAAGTCCCCAAAATGCACCACCTTCAATATATCGTACATTGCGTGGCAGATGAATCGTGCGGATATAAGCTGCATCTTTCGTTGGCGCAAATGTATTTGCATTAATTCTTTCTAGAGAATCCGGTAAAGAAAGCTTAATTTCCTCAGCATCTTCGTCCTTGGAAACATTTCCAAATAAATTGCTCACCGCTAATGCAGTAATTCCTTCTTCAATCTTAATCTCTTTTACCGAACAGGTTATTCTTTCCTTGACTTCATATGGCTCTGCAAGTCCCTCAATCTTTTGTTTGGTAGTGTCTGAATCCACAGCGCGATCCACAGCACCGGAACCACTAATTTTCAATACTTTCGTACCTGTATTGTACGACCATTCTGCATTGTCCCCACATTTGCCCGAAATCGTCCGTGGCTCGTCATCGACGGAAGCATAATACTGGAACGGTGTACTGGTCGGCGTTGCCTGTGCTTCCTTTGCCTGTTTCGTTGATGTCGTGTCAGTAGATTTTTGTGAGCAGCCGGAAAGTCCTACGATCATTGGTACGGCCAACAAACATACTGCTGCCTTCCTCGTTAATTTTGTCCCTGCTTTTTTCATACTAACCCCCATTCCGCAGACGCTTCGCGTCGAAGGATTGCGAGCAAAATGTCAAATTTTGCTCTGCGATCAAGGCTACTTTGTGACGCCTGCGGCACAAATAGCCCGTGCGAAAAATACTGCATTAGCGGTATTTTTCACACTAACCCCCTCCTTCGTATAAATATCTTACGCTGCTATTTTTACTCTTATCCGTAAAAACAACCTTGTTCTTAACTGTATAAATCCGTCCCTTAAATTACTTGAAATCAATATACCATATACACAAAATTTTATCAATAAAAGCCACAAAAAATCACGCTGCACAACTGCGATTTCCTATAAGAAAAAAGGACTGTCTATCCACGAAATAACATTGCGAATAGAACAGTCCTTTTATACCTTATGCTTCTTTCAAAAGCCACATATTTATGCGTACTTTCGTACTTCATCGTGAGCACAGATCATACATACTATTTACTGTATATACAATGCGTCATCCTTAACATCCAGCACGATCTCCTCGCCCATATGCACATCGCCACGAAGAATCTTTTTGGCTAACAGTGTCTCTACATTCTTCTGCAAGTACCGTTTCAACGGACGTGCACCAAAGGATGGATCATATGCCTGCTCTGTAACAAACGCTTTGGCAGCATCTGTCAAAGATACATGCAATTCTTTTTCTGCTAAACGTTCATTCAGCTCTGCAAGCAAGATATCAATAATACCGGTAATATCCTGCGGACGAAGCGGCTTAAAGAGGATCGTTTCATCCAAACGATTCAAAAATTCCGGACGGAAAGAAGCGTGCAGTTGATCCAGCACCGCTTTACGTGCTTCTTCGCTGATCTCTCCGTTTTCATCAATGCCTTCCAACAAATATGAGGAACCAATGTTAGAAGTTAATATCAATATTGTATTTTTGAAATCAACGGTACGACCCTGTGAATCGGTAATCCGGCCATCGTCCAACACTTGCAATAATACATTAAACACATCCGGATGTGCTTTTTCAATCTCATCAAACAGTACAACAGAATACGGTTTACGTCGTACTGCTTCGGTGAGCTGTCCACCTTCTTCATATCCAACATATCCCGGAGGCGCTCCGATCAGACGAGCCACAGAATGTTTCTCCATATATTCGCTCATATCGATACGAACCATATTCGTCTCATCGTCAAACAAATATGCCGCCAAGCTCTTAGCAAGTTCCGTTTTACCAACACCTGTCGGTCCTAAGAACAAGAAAGAACCAATTGGTTTCGTAGGATCTTTGATACCTGCCTTAGAACGTAAGATTGCTTCTGCGACCAAACGGACGCCCTCTTCCTGTCCAATGACACGTTTGTGCAGTTCATCCTCCAAATGCAGTGTTTTTTCTCGTTCGCCTTCCGTAAGTTTGGCGATCGGAATTCCAGTCCAGCGAGAAATAATTTTGGCAATCTCTTCCTCTGTAACACATTCCTGCACCAAAGTACGATCTTCTGCTTTTGCCTTTTCTTCTGCTGCCTCAAGCTGTCGCTCTAACTCCGGCAATTGTCCATACTGGATCTCTGCAGCACGGTTCAGATCATAGTTGCGCTTTGCCGTTTCAATCTCTGTACGAAGCGCATCTCTCTGCTCTTTCAACTTATTTACCGTATCAACAGATGCCTTTTCGCTATCCCACTTTGCTTTCTTGGCATTGAAATCATCGCGAAGTTCTGCCATTTCTTTTTGCAGTTCCTCCAAACGTTCCACAGACAAATGATCGGTCTCTTTCTTAAGTGCTGCCTCCTCGATTTCCATCTGCATAATACGTCTGCGCTCTTCATCGAGTTCTGCCGGCATACTATTTAACTCCGTCTTGATCATAGCACAGGCCTCATCGATCAAGTCGATCGCCTTATCAGGCAGGAAACGATCCGAAATATATCGGTTGGACAACGTTGCGGCTGCCACCAGCGAAGAATCCGTAATCTTGACACCATGGAATACTTCATAGCGTTCTTTCAGGCCACGCAGTATTGAAATCGTATCTTCCACTGTTGGTTCATTGACCATAACCGGCTGGAAACGACGTTCCAATGCCGGATCCTTTTCAATATACATACGATACTCATCCAATGTCGTAGCACCAATACAATGCAATTCACCTCTGGCAAGCATTGGTTTGAGCATATTGCCGGCGTCCATAGCGCCATCGGTCTTGCCGGCACCGACAATCGTATGCAGCTCATCAATAAACAGAATGATCTGTCCTTCACTCTTCTTCACTTCTTCAAGAACCGCTTTCAAACGCTCCTCAAATTCGCCACGGTATTTCGCACCCGCTACCAAAGCGCCCATATCCAACGCAAAGATCTTCTTGTCTTTGAGTCCTTCCGGCACATCTCCGCGAACAATACGCTGTGCCAAGCCCTCAACAGCGGCAGTCTTACCAACGCCGGGTTCACCGATCAAGACCGGATTGTTTTTCGTCTTACGCGAAAGAATACGCACAACATTACGAATTTCCGCATCTCGTCCGATCACCGGATCCAGCTTACCTTCTTTGGCACGTTCTACCAGATCTGTGCCATATTTTTCCAACGTGTCATACGTTGCTTCCGGATTGTCACTGGTAACCCTCTGATTACCGCGCACCTCGGAAAGCACCTGCAAAAATCGCTCTCGATCAATCTGACACTGCTTAAACAACTGCTTGATCTCTTTGCTCGGATGCGCTAACACACTCAAAAACAGATGCTCTACGGAAACATATTCATCTCCCATCCGTTTTGCTTCATCTTCCGCATAAATCAATGCTTCGTTTAAATATTTGTCAATCCGAAGATCGCCGCCGACAACCTTTGGACGTTTTTGTAAAAGTCCTTCTATCTGCGCCTGAAATGCTTCCGGTGCAATTCCCATTTTCTCGATCAGTTTGCGGATCAAGCTATCATCTACTGTCATCATAGCGGATAGCATATGCTCCTGACCGATTTCCTGGTGACCATGATCCATGGCGATTTTCTCACAGCCTTGTACTACTTCCTGTGATTTTTGTGTAAATTTACTGATATTCATACAATCACCAATCCTTTCTGTCTCAAACAAATCCATATGCCTACATAGCCTGCTAATGCTGAACTATGTAGTACACTATCTGACTATTTTGGTCCCTCTGATGATTGTTATATCACTTTTATTAGCACTCGTCAAGAGTGAGTGCTAATTTTTTATCATTTTCTTTTTGACATGTCCTGCAAGCATACAAAATACATAGATCACAACCGCTATCAGCACGATCTTACCAATTGGCCATACATAAAGTACACCACCGGATCTTGATGCCAGACCGCCATCCGCATTGATCTCTCAATCATTGTTATAACATATCATAACATATTGTCCTATTTTGTTTCAATGAATGTTGTTCTCTACAAGCACTCCCTTTCCCCATAACATGCAAGAACCGACATATATGTAGGAATTATTCAGAAATGCATTATACATTTTCATTATCCTACTACTTATGTCGGTTCCTTAATATAAAAGGTTATTTTGAAAGCATAATCTACGAAGTCTCCGTAATTACATACGAAAACTTTCTCTTGTTACCGATAACTTCTAAGCAAAAAGTTTACCAATCCGTTTTGCCATACTTTTGCTTCATGTGTACCGTTCGGATACATATACCAAATATGATCCACCTTGTTCTCTTCCAATGTTTTATGATAATTATAAGGATTATCTCCTATTGTTGTGTCTGCTGTCCCGCTACAAAGGAGTACGGTTTCCGGTACATTTTTCCAGCCATTCGTATTTAATAAACTTTGATCCAATGTCGGTGCCGCTGAAAAAGATCCAATATAATTAAAATGATCTTTAATTGCAAATCCTAAATGTAATGCCTCCATGCCTCCCATAGACAGACCACATACTCCGGTATCTTTTCTGTCGGATGACACGGCAAAATTTTCAAGAATATATGGCTCCAGATCCTGTAAAAATTCCTGTTCAAACATAGTGAATGCGCCAATATTCTCTGGTCCCAGCGTATTTGACGACACTCCATCTTTTGGGACAACACTTGGTATAACAGCTATAAATGGTGCAACCTCACCTCTGCAAATCATATTGCTTAATATAGTTTTTAAGGACATGCCAACCCACTGTCCTCTCTCACAGCCAATTCCGTGAATCATGTATAATACCGGATATTTTTTGCTGCTATCATACTGTGGTGGCAAATACACATATGCTTCGCGTTCTGCTCCGACAACTTTGGATGGATACGTAATGCTTTCAATCGTTCCAAACACCGTTCCTTTCTGTTTCTTTGTATAGTCTTTCATATTTAATGCAAAATATTTATTATAATCTTCTTCTGATCCGCTGACCTTCCCGGTCTGCCACCCCTCATCCGGAACAGGTGTCGGCTTCACTGTCGGTAATGGTATCGGTGTTGGCGTTGGATTAACCGTTGCTGTTGGTACAATCGTCGGCTTTTGAGACACTACCGGTACTTTTGATGCAATTGGACGCATTGTATAAGTCGGTTTCTTAGTACTCTTTATTTTTGCTCTCTTTTTGTTAGGCTTAACCGTTACTCTGCAAGTATATTTTTTCTTTCCGATACGTGCAACAATCTTTGCTGATCCCTTTTTCTTCGCTGTAACAATCCCTTTTTTATTAACAATAGCAACTTTTTTATTTTTACTGATCCATTTCACTTTCTTTTTTGTGTTTTTTACTTTTAGTGCTCGTTTTTGACCAATCGCAAGTGTCATTTTTTTATGATTGATCGTTATTTTTTTCGCTTTTGCAGCCACGTGCCCAGAGGCTCCGACAAGCAATAATGTGACGGTTATAGCAATTGCTGTCACTTGTAAACTTCTTTTATTATTTTTCAGCATTTTCATTCCCTCCTTCAATCGTAATTGACTTATTGCTCTTCCTATGTTACCATTTTCGCAACTGGTATTCCATGATTTATAGCGACGCAAGCATATATAATAGCGACTTTTAAGGAGTAGTTTATGAAACAAACATATTTTATAACCAATTTACAATCTCTTCCACACGTCACATTGTCCGGATCAGTTTCTGTTCCTGCTCCTAACAAGCATTTTCGCCGCACCCCCTCTGACTGGATTCTATATTTCATCACAAATGGCAGTATGCTTTTGCAGGAAGAAGATACTATTTACCACTTAAGTGCCGGACAGACCCTGCTATTATGTCCTGATAAATGCCACTTTGGTGTCCAAAGTAATTCTCCGGTAAGTTATTACTATATTCATTTTCAATGGAACCCACAAAAAGAACTGTTGCTGTCCGAAGAAGAAGTTTATCACCAATTTCTTTCAATGCATAGTGAACTTAATGCTTCCCCATTACAGTACAAACCATGCGAACAAATACTTATTCCAAAGAATGCAACACTTTCAGGAGCTTCTTATTATGAAGTCCTTAATGAAATTATATCTGCCACAAACAATGCAGTACCGGGTAGCCCTTATCATCAAAGCATGATAAATTGCAATTTTGCAATGCTGCTGTTAAAAATATGTCGTGCACATATTAATGCGTTATTTCCACCAAATAACATCGGCACATTTTCCGCGCTCCCATTA
>OIWU01002647.1_pt1 | contig 14867 bp, 10 predicted proteins | sample 1587711 | NCBI WGS metagenome assembly OIWU01 (sample SAMEA3888909, study PRJEB22519) | human gut metagenome | biome: human gut; feature: human-associated habitat; material: faeces | place: Denmark | collected 2010 | reverse complement strand
CGGTAGAGCGGGAAATATCCATCTGCGCGGCACACTGCTCGTGGGTTTGCTGCTCTAAGTCAACCAGCCGAATGACCTCGTACTCGTCCAGCGTCAGCAGGATCGGCTCACTATCCCCACATCCGTCGGGGCAGAATGTCTCAACTTGTGGTGCGCCACAAATCCGACGGCACCGTGGCGGTCTTGGCATAGATATGTCCCCTTTGTTTACGGTATATACCGATTATACAGCATATTTAGAGAATTGTCAATAAGAAGTGAGCGTTTTACCACCTCGGAATTTGAAGGTCATCCGTCCGTCTGCGTGGACGGTTACCGTATCGATGATGGTCAGCCAGAGCTTTTCGTCAAAATCGGTAATGGTATCTAATTCCTGCACCTCAAACATAAATGCTCCGATGGCTTCTGCCTGGGCTTCCCGTTCAGCCTTTGTGGTGCGGAGTTGCTCAAGCTGTGCCTTGGCTTTTTCGTACCGCTCCACAAACCCATTGTACCGGGCGGTGTACTCCTCCTGGTTCTGCGCCGTTTGCGAATTCTCTGCAATGCAACGCTTTGTCAGTTCGGTCACCACATCGATCTCCTCAAGCAGGCTCTCGATTTCTGTATCAATGCCTGTACAGTCTGTCAGGGTGGCTTGCATCAATCGGCAATCCTCAAGGATGCCGTCCTTGCTGTCGATAATGGCGTTGAGGGCGGTCACGAACCGCGCTTTAATGGTTTCCTCGTCCAGATGCGGCGTTTCGCATTTGTGCTCGCCCTTGAATTTGCCGTTGCATTGCCAGATGACCCTGCGGTATTTTGAGGTGGAGTTCCAGATTTTTGAGCCGAAGTAGGAGCCGCAGTCCCCGCAGACGATGCGGGAAGAAAAAATGCTCTTTCCGCTGTACTGGCGGCTAATCTGCTTGCGCCGCGCAAGCTCCGTTTGAACTTTATCGAACTCTTCCGGCGTAATGATCGGCTCATGGCTGTGTTCCACATAATACTGCGGCACCTCTCCCTCATTGACCTTCCTCTTTTTCGTGAGGAAATCGACCGTGAAGCATTTCTGAAGGAGTGCAGCGCCCTTGTATTTCTCGTTTTGAAGGATGCTTTCCACTGTACTGGTCTGCCAGCGTTGTTTTCTCGATGGAGTCGGAATCCCATCTGCTGTCAGTTCCTTTGCAATGGCCCCCGGCGTCAACCCCTCCATGAATCGAGTATAAATCCGGTGGACAACGATTGCCTCCTCCGGAACGACTTCTGGAAAACCGTCCGCTCCTTTGCGATAGCCGAGGAACTGCTTGTATGGGAGGTTGACCTTTCCATCGGCAAACCGTTTTCTCTGTCCCCAGGTAACATTCTCGGATATGGAGCGGCTTTCTTCCTGTGCCAAGCTGGACATAATCGTCAGCAGCAGTTCGCCCTTGCCGTCAAAGGTGTAAATGTTCTCCTTTTCAAAGTAGACTTCTACGCCTCTTTCTTTCAGCTTGCGGATAGTAACCAGGCTGTCGACCGTATTTCGGGCGAAGCGGCTGACCGACTTTGTGACGATGAGGTCGATTTTACCGGACATGGCGTCGGCGATCATTTCATTAAAGCCGATGCGATGCTTGGTATTCGTGCCGGAAATGCCCTCGTCGGTGTAAACCTTAACAAACTCCCATTCGGGATTGCGTTTGATGTATTGCGTGTAGTAATCCACCTGCGCCTCGTAGCTGGTGAACTGCTCATCGCTGTCTGTGGACACTCTTGCGTATCCTGCGACCCGCCGTTTTTGTACAGTCACCCTGGAAAGGTGCGTCAGCGGATTGATGGTCGGCGGAATGACTGTGACCGACCGTGCTGCTGTTCTGTTCATTGCTTTTTCCTCCTTGCCTGTAATGCCCGCTGTCGTGCTTTTTCCTTCATTTCAGGCGTCCAGCTTTCTGCTCTGGAGCGGTCTGTCCACCGTTTAACGATTTCAGAACCGTCGTCCATGCAGAACACCATCATATTGCTTTTCTCTGCTCTGATTGCCGTTATTTTGCTTCTGACCATATCGGGGTCAAAGCTTACTGCGCCCAACACCTCGCAGGTGATGACTTCGAGCGTTTCTTCTGGAATCCGCTTAGCGGCACATTCGGATTTTCCTTTTGTCTGGAATGTAGTGCAATTCCAGTAGTGTTTTTTGCGGTAAGTTACGCGCTTATATGTGTTGCCGCACAGTCCGCAGCGAATCATCCCAGAAAAAACTGAATGAGTCGGTTTCTTGCGGTTGGCAGTCTGTTGCGCCAACATTCTGAGCCGCTCCTGTGCCTTATCAAATGTTGCCTGGTCGATGATTGGCTCATGCGTTCCCTCGGCATAGTACATCGGAAGCTCTCCTCGGTTCGGCAACAGCTTCTTTTCAATATGATTGTTGCGGTATCGCTTTTGCAGGAGCGCATTGCCGAGGTACTTTTCATTGGATAAGGTATTCCGCATCCGCTCCGCACACCATGTGCCGCCGAGAACGCCTTTATGTCCTCTGGCATCAAGGTCACGACAGATGGAACTCATGCTCTCGCCACCGTTGAACCGTGCAAATATTTCTCGGACGATGGCAGCGTCCACCTCATTCACCCTTATGCCGTCCGGCGTGATGTCATAGCCGAACAAAAAGCGGAGGTTGATGATTTCTCCGTTTTCAAAGGCTTTTCGGACACGCCATTTCTGATTTTCACTGGCTGACAAACTCTCTTCCTGTGCGTAGGACGCCAGGATGGTCATCATCAGTTCACCATCCGCACTCATGGTGTGGATGTGTTGCTCTTCAAAGAACACATCTACGCCCAGGCTTTTCAGCTCTCGGACAGTCTGAAGAAGCGTCACCGTATTTCTGGCGAAACGGGATATGCTCTTCGTAATAACAAGATCGATGTTCCCTTGGCGGCACTCCTCAATCATGTGCTGAAACCCGGCTCGTTCTCTTTTTGTGCCGGTCACAGCCTCATCGCTGTAAACGCCGCAGTACATCCATCCGTTGCGGCTCTGAATCATTTTACTGTAATAACTGACTTGTGCGGACAGCGAATGCAGCATGGCATCCTTTCCTGTGGAAACACGGGCATAAGCGCAAACACGCAAAGCTTTCGGCTGTGCGGGTATTAGGGCATCGACCCTTTCTACAACTCTCTCCATGTGGTTCACCTCCCTTTGGTGTGTGACATATTACCTCTAAAAACACGATTTATCCAGTGATTTCAGCGGAATATACTACACGAAGATATGCCGTATTTGTTGGCTATAATTGTATCGATCTTAGCGTACTCTTTGGCTGATATCAGCCCCTTGGAACGCATACTCCGGGCGAGCGCCATCGCCATCTGGTAGGCAAACAGACGCTTATCGTAATCACTCATGGTCGGCCTCCTTCCTGCGAAATTTCAAATAGCAGTCACGGGAGCAGAACACCCGATGGCTGTTGCCATAGCTTTCAAACTGCTTCCCGCAATGTCGGCAAGCGAGTGTGTAGTACGCTTTTCGCTGCACTCTTTCGGGATGTGCGTTCCACCACGCCATTCGGCAAGCATCGGAGCAGAACATCCTTTTCCGTTTATGCGGTGTCTGCTCAAGCGGAGCCAGGCAGTTTCGACACAGGGCATTTGAGCTCGGTGGCTCTTTGATCTGCACAGGATGCCTGGCGCAAAAGGACTTTACTGTGTTTAGCGGTAGCCCTGTTATAGCGGATATTTTCTTATATCCGTAGCCCTGGTGTTGGAGTTCCACAATTCGTGAGCGTTCCGTGTCTGTCATAGTGATTGATACCTCATTCCTGAGAAATAGCGTTTCTCGCTATACCCAGAGAAAAGGCACTTTTGTCAGGGTAAAATGGGCAAAAAAATAGCGCCCTCCACGGAAAAATCCGCAGAGGGCGTGTGATAGGTTCGGTTTACTTGTTCGGAATCTTCAGCTTCATGCCGCTGTAGATGACATTGCTTTTCAGTCCGTTCAGACTGACAATCTCCTTGTAGCGGCTGCCGTTGCCGAGATACTTCTTGGCGATTGCCCAGAGGGTATCGCCATGCGCCACGGTGTGGATGCGGTAATCCTCGGAGGGTTTCGTGCCTGCCACGGCAAGCGCAGAGGTCTTGACCGGCGACATGATGGCGTACTTACCGAACTCGTCCTTGTTGATGACCGTGCGGTCGCCGCTGACCTCTACCACATACCAGCGGAGCTTCTTCACCCAGCCGGGAATGGCTTTGCCGTTATAGTAGGTGCTGCCCGTGATGGTCACGAGGTCACCGACCTTGATAGACCCGGTGGGCTTGGCGGGTTCGGCAGGCTTTACATCACCGCCGAGAGCTGCCGTGACCTTGGATGCCAAATCGCCCATGCGGGCATACATCCAGTTGCCGGGGCAGCTCTTGTTCGCAAACCATCTGTGGACGGTCAGCACCATCTCGTCAGACTTCGGAGTGTAGTTCAGCGTCTTGGCCTTATCCCCCAGCCAGAGCAGCTTCGTCTTGCCATTGCGCTTGCAGATGTCGGTGCAAAGCTCGATGAGCCGCTGGTACACCACATCCTTGAACGCATACGGCTCGGTGTTGTCGCTGGCGCACTCAATGGTGACGGCTCTCTGGTCGTTGGCTGCGGAGGAGGAGCACCAGGAGCGGTTTTTCTCTTCCACATACATTCCGACCCGACCATCGACACCGATGCCGTAGTTGCTGCTTGCCTGCCGTGAGGTCGGCAAGAAGATGTTGCCGAGCGTTTCCACACTGCACTGACCCACCACGCAGTGAGGCGTGATGCGGTCAATGCTGTGGGTACGCTGCCCGGAGTGGTTCGGGCTGAGTTTGGTGTAGGACACCAGGGAACTGTTTGTGTAAGCCATACTATTCATCCTCCTTTTCACTGCGGTCATGAAGCTGCTCCAGAACGGATTTCAGCTTCTGCGGAATGGGCAGTCCCAGGTATGCGGAGTTTTCCAACAGGGACACGCCCTCATTCGACAAATAGAAGAAAATGACGGCGGTACGCATCACCGAGCCGCTGCCGATGACACGGGTGTCGAGAATATGCCCGATGCCGACCAGAGCGAAGATGAGCACCTTTTTGAAAATGCCCTTGAAACCGACTTCGCTGGACAGCTTCTTATCCACCACGGCGCACATGATGCCGGTGATGTAGTCGATGACTACGAAAGCCAGAAGCGCATAAAGCAAGCCGTCACATCCTCCCAAGAACCATCCGAGCCAGCCGCCGATACCGGCGAATACCACCTGAATGGTCGTCCAGAATTCTTTCATGTTGTTTATCCTCCTTTGAGATTAAAAATGGGTATGAAAAAAGTGACGCCGGAGCGTCACACTTTTCCGATGGCATAGATTGATACTTTGTAGGTTGCCGATGGTACCGCATTTGGTCTTACGGCAAATATCTTTCCGGGGTTGGTCGTTGTAGACCAGCTACTCGAACTGCCTCGCTCCACAAACATGGCGTAATTGCTGTTCTCCGTGGAGATATGGACATGAGGAATTTCCGCGAAGGTAAATGGAAAATTAGGGAGCGCAATTGCGCCGCTCTCATAGAGCACGCCCCATGCCGTCGAAATGGCGGTCGTAAAGGAATACTGACCCCAACATTCCGCTGTACCGCTTTTCCATTTACGGTAATTCCAGATGCCGCTTGTCCCTTGCTGAATGACAAAATCCGCAAGGGGTGAGCCATCCACCCGCATATCCCCGGCAACATCCAGCATGGCTTGTGGCTCCGGCGTGTTGATGCCGACCTTCTTTTTCCGAAGCGCAATGAGGGGCGTACCCTGCGGAACAGTAAAATACAGATCCAGACTGCTCAAAGAATAGAGCTTGTCTTGGATCTGTAGATGAAGGTCGTAGGAACTGTTGGCATCCAGACTGCACAGTTCCAAATTGGAGTAGCTGAAAGAGGTTCCGCTTTTTGTCGTGCCGGAATAGATGCTGGTATAGCTGCCGTAGCTGCTTTCACTGGTTTTCTTGTACCGATACCGCACATAAACCACGCTGTTTTTCTGCGTCCCGTCTACGGTCACAGCGGAAATAGAACCGCTGAATTTGAGCTGCATTTCCGCTTCGATATCGTTGGTTCGTCGGAGCGTCACCGAGGACACCTTCGGCTTTGCGTATGGGATGACCGTAATAGTTTGGGAAACGCTGGCGGTATAACCGCGGGAGTCCGTGACCGTGAGCGTGACCGTTACGCTGCCGGACTTGGCAATCTTTCCAACAGATAAGGCAGAGCCGGTAGTGTTAGAGGATGACAGCCCGTTGCAGGAAGCTGTGTAGTTGGAAATACTGGCACCGTTTTTTGCAGTTGCCGTTCCGGGCGTGACCTTGAGGGTCGAGTAGTTCTGAACGAATAGCTGGTCGTTGCCTGTGAGGTTTTTCGTGGTCGTGTAGCTGTCGGCATAAGTGAATCCGCTTATGGTTGGAGCAGAATTGGTTGCCGTGGTCAGTACAGTGGCGGCCTTGCTTGAGGTGCTGCCGATCTGCGTAGACCCGCTGTAAGACGAAACCGCAAAGGTACCTGTGAACGACTTGATGGATGCCATAGCGTTCAAAAGCGTTGTTCTCTGCGCCGATGTCAGCGTGACCGTGCGGTTCGCCGTGCCCTTCGACCAGGAAAGCCCGGAAATAGTCAGGATGGTCGTGCTGCCGTTTTTGAGCACCAGCGTATTGGTGTAGGAGGCTTCGTACACGGTCACATTGATGGTAATGGAAACCGTGGCATTGTCCGCCGTCACCGTGTTGACACTATTCACCACAGCACCGCCCAGTGTCTTGACCGTGGAACTGCCGGAAGTGCCGTAGACATGGTTGTACTGCCGCCTTGCTCTGACCCTCACCGTGTAGCTTGTATTCGGTGAGAGCGAGGCGATCGTCACACTGGCACTGGTGGATGCCGTCGTTGAGAACTGCGTCCAGCTCGAACCGCCGTTTGTGCTGTACTGCCAGACGTCCGCCGTGGCAGAGGATGTAGCGGAGATTTTGAACCCGTTTGCCGTGACATTCGATGTACTGAATGTAACTGTGGGAGCAGAGCGGTCAATGGTAGTCAGCGTCATGCTGCCGCCGTATTCCTGTGAACCGTAGATATAAACACGGGTCGAGAATCCGACCGCAATCGTTTTGCTGCCGTTGCTGTTGTGAGCTACAGTAATCGTGCCACTGACAGAACCTTTCTTTGCCGGGAAAACACGGTCATCCCAATAGGTACGGCCCTTTGAGTATACGGTCGTACCATTGATCGTTACAGTGGTCGTGTCAATGGTGTAGTAAGTGGATGCGCCACCGGTAGAGGTCAGCGTCCAGGAAAGTGTCGAGCTGTTACCGACCACATTCACGCTTTCTGAAATGTCCAGTTGAAGATAGCGCCCATCGTATGCCGCGCTTTTCCAAGTTGCCATAGCTTTCCCTCCTTAATCCAGAATGACGATGTTCAACCCCTCGGATGCCGTCGGCATCGGGACAAACTTCGTTTTGCCCACGGTCAGCTCGCCGTCCACCGTGGTTTTCTTGGTTTGCGTTTCGTCCTTGTTCAGGGTAAAGATCACCTCATCGTTGTAGTAACCGGCGAACTCCGTGTTCGTGATGACCGTCCGCTGAGACGATGCGCTGTTGGATACCTCGATGCCCCGCTTGTCGATCTTAACCTCCTGCGTGTAGATTTCGTTGGGTGCGGGTGTCCACTTTCGGGGGATCGCCCCTTCGGAGATCATGATGTCGGCGAGGTAGATGGACGCATCCCGACAGTAGCAGTAGATTCGCAGCGTAGGGTCGGTCACATCCGTGAGCGTTACGGAGTAATCCGTCCAGTCAAACGTCGTGGACTTATTGAACAGGTACTTGGTTTTGTTTCCGTTGTAGGTCACATAGAAATATCCGGACATGGTCGAGGTTTTCTTTGCCCGGACCGAGATCGTATAAGTGCCGGGGACTACCCCTCGGATGTACTGCGACAACGAGGAATAGGCTCCCAACACAAAGCAGGAGTCGGAAATGGTGTTGTTCTGCGTATCGGTGGAGGTATCTGTTTTTACCGTACCGGAGTAGCTCCAATCATCCGTGATGCCGTTCAGCCCGGAAGAGTTCTGCACATAGTTGATGCCGCCGATGTACTGCTCCTGCATGGTGACGGACAGTCCATCCACGGTGTGTTCCAGCTCCGAAACACGGCTTTCGGAGTTCAGTACCCGTTCCTCCAGGACGCCCTGGTCGTTGGACACTGTTTCCACCGTTTCGGTAAGGGTCGCCACATAGCTGTTCAGCCCGTCGATGGTCTGCTGGAACTGTGCGTCCTTCTCGGTCAGAATGGAAATGGTGGTGCGAATCGTTTCAATGTCGTTCTGCACCACCCATTCATTTCCGTCCCATATCTTCGTTTCCGGCGGGGTCACGGAAGTATCCACCCAGAGCTGCCCCTCATAGGGGTTCTCCGGCGGCGTGTCCGAGGTGACCACATCGCAGAGACTGATAATCGTGAACTGTGCCGATGCGATCATCTCACCACCTCCTTAAAGTGCCACAACGACCATAAAGGTTGCCTTGGTATCCACATCGGCGCTGGACACCGATAGGGTCTTGCCGGTCTTGCTGCCGTTGGTTCCCCAAGAGGTATCGACTACACCATCCTTGTTGTACTTCGTCCAGGTGTAACTGCCGTTTCCGGCTGCGTCCACCTCGGAGCCTGCCTGATAGCAGACGGCGGTCAGCACAGTCGTGCCCTGGCCGTTCTTGAACACATCGCCGCCCGTGGAGGTGACGATGATCTGCAACGGGTCGGAGTTGTCGATGAAGGTCGCCACATCGAAAAACTTCGTGTTATAAGAAGCCGATGCGGAATCCGTGTCCTGGGCACAGCACTTGAACACGGCGTAGCTGTCCACCGCTGCGGCGTAGACCGTGAGGGTATTGGTGACCGTGCCGGTGTATTTGTCGGCGGTATCCGAGAGCTTGCGCCAGCCGATGCCGAAGTCTGCATCATAGCCGGTGGAAGAAGTAGCGGTGACGGAAGCGTCCATGACCGCCCACTTGTAGCTGACCTTGGTGGTGTCTACCGTAGAGCCGCGCCACAGCTCGGCCTTGGCGGTCAGACTGGCGACCTCCTCATTCTTGAACACATTTCCGTTGGGTGTGGTGACCAGCAGGTCGACGATGCCGGAACCGTTGACCACACGGGAGAAGGAAATAGTCAGCGGATGGGTCAGCGACAGACCGGTGCTTTCGTCCTTGTAAGTGATGACACAGCGATAGTCGATGCCGGGCAGCTCCGCCATGACATTGGCCTTGACCGTGAGGATGTGGCTCTTGGCACCACTGAGGGCGTAGTTCGTGCCTGCGGTGATGGCGGTGTTGCTGTCACCCACATACCACTTGACCGAGGTGACATTGGCGGTGGTGATCTGGTCGGCAGTGGTGCCGATGACATACAGACTGGGTGTCAGAACGAGGTTCTTCGTTTTCCAGTCGGGGGTGTAACTGCCGTTGTCGGGGTTATACATCTGAGTCTTGGCGAGGTTCGAGCCGATGTACCCCGTCAGCGTTAGTGCGTCATTGTAGTCGATGATGGTAAACTGGCCTTGTGCTTTGCTCATGTGAGAAGCCTCCTTTGAAGTTGTTGTATCTGAACCGGACACTGTACCGGCTTCTGTTGTGGGTTCTGCGGTTGCCATAGTAAATTCCTCCGTTATAACAGGCTTTGCCTGGTCGTGGTGTCGATGAGGTCACAATAAAAAGTGGCGCGGACTTTGACATCCGCACCGGTGATGACCACGGACTTTGCGCCGCCGAAATGCTGTTCATTCCAGACCTTGTCCGCTTCTGTATCCTCCGACACTCTTGTCCAAATAAACTGATTGGCGTCCAGCGTGTCGGTGATGTCCTCGTCCCAGGAGTACACCTTGGCGGAAAGCAATGTTTTTACATTTCCGTTTTTGAAGATGTTCCCGTTGGATGAGATGATGACCAGCCGGAGCATTTTCTGCTCCTCAATGGTGGTAATGCGGTCGCTGACCTCGGTGACCTCCTTGCTGGTGGCGTAGGCACGAAGCACGACTTCACCACTCTCCAAGTCCCACCAGGACGAGCCGTCCTGCGACTGAATGACACCAGTCTTGATGATGTTCGCCACCAAGGAGCCGGAGGTGATGAAGTCTGCGACGATTTGACCGTCTGCCGTGATGGCAGTTTCATAGGGACCGTTGTAGCCGTTATGGGAAAAGCCCAGACCGCCCACATTCCACCGCCAGACATTCACAGCATCGTCAATGGAGGGTGCGTCCAGAATGAGCAGCTCATAAGGCTGTCCGTTTTCCTCTGCGGTATGAATGACCACATAGCCGCCGCTCTGACCGGTGATAAGCCCGGTGGCTTTACCGATGGCGGTTTGGAGCAGCATTGGAAAGCGTCCCACCGTGGACTCCACCTTATCAACCGAGGACTGCACCTCGGAGATGGTGGTGATCATACTGGACTTGCTCTGACCGAGGGAAATGCTCACATACCGTTCGGCGAGGGTGTCGTACACGGTTTCAATGACCATAGCCGACACGCTGACACCCAGAAGCGAGTGCCGGATGGTGACGGTATCGCAGAGGTTGACCCGCTCCAGGAGTGCCGAATACTCCGGTTGTTTCCAGAGCGGCTCAAAGGACACCTTCACCGTGGGGATGGTCGCTCCCAGCGGATTGGCTTTGATGTAGCTGTTGGCTTTCGCTCGGAGGGCATCCTCGGTCACAACTCCGTCAAATTGGTCGGAGAAATCCATGATGAGCGTTTTTGCCCGGACGATCTCCGAGGTCACAATGGGGAGCGTTACCTCCGGCAGCGTGACCACCGTTTCGGTGTCCGAGCCTTCCGGGGTGTACACGGCATACGGGAGCAGTGCGGTATATACACCGCTGTTGTCCTCGTCCTGCTCCAGGGCGGTGAGGTTCTTGCCGTATTCAATGATTACGCCGGTCTTCTGCCCACGGTGCGAATGGAACTTCACCGTGAAGTTGTCCCATTCAAACTCACCATACCATTTGGAGAGCATGGAGCCTTCCGTACCGCCGAGGCAGGCACGGACGCTTTTCGGCTGCGTGACGGAAAACGCCTTTGCATCCGAGTAGTCCGTCCAGCCCGTGAAGCGTGTATCTCCGGCAAGGAGCTGCGAGAGAATGAGTTGTGGAGAGCGGCCCTCTATCGAAAACGGCAGCACGGGAACATTGGCAAGGTCATAGGAAATGTGCTGCCCATAAATGGTGACGATGCCGTTGAGCGGCTTCGTGATACGGTAGATGCGGAATGCCTGGTCAGCGGCGGTGTCATTGGGCTTTGCCTTGATGATGCACTCCTTTGTGATTAGCCCATAGTGCTGACCGCTCACCGGGTATTTGAGTAAGCACTCAAACACACCGTTCCGCTCCTCGGTCACTTCACAGGAAATGGTGTCCGTCAGCACTCCAAGACCGAATGAACTGAAATCTGTAGCGTTTGCGGGGTAAAGTACAGGGATCATAGGCAGCACCACCTTGGAATGACCTCAATCCTTGACACATCGCCATTGCAGTTAATGGCGCAAACACCCGGCTTGAGGGCTGGAAATTCCGCTCCTTTGACTGTGTCGTTTTTGAGGGCAGTGCCTTTGAAGCAGTTCATCAGCTCACTGTCGATCTCGATGTACTCATCCAGATTGGAAATCATCATACCTCGACCTTGGGGCTGTATCATTATTACCACCGTACCGCTGCCATAGAGCTTAATATACGGTCGACTCTCAAAAGCAGTGGGATTTGTAATCGTCAGTACAGAAGCGTCAGCCGACACCGTCTGCTGTCCCGCAAAACTGTATTTGTAGGGCTTGCAGTTGAAGGTAACCGTAAAACTTCCGACCTTGTTCAGCTGCTCCTCAATGTCCAGACTGCCGGAAATGACGCCGTAGCGGAAATACTCCGCATCGTAGGAGTCAGTGATTTCGTGGTATCTGTCCGGCTCGGAATAAAGCCAGCCCTTAATGTCCCGCAGGACAGCGGCAAGCGCGGCTATATTCTTCCGAGCGAGGAACACCGTGTAGGTCACCTTGATATTGGCAAAGCGGCGGTTCGGATTGATGATGTCACCGCTCCTGCCGGGAATGGAAATGAACTCCGCATCGTATTCCGGTGTGGAGAACACGTCCTTCTTCTCGATATGCAGACCGAAATCAGCGGAACTGCGGCCGTTGTAGGTGAAATAGGTCATGCGAATACCACTCCTTTCCGCTGGGCAAACTGGTTTGCCGTTTCCATGACTTCGGAGGTGAGCTGACGGATATCCTCACTGCTGTAATTGTTGAAGTTCGTAATGTTCAGGGCAATGGTGAAAGCGGATGCCGCCTTGCCGGCCACACCGTCCACGGCAGAGCGGATCGAGCCGTTCACGTCAAAGTCGGTGGGCAGAGCCGTCTGCATATCGTGGGCAAGGTCGCCCATGACGCCGTTGATGTCCTCTGCCATCCCTTCGGCGGCTTTGACCGCTTCATCGCCGTTGTCGTCAATGGAGCCAGCAAGACCCTTGACCAGCATTTCACCGACCCACGCCATCTCCTTCGAGGGCGAATGGATACCGAAGAAATCGCAGATACCGTCCCAGATGGAAGAGATCCACCCGGACACCTTGTCCCACAGCCATGAGGCAAGCTGGGTAATACCGCTCCACAGTCCCTTGACGATGTTGCCGCCGATTTCTACGATTTTATACATCAGAGAGCCGAAGGCTTTCACGATACCCGCAATGATCTGCGGCACCGCCTTGACGATCTCCACGATGATGGTGGGCAGGTTTTCAATCAGTGCAACGAACAACTGCACACCTGCCATGATGATTTTATCGATGTTTCCGACCAGAGCATTGACAATGCCGGAGATGATTTGCGGAATCGCCTGCACGATGGTGGTGATGATCTGCGGCAAAGCCTGTATCAGCGAAATCAGCAGGTCGATGCCCGCTTGAATAATGAGCGGTATCGCATTCAGCACAGCATTGATAATGCCGTCAATGATTTTCGGAATGGCTTCCACGATCGCCGTGATGATATCCGGCAATGCGGCAACAAGCGAGGTCAGAAGTTGAATACCCGTTTCAATGATCTGCGGGATGGAGTCCAGCAGAAAGGTAATGATGCCGCTGATGATCTCCGGCAGAGCAGCAATCAGTACGGGCAGTGCATCGAGAAGTCCTTGCGCCAGTCCTGTGATAAGTTGTAAGGCTGCGTCAAGGAGCATCGGCAGGCTGTCCACCAGTCCTTGTACGATGGTGACGATAGCCTGTACCGCTGCCGGAATGAGCGTAGGCAGTGCATCCGCAATGCCTGTCACAAGTGTAGACACCAGCTGAACCGCTGCCTCGATAAGCAGGGGCAGATTCTCAATCAGCGTGTTCACGATGGTCATGAGAGCAGACACCGCCGCCGGGATAAGCTGCGGAAGCAAAGAAAGCAGCGTTTCCAGCACCTGCGAGAACAGTTCGGTGACCGCTTCCAGCAGTGTGGGCAGCAGTTCACCTACAGCCGTCAGCAGAGCATCCAGCGCCGTGGGCAGAGCCGCCACGATGTTCTCAATAACCGGGGTGATGTTCGCCACCACGGTCTTGAAGGCATCCACCATGTTGTTGCACAGCAGTTCCATATCAGCGTCCGCATCACCAAAACCTACAATGAGGTTCGACACGGCGGATTTCAGTGCATTGACAGAACCGGAAATGGTGGCTTCGGCTTCCTTGGCGGTCGTTCCTGCAATGTCCATGCTCTCCTGCATGACATGGATGGCTTCCACCACATCCGCATAAGAGGAGATGTCGTACTTGACACCGGATATCTTCTCCGCATCGGCGAGCAGTCGCTCCATTTCCTGCTTCGTGCCGCCGTAGCCCAGCTTGAGGTTATCGAGCATCGTATAGTTCTGCTTGGCGAAACCCTGGTAGGCATTCTGAATGGAGGACATATCCGTGCCCATCTTGTTGGCGTTATCGGACATATCCGTGATTGCCATGTCCGCATACTTGGCGGCTTTCTCGGTATCACCGCCGAGAGACTGGATCAGGCTTGCGGAAAAGCCCGTGACCGTCTCCATGTACTCGTTGGCAGAAAGCCCTGCCGTTTTGTATGCATTGGCGGCGTACCGCTGGATCTCCTGCGAGGAGTCCTTGAACAGAGTGTCAACACCGCCGACCAGCTGTTCATAGTCAGCATAGGCGGCAATGACCTCTTTGCCGAGCTTTACGGCGGCGGCACCTGCGGCGACGGCCACAGCACCGAGTGCCACACCTACGGTTTTGAGAACCTTGCCGAAGCCTTCAAACTTACTGCCGGATTCCTCCGCAGCCTTGCCGCCCTCCTTGATGGCTTTCTCGTTCTCGTCCAGCTCCCGGTTCATATCGTTGAGGGCGGCTTCGGCATTGTTGAGTTGGACCTGCCAGTTCTGGGTGCGGCGGTCATTCTCTCCGAAAGAGGTGGCGGCATTCTGCAGAGCCTTGCGAAGGGTGTCGATTTTTGTGGTCTGCTCGTCGATCTCTTTTCGCAGCACCTTGTTCCGTGCGGCAAGCGCCTCCACAGATTTATCGTTTTTATCGAACTGAGAGGTGGCAAGCTTCATTTCGGAGCCGAGCACCTTGAAGGACTGGTTGATGTCCGCCAGCGCTTTTTTGAACTCCTTTTCGCCCTCAAGACCGATCTTCAGTCCGAAACTGTCTGCCATTCGCCGTCACCTCCTTAAATGCCGTCCGGGATAATATCGTCAATGTAGTGTTCGTGAGCAGGAACAGCCTGCCCGTTATACTGCTTGTGACACTCCCATAAGTCCAAAAGCAATCCAAACGGCATCAGCCACACCTCATCCTGCGACAGATGAAGGTGGGCAAGGCCGT
>OIWU01002644.1_pt1 | contig 14878 bp, 21 predicted proteins | sample 1587711 | NCBI WGS metagenome assembly OIWU01 (sample SAMEA3888909, study PRJEB22519) | human gut metagenome | biome: human gut; feature: human-associated habitat; material: faeces | place: Denmark | collected 2010 | reverse complement strand
AAATAAGGAGTTATAAAAAAACTATTAATATTTTCTAATGTCATTCTTCTAATACCGGTTATACTGTTCCATTGTCCTGAAGAATTTAACTCTTTCCATAATAACATTAATTTACCAGTACCACTAAAAATTAAATCCGCTTTTATTAATACGTTAGTATAATTTGAAGTACTTCCTACTCTTACACTTAAAAGAATGTCTACATCTCTAATAGCAACTAAAGCATTTGTGGAAGCTCTTATTAATCTTGAATTATGTGTACCAATTACAAAAGGATTATTAGAAGCTGTAAAAGTTTTTTCCTGAGTAAAATTAAAACTTGTATTTGTAAAAGTTACTCGTATTTTATTTTCGTCAATAAGTTGTTCAGTAAAATTATAATTAGTAGAATCTATTGTAATTGATGAATTATTATAAATTGGTGAAGAAATATTTATATTTCCTGTAATAAAATATTCATATAAACAACTTACGATTTTGTTTATTCCATCTTGATTAGGGTGTATATAATCACTTGAAAAATATGAAACATTGTGCAATATATATTCTGAATTTTTAATATATATAGGTTGATTTGAAAAAAAGAAATTATGTTTATAAGCTGGTATTACAAAATTGTATAAATGATTTCTAACATTTACACCTTCCTCCGATAAAGCATTATTATAACCAAAACATGCTATTAATATTTGTGCTTTTGGAAAATTACTTGCAACAAAGATAGAAAATTCTTCTATTTTATCTACTATATTTGAATAGGTAGAATAGTAACCTCCATCATTATAACCACCACCAACTACAATATAATCTATTTCATTTTTATCTGGAATATTTGATAAATTATCTTGTAATATATCTTTAAAAGTTTTTCCACCACTTCCTGTAGCATAAAAACCAGCACCTAAAGAATAAAAATTATAATAATCTATTAATCCTAATTTTTCAGCTAAATCTTTTCCCCATTGTGTAATAGATGAATCATGTGAATGACCACCGTTATAACTATCACCAATAAAAATAAATTTTTTATGTTGTAATTTATTTTCTTTTTGAGTAGATAATTTATTATATATTTCGCTTTTTTGTTTTTCAGCAATCAAAGTATCGCTAAAGTTAACCGCTACAATATTATCATTATCAATAACATCATGCGAAGTTAATTGTCTTATTTTATAAAATCCACCTAAACCGTCATTATAGGTATTTTTTCCGAAAGTCATAGCTATTGAACCATTAATTAAATTATCTGCATTTTTTAAATCATTTATAGTATTAAATGCCAATACACCAGCTAAATTTAGATATTGCGATATTATTTCTGTTAATTCTCCAGTTTCAGCCATTTCATTTAATTTATTATTTATTTCATCTTGTACATCTAAATTTTTAAAATAATTATCAACATAACTTTTTAATTTTATATAAAGTTCTTGTAATTCTTTAACAGCTTCAGCGTTAGTATTTACAGCAGGAATAACAGTATTTTTTAGATAATCACAAAGCCATAAAAGTTGTTCTTCATAAGTTAAAGAAACCATATAACTTGAGGGTAAATTACCAATTGTACAACAAAATCTTGTAAAAGGTGATAAAGTACCTACAGGTTTTAATTCATTCAAATTTGACATAATTTTTCAACTCCTTTATTAATATAAACCCATAAATAGGGAATTTAATTCTTTTATAATATCACGGTCAATAGCAATAATATTATCTCTGTATTGCTCGACCATTTTTTGAGCCGTAGCAGAAACACCAGAATTTCCTTTAATTTTTTTAGTATAATTTTCGTTAGTATTAGAAGTTCCGTTGTTTGTTGTATTAGTTTCATCATTTATATTAGTATTATTATCAGCTTGATTAACAGAGGAAGCATAAGCACCGAGTGTTTATATCTTGTTTTGAAATACGTGTTTGTGGAGTATTATTATTAATATTTAAACTACTTGAATTGCTATTTGAAGAAGATGTTGATTTACCATCATTTTTTAAACTACCCTCTTGTTTTCTTTCAAAAGTTTCAGAATAATCAACATTAACGAGTGGGTCATATTTAATAGAAGATGAATAAATTAGTGGCAATTTTTCTTCCATCAACTCTTGCATTGTGACAATAGCATAATGCTTGAAAAGTGCAGGTGTTTCAAAACCAATTTCTCTCATAAAATAGTGGTCAACTATTTTCTTTGCTAAACGGTCTTTTGACCAAATATTTGCATTTTCAATTGATTGTATTTCATCGTCTCTTAAGTAATCTGAAAGTTCATAATTTTTGAACCAGTTTTCTACTTCTTCTCTACTGTAATAATCGCATACTTTGCGAAGTTCTATCGTATATTTCGCCATCTTCTTCACCTTCTTTTTTAAAATCTGAAATAATACTTTGTTCATTTTTAATAATATTGTGTAAATCAGAACGTACACGAACTGAAATTTCTTTATCGGTACCAGTAAAACCAAATTTTTCATTAAATTGCCTGCAAGCTTCTTGACGAGGTGCAAGAAAACTTTGTAAATTTAAGTTTATTAATTCATTATTTGAATTTGCTTCATCTGATACTAAACGTTCTTTCTTATCTATCATTATATTATTTACACCAAGAAAAGTCAATGCTTCGTTCCATATTTCTTTTTTGTAGTCCATAATTTTGTCAGCAATGAATGGAGCTTCTGTACTTATTGATTTAATTTTATCTGGTACACCCTGTCCACTATCACCAAAAATAAAAGGTTGATTTCCGTTATATTGATTATATAAATTTTCCATCATCAAACGTTGTTTTTCATCGACTATTAAAACAACAGGGGTCTTTTGGGCAGAAATATTGACATCAGCTGTTCTTTGTGATTCACAAAGTCTTAATGCAAAAAGTTCTAATGTTGAGCAGGTATTAAGTCTATCGTAGTTATTTTGGACTAAAATACATTCTTGATTTTCTTTAACTCTTTTTTGTGCTTCTGTTAAATTTGGAGTTAAACCGGTATATAATTTTCTTGATGTATGATATTCAAAAGAATAACAGTTAAGTCTTGCAGGTAATCCATAAATATTTAACATACCATCAGAGCAACATTTTGTATTAATAAAACCATATTTTTCATCTTTTAGAAGTGTTGCCATACCATCATAATATAAGCAATATTCAAGCCATTGACTATTCATTGAACGGGGTAAATTAACCCATTCAAAAATTGATAAAGCAATTCTTTTGAATCTTAATAAATAATCATTGAAAGTTGCATCGTTTAAAATTAAATTATCAGTAAATTTGTAATTATTTTTAAAATTAACTTTTTTCTTTGCCATTTATTTTTCTCCTTTCTATCTATTATTTTGTGAATAATCTAAAAATGTAGATGGTTTGTGCCATAAAGTCACACCATTATCAAATATATTTTTTATCGTTTGTAAATCTTCTTGTGGAATATCAGCAACAATATTTATTCCGATAGTTTTAATATAATTCCAATTTGGTCTATTATTTAAATTTGGCAATTTTAATGTATTTGTAGAATAACCATACATGTCGAAATATTTATCAATTCTTTCAGCAAACTGTTTTTTAATTGTATATCTAGTAAAAATATTTTTATCATTTAAAGAATAACCAATTAAAGTTGTATTTGAACTTGAAAGTGAAACTTTATCAGGTAGCATTTTTTGTTTTTCTTGTTGTGCCATCATATTTTTAATATAAAAATCGTGATTTATAGAAGATTTATAAACATTAATTGCTGTATTAATTCCAGATGAAGCTATTTCACCATAATTTTCTGAAACTCCACCACTTATAATACCACTTACTCCACTTGCTATATTTTGAACTTGACCAATTTCGTAATTAAATTGTTCTTGTTGCATTTGCAAACTTATAATTTCTGAATTTTGTGCTAACCAGCTATTAAAGAAATCATTTCTTGATGAAAGAGTTGGATAACCACTCATATTTACTATATCTGACAAACTATCACCATCAGAACCACGATAATTTTCGGGAATAAATATAATAGCAGGGTTTGGATTTACTTCTGATATTATTTTAAATTTTGGAGTACCGTTTTTAAAATCTTCATATCTAAATATTTTTGAACCACCATTTGAAGGATTAAATCCTAAATACATAAAAGGGTAACTTCTTAATTTTTGATTTTTAGGTACATAATTATCTAAGTTATTTGGAGTAGATACTAAAGTTTTTTCAGTTGGTGATTGCATATAATTTTTACCATTTTGTAAAATATAAATATCATAATTACTACCTTGTAATTTATTTTCTTCTATTAAAAAATCTTTAACAGCAATTTTTGGAACTGAAAAACAACTAACTATAAAGTCTGAATAATTTTCGTGTTGTAGGGCATTCATTAAATAAGTAAAATTTTCGTTTTCAGTAAGTAAGAAAACAACACTTGATGAAATTCCATTTATAGTGTATCCACCTTGTGTTATGTCTACTATTGGTTGACCTGTTGGTGTAATAGGGATTTTATCGCCACTGTATGCAACAATATTTACAGGTTCTAGTTCATCAAATTCAGCAGTTCCACCAACTTTAAATTCTCCAGTTTCTAAATTTTCTGGTAAAAGATTAGCTCCAGGTAAATCTTCATCAACATTTATCATTTCACGTTCAACAAAAGACTGTTTATAAATTAAATCAAATTGCCAAGTTTGAAAAACATCTGTTGTAATATATACCCTAGTATTATAATCGTTTTCATACTCCATACGTGTAATAAATGCAAAAAACCATTTATCTGTATAATTTTCATTTAAGTACATCACATAATTATATTGTAAAATACTATCAATGTGTGCAGGGAAATATATCATGCTATCTTTACGTTGATAAGAAATTTCCGAAATTTCTAGATGTGGCAAAGATAAAAAATAAGTTTCTTGTTCTTTTTTAGTTTTAAAAGTAAGTTGATTTTTATTATCAAGTTCAATTGGTACTTTTAGTAAACGTAATGTTGTATTTGGAGTTACAGCCATTTTTATTCTCCTTTCAAAAATTTAAGAGGAAGGAAGCAAACTTTTCCTTCCTCTTTTGAGGTAAAATATTGAAAACTAAATTAAGCATTTGTAACAGTAACTTTAACTTTAGTTGTAACATTTCCAGCTGTTGCTGTTAAATTAGCTTCACCTTGACCGGTTGCTATAAGTTTACAATGCCTGTTATTATTTGGGTCTTCATCTACTGTAAATATTTCTTCATTATCAGAACTATAAACTATTTTTGGTGAATTTGCTGTTGCAGGAGTTACAGTAATATCTAAACCTTCTTCATCTCCAACTTTGTCAATGACAATTCCTTCAGGTCCAGCTTTGAAGTCTAATCCAGTTATTGCAACAGATGGTTCTTCAGTTGCAAAAACAATAGCATTTGCAAAGAATGAATAGTTAAACATTTTTATGACATTTAAGTAATAATTTACACTTCTATTATTTGGGTTTCTAGAATCGTCCATAAATATATCTTGTTCTTTAATTCTAAACCAAGCTTTGTCACAGATAATTCCTAAAATCTTTGAACCATCGTAAATAACTTTTCCTTGCTTATCTAGTATGTCAAAATTATCAACAGTTAAAATATTCCCGCATTAAGTCGGTTTTGTCCATATTAAAAGCTTGACTTAAAACCTCGACATCAAGTTCGGCTCTAATATCATTTCTAATTAACATAACAATATCAGATTTATCAGTAAATGTCACAATATCTCTTCCATACCCTCCTACTTTTTTCCAAGCATTATACTTTGATGATGGTGTTTGGAAATTTAAGAAAGCAACTCTTGCTTGTTTTACAAATTTTTTAGCAAGTTCAGAAGTTGTTGGTGCTTCTACTATTTGTATTTGTACAGCATTGCTTCTATAAGCATTTGTAACTAAAGCTTTTGTATTTTTATATTCGTCTATATAATAACCATTAAATAATGAATTTGTAATTCCAGTTATATATTCATCTAAAGCAGACCAAGAAACAAATGCTTGTTTTAAACTTTGTTTTACAATTGTAACAGGGTATTGTTTATCAAAATTGATATACATATATTGAACTTTTGTATCACTTTCATATTTTTTAAGTACTCCAGCAAAGTCATTTATGTCATAATCTCTACCTTCGGCAGGATTTATGAATATTTCTTGACCTAAATAACCAAGTGGAATTCTGTCACCTTCTAAAACTTTTAATGGATTTTTGAAAACCTTTTTTTCTAATTGAGTGTAAATAATTCTTTGTACTAATACATCACAAAATTCATTCATAAATTTTGGTGTATTTAAAAGTGGTGCTGAATAGCTTTCAATTGATGTATTTTCATCAACAATTGGCACTACTTCTTGAAATTTTGAACTTGCTTCTTGTCTTAAAGCATTTAATGCAGTTGCTAAACCGTTTTTTTACTCCCATTTTTCATCTTCCTTTCATTTTAAAATTTAATTTATAAAATTGCCTTTTTCATCAAAGGCACTTTTTAAACTTATTTTTGGTTGTCCTTTTGATAAATCATCATCTTCATTTTTATTTTTAGATGTATCTTCACCCATTCCAACTTGTTGTAAAAGATTTCCATTTGCTGTAACTAGTAAATCATTATTCTTTTTTAATGTATCAATTTCTTCATCTTTACTTGAAATTGTTTTATTCATTGTTTCATTGTCAGTCAAAATTGTTCCTAAATCATCAGCTATTTTTGAATAATCTTCTTTGCCAAGCTTTTTTTCTAAGCTTTTAAATACTTTTTGCATATCTTTTTGTTCCATTTTTAATTTCCTCCTTATTATATACCAAAATAATTTTTTTATCAATAGTTTATGTTAATTTTTTTACATTTTGCTTGTAACCATTTTATAGAATTTTTCTTTATAGAAGGTGTCGGTGTATCTCCAGAGTATTCGACAACTGTTCCACGAATATTTGGAATTCCCAATGGTTCGACAGGATTCAAGAAATTTCCACATTGCCAAGCTTGACTCGTTGAAAGTTCTAGATGAAGATGTGTACCCGTTGAATTTCCTGTATTTCCGCATTTTTGCAAGTTTTGTCGAAAGATTTACTTTTTCACCTACATTTACGGAAATAGAACCGTGCAATAAATGACAATATCTATAAAAATGTCCTGTTTTATTGTCTTTTATTTGTACTTGATTTCCAAGTGCTGGCGTTCTTCCAGTTGAATCTTTATAAATATATACAACTTCTCCATCTTCTACTACTGAATAAACATCAGGATTTTTTTCAGATGTTCCAGTTTCAGGAAAGTCGCAACCTGTATGATAACCACAACTATATCCTGAATCTTGTACACCATAAGGATAACCAACCGTACAAGTTATATGCATTGGACTTTTATTTGTTTTTACTGTTGCCATTAGTTATCACCTTCTAGTAATTCTTCATATGCTCTTATTTTCACATCTAATCTAATTTCAGTTTCTATATCATCACATTTTGCTTTTCTTTGTTTGTATTCTTCTATTTTCTTTTTGATTAAATCTTTATAAATAAATTTTTCTTTAAAAAAACCCTTATCAAAATAATTTATATCTCCAATTACAATTTTAGTTTTAAAAGATGTCATATCTTGTTTTATAGAATTATAACTTCGAGTTATTTCTTTTAGTTCTTCTTTATCTTCTTCTAATGTTATTACTAAATTTAATAATATATCTATTTTACTTGCAAATTTTCTTCCAAGAATAAAATTTATACCTTCATTTAATTCACTATCTCTTGCAATTATTTCATTTCTTAATAATTCAAAAAATTTTAATGTTTTTTGTTCATCTTGACTAAAATTTTTTATTTTCTCAATATTCATATAATTTCACCTCTTTAATTAGTTTACTTATACTTTATTCGATTTTATTTTACAAATTAAATAAAGCATAAGTAATTATTAGTTCCGTAAATAAAACTAAATTTTATATTTACATAACTATTTAACTCCACCCAAATATTTCACAAATCCGACTTTATACGTGTTTTTTCCATCAACTTTATATCTTACTATTGCTCTATTTTTAAATATTCCTAAACAGTCGCATTTTTCATATTTATTAAGTGAACCAATTTTATTTATCAAATCTGTATCTGAATAAACTATTTCAACAGTTGAGCCGTTTTGATATTCTTTCACTTCTTCATCAACTCCATTTTCAATTTTGTTATTTTCTGAAACACAGTTACATAAACATTTATTTAAGTCAACAACACCTGCAATTCCATCAATTTTTCCATTATCAGCATATTGCCATAAATCTACTTTATAACCTAAGCTATGATTTTCATTGTTATTCCATTCTGCTAACCAAATTTTATAATTTAATAAACTATTTATATCTAATTTATTTAAAAACCAATTTTTATTTGCATAAACACCTGCTGTATAACCACAATTTTCAATAATTTTGCAAAATTGAATAGCTTGATTTGTAAGTTCTTCTTTTAATAAATATGAAATTGAACTGTCTTCTAAATCTAAAAATACGGGTAAATCAAATTCTTTATTTTCTAAATTATCTAAAACCCAATCTGCACCCCTTCTTATTGCTTCTATTGATTTACAATAAGAATATACATAAAATCCTATTTTTAACCCAGCTTGTTTGGCTTTTAAATAATATTCATTAAATTTTTTATCAACAGTATGATTATTTTTATTACCAACCCAACCAAGTCTTATTATTACAAATTCAATTCCATTTTGTTTTACTTTTGCAAAATCTATATTACCGTTATGTTCTGATATATCTATTCCTTTATTCATCTTTTTCACCTCGATTTATTTGAAGAATACTTAATAAGAATATTCCTGTTAAATTTCCTAAAATATATGCTAATTCTAATTTAATCATTTTGTTTTATCTCCCCTGTAAATTCTTTCATTGCATTTTCAAGAAATTGTTGTAATTTTTTTGGAATTGGTAATTTACATAATATCATATTTTTAAATATACTTAATATTTCAAATACAATAAATAAAACCATAAATAAATCAGCAATACCGACAGTTTTAAAGTTCATTATTTCTTTTACAGTTTCAGGAATAAATCCAATTAAATCTAAATTTATTATGCTGTCAATTACCATTAAAAATATTACTGCAATTAACATTCCAACTTTTCTTATTATTCCATCAATGCCTATACAACTATTAATATTTCTTTCTTTGATAGCTCTTAAAATTCCAAAAATTGTATCTAAAGTAATTACAATTCCAAGTATTTTTAGACCATCATTATTAATTAAAATTGATAAATATTCAAGCATTTTTATCACCCTTTCTTATTATTTCTATTTATAATAATTATATTATTTTTGATTAAATTTTTCAATATTTTTCTTTAATTTGTCATCTTTTATCGTAAAATCTGTATCTACTAAGATAACACCACCTTTAACGTGCTTAAATGTTAATTTACCATTACAACTAAAACCTGTTTTGAATTTGTCCCATTCAACTTTAGAATAACAAGACTTTGGCATACCTGCACAAGTTATATGCATTTCATTTTCTATTTCTTCCAAATAACATTTTTGTCTTACCCATTTTCCTTTTGTTGCAATTCCTTCATTTTTCCAAGCTCCTAATTCATAACTATCAATATTACAAAATTGTTTAAGCTCTTCAACTGAAAGTAATGTTTTTATTGAATCAGTATCTGAATAAATATACAAATCTTGTCCATACTTTCTTATAGAATATTCTTTTATTGCTTGACTAGTTCTTATTGTTATTTCTCTTGCATATGCTGTAATAAATGAAGCAACCGGCAAATATAATCCATCTTTTTCTTCTTTTTCTGTTAATTTATAATGTATAATTTCATCATCACCGTAAAAATGGTACTTTACTTTGAACCTCAAGTGAGGTTGCAAATTTTCCATATAATGAATTTAACATAAGTTTTGCAAGTGTTCTTTGTCCTAAATTATGTTCCTTTGTTGCTTCTATTTTTTTAGTAATCCACTTATCAATATAATTTGTAAATAAGCCTTTAACACTTTTAAATTTCCACCCACCGTAAATATTCTAAATTATATACGTTATAATGTTCTAAAAATAATTTTAAATCTACATTTGTTAAAGTTAATTTGACTATTTCGTGATAAGAACTTTCTAAATATTCATTTGGTGAAAAAAACATTCCTTTATTTTTTATTTGAATTGTTGGAATATTATTTTCTTTTACTTCAAAAGAACAAGTTATTTCTTGAATATATAATGAATATATTTTATCTTCTTTATATTGACCTTCAAATCTAATTGGTAAACCCATTGGTAATGCTTTATCATACATAACGAACGGATACAATGAATTTACATCTAAATTTACAATATTAGTTACATCTTTTTCTTTATAAATTGGATTTAGATAAGTAAACCCACCCTTATAACTTTTTCTAAGTTCTTCATCTAATTCTTTTGTTAATGTTGGAAAACAATGTTCAAATCTACTTTTACCAATTAATTTCATATAATCAGCTAGTGCATTTGAAGCTCTTGTCATTCTTGTTAAGTTTTCATTAAACATAATATTTAATGCTTTTGACATTATTAAAACATCATTTTTTATATATTCTTTTTCTTCATCTGTTAAAATATGTCCAATTTTTCTTTCTTCATTATAATCAATTTTTAATTTTGAAATTGGTAAATTAAAAGCTTTTGCTGTTTCATCTACAGAAAACGGAATTATTTTTAAACTATCTATAAAAGTAACTTTTAAAACTTTTTTATTTCGTTTTTTAAAATAAACAACAATATTATAAAATTGTCCCATATCTGAAATTAATGTTGTAAATGTATTATCTTCTATTTCATTTTTCTTTAAAACATGCTTAAAATTATGTGTTAAAAGCCAATAAATTATAAATTCACCATCAAATTTTAAATTATGAAAATAAAAAATAGAATTTTTTTCTTGTTGGCAAAATTCCATAAATGTATCTATATTATTATCTATTATTAAATTATCCTCATTTCCTATTTCAGAAACAGCCCAAGCCCAAACCCAGGTTTCGTCTTTTTTCCAAGTTGCTGTTTCAAAATCTGCTGTAAATTTTTTCACATAATATTTACCTCCAATATGATTCTATTTTTTCTTTTTCTTTGTTTTTAATTTAAAACCATAATCATTTTCTAGTGCTGTATCAAAAGCTTCTTCATTTGAAGCAAATTGTCCAATTATAATTCCTTCATTACCTTTATAATATATAAATAAATCACTCATTGTACTTGATTTTTGAATATAATTAAAAAATGAAATTGGATTTTTAATACTATCTAATTTTGCCTTAAAAAGGTCATAATTTTTAAAATTTTTTATTTCTTCTAATGCTGCATAATAATTTATTCTATATTGTATAGCTTTTTTCATTGTATAACCACTTATTCCAATTCTATGGATTAATTTTATAGTTTCTTTAAAATCACCTTTTGTTTTTTGTTCAAATTCTTTAACATTTTTTATAGTTGATTTTAACTCTTCAATAGTATCTTTATCATATTTATTTACTTGCTTTAATTGTCTTTTCATTCTTCTTAATGCAATATTTGACTGTTCTTTTATAAATTCTCTTTCCCAACTTGTAATTTTTTCTCCTGCTTCTGTTAAATAAATATCGCTATTTTCTTTATTAAAACTTCTTAAATTTTTTACATATCTATCTAAATCTGAACGTACAACAATATTTTTCTTTAATTCTTTATATTCAATTTCATCAGGTAAATAAGTTTTATTTTCTTCTGTCTTTAATTCATTTATAGTACGATTAAATTTTGCAACTGCTTTTCCAAGTGATATATAATCACCTCTTGTTAAATTATAATCTCGATAACTTTGCATATTTTACACCTACTTTATTACATTTATAAAAGTAATATTTTCTTTTATCTCTTGTTTACTTAAATCACTGTAAATATAAAATCCTCTTTTTTCTATCTTCTTATAACAAGATATAGCAAGCATAAGGTCAAAATTTGCATTTACTTTATATTTATTTTTTATTTTGAAGGTTTCTTCATTTACGTATGCATTTACATTTTTTATAAATTTATCTAAATACATTTTACTTGAAAAATAAAATATAACTCCAAATCTTGATACTTTATATTCACTTTTCTTTAAATCTAAACAAATACCATTCTTTGTCATTTTAACACCTCTTAATTTTAGTGTCTTGAGCTTGTATTATACAAGCTCAAAACATAAGGCTTTATTACCTTTTTCACCGTATTTTTTCTTAATTATTTTTATATCAAATGGTTCTCCATTATTTCCTAATTTTGTTGCCATTTGCAAATATCTCATAAGTTGTATAGCAAATACTTTACTTCCTGTTGCATATGATTTTCCTTCATCATCTACTATTACACAACTCATTGATATTTCTTTATCTTTTAAAATTTCTCCTGTATCTTCATTTATTATTGGTTCTTTAAGTGGTTTTTCATATCTTTTGATTAATACTTCTTTAACTCTTATTGTTTCGCCTTCACAGTCATTTAATAATGTATCAACATTATTTTCTAAATTAAATAATTTTTTACTGTCCTTAATATTTGTTATAACTTCTGTTTTTGTGTTTGTGTTCCTTCCAAGTTCATCAAATCCCATAACTTGATAATTGTTTTCTTCCTTTGCTACCATTTGAACTTCTTGTTCATTGTTTTCAATTTTTTCTTCTTTCATTTTTATACCTCTTTCTCTTATTTAAACCATAAGTGGTGCTATATGTTATTTATAAGTTTTACTTATAAAATTAATAACTAAATTAGTTCTAATAAATTTTTTGAAATTTCTTTTGGTAATTTTTCTTTGATAATCTTTTTTAATTCGTCTGTTTCTATATAGCTTTCTTCTGAATATAATTTCTTTGTTTCTTCTAGTGCATAATTTATCATTATTTATTCACCTCTTTTTTCTACTGAATTTTGTTGTCCTATTTCTATTGCTTTTGCTACTACATTTAATATGTTTTTATTTTCTTCTGATAAGTTTTTAAATATTTGTTCCATTTCTTCTTGTTTTTCTTTCATTTTACTCACCTTCCTTATATTCTTTTTACATTTATTATTTGAATTCCAAATCCATTGCCATACATATTTGTTAATACTTTAGTTGCTTGAAAGCTGTCACTTGCATTTATTGACATTTTTCTTAATACTCCATCTACTACATATGTTACTTCAAACATTTTTCATCACCTCTTAAACAATTTGTACGTTTTTCGTATTTTCTGTAATTATTATATACGTTCTATCGAATTTTGTCAATAGTTTTTTCAAAATTTTTTAAAATATTTTACGATTTTCGTATTGACTTTTTAAAAAATTATTGTTATTATTATTTTGGAGGTGAAATTATATTATGAATACGCGTATTAAAGAATTAAGAAATTATCTTAAATTAACGCAAAAAGAATTTGGTAACCAAATTGGACTAAAACCAACTTCAATATGTGATATTGAACAAAACAGATGTAATGTTACAGAACGTTGTATAATTGCAATTTGCTCAAGATTTAACGTAAACGAAGAATGGCTACGTTTTGGATTAGGTGAAATGTTCAATTCTATTGATAAATCTTATAATGATTTCTTTGAGATTTTTAAAAAATTGAATCCAATTCTTCAGGATTTCTTAATTCAAACTGCAAAGAATTTAATTGATACATAAAGTAAACTTTAGAACCTCTGGAAGGCATTTGTCTTCCTTTTTCTTATTTTATTTTACATTTTATATTATAAATTATTTACAATTTTATTTTATTTATTCATTTTAGTTGTATTTTTTAATCATTTGTGGTATAATATTATTAGAGAATATAAAGATTTAATTTATTGTTGGAATAGATTTTGTACCAAGGCGAAGAGCTTTAAATCTATTGATAAACCGTGGTAGGTAGCAATATAATCTTTATAGTTCCACATTTTATTTTTGAAAGGAGAACGGTTATGCACTATTACAATTATAAAAGAATTTTATCATACAACGTCCCTGTTAATGTTCTAATTGGTGAACGTGGCTGTGGTAAATCTTACGGGGCCAAAGAATATGTTATTGACAAATTCTTGAAAAACCGTTCTCAATTCATTTATTTGAGAAGATACGAAAACGAATTAAAATCTGTTTTTGAAAAAGACAAAAATAACCCTAAAGATTTTTTCGATGATTTAAAATCAAACGATAAATATAAAAATATGAATCTTGAAGCTAAACGTAGAAAATTTTACATAAATGGTGAATGCTTTGGTTTTGCTAAACGTCTTACTGAAGCTCAAGATTTAAAATCAGCAACTTACGAAAATGTTAAAACTATTATTATTGATGAATACCCAATAGAAAAAAACAAACGTTATTATTTACCCGATGAACGGTATGATTTTAATGGGTATATTTGACTCTATTATTCGTAACCGTTCTGATGTTAAAATTTTTATTCTTGGTAATGCTGTTGAAGGTATTGAATATTCTCCTCTTTTTAGTTTCTTTGACTTATCTTTACCCTACAACAGCGACATTAAAGTTTTTAAAGACAGAACTATTCTTGTACAATATATGAATAATGAAGAATTTAGAAAAGAACGTGCTGAAACTTTAATTCGGTAAACTGGCCAAAGGTACTAAATATGAACAATATGCCTTAAATAACAAAATTTTAGACAAAAACGACAACTTTATAGAAAAGAAAAAAGGTTCAGCTAAATTTTCTTTTGCTTTTATTTACAATTCACAAGTTTATGGTGTTTGGAATGATTACAATGAACGGTAAAATTTATGTTTCTTTCGATTATAATAAATCTACACCTTTTATTTACTCAATGACTTTAAAAGACCACACACCTAATACTATGATGTTCAATG
>OIWU01002637.1_pt1 | contig 14900 bp, 7 predicted proteins | sample 1587711 | NCBI WGS metagenome assembly OIWU01 (sample SAMEA3888909, study PRJEB22519) | human gut metagenome | biome: human gut; feature: human-associated habitat; material: faeces | place: Denmark | collected 2010 | reverse complement strand
GAAAACGGCGACTACGCCTTCGGACGCGGCGGCGCGGACATGCACGCCGACACCCCGGAAGCCGTGGGGCAGGCCGTCCTGACCAGGCTGAGGCTGTTCGCGGGGGAATGGTTCGTCGACCTCAAGGAAGGGACGCCCTACGTCCCCGGCGTGCTCGGCAAGCACACGCAGGACACGTATGACCCCGTCTTCCGCGAGCGGATACTGGATACGGAAGGCGTGACCGGCATCGTTTCGTATGCCTCCTCCTTCGACGGCGAAACCCGCAAACTCTCCGTGCGGGCCGTCATCGGCACGGTCTACGGGGAAACGACGATACAGGAGGTTTTCTAATGGCGCTCGCCACCATCGACGAAAACGGGCTGCACCTGCCCGACTATCCCACGGTCCTTGAGGACGTCAAAGCCCGTTTCCGGGGCATTTACGGCGACGACCTCTATCTTGGGCCCGACAGCCAGGACGGGCAGCTCTGCGCCGTCTTCGCCCTCGCCCTGCACGACGCCTATACCCTCGCCGGGAGCGTCTACAACGCCTATTCCCCCGCCACGGCGCAGGGGACCGGGCTGTCCCGCATGGTCAAGATCAACGGCCTCCGGCGCAAGCCCTCGGGCCGCAGCACCGTCGACCTGCGCCTTGTGGGGCAGGCCGGGACGGTCATCCGGGGCGGCATGGCCGGGGACGCCGCCGGGAAACGCTGGCTGCTCCCCGACGAGGTGGCCATCCCGCAAAGCGGCGAGATCACCGTGACCGCCACGGCGGAGGAGAGCGGGGACATCCGGGCCGCCGCCGGGGACATCGTCAAGATCCTCACGCCCGCCCGGGGCTGGCAGTCCGTGGGCAACCCCGCCGCGGCCCTGCCCGGTGCCGCCGTGGAGACGGACGCGGAGCTCAGGCGGCGCCAGGCCATCTCCACCGCGCTCCCGTCCCTGACCGTGTTCGAGGGCACGCTGGGGGCCGTGGCGTCCATCCCCGGCGTCACCCGCAGCCGGGGCTATGAGAACGACGGAGGCGTGCCCGACGCCGACGGCATCCCCGGCCACAGCATCTGCATGGTCGTCGAAGGCGGGGATACGGCGGCCATCGCGGAGGCCATCGCCGCGAAGAAGGGGCCGGGGGCCGGGACGTACGGCACGACCGAGGCGCTCGTGCGCGACAAGTACGGCGTCCCCAACGTCATCAAGTTCTTCCGCCCGGCGGAGACGCCCGTGTACGCCACCGTGACCATCAGGCCCTTCCCCGGCTACCTTTCCACCACCGGGGAAAGCATCAGGAAGAACGTGGCGGAACACATCAACGGCCTGAACATCGGGGACGACGTGTCGCTTTCGCGCCTGTACTCGCCCGCGAACGCGGCCAACGCCGCCTCCTACGACATCGAGTCCATCACGCTCGGGACGTCGCAGGGCGCGCAGTCCGCCGCAAACGTGGCCGTCGCCTTCAACGCCGTGGCGTCCTGCTCGGTGGATCGCGTCAAGCTGGTGGTGCGGCCATGAGCGGCTATCTCGGCCTTGTGACCTCGGAGCACCGCAACCGTCCCCGGTTCATGGCGACGGTCGCGGCGGTCACCGATCCGCTGTGCGGGCTGCAGGAGCTGCTGGAAACCATGCGCGCCGCCTTTGACGTGGATTCCGCCGTGGGCGGGCAGCTCGACCGTACCGGCGAATGGATCGGCAGGAGCCGCCACCTGCGGCTTGAGCTGGACGACGTGTATTTCGAATGGGGCCGCGAGGCCGTGGGCTGGGCGCGGGGCTCGTGGAAGGGGCTGTACGACCCCGAAACGGGCATGGTGCGCCTGCCCGACGAGACGTACCGCCTGCTGCTCAAGGCGAAGATCGGCGCGAACCGCTGGGACGGGACCGTGCCCGGCGCGTATGAGGTCTGGGAATCGGCCTTTGCGGACACGGGCAGCCTCATCCTCATGCAGGACAATCAGGATATGTCCGTGGTCATCGGGCTTGCCGGGACGCCGCTCGACGCGGTGATGCGCAACCTCCTCCTGCAAGGGTACCTGCCGCTCAAGCCGGAAGGCGTGCGGGTGGCGTGGTACGCCGTGGCCCCGGAGCGCGGACCGCTGCTCGGCTGGAACTGCGAAACGGGCGGCCTGTCCGGATGGGGCAAGGGGATCTGGCCCGTCAGGCTGGAGCCGCTGCCGTAGGTGCGGGTTCATCAGGGCGGCGATAATCGAAAGGGGGCATGGCGGACGGAAGGGCGTCCGCCATGCCCTTTTTGTTTGTCCGGAGGGGCCGGAAGCCGGGGGAGGGGCAGGAGGGGCGCGGAGCGGAGGAACTTGTTCAGGGTCGGAAAAGGCGGCATGGGCGGGCATGGTGGGCGGAAGAGGAGTTCATCATGCCCACATCCGTTATCAATGAAATTCTTTCGTTTTGCCCACAGGGGACCATAGCCAGCGGCGACATCATGGCGCTGGAGGATTACAAGAACGACGTGCAGCGCCTCCGGGGGCATCAGCCGGGGATCGCCAGACGCGAACTGGAGAACATGGCCCTGCGCCAGTCGTCCTTCGTCGCCGCCGGGCTCGCCCAGTTCGTCGCCAAACGCTACGCGCCGGGCGTCCGTGACGATGCCGATCTGGACGCGCTGGAAACGGCCATCACAGCGGCCATCACGGCCCTGATCGCCGCGGGCAACGCCCAGACCGCCACCCGCCTCGCCACGAAACGCACCATCGGCGGCGTGGCCTTCGACGGCTCGGCGAACATCCATCACTACGCAACCTGCTCGACGGCTGCCGCCACCGCCGCAAAAACCGTTGCGCTGTCTGGGTTCGCGCTGGCTACCGGGGCCCGCGTCCTGGTGAAGTTCACCGTAACCAACAGCGCCGCCAACCCGACCCTCGACGTCAACGGCACGGGCGCGAAGCCCATCCAGTACCGTGGGGCCGCCATCGCCGCCGGGACGCTGGCCGCGAACCGGACCTACGAGTTCGTCTACACCGGCGCGCAGTACGAGCTTGTCGGCGACGTGGACACGAACACGACCTATCCCCTCGCAACGGCCTCCAACGACGGCCTGATGGCGAAGGGCGACAAGGGCAAGCTGGACGGCATCGCCGTGGGCGCGGAAGTGAACCAGAACGCCTTCGGCAATATCCTCGTCGGCTCGACCACCATTGCGGCGGACACGAAAACCGACACGCTGACCTTCGTAGCCGGGACCAACGTGACCCTGACGCCGGATGCTGCGAACGACAAGCTGACCATCGCCGCCAAGGATACGACGTACGCCGCGGCCACGCAGTCCGTCGCCGGCCTCATGAGCGCTGCGGACAAGAAGTCCGTTGATTATTGCGAAGCGCTCCGCCTGTCGATGATCGGCGTGCCACGCTACTGGCGCTCGACGACCCTCCCCGCGAATCACGTCTGGGCGAACGGAGACCTCGTCCTGTTCTCCGACTGGCCCGAGCTGAAAAAAGTCTATGATGGCGGAGGATTCACCGGAATGCTGCTCGCCTACAACGCCACCAGTGCCACCATCGCCGCCAACCTCGGCAAATGGCGCCCCAACGCCGCTAACCCCACGGGATTATATGTTCCCAAGCTGAGCGACCAGTTTTTCCGAGCTTGGACGGGGAGCGTGGGAAGTGCGGGCACTCATCATGACGCAGGGTTGCCGGAGATTTCGGGGGCTTTTGGCGTACGCGGCACAATGATTATTGATAATTCGATTATTGAGGCAAATGGCGCGTTTCGCATCACAGAAACGTCATACGACGTCAATTATGCATCGTTTCAAGTTTCGTCTAACCTGTCGAGCCAAGGATGCACTTTTTATGCATCGCGCAATAATGTCATCTATGGATCAAGTCCTACTGTTATGCCCGCGTCCGTTGATCTCCCTGTATGTCTCTATCTGGGCATCCCCGCTTGATCTTTGGTACCCCCGCCCGCGTTTCCGAGCTTGGACGGGAGGAGGAGATCGGGAGGCGGGGAGCTGGCAGAGTGATGCGCTACAGAGCCACGAGCACGACATACCAACTTACGCAGGAATTTCCGGCACAAGAGCTACTTTGATTGATGATAAAGGGAATCTAAATCAGTCAAATATAACTCTCGATGTAGGGAGATTCTATACATACCCGACTGGCCCCTCGGGGCGCATCGCAGCCGAAAGCCGCCCGGTCAATATCTCTGTTCCGGCCATTCTCTATCTCGGCCTCCCGGCCTAAGCTGGAATGCCGAGATACAAGATAACGGGGAGGTTAACTGACGCAGGCATAACGGTATCCGATCCGCCGTAGATGAAGTTGGCTCTGGATGCCTCTAGTGACATACCGTCCCATATATAGCCAGTCCCTCCTGTTGTTAATGTGCTGTTTCCATTGGCAGAGTTTAATAAACGGATAGCACCTGACGGCAGGGGTGCGGGGACAGATATAATGGGGACATTAAAGTTTGACCACTCCCCCACCACATTCGGCAATCCCGGTGCGTTATACCCTCCCGCGCTCCCGGCCCCCGTCCAAGCTCGGAAAGGCGTGGGGCAGATGAAAAAGACTTATGATACCAAGTTATTATTTCTAGATTCTCTTTGCTCTTTTCAAATAACATAGTGAATTAAAAAAGATTCTTTGCCTACCCCCCGCCTTTCCGAGCTTGGACGGGAGGGAGCCGGGCGGCGGGAAGCTGGCAAGGTGATGCAATTCGCGAGCTGTCAGGACGCATTGACCTCAGCCGTATGGGGAGTGCTTATACAAGTGAAGCCAGCCCTTCCACTGGCGTACTGCAAATTGAAAAAGACGCTTTACCGGGGCTGTTGACGTCAAATGGTGCTTCCGAGTTCTGGATGTGGGGAAAAGCTTCTTTTAGCGCTTCCCGTGTAGCCCCGACCGCCGAGGAAAACCGCCCGCTCAACATCGCCTTACCTGTTGTCTTGTATCTGGGCATCCATGCTTAACTTTTAACCATATCCCGCGCCTTTCCGAGCTTGGACGGGGACGGGAGAGTCTGGGAGGTACAACGCTCCGGGCTTACCTGAACTTTTGGGTGGGTTTTCAGCCTACACGTTTGATGCCGGAATGCCGTGGCAAGCGATTACGTCAGTCGATAGCGGGATGAATGCGCTGACTGTAGGATCATCTGGTGGGACACGATATAATGCCTTCACTTTTAGAGCATCTCTCTCGAATACGATCTATGGCGCATCATCAACCGTCATGCCGCCGAGCGTTAACCTCCCCGTTATCTTGTATCTCGGCATTCCAGCTTAGGCCGGGAGGCCGAGATACAGAATAATAGGTTGCCATACGTGCGGCGGAACGGTGACAGGGTCGGTCGGGACAACACGGGAGGAATCAAACGCATTGGCACAGGCGTAAACAGCCGATGTTTCAGTTGCTCCTACAAAGCCTCCAACCTTTACCGCGTAACTGGAAAAGAAAGCGCCTGTGATGTGCGCTGCCGCGTCGGTCAGTCCCTCAGCGCCAACCCCGGTGATTGCACGCATCTGGTCTGTAGTCCAGCTCCCCGCCTCCCGGCTTCTCCCCGTCCAAGCTCGGAAAAACTTTTATCAATATAAAACCATTAACCACAGGAGATTGTTATGACCATCCCTCAGCTTCATATGTATGATTTGAAGACTGGCGAGTACACTGGCAGCCGTGATGCCACTCGGCGTCCCAATGGCGAGTATATGCTGGAGGCGACCGGTGCGACGCCCGTTGCTTTGCCTGCCGACATTCCTGCGGGGCACATTGCCCGCTGGACCGGGGACGCGTGGGAGGCGGTGGAAGACCATCGCCAGCATATGGACGAGCGCGGCCGCAAGGAAGGCGGGACGCCTTACTGGCTTCCCGGCGACACGTGGCGTTCCGAGCCCCGGTATACGGAGGAGCTTGGCCCGCTCCCTACGGAGGCGCTTTTGGCGAAGCCGGAAAAGTCGGCCGAGGAGCTGGCGCAAGAAGCGCAGGCGAAGATCAAGGGGCGGCTTGCGGCGCTTGACGCAAAGTACCTGACTCCCCGCACCCTTGCGGGCCTGGCCGTCGGCGACGAGTATGCCCTTGAGCAGTGGCGGGCGCATGAGGCCGAGGCCGAACCGTTCCGGATCCAGCTCGCGGCGCTGTAGACCTGCCTTCCTCCTGTACTGTATGCATTCCGTAAACAATACAGGAGGATCGCAATGGGTTTGCGTTTCGTGGAATATCGCCGTCGGCAATGGGTTCTCAGGTACCGTGATCCGTGGAGCGGCAAGCAGCGCATCAAGAGCTTTTCGACTGAAGGCGAGGCGCGGCAGTTCGAATCCGTACAGGCCGAGATGCATATCCGCGAGCGGGAGCTGATGCGCCGGGCGAAGCGGCGCATGTCTTCGGCATCGGCGACAAAGGCCACGGTCGCGGAGCTCCTTGAGCGGTATGCGGGGACACTGGAAAACCCCACCACAAGGAGCACGACGACGCAGCATGCCGAACCGCTGACGGCTATTTTCGGCCACCGCCGGGCGCACTGCGTCACTTGCGACGATGTGCTGGCCTGGTGCGAAGTGCAGCGCCAGCGCGGGGTGGGGCAGTCCACCGTGCACCGCCGCGTGAGCATCCTGCGGGCGGCGTACGGCTGGGCGGTACGGGCGCGTCTGCTGCTTTCCAACCCGTTGGTATCGCTGCGTATCGCCAAGCCCAAAGCCCAGCGTATCGCACCGCCGTCCGTCAAGGAGGCGCGCCTGCTGTACGACGCGGCGGCCCCGCATATCCAGCGGGTCATCGTGCTCGGCATGGCGACCGGGGCGCGCATAGGCCCGAGCGAGCTTTTCCGGCTCCGCTGGTCCGATGTGGACGTCGGAACGGGCGTGATCAGGATGCCGAACGCGCACAAGGGGGCGGGGGAGGAATCCCGCGACGTGCCGATCCGGGACGACGTGCTTGGCCTGCTCAGGCGGTGGCACGAGGAGGACAGGCAGACCGGGTGCGCCTATGTCATTGCCTATAAAGGGCGCCCCGTCCGGAGCATTTCCAGCGGCTGGCACAACGCCCTGCGCCGGGCGGGCATCGCGCGGCGCATCAGGCCGTATGACTTGCGGCACGCCTTCGCCTCGCTGGCGCTTGTGTACGGGGCGGACATCAAATGTGTGGCGGAGACTATGGGGCACAAGAACATCACGATGCTCCTGAGCGTCTATCAGCATACCCTTTTCGAACAGCGCAGGCGGGCCGTCAACGCCGCGCCGGGGCTCTTTTCGGGCACGGGCGCGAAACGGGGCAAGAAAAAACGCCTCCCGCCCGGCAGGGGGAAGGAGGCCAGCGCGTTCTTCGAACCGGCCCCGGAGCGCCGGGCGGCGCCTCCGCACGACGCGGCGGCCTCATGGGGCGTTGCCGCTTGCGTTTGCGCTGGAACCCGCGCGGCGGACAGGACGGATGCCGGGACTCCGGACGCACGGCAGCCGGACGGAAGCGGGGCGGGATGAGCGGGGATTCCCGGCGGGGTGGCCGTGTTGGCGAGTTGCCCCGCTTGCCTGAAGGTCTTTTGATGCCGGGGAAGCTTGCGGCGGCAGGGGCGGCTTGGGGCTGAACAGCCGTACGCCACATCTTGGAAGCACGCCGGGGCCTCCCGCGCAGGGGCCGCATTCGCCTCTTGCCGGGCTTTTCAGCCTCAAGCCGAGCCCTCACGCGGCGGGCCGTATGCCGGAATCCCCACGGCGGCCCGCTCCGCCAATGCGTTCATGCGGTCTTGGTTCGGACAGGGCGGGGCGTCAGCGCCGGGCCGGGGGAGGACAAAGGAGATAGGCAGCCCTCCCCATGCGGGGTCCCCCTCATGCCCCGGCTGGTTTCGCTTGATCCCGCAAGGAGGCGATCAGCACCTGATACAGGCATTCGGGGTCGATCGGTTTGGAGATGTGGCTGTTCATGCCCGCCGACAAGGCCGAAACAACATCTTCATGGAAGGCGTTGGCGGTCATGGCGATGATGGGGATCGCCTGCGATTCCGGCGAATGGGACGCGCGGATGGCGGCCGTTGCCGCGTAGCCGTCCAGCACAGGCATCTGGATATCCATGAGTATGGCGTCGAATGTTCCGGGGGCGGACGCCGTGAAGATGTCCACCGCTATCTGCCCGTTCTCGGCGCATGTGAAGGACACTCCCTTCATTTTGAGGATTTCCTCAGTGATTTCGCGGTTCAGATCGTTGTCTTCCACCAGCAGCACGTGACGGCCGCGCAAACTGGGCGCTTGGCCCTCCGTGCCCGGTTCCAGTTCCGCCGCGGCGGAGGCGGGTTTCTTTTGCGATACGGTGGAGAGCGTATGATAGAGGGCCGAAGAGAAGAGGGGCTTGGAAAGGAACGCGTTTGCCCCGGCCTCGCGCGCCCGCTGTTCGATGGACGTCCAGTCGTAGGCCGTAATAATGATGATCAGGGTTTCCGGCCCAACCACTTCGCGGATGCGGCGCGTGGCCTCGATGCCGTCCATCTCCGGCATTTTCCAGTCGATGAGGCAGACGTCATAGCCGTTGCCCCGTTCGTGGGCGTCCACGACCTGATCGAGCGCCTCCCGCGCCGTCAGGACCCACTTGGCCGCAATGCCCATCCGCCGCAGGATGAGGGCCGCATATTCGCAGGTGTCGAGGTCGTCGTCGACGACGAGCACTTTCATATCCCGCGCTATCTGCTCTTTTTTCTGGATATGGCCGTTGGGGGGGAGCGCAAGCGGGAGCTCGACGGTGAAGCACGAGCCTTCGTGCTCCTTGCTCCGTACCCCGATGGTGCCGTTCATGAGCGTGACAAGGTTGTGCGTGATGGCGAGCCCAAGCCCCGTCCCCCCGTACTTTTGCGAAATGGAACTGTCCGCCTGCTCAAAGGGTTTGAAGAGCCGCTTTTGGAAGGCTTCGCTCAACCCGATGCCGGTATCGCTTACGGTGAAGCGCATCAGCACGCCGCCGTTTTTGCGTTTCTGGCTGACCTCAAGCTTGATGGAGCCGCCTTCAGGCGTGAATTTCCTGGCGTTTGAGAGCAGGTTCAGCAGGATCTGGTTGATGCGCAGGGGGTCCCCCACCAGCTTTTCCTCTTCGATGCCGGACAGCGCCACGCTGAAGTGCTGCCCCTGCGATTCCGTCTGGGGATACATGATGGAGACGATGGAGTCGATCAGATTGGGGAGATCGAATTCCTCGTGGTGGACGGCGAGTTTCCCGCTTTCTATCTTGGACATGTCCAAAACGTCGTTGAGCAGCGACATGAGGTGCTTGGAGGAAAAGCTGATCTTATGGAGGCAGTCGGCCACCCGCCCGTGGTTCTGGATATGGGCGGCGGCGATGGTCGCCATCCCGATGATGGCGTTCATGGGGGTGCGGATTTCGTGGCTCATGCGGGAAAGGAAGTCGCGCTTGGCGGTGTTGGCCTGCTGTGCGCTCGCCAGCGCGTCCTTGAGCGTTTGCCGCGTCTTCACCTCGTGGGTGCGATCCGACAGGGACACGACGTACCGGATGGTGCCCGCGTTTTCCTTTACGGGGTACAGGTGAAGGTGCATGAAGCGGTCTTCGCCGGTCAGGGTATCCTTCATCGAAAAGTCGCATCCCTTCGGCGCGTCGAACGGTGCCTGTTTGGAGAAGTCGTCAAGCACTTTCTCATTCGCTGCCGAAAGCCGGGAATACAGGATGCTGATATCGTTGTTTCCAAGGCCGAGTATGCGGTCGGCGTTTCCGCTGACATACTCTATGCGTTTGTCCCGCACATGATAAATGACGAAGACGTCATCTATACTGTTGCACAGGATATCGAACAGCTTTTCCCGGTATGCGATGGCCTGTCCGGCCTTTTTTTGAAGCCGGTAGAAAAAGAACGCCACGGTCAGGACAACGAGGATGAGGAAAAAGGAACCGGCCGTCGCCATGTTGACGGTAAAGGAAGACTGCCCTACGAATTCACGCATCTTGCCGTTGGAAAAAGCGATAACCGTTTTGAGCGAATCCTCAAGCTCGATATAGGCGGGCTCCACATTGGCATCAATATAGGAAAGGATCTCCGTTTTCGAGTGTGAAGGGGAATAGGAAAGCCCTTCCAGTAAGGCATTGTGGAAGGCGTCCGTGGCATCGAAAAGCCTTTCTATATCTTTTTCAGGCCCCAGATACTTTTTTTTTATTTTATCCCTGTCCATATTCATTTTGCGGAAGCGCTCATGGATGATAAGGGCAAGTTTTTTCTTGTCGCTCGTTTCGCTGCTCAGAAGTTTCCGATAAAAGAACTTCGTATCAAGGGCTCGTGAATGTATTTCGCGGGCGGTATTGGATACGGTATAAGGATGTTTGTATGCGGTAGAAACTTTTTCTTTTGTCTGATAGAGCAGGAATGTACTCACTAAACAAAAAATGATAGATACTGTACATATTATCATTATTCCTAGGAATGAATGACGCATATTTTGCATAGAGTCCCCTTTACATTCCCCTTGTCTTATGCCCAATTATCAAAAGTATCATAGATTTACCTTTGATACATACACCGTAGCCATGATTCGTGCAACTCGTGAAATAATAAATGTATGAAACATTCCTGAAAAGAATAAAATAGCTTTAACGATAGTGACTTGTTCTCTTTTTGGGGAAAGAGGCTGTTTGCCGCACCCAAAGATGCTATGAAATGAAAAACATACTATCCTGATAATGTGATATTTACTGTTTTTGGATAATAGATATGAAATGGCGGATCATGTTCTGTCAGCGTGTCTTATTTCCGATATCCGGCAGGAGATGATTGGGTAGAGGGCAAGTTGCCGGGTGCGCGGGGGCCGGGATAGGCCGGAGAGGGGGCCGCCCCTCAGGCCGTGGGGAGTAGGCATGGGATTGCGGGTGTATCTCCGCAAAAGCGCTTGAATGGGGCCGCCTCCGGCGGGAGACGGATGCGGGCCGTGCCCCTGTTCCGGCTTCTTGAGGCTACCCCGGCACGTGGGGACTGATGGCCGGCGGGTGTACGCCATGCCGCCGTTCCTGAGGGGCACTCCCGCCGTGGGTCCGGACGGGCGGAGTTTGCCCGCTGTCCGGGGAGGACAGAGAGGGGCTGGCTGCGATCGCCGAAGTGCATCATGCCGCGCACATCAGCCGTCGGCGTCCACTCTTCCCAGACGCGCTCGATGGCGTCTTGCAGCTCCAAGAAAAAGGAAGCGCCCGCACGTTCCCTAGGCCGTGGGGTGCGGAGGCTGCATGAGCCTCGCCCTGAGCAAGGGAACGTGCGGGCGCACATTCGAGATGGCAAACCAGAATGACGGTAGGGTCACTCTGTGCCGAAGAAGGGCCTCGGGACGCCATCATATGGATAAGACTGGCCGCAAAACGGGTAACCAGTGGTTGACCAAGGCCGGAAACGACAAAGAGGATACATACACTATGGTATGTATCCTCTTGAAATCTATTGGTGCGCCAGGGAGGAATCGAACCCACGGCCCGCAGCTTAGAAGGCTGCTGCTCTATCCAACTGAGCTACTGGCGCAAATATGGCAGCGACAATCTATAAAGCAAGGCTTCCCCGAGGTCAAGCCTGATCTGGCGCGTTTTGCAAGGCTTGGGAAGGGCGGGCGGCATGGCCCGGAGCGGGCGGGGCATCCCGGCGAAGAATTCATGGGCGGAAAGGGGCGTCCGCCATTGCTTTCAGGTTGACTGTGGGCTATCCCCTCTGTACGCTTCGGCGCGTTTGGAGTATGGCCTTTACTTTTAGCGAATGAAACCAAGGAAAATTCATGCCCGCATACGGAGATCTCGTTATTATTGTTACCCCCAAGGGGAAGCGGAGCTTGCGCCGCGTTGATGAAAATCAGGACATGCACACGCAGGACGGCATCCTGCGCATGGCCGATGTGGTCGAAGCGCCGTTCGGTTCCGAAGTCTGCACGACGCTCGGCGTGCCGTACCGCATCCAGAAGCCCACGCTGAACGATATCGTCAAGGGCGTCAAACGCCAGACGCAGATCCTCTATCCCAAGGATATCGGGTATATCTGTATGCGTCTCGGCGTGGGGCCGAACCGCACGGTCATCGAAGCGGGCACCGGATCGGGCAGCCTGACCGTGGCCCTGTCGTGGTTCTCCGGCACGACCGGAAAGGTGCATACGTTCGAGGCCAGGGAGGAATTCCACAAGCTCGCCCGGAGGAACCTGGAGTGGGCCGGGGTGGGGCAGAACGTGACCATGCACTGTCAGGACATCGCGGAAGGCTTCGGCGACGTGACCGGCGCGGACGCCCTGTTCCTTGATGTGCGGACGCCGTGGGATTATTTGAAGCACATCCCCGCCGCCGTGACGCCCGGCGCTGCGCTGGCGTTCCTCCTGCCCACCGTGGATCAGGTCGGCAAGCTCCTCCTCGGGCTGGAGCAGGGGCCCTTCGACGACGTCGAAGTCTGCGAAATCCTCGTGCGCCGCTGGAAGCCCATCGCGGATCGCCTGCGCCCCGAAGACCGCATGGTGGCCCATACCGGTTTTCTCATTTTCGCCCGCCATCAGGAACGCTCGGCGAAGTGGGACGAATGCCGCACCGCGTCGCTCGGCACCCGTGAACGCAAGCAGGAAGCCGCGCGCCGTGAGCGTCTGGGGCTGGACGGCATGGAGACGGCCTCCGAACAGATCGACGAATAGCATTCCCATCGTATTATGAAAATAACAATCCAAAATCTTTCCAAGGCATTCGGCGGTCGGGACATCTTCTCCGACTTCTCTCTGGACATCGACTCCGGTGTCCGCTTGTGCGTGTGCGGGCCCAACGGCTGCGGCAAGTCGACGCTCATCCGTATGCTGGCGGACGCCGATGCCCCGGATTCCGGGCGCATCATCATGCCGCGCGGCTGCCGTGTGGGGTACGTGCAGCAGGATCTGGACGAGGCCGTGCTGGACACGCCGCTGCTCGAATGGGTGGTGGACGTCCTGCCGGACTGGCATGACTTCTGGTCCGCATGGGAAGCGGCGGCGGCCTCCAGGGACGAGGCCGCGATCGCGCGCCTCGGTGCGCGGCAGGCCGAGCTTGAGGCCCTGTACGGCTACAATCCCGAGCACAAGGCGCAGGCCGTGCTGTCCGGTCTGGGATTCGACGAGGGCAAGTGGCACCTGCCGATCAAGCAGCTGTCCGGCGGCTGGCGCGAGCGTGCAAAGCTGGCCCGGGTGCTGGTCGCCGGGGCCGACGTCCTGCTGCTCGACGAACCGACCAACCACCTCGACATCGAGGCGGTGGAATGGCTGGAAGATTTCCTCATGGATTACAAGGGGGCGCTGGTCTTCGTGGCCCACGACCGCGTGTTCATGGACCGGATCGGGACGCACGTGCTGTACCTCGGCGGCTCGAAACCTGTTTTCCGCAAGGCGACGTTCAGCCAGTTCGTGGAATTGCAGGAAGAGCTTGAGGAGCAGAGGGAACGCGAGGCCCAGCGCCTGAACGCCGAAATCGAGCGCAAGATGGATTTCGTGCGCCGTTTCGGGGCCAAGGCGACCAAGGCCCGCCAGGCCGGATCGCGCCAGAAGATGGCGAAGAAGCTTGAGAAGGAGCTGGAAGGCTTCCGCCCGGAAGCCAAGCGCAAGGAACTCAGCTTCAAGTGGCCCGAGCCGCCCAAGGCCGACAAGACCATCCTGTCCGTGGCCGATCTCGCGTTCGCCTTCCCGGACGGCGTGAGCCTCTGGCCTCCGCTGACGTTCACGATCTACCGTGGCCAGCGCATCGCCCTCGTGGGGCACAACGGCTGCGGCAAGTCGACGCTGCTCAAAATCCTCGCGGGCCGTCTGGAGCGCAAGGGCGGGACGCAGGTCATGGGCTCGCTGGTCAAGATGGGCTACTACAGCCAGCACCAGACGGAGCTCCTGAACAGCTCGGGCACGGTGCTCGGCGAAATCCGGCGGCTTTCCGATCCCCGGATGACGGAAGAGGAGCTCATGAGCGTCCTCGGGCTGTTCCTGCTCGGGCAGAACTACTTCGACCGGCAGGTGAGCAGCCTGTCCGGCGGCGAGCGCAGCCGCCTCGTACTGGCGTCGCTGTTCCTCGCGCGCGCCAACTTCCTTGTGCTCGACGAACCCACCAACCATCTGGATCTCGAAAGCCGCGAGGCGCTGGTCGAGGCGCTGAACGCCTTTGACGGGACGCTGCTGATGGTGGCCCACGACCGGTATCTGCTTTCGGAAGTGGCTGACGAGGCGTGGTCGATGGCCGGGGACGGGATCACCGTCTATAAGGAAGGGTTCGCCGAATACGACGTTGCGCGGCGCGCGGCGCTGGCGGCGTCCCTGCCGACCCCGGCTGCGGCGCTGGCGCTGATGACGTTCGTGCTGCTGTATCCGCCGTGCGCCGCGGCATCCGCAAGCATCATCAAAGGGCTGAAAAGCCGGAAGCTGGCAGTGCTGATGGTCACGGGGCAGTGCCTGCTGGCGTGGATATGCGCGTGGATTGCGTACCGTTTGCCACTCGTTTGACAAATTTCGCGCAGGACAGATTGACAACGCGGCAGAATGCGGCTATAATGAAGATAATGAAATACTGCGGCATCGTGAGGAGCGGCGGCGCAGGATCAGAGATAGAGGAGGTACTTTGATGGATATTCAGGAACTCCAAGAGGTCTGCCGTCAAGTGCGGCGGGACATCATCATTATGACCAACAAGGCGGGTGCTGGCCATCCCGGCGGATCGCTGTCCGCAACGGAAGCGCTCGTTGCGCTGTATTTTGACGTCATGAAGGGCATTGACCCCAAGGACGACAAGAATCCGAACCGCGACCGCTTTGTGCTGTCGAAGGGTCACGCGGCTCCCGCGCTCTATGGCACGCTGTGCGAACGCGGCTATTTCGGACGCGAGGAGTTTGACCATTTCCGTCAACTGCATGGCATCCTGCAGGGGCATCCGGACGTGAAGAAGTGCCCCGGCGTGGATGCGTCCACCGGCTCTCTGGGGCAGGGCGCTTCCATTGCGGTCGGCATGGCGCTGGGCGCAAAGTATACCGGCA
>OIWU01002631.1_pt1 | contig 14932 bp, 12 predicted proteins | sample 1587711 | NCBI WGS metagenome assembly OIWU01 (sample SAMEA3888909, study PRJEB22519) | human gut metagenome | biome: human gut; feature: human-associated habitat; material: faeces | place: Denmark | collected 2010 | reverse complement strand
ATATGTTACTTTCAATTATTAATGAAGTGAATTTAACTCAGTGCATATTAATTTCGCTACTTATCCGTATGAATTAACAAGTAGAGCGTTATTGTTGATTTAAATAATAAAAATTCAGATAGACTACAGATTAATAATTTAGAATTATGTTAAGATATATATATATATATAATCACAAGGTGAATCATTATGAAAAATAAAATTGTGATAATTTTAACATTACAATTTATTATTACTGTGTTTGCTTTCAGCGGATGTGGTGAAAGCACAGCTTCAAGCAATTCCTCAAAGCTTACATATTGTGCATACAATGAGGATGTTATTTGCGATATTATTGAAAGGTATAATAAATATTGTACAAAGCATCACGATGAGTCCTATCAAATAGAAATTGTAGAATTTGATTCGGAAGATACTATGCTTACAAAAATATCAACGGAGATAATGGCGGGGAAAGGACCCGACATAATTTCATTGAATCAAAAATTACCTTTTGAAAAGCTGATTGATAACGGTTCATTTGCGGATATAGATGAGCTTGCAGAATTATACAAATCAGATATAGATTTTGATGACTATAATTCAACAATAATGGATTGCGGAATTTACAATGGAAAGCGATATATTATACCTATAGCTTATTGCCCCAATATACTTATAACAACTCAGGAAATATTAGATAAATATAATCTGGAAAATACTAACTTTTCATTTAAAGAGTTAGAGATACGGTTATCTGACAAAGACCATAGTTATGCGCTTTTTGGAAATAAAGATGAAACATATAAGTTCTTCCTTTCCTATGTTAATGAATATGTGGATTTTTATAATAAAACTACAGAATTTTCAAGCGATGAATTTACCGAGAGCTTAGATTATATTGGAAAAATGATTAGGAATGATAATTCAAGAAAAGAAGGAACTACATGGGATATAATAGGTAATTATTTGTTTCGTACTTCACAATTATCTTTCGACGGTTCTATGATGAGTACGCTAAATTCTTATTTTTATATTTATAATAATAACAGCACGCCGGTTATTATTCCAAACTACAATAAAAAGGCGAATGCAGTATCAGCATTTGTTCAATGTGGTATTGCATTGAATAATAATTCAAATAACAAAGAAAAAGCATTGGCTTTTATTCAATATGTTTTAAGTTATGATATTCAAAAATTATGGAGTGAAAGCAGCTCATCAACATCAATAGTGGTAAGGGCACTGCCTGTAAATAAAGCTGCTTTTGAATATGTAATTGACCATACGTCAAAACGTGTATATGATATTAATGATGATGGAGAGTATGAGAAATCTGAGGAAGAATATTCAGATGAAATAAAAACTAAGTTTTTTAATGAATATTTAGATATGATTAACAGTATAAGCAGTTGTACTTTATATGATTATCTGAAATTTGAAAATACTTATTACAACTCCTCGGTTATCGGAGATATTGTGAACGATTACTTAAACGGGGATATTTCAAAGGAAAAGTTTATACGTCAGCTCACAGCGGCAACGGAAATTTATTTAACAGAATGAAGCTGATAAGTAATCATTAACCTCTAAATTACCTATACTTGCTATTGCACATGTAGTGATTGACGATTCCTTATTGCATTATGTAGTTGTAACTAAAGTTAAGGGTGATACTGTAGTAGTTCCCGACCCTGCAAAGGGTTTATATGTTACTTTCAATTATTAATGAAGTGAATTTAACTCAGTGCATATTAATTTCGCTACTTATCCGTATGAATTAACAAGTAGAGCGTTATTGTTGATTTAAATAATAAAAATTCAGATAGACTACAGATTAATAATTTAGAATTATGTTAAGATATATATATATATATAATCACAAGGTGAATCATTATGAAAAATAAAATTGTGATAATTTTAACATTACAATTTATTATTACTGTGTTTGCTTTCAGCGGATGTGGTGAAAGCACAGCTTCAAGCAATTCCTCAAAGCTTACATATTGTGCATACTATGAGGATGCTATTTGCGATATTATTAAAAGGTACAATAAATATTGTACAAAGCATTACGATGAGTCCTATCAAATTGAAATCGTGGAATTTGAATCTCAGGAAGAAATGAAATTAAAAATGTCAACAGAAATTATGGCAGGTGAGGGACCTGATATTTTTTCTCTGAGTCAAAAGCTTCCATTTGAGAAATTAACAGATAGCAAAACTATTGCAGATGTAAACGAGCTTATAAGTGAATTTAGTTATGATATAGGAATAGATAACTGCAATTCAAAAATTATGGATGCAGGAGTGATTGACGGTAAAAGATATTTTATACCTTTGTTCTATTCACCTGATGTTTTTATAACTACAGAGGAAACACTTAATAAGTACAATTTAACATCATCTGAATTTTCTTTTAAAGCATTATCTGAGAAACTTTCAAAAAATAAAAAAGAATATTCTCTTTTTGGAAGTGCCGATGATAATATTGCCTTTTTTTATTCGTTTTTAGATCAATATATAGATTTTAACAGCGGAAATACAGAATTTAACAGCGATAAGTTTTCGGAAGATTTGGATTCTATCTATAGCTTGATTAAGAATGACACTACCGACGAAAATGTTAATTATTTTTTATATGAAAATATAAATAATGGTGCTTCTATTTTATATAAGGAAATGCCTGCTTTTAGTGGTATAGTAAGGACATATTCGTGTTTAAAATATTTAGGATCAACTCCTGTGTTTGTAAATAATTACAATATGGATGATGATTCAATTTCTGCCTCTACAGATGTTGGTATTGCCGTTAATGATAATTGTAAAAATAAAGAAAAATTACTGCTACATGGTCCATCTGGGTGTGGGAAGACTCTTAGTGCCTATGTTTTATCTGGCGAATTGAATCGTCCTCTGATTATAGTCAATTTGGGTACAATCATTTCATCTAAACTAGGAGAAACTAGTAAAAATCTCACCCAAATATTTAAGAGTGCTGATAAAGAAAAAGCTATTGTTGAAACTGCTGAAAGTGCGGCGATAAGAGATTATAAATATATTATAAACAACATAACAAAATGTAACTTATATAGCTTTAATTGTTTATCGGATACTTATTTTAATTCTTCGGTAATCAGTGATATAGTTGATAAATATTTAAACGGGGATATTTCAAATGAAAAGTTTATTCGTCAACTTACAGCAGCAACTGAGATTTATTTGAAGGAATAGATTATGTTAAAATTTTATTATATGTAATAGAAAACTTACAGAAATTTTCTTGTGTATGAGAGATATAAGAGGGTAGTATGAAAAGAAATAAATGGAGGATGTTCGCGCATTACCATTGGTCGTTGCCTTAAAAATGGTACATATTATGTTGCATCAGTTTCAGGTAAATGTTCAAGTTATTCAAAGCATTTAAGCAAAGCTTACTCATCAGCTAAAAACTCAAAAATGTCAAATGGTCAGTACTATGATTGGCCTGATGGAAGTATACACGGATAAGGATAAAATATAATTATGTTCACACGCTTTTTATTTAAAACACATGAATCTATTAAAGTCATACTAGCTATACTTTTAAGTGTTATAATAATTACTTCATTTTCAAGTTGTGCAATAAAAAATAACAGCGAACAAAATCATCTTGTTTATTACACATTAAATGATAAAGACTCTCTGTCTTGGATTATAGAAAAACACAATAAATACTGCATAAACAGTAATAATCCGTCTTTCCAAATTGAGATAGTTAAATTTAATTCTGAACAAGAAATGTCAACGCAGATATCAACTGAAATTATGGCAGGAAGTGGACCTGATATTATTTCACTTAGTCAAAAATTGCCTTTTGAAAAATTAATTGAAAGCCGTTCATTAATGAATATTTATGATTTGCTAAAAGATGATAATTCTTCAAATGCAATAAATCTTGATGATTATAACGTTAACATACTCAACGCAGGAGTTTATAATAACGGTTTATATATTGTACCGCTGTTTTATGGAGTTGATGTATTGGTATCTACAGAAGAAAGATTGAAAAATTTCGATATCAAAGAAAATAACGGCTTTTCTTTGACATACAGTAATTTTTCAGATGTATTTGAAAATTTTTTTTTAAATGATGAAGGCTATTCATTTGTATCTAATGAGTTGTCGGATTTTTTGTGGTTTGATTATCCAATGCAACTCTTTTGCAGATTTTTAAACAGCTATGTTGATTTTGAAAATAAAGCTGTGTATTTTGATACCGATGAATTTAAAGATAATTTAGATGTAATGATGCAGATGTTGACGATTTCTCAAAAAAACAATACAAATGAATTGTTTGACGGATTGTATATAAATCGGTCATTTCCGTTGATGGCAGGAAGTTATTCTTATTATCAATCTATAAATGAAACACCTGTAGTCTTTCGTGGATTGACAAAAAGCAAAGATGTTAATTCCGCACACATACAGGTTGGATATGCAATTAATAATAATACGCAACTAAAGGAGCGAGCACTTGCGTTTATAAAATATACTCTTAGTGATGAAATTCAAGAAATTGGTGCAACAGCATCAGGAAGTTTGAGTTTTCCTGTGAATGTATCTGTTTACGATAATGCTAAGCTTGTTGCCGGCTCAAGAACGGATGATAACAATAAAATTATCGGGATTGACAACGATTTTATGAAAGCATACATTGACATTGCCGATAATGTAAACGCTTGCACTTTGTACCAAGATGTGTCACATTCATATTATAATGACAATGTTATCGGTGACATTGTTGACAATTATATAAATAAAGGTATATCAAAGGATAAGTTTATTCGTCAGCTTACATCGGCAACGGAAATTTATTTGACTGAGTAGGAATAAATTATGAGAAAATCTAAATTAACAAGAAAACAAAAAGAACATATAGCAGCATACCTGTTTATATTGCCGTCTTTTTTAGGCATAGCGGTGTTTTATATTGTGCCGTACATAATTTGTTTTACCAAAAGCCTGTATGTCGGCGATACTTTTGTGGGCATAGAAAATTACATACAGCTTTTTCAAAACAACACATTTTTGCTTGCACTTAAAAACACGGGCATATTTACAGTTACGGCGATACCGTTGTTAATGGTGATTTCGTTTTTGATAGCGTTGTTTCTTAATTCTTTTAATAAAATATCTTCCTTTTTCAGAAGTGCATTGCTTATTCCTGTTGTAGTCCCGATTGCATCTCTGATTTGCGTGTGGCAATTGGTTTTTGATGATTACGGTGCAATCAACGGATTACTTAATTCACTTGGATTTAATACTGTTGAATTTTTTAATTCGGAATGGTCTATGGTGATGATCGTTTTTATTTATGTGTGGAAGTACTGCGGATTTTGTGTGATTCTTTTTACGGCAGGCATTGCCAATGTTTCGCAATCTCTCTACGAAAGCGCAAGGCTTGACGGTGCAAAAGCTCATCAGCTTGTAACTAAAATTACTATACCTATGATTGCTCCAACTACATTTTTTGTTTTTCTGATGGAGCTTATTTATTCATTTAAAATTTTCCGTGAGGTATTTGCTTTGTTTGGCGATTATCCAAACACCAATGTGTATTTTTTGCAGAATTTCATCAACAACAATTATTACAATCTTAACTATCCAAGATTGTCGGCGGCATCAATTGTCTTATCGCTGTTTATAATTATTGTGCTGTTTATTTTCTTCTGCTTTGAAAGGAAACACAGCTATTCGTGAGAGGTTTGTTATGAAAGATACGGTTATGAAAATACTAAAATATATTTTGCTGATTGCTGTAACTGTGCTGTTTTTGTTTCCTGTCATTTATATGCTTGCTTGTTCATTTATGACAGGTTCACAGGTAAGCGAGATGCTCAATTTTTCTGACGGAAAATATAAAGAACTCAATATGATTCCGAATATGGCAACTTTGGAGCAGTTTTATCAGACTCTTTTCAGAAAACCCGAATATTTGTTGAAGTTCTGGAATTCGGTTGTTTGTACTTTTCCGACAGTAATCGGTCAGGTTGCAGTATCATCATTGGCGGCTTTTGCTTTTGCAAAATTGAAATTCCCGTTCAGGGACAAGCTGTTTTTCATATACATAATTTTGCTCATTTTGCCGTTGCAGGTAACACTTGTTCCTGATTATATGATTCTTGAAAATATGAATTTGCTGAATAATTTTCTTGCGGTAATTTTACCCGGAACTTTTTCTGCATTCGGAATTTGTCTTTTGAGGCAAAGTATAAAATACATTCCCGATTCCGCAATTGAGGCGGCAAGAGTTGACGGTGCGTCATATTTGAAGATATTTACTAATATTATTCTTCCGCAGATTAAGGGCGGACTCATAACACTTGCGTTGCTCTGCTTTATTGATAATTGGAATGTAGTTGAACAACCGCTGATTTATTTTGATAATGAGGGTATGTATCCGCTTTCCGTAACGCTTACTGATGTCGGTAGTTCGGATTACGGCATAATATTTGCCTGCGGAGTTATATTTATGATTCCTGCATTGCTTATTTATCTTTACGGACACAGGGATATTGATTCACCGTTTGTCGGAACTGATAAGGGATAGGAGAGAGGCTTTTATGAAAAAAGATAAGCTAAAGAGCGTAGTGTTGAAATTTTCAATTGTATTTTTTATTGTGATTGCATTACTTACATATTTTTCAAAAACAATCAATAATATGCTTCTTCCAAAGGTCAAAGTGGTTTCGGTTCAAACAGGTGTAATTGACGATACCGCAGGTTCAAATGATATGAAAACACATTATCTTTTGCCTGTTTCATCGGTGGATGGGGCAGGCAATACGGGAATAGTATTTGTTATAAATAAAGCCGAAAACGGTGATGCAACAGTTGAAGAGGTTTCGGTGGATATATGTAACAGTGACGAGCTGTATTGCGAGGTGACATCGGAATCACTTTTTGGCGACAGTCAAGTTGTATATAAAACAACCAAGAGTATAGAAAACGGTTCAAGTGTTTATATTGAGGAGGAAACAGTGTGAGCAAAAGAAAAATTGTTTCGTTTCTGTTACTGCTGTTGCTGACTGTGAGCGTTTTTATTGCGAATATTATAATCATTGAAAATGCAAAAGGGCAATTACCTGATGTTACTCAATTAACTTATGATAAAAATTCCGAAACTGCTCCAAAAACGGTTTCTGAACTTGAAAAGCTGTTTGAACGGATTACTGACAAAGGCATAGCTTTTTGTTCCGAGGGTAAAGAAACAAAAGTTAAGGAAGAAACCGTAACTACGGTACTTGTGAATGAAAACTGGTTTTCGGATTATAAGACCGAAATTAACGGCGAAAATATTTCGTCCAAAAACATAGATAACAGAGATAAGGTTGCAATCATCGGAAGTTCTCTTGCTCTCAAACTGTTTTTTACAACAGATGCAGTAGGTAAAAAGATTTGCATTGACGGAAATCAATATACAATTTGCGGTGTGATATGCGAAAACGAAAGTTTAATAAATAAGTTTTCTGCTGATGACAAACAGAGAGTGTATGTTCCATATACAACATCCGAAAATTATGGTGACAGAACGGTTGATATGATTGTTTACGATAACTCGGTATATACGGGAGCAATTGTTGAGCAAATGGATTTGCCGCGGTATTATTCGGTTAATCTGAATGATAAAAACCAAACGCTCTCGTCATTTGAACATATTTTATACCTTGCAATATTTATCGGATTTAGCATTATTGCATTGAAGTTGTGGTATAGGTTCAGTAGAAAATTTTTTGAGGAGATAAAAGAAAATCTCAAATTAAACTACTTTCTGAAATCGCTAAAAAATATTCCGCTAAAATATGTTGCACTTGTGCTTGTTTTTGCAGGAATACCTGCCGTGCTTTTGATTGTGTTTAATATTTGTGATTTCAGCATTTTTATCCCCTCAAAATATATACCGAATGATAACATTTTCGACATTTCAAATTACCTGAATGTGCTTGTTGATAATGCACAAACACTAAATTCACAAAGCCTAACAGGAAATCAAATGCTTGTAAATCTGTTCTCAAGAACATTTACAGCGTCACTGTGGCTGACAATAATATTTTTGATTAGCTGGAATTTTGTTATATGTTACTTTTTGTTAGACTATAGAATTAAAACTAAAAAATAAAGTGAATTTAAAATTATAGTATTGGAGAATATAAGTATGATTAACCGAATAAATAAGATAAAAAGTAAAAATCCTAAACTAAGGAAAATTTTTAAAATGAAAAAATTATTAAGTGCGTTACTAATTGCTTTATTGTTGCCGACTATGATGTTGATGTCTGCATGTAATGACGCAAGCAAAACTTCAGATGATAAATTATCATTTGACTACACAACAAATTTTCAATATTATTACAGTAACTTGAACGGAATAAATTTTCCTGTGACAAAATCAGAAAAAGGGTACTATGTGTTTTTGCCTAATAATTACCTTTACTATATTGACCGTGAATCACAGGCGGCAACACCGCTATGTAACAAGCCTAATTGTTCGCATAACAGTGTTGATTGTAATGCATACTTTAATTTATTTGTAAATGCATCAGGAGAATCAGCTAATGTTGTGCAATATTATGACGGTAATTTATATATTGTTGTAAAAGATGAAGATGCTATGGGTAATTTTCTCGGAAATATATTGTACAAAGTTACACCCGATGGATCAACGAGGGAAAAACTGATTGAATTTAAAGACGGCATTTCGCATTGGCTGATTCATAAAGGTTATTTTTATTTCTCACAGGATAAGTTTGCCGATGATATTGATTCGTACTCAGTTTATGACAGCTTTTCGATAAAAAGATATAAAATAAATAACATTAAATCTAAGCCGGAGGAAATCTTTAACAGCAAAAATTACAGTGATAATCTTAGAGGTACTTTCCAATTTACCGCATATGATGACTATATTTATGTGCCGGTTCTTCCTATTTCAGAAGATGAAATTAAAAAGCAGGAGGAAAGCGGAAAGGTAACAGTTTCTACGTATCAGGAATTTTATTCGATTAATATCAATACGATAAAAATAAACCAAATTAGAAATGATGAAGGTGATGTTTGCTCGCCGTTTTTCTATAATGGACAGCTAACATATCTCATTGATAATTCGGATACTAACGGTAAGTTTAAATATTTTACAAGTGAACTCGACGGAAGCAATCCCAAACTTTTAACGGAAATGAATTACGGCGATAATTTGTTTGCAAATGAATCACAGCTGTATTTACAGAACTTTAGTGAAGATACAGATGAAAACGCAGCAACTGAAAGTGACGGAGATAATGTTAAGTCTCTTGACGCTTCATTTAATGAAAAAAGTTCGTTTTTAATACCTTTTGAATGTTCAGTGTTAAACATTCCCCAGGATTCAGAATGCTTCATATTTGTTCAACAGGTGGATAATATGAATTGCGAGATTTATTTTGTTGATAAGTCAAAAGCAGAATCTTTGTCAGGACAAACAGTGGAATATAAAACATTATTAAGTTCCGTGAATGTCGAGGGTGAAAATAATAACGCATTAAGCTAAGTAGATGAGAATGAAAAAATTGATACTAATGATAATGAATTGAAAAATGTTTTTGAAAATACACAAAATAAGTTGTATAAGATTTCAACATCATATGACAAAACGCTTTCTGATGAAGTCAATAGTGGCTTTTCAGTAACTTTATCTTGGGAGGGTGACGGAGGTAATTATACTGCAAATTTTCAAATATTGAAATTTAAAACCGCAGCAAATGCCGAAAAATTCGTTAAAGAAAATCCTCTTTCTTTTGTAAATGGGCAATATGTAGCTTTTGTATCTGTTGATAAAATTCCCGTAGAAATTAAAGATATGTTAGTTTCTATTATAAGAAATGAACCTATTTCGCCAATTAACAGCACTGATTTTGGCGGAGAAATCTACTCATTTAATTAAGGTCGTAACAATATGAAATTGATTATGTTCGAGATTTACAAACTGTTCAGCAAAAAACTGCTTTTAATATGCCTTGTTTTGTTTTTTACTGCAAATTCAATATTCTTGGTTTACACTCAATCAAATAATCTTGAAGTAAAAACAGTACATACTAATTTATCTGATTATGAGAATATAATATCTAAATATTCAGATTATGTGCCGACTGAAGCACAACGACAACTTGAAAGCGAATTAAAAACAGTTGAAATCGCTCTTCAATTTGACAGAACGGCAGATAACAGCAACGGCGATGATCTAAAAAATCTTGGGCGAATTACCGAACAATATAAGGCGGAGAACCCGGAGGAATACAAAAAGGCGCGGGCGTTACATTATACAAAACAAGAGCTTCTTGATAAACAAACCTATCTTTCAAATTTGGTAAATCAATGCAAGTCTTTATTTGATTATAGCTCTTTTATCGGCGATATGGATGAGCGCGCGCAGATGCAGACAAAGTTCTCGGTTTTTGCGGAAGAAGGTTCGTTTTCATACAACAACATATTAAAAACCGCCGAGGATTTTAAAGATGTTAATAATACAAAGCTTAAAATCGGAAACAATTTTGCCGTAGAAAATTCAACAACATTTGTTCTGACCGATTTGCTCGTATTTGCGCTTGTATTTTTAATGTGCATCTATATTTTTACATTGGAAAGGGACAAGGAATTATACGGGCTTATCAGAACCGCAAAATACGGACGTATGCCGCTTATTATTTCAAAATTATTCGTCCTTATCTTTTTTACGATTTTAATATGCGCAGTATATTATTCTTCAAATATTGCACTCTGCGGATTGTACAGCGGCTTCGGCGATATGACAAGGAATATTCAGTCCTGCGAGCTTTTTATGAATTGTAATTTAAATCTGCAAATTTGGCAATATCTTGTTTTGTGGGGTTTATCAAAAATAATCACGATGTGCGTGCTTGCCCTTTTTATCGCGTTTATATTTGTTTTAGTAAAAAATACGGGAATGGTTTTTGCCGTTACCGCATTTTGGGCTTTCATTGAAGGAGTTCTTTATCTTGCAATAGGAAGCAACTCTCCCCTAAATCAGCTTAAGTATATAAACTTTTTATACTTTTTAAGCGGAAATAATATTTTCGGAAATTATCTTAATATCAATATTTTTTCACATACTGTAAATATTACCCTGATTTACGTTATAGCTATGATATTGATCGCTATTGCTTCCGTAACGGTAATTTGCATGTCTTTTGTAAAATCCGCGCAAATAACGACAAACAATATATTTACGCCAATGCTTGAAAAATTCAGACGAAGGTTTTATAAAATTCAAGGCGGCGTTTCAATATTCAAAGGCGAATGTTTTAAGCACTACAAAGGCTCAATGGCAATAATAGCGACTATTCTGCTTGTTTTTGTCGCCTACGGTAATGCTACTGATGATATTTCGGTTGTATACAGTTCGGCTCAGGAAAGCGCATACAGCGCGTATATTGATAAGCTTGAGGGCGAGCTTACGCAGGAAAAAGAAGATTATTTGCGGCGACAGCAGGATTATTTTGACGGACTGAATGAAGAGCTTAACACCATTTCAACTGATATGTCCTTATCGGCTGAAGAAAAAGAAATAAGGATAACGGCTATAGATTCGATTTTGAAAACCAAGGGCGCCGCCTTTGAGGAGATTTCAAATCAAGCCTCGTACATAAAAGAGGTCGGAGAGCGTTATCATATTACTCCCATATTCATTAACTATATTGTTTATAAAAGACTTGCCCAAAATCCGTCAAGAGAATGGCAGTATTTTACCTTGCTTATGGCAGTAATAATATTTATATCGTCCGATATATTTGCATATGAGCATAAAAAGCATATGATTAATCTAATTCGCTGCACAAAAAAGGGCAAGCTGAGGCTTGTACTTTCAAAAGTAATGACACTTTCGCTTACCACGCTTATATCATATACTTTAATTTATTTGCCTTATTATATAAATTTCATAAAAACCTTCGGAACGGAGTCGTTAAACACTCCTGTTGTATTTATGCAGGACTTTGCAAATATTGGCAGTACAATTTCCGTAAACAGTATGATTTTTATTACGGCGGCAGTGCATATAGCGGAGGCTGTCTCGGTTATGACGGCGGTTGCTATGCTTTCTCAAGTATTAAAGAATAATATATTGTCTATGATTGTCGGGGCGGTGATAGTATTATTTCCGTGCCTGTTATGTATGAATTTGACCGATATAAGATTATACACAAGCTTTCAAAAAGGCAGTTGGATGTGGCTTGTCCCGAGTTTGATAGTATTATGCGTATTCCTGCTGATGATTTGTTTAACTATAATTGCATTTAACTTTTCTAATATTGAATTTAAAGCTATGAGAAGGTGTAAAAATGAGGCTTGAAATAAAAAATTTATGTAAAACATATAAAAAAGGTGTAGTTAAGGCACTTGATGATTTCAGTGTGACCTTAACGCCGGGCGTTTATGGCTTGCTCGGACCAAACGGCGCAGGCAAAAGCACCCTTATGAATATCATCACCGACAACCTGAACGCCGACAGCGGAGAAGTTCTCTATGACGGCGAGGAAATTAAAAAACTCGGCAAAGACTACAGAACAATTCTCGGCTACATGCCACAGCAACAGGGCTTGTACGATGACTTTACGCTCAACCGATTTTTGTGGTATATGGCGGCTTTAAAAGGTCTGAAAAAGAAAGAGGCAAAACAAAAAATTGCCTCACTTCTTGAAACCGTCAATCTTAAAGAGTCAGCACATAAAAAATTGGGCTCGTTCTCCGGTGGTATGAAGCAGAGAGCCTTAATTGCACAAGCCCTTTTAAATGATCCCGAAATCTTAATTCTCGACGAGCCGACAGCAGGGCTTGACCCGAAAGAGAGGATAAGAATCCGCAACTTTATAAGCGAAATTGCAGAAAATAAGATAGTGCTCATTTCTACCCATGTAGTGTCCGATATCGAGTTCATTGCTAAAGAGATTATACTTCTAAAGCAGGGAAAACTCGTGTCACACGATACCTGCCAAAATCTCGTAAATGAAATTGCAAATAAGGTAGTTGATGTGGAAATCGAAAAAGAAGAATTAAAATATTTTCAGGATAATTACCGTGTTTCAAATCTCTATCATAATGATGATAAAATCGTAGTAAGATTAGTTACAGATAATCCCCCTGAAAATCATAAACTGTCCCCACAATCCCCAACCCTCGAAGATTTGTATCTCTATATTTTTGAACAAGGAATGTGATATTAAAATTATTGCCGACAAGTAATGGTGTTCTATGCTAATACTTGTCGGTATTTTTATGCCCTTTTTACATGAAATTGTAAGGATAAAGCGGAATACAGATATAAAATAATCAGTTAACGCATAAAATAGCAATATATAATATTGTGTTAACAATTGGAATTATTGTGGCAGTTGTTATGGCGATAGTGCTTGGTATACAATATATAACAGCATCTGTAGAAGGCCAAGCAAAAATAAAAGAAAGAATATTGCCTTTTATAATAGGATGTGCTATTATGTTTGGAGCATTTGCTATTTGGAAAATACTAGTAGATGTTTTGCAAGGTATAAATTGGTAAAATTAAATAGTTATTAACATTCTCATAAAAATGAGATTCTAATAAAAAATAAAATAAAGGAGGAAATATAAATGAAGAAAGCAACTAAAATAATATCTGTAATGCTATTAATAGTAATGGCTTTAGCATCTGTAGCTAATGTAGCATTTGCTTTAACTCCAGGTGATATTAAAGGTGATGCTAATGACAATTCAGGAATACAAACTGTTGGACAAAAAATTGTAGGTGTTATACAAACTGTAGGAATTGTTACTTCTGTTATAGTACTTGCTATTTTAGGTATAAAGTATATGATAGGAAGTGCTGAAGAAAAAGCAGAATATAAAAAATCTATGATTCCATACATAGTTGGAGCAGTAGTATTATTTGCAGCATCTGCATTAGCAAATGTAGTATACAAACTTGCAGCAGATATAGGAAGCGCAGCTCAATAATAAAATTACAGAACAATTACAATTTAGTTACAAATATATTAAAAAGTGCATTTTATGCACTTTTTTTTGCTATTATATTACTTTTTTTTATATTATATGCTATAATATAAAAAGAGATATTATTATAAGGAGAAAACTATAAAAATGGGTACATATAATCTACCTAGAAATGTAAAAGGTGAAGGAAGAATATTATTTATATTTACGAGAAAATCGTTAATATGGACTGCAGGCGCTGCAATTGTAGGATTAATATTAATATTAAAAGCAATAGGCCTAATAAAAATAGGAGTAATATTATTTCTTTTATTAGCATTTATCGGATTTGCTATTGGAACATTTAAAGTTCCAAATCTTTCAGGAATGAAATGGGCAAAAATAAATGCTGGAGAAAATTTAGATGATATAATTTTTAGAGCAATAAAATTTAAACAAAAGAAAAACAAAATATATGTATATAAGGGGGAAGAAACAGATGATAAATAATATAAATGTATTAACAACCGCATTATTAATAATAGCAGGAATTATGGTTGTGTTATTAATAATATTAGCTGTTGTTTATATAAAAATGAAAGCACAAACCCAAGATAACAACAAAAGAACAAATCAGGAAATAGAAGTTAGAAGTAAAGAAACAAAAAACAGCAATTCTAAAGTAAAACAATATACTGTAGATTCAGTATTTGATTTTATGGAATTTGACAAAATAGAAGATAACATGATTGTACAAAAAAGTGGCAAAAAATATGTTATGGTAGTAGAATGCCAAGGTATCAATTATGATCTAATGTCCCAAGAAGAAAAGGTTTCAGTAGAGGAAGGATTTTCACAATTCCTAAACACATTAAAAGAACCTATACAATTATATATTCAAACAAGAAGAATAAACCTAGAAAGAAGCATTCAAAACTACAAAGAAAAAGTT
>OIWU01002629.1_pt1 | contig 14943 bp, 11 predicted proteins | sample 1587711 | NCBI WGS metagenome assembly OIWU01 (sample SAMEA3888909, study PRJEB22519) | human gut metagenome | biome: human gut; feature: human-associated habitat; material: faeces | place: Denmark | collected 2010 | reverse complement strand
CGGCCCGGGGCCGCCATAGGGCGGGCGAGGCGGACGAGGGCCGCGCCTGCCGCCGTAGGACGGGAAGAAGAAAAAGTTGCTGCGCCGATAGCCGTAACCACCGCCGCCACCGCCGCGAAACGCATTGGAGATCAGCACCACAAGCACGATCAGGATCACCACAAAGATCAAAATCGAAACAATATCGCCCGCCGAGCTTGCGCCGTAGCCAACATGTTCCTGCGGATAGTAGTTATACTCCTGATTCCCGGCTGCCGTTTGCCCCTGGCCGTAGCCGCCCGAAAGCGACACGCCGTAAACGCGGGCGATCTCCTGTGCAATGGCAAGGCAGGTTTGCTGCACACCGGCATCATAGCTGCCTTCCACCCATGCCTGCTCAAGATTGTCGTTCAAAAGCGCCGAAACCGTGCCCGAGGGCATGGCATCCACAAGGCCCTTGCCGGTGGCGCAATAGTAATTGTCGTCACCGGGCACAAGAAGCAGCAGCACGCCGTTGTTCTCGTTTTTATCGCCGGGGCCCCACTCTTTAAATGCCTGCTCGGCATAGCTTTCAATATCGGTGCGCCCCGTGGTTTTCACGCTCATCACACCGATCTGTGCGCCGTAGCAGCTGGAGGAAAGCTCCACATTCAGTTTTTCCATATAGGCCGTGGTTTCGTCGGACAAAATATCGGCCGAATCGATCACGCACTGGCTGCGGTCGATCTGCACCAGATCGGCCGGGGCATTGATCCAGCTAATGGCAACCGAAAGCACCGCGCACAGCAGCAAAACCAGAACTGCCGTCCCCTTTTTACGCAAAAAGGGCGGCAATGCGCTTTCTATTTTGCCAAACCACGCCGCCTGAGCGCCGGTGGCCTCGTATGTTTCTTTTTTATCCATTATCTAAGCTCCATCAATTTCTGCTTCAGCTCGCCTTCAATGCGGCCCAGCTCCTGCGTGGCAGCCTCGCGCTTGGCCTTGCCCTCGGTCTGGATCTTATTCAATTCGTCCAGCGTTTCGATCAGGCTGCGGTTGGTCTGCTTCAGCGTTTCAATATCCACAATACCGCGCTCGGATTCCTTGGCAATATTGATGGTGTTCTGCTTCAGGGTGGCTGCATTCTTTTTCAGCAGCTCGTTGGTCATATCGTTCACAGCGCGCTCAGCCTGCATAGCCTGTGTGCTGTGTGCCAGGCCCAAAGCCATCACCATCTGGTTTTTCCAAAGAGGAATGGTGTTGATGATGGTGGTTTGGATCTTTTCGGCCATCAGCGTGTCGTTGTTCTGCAAAAGGCGGATCTGCGGGCCCATCTGCAGGCTGATATTGCGGGTAAGCTCAAGATCATACAGCTTTTTCTCAAAACGGTCGCACATATCGGCCAAATCGCGTGCTGCCTGTGCATCCTCGGGGCGGCCGCTGGCCTGTGCCTTGGCCAATGCCTGCTGCAATTCGCCCTCGCGGGTTTCGGCCAGCTTCTTTTTGCCTGCCAGAATGTACATGCTCAGCTCTTTAAAATAAGCCTTATTCAGCTCGTACATTTTGTCCATCATGGCCACATCCTTCATCAAGGTGACCTGATGCTGCTCCAGCACGGACTGAATGTTTTCCACATTGGTTTCTGCCTTGGCATATTTGGTTTTCAGCTGTTCAATGCTGCTGGTGCCCTTGTGGAACAGCCCGGCCAGGCCCTTGGGCTTTTCCTCGGTGGCATCAAAGTGCTTCAGCTCGTTCACCAGATCGCCCAGCATACCGCCCACTTCGCCCAGATCCTTGGTGCGCACCTTGCTGAGTGCGGTTTCGGAAAAATCGCCGATCTTTTTCTGGCAGGCCGAGCCGTACTGCATCACCTGCTGGCTGTTGGTCACATCGATCTTTTCGGCAAAGTCGGCCACCATCTTTCTTTCCTCGGGGCTCAGGGGGGTGTCCTCCACCGTAACGGGCTCCACCTTTTTGGCCTCCTGCTGTGCGGCCTGCTGGGCAGCTTCGTCGGCAGCGGGATCCAGTGTCAGGCTGGGTGCGGCGGGGGCATCCAGCGTAAGCTCAGGGGCGGTGTTCAGATCGTTCAGATTCAATTCGGGCATGGTTTATATCCTCCTATTCATATGCATCCGAAAGGCAGGCAGATCGGCGGCTTTTCGGATGCACTTTCATCATAAAGCACAGATGCTCTTTTTCAGGCAAGCCCCTGGCTTTTCAGAATCGTTTTCAGCACATCCAGATCTGCGCCGATATCCAGCGTGGCATCGGCATACAGGCTGTCGAGCTGTTTTTCAAATGCACCGGCAATGGTGGATGCATTCTGGCAGATATCGCTGCGCAGCTGGTCGGCATTTTCACCCTTGACATCCTGTTTTTCCAGCTGGGCGTAAGTATCCAGAATGCGCACGGCATCGGGCAGATAATAATCAGCAAACCGGCGGATCAGCTTTGCCTGCTCGGGCTTGGCCTCCACCTTGCTCACAATGCTGCGGCCTGCGCGCTCCATCCGGGTCATGGCCTGCGAAAGCTGTTCGTCCGGAATGGCCTCGTTCAGCTGGTGCAGCTGATCCAGCCGGGCACTGATCTGCGAAAGCATGGCGTCGGTGTCCTGACTGCCTGTCATAAAATCCACTTCGTGAATTTCCACGCGAGTGGGGCAAAGCTTTCGGCCCAAAAGCCATGCGGCAAGGCTTAACACAGCGGCGGCTGCAATGCCGGGCAGCGTGTGCAGCGGCACCGGCAGCACGGCGCACAGCACCCACACCAGCGCAGCCATATAAATGGGCAGCACGGGCTTTTTGGTGGTTTTGATCTGTTTGCTCATGGTATATTCTCCTTTACAGTTTCTTTTCGCAGCAGTCCTTCAGGGCCTCGCCCCAGACTTTTTGCAGTTTTTCCATGCCCCATGCGGCGTTGGCCGGGCTGGTGCTGGGCAATTTTACAGCCGGAATGCGGGTTTGCGGCCATGCGTATTTCTGATACACCCGCCACGAAGCCGCCCCGTTGCAAAAGATTTTTGTAATGGGATAGGTTTGGCACAGCTTTGCAATATCGTTGGGCTGCACATCACGAATGCTGGCATCGCTGGCCCCTGTAATGGTGCAGCAGCACACCGTATCCCACAAAGCCAGCCCGTTTTGCAGGATCAGCTGCTGTTTTTGCGCCGTGGTTTGCGGCACAGGCTTTTGCAGCAGCGCCGCCAGCAGGGGCCAAAAACGATTTTGCGGGTGGCCGTAGTAAAAGCCTACCTCCCGGCTTTTTACACTGGGAAAGCTGCCCAGGATCAGCACCCTGCTTTCGGGCCCGGCCACGGGCGCAAAGCCCGGCCCCACACGCTGCGGCTCAGCCATTGGGGAAAGCCTCGGGGAAAAGCGTGCGGCAAAGCGCAGCCACACCGTCCTCGTCCACATGAGGGCACACGGCATCGGCCAGCGCCTTTACCCGCTCGGGTGCATTGCCCATCGCCACGCCGCAGCCGGCCATGGCCAGCAGATCCACATCGTTTTCGCCGTCACCCACCGCCGCCACCTGTGCGGCATCCATGCCCAGCTTTTCCAAAAGTGCTGCAAGGCCGATGGATTTTCCCACGCGCTGAGGGATCACATCATAGTGCGTGGGATTATAGGGCAAAAAGCGAAGCCCCAAATAGCCGTATTTTTGCTGGAAGCCCTGCACGCCCTGGGGCGTGATCTCACTGAAAGCATCAAACGGCATCGACTGCAAATGGCGGTCTTGATCTTCGCCGTCAAACACCATGCTGGCGGTCTGGCCGCCTACACCGGCATAAAAGCGCTGCATTCTTTCGGCCTCTACATATACATAATAGCCGTCATCAAAGGCAAATGCCAGCGGATATTCATCGTTTTCGCACCAGTCCACCAAAGCGTACATTTCTTCGGGGGTCATGGTGTCGGCATACAGGCGCTCCCCCAGCCGGGTTTCCACCTGCGCACCGTTGGCACAGATAAAATAATCCGGCTTCACACCGCGCAGCAGCTTGGGGGGCAGCGCCCCGCGGCAGCGCCCCGTGGCCACAGCCAGCTTTACGCCTGCCGCCTGCACGGCGTTCAGGGCATCGGCCACCGGGCGGGTGATCCTTTCTTCCCCGGTGGGGCGAACCGTGCCGTCAAAATCAAAAACCAGCAACTTATACTTCATGTTTTATGTTCTCTTTCGCGTTATTTTACATTCCCAGCAGCATCAGCACAAGGCCGGTGGCAGCGCCCATGCCCCACAAAAGCACCGTGATCATCAGGTTCTGCTTCCAGCTGGGATTGGCGCGCCACAAAACAGCCAGGCCCACCCCTGCGCCCGAGCAAAGGCCCGCCACCATAGAGGCAAAGCCGATGGCGCCGGTTTGATACAAACTTACCATCATTACGCTGGCGGCGCAGTTGGGGATCAGGCCGATCAATGCGGCCACGAAGGGCTGCAAAACACCCAGCCCGCCCAAAAAGGCGGCAAAGGTGTCCTGCCCTACTGATTCAATGACAAAGCCGATCACAAGGCTGAACAGCAGAATAAAGCCAAAGATCTCGGCTGTGTGGTGCAGCGCCGCCCACACGATGCTGCCCTGCTCCTCGTGTTCCTCGTGGCAGTCCACCTCGTCGGCACGGCCGCGAAAGCCGCCGCGCAGGCTGGGGGGCAGCAGCTTGAACACCACAAAATCCAGCAGCAGGCCAAACAGCAGCGCAAACAGAATTTTTACCGCGATCAGACACATCATCTGGGGCCACAGCGTAGGCTCGGCGATCAAAAGCGGAATGGCTTCGTCTGAAGTGGCCAGAAATACGGCCATCATGGTGCCCATGGTGATCACACGGCTGGCATAAAAGTTGGCTGCCGCCGCCGAAAATCCGCACTGAGGCACACAGCCCAGCACCGCTGCCGCAAAGCAGCCCCAGCGCCCGCCGCCTGCCAGCACACGCTCAATGCTTTCGCCGTGGTGGCGCTCGATATATTCAATAATAAGATAGGCTGCAAACAAAAAAGGCAGCATTTTGACACTGTCGATCAGTGCCTCGAGAAGAACTTCAATAAACACAACGTCTCCTTACTGATTCAATTCGGGGTTCTGTGGGTGCTGCCTTGCGCCGCTGCATAAGCGGCACAGGGCGGCATCAATATTTTTTCATGGCCGGGGCTGCCAGCGTAAGGCCGCACCATGCAGCCTGATACAGCACTACGGCGGGCAAAACAAGCCCTGCCAGGCCGCCGGTAACTGCCAGCGCTATGCCAAACACACAGCTGGCCGCCACCGATGCCGTGATCATCAGGCTGGCAGCGCGCCCGGCTGCACGGGCTGCCAAAGCGGCGCGAATGCCGCCCGCGGCGCTGGCAAAGCTGCCCAGATGCACCATGCAGCCGCCGGATGCCTCGGCAAAGGCCAGCCGAGGCGCCAAACGGTTTTTCTGTGCATTGTTCAAAAGGCGCACTTCGCCGGGGTTTAAGCCATAGGCATTTTCAATATTTTCTCTGGAAATGCAGAAATCGTCGCTGCTCACCAGCAGGCTGTAGCCCTCGGCGCGCAGCATTTGCAGGGTGGAGTGTACCGTGCGGTCGGTGGCATAGCTGAGCAGGAACATGCCGTACAGCCGGCCCGCCACCGCCAGATACACCGGGCTTCGCTGGCCCTTGGTGTAGCGGTTTTCATAGTCCATGCTGGGGATTTCAATGTTGTGCTCGGCCATCATTTCACGGTTGCCTATGATCACGCGCTGGTTGTCAATCCACGCAACAATGCCCTTGCCTGCGGTTTTGGTAACGCCTTCGGTTTTAAACAAAAGGCGGCTGTCGTTTTGCAGAATGCCCATGAACACTTCTTTCAGGCCATTGCTGCTGTATTGCATCACGCTGGCTGCATACAAAATAGCCAGGTCAATGCGCTCTTTGCGGAAGGTTTTGATACCGTGCAGATGAATGCATCCGCTGGGGAACAGATCGTCGCTGGTAATGTGCAGCAAATTGCTTTCTGCCAGCTCCTCGGCCGATTCCCAGCCCGGCACCACCGCGCCCACCCGGGCAGCACCCTTGCTGCACAGCTCCATGGGAAGGCTGCTGCCCAAGATCGAAGCCAGCGGCGCACCCATGCACAAAAGCCCCGCTGCCGAGCTTACCGCCCCGGCGGCATCGCCGCCAAGGCCGACGCACAGAGCCGCCGCCAACAGGGCGCACAGCGTGAGTGCCCAGCTGAGATGCTGCAGGCGCGATTCGTTTTCACTGTCGGAATAGCTGCGGCGCAAAAACTCCTGCAAGCGGCCCGCCGGGCGGCTGAGCAGCAAAATGGGGTCTTCTTCGTCCAGCCCCTCGGCCAAACGCAGCGTTTCGTCCTGATCGGTGCAAATGGAAGCGATCTCATGGTCTACCCCGGCCTGGATCAGCTCGTTGTTTTCAAAGGCCGAAGCTGCCTGCATATAGCGGCCCGCCTGATCCATGCACAAAAGCAGCACGGCAGGGCCTGCAAAAATCGTGATGTGCAGCGGGTCGTACCATTCGGTTTTCACCAAAAATACCGCCAGCTGCAGCATGGCACCCAGCATGGCCAGCATGGGCATGGTATCGCCGGTGGGGCGGCCCAGAATGCCGGATGCACCGCGCCGGAGCATATCAAAGCCCAGCCCGCAGGCCGCCAGCATCACGATCATGTTCACCGCCAAAAACGGGGCCGGTGCCAGCTGGGGATCGATCATTTCCAAAAGGGGCAGTGTGCCGCCGCGGGCGGCAGCGCCCAAATAGATCAAAAGCAGTGCCGCAAGGCCGGCAAGCACCGTGCGCAGCAAAGCACTGGCCTTTTGTGCGGCAAGCAGTGCGCGCATTTCTTCGGGGGTGTCCGGGTCCTGCACAGCAGCGGCGGCACGGCGGGGCACAAACTCCTCCTCGTCTGCCCGGGCGGCAGGCTCGGCGCCAAATTCAACGGTGTTTTCCTCGGTTTCGTCTGCCTCATCCGAAGCACGGCCAAACAGATGCAGTGCCGCGCGCATTTTGCCGGAATGCGGTTTTTCCTTGTGGGGCTGCGGCGCCTCTTCGGGCTCGGGCAGATCCGGCAGGTCCAGCTTTACCGACATGGTATCGTTTTGCCCCTCGCCTAAATCGCGGCGTTCCTCCTGCTCGTACTGGGGCACTTCGGGCTTCTGCACAGGCACTTCGGGCTGCTGTGTGGGTTCCTCAGGCTGCTGCTCGGCCTTTTCAATAGCCTCCAGTGCTGCCTGTGCCATGCTGGCCCGCTGGGCAGCACGCTGTTCCATGCGCTGCTTGGCTTCTTCTGCCAGCCGCTGTGCCTCGGCCTGCTGCCGGGACTGTTCGGCGGCCTGTGCCTGTGCGGCAGCCAGTGCGGCTGCCTGCTGGGCCGCCTTTTCCTTGGCCTGTTTTTCAGCCGTCAGGCGAGTGGCCAGTTCTTCGGCGGCGCGCTCTTTGGCTTCGCGCTCAGCCTGCTCTCGGGCAGCCTTTTCGGCAGCCATGCGCTGCTGTGTTTCCTTGGCAGCCTGCTCCAGTGCCTGCTGGCGCGCCAGCTCACGCGCAGCCTTTTCTTCGGCTTGTCGGCGGGCCAGCTCGGCCTCATGCTTTTGGGCTTCGGCGAGTGCTTCGGCCTGCTGCCGGGCCAGTTTTTCTGCGTTGATCTGCGCTTCCCGCTGCTGCACAGCCTTTACAGCCTCGGCCAGATCGTCCTGCCGGGCAGGCTGGGCCTTGCCTTGCGGCGTCTCGATGGCTGCCTGCAGCGGCGGCAGCTCCTGCGTGTGCTGGGTGCGCGGCTTTTTGCCGTGGTGCAGAAACCGGGCAAAAAAGCCGCCGGCCTCCTGCTCGTCGCACTCATAATACTCCCCGTCGTCCGCATCCGATTCCGGCTCCTGCCCGGGGATCACCGCCACGGTTTTTTTGAAAAACTGCTCAAAGTTATCGTCCACCGGCACTTCGTTGCCAAACGAACGGGTTTGCTCTAACGGGCCGGGCTGGGCCGGCTCTTTTTTGATCTCTGACAAAATGTTATTCAGCGTATCGTCCGAAGCGGCGCGCCCCGGCGTGTGATTTTTATTTTCGGCCATCTTGCCTTTCACTCTCCCCCGGTTTTACTGCATACCGCGCTGCTGCATGATCTCGTAAAGCATCACGCCCGCAGCCACCGAAACGTTGTAGCTGTCCACGCCTGTGCCGCGCGCAGCCATATCCAGCGACACCACACCGTCGCACAGCTTTTTCACCAGCGGGCTCACACCGCTGCCCTCGCTGCCCATCACCAGTGCAATGGGGCCGGTGAGATTGTTTTTGCGCAGCGACACACCGTCCATATCGGCGCAATACACAAAAATGTTCTGTTCCTTCAGGCGGCGAATGCTTTCGCCGATGTTGGCCACACGCGCAATGGGCAGCCGGGCAGCCGCACCGGCGCTGCTTTTAAGCACAGTGGAAGTCACGCCTGCGCCGCCGCGCTTGGGAATCACAATGCCGTGTGCGCCGCACAGCAGAGCGCTGCGAATGATCGCGCCCAGATTGTGCGGGTCCTCCACGCCGTCAGACAGCACAATAAAAGGTGCTTCGCCTTTTTCTTTGGCAATGTTCAGCAGCTCTTCCAGCGTGGCATACTCTACGCCGCTGGCAAAAGCCGCCACGCCCTGATGGCTTTCGGTGCCGCACATCAGGCGCAGCTTGTTGGTGTGGGCACGCTTCACCACAGCCCCGGCATCCTTGGCAAGGGCCGTATAGTAGGCCGCCACCTGCGGGGGCATGGTGTCGCTCAGGAACACTGTATCCACGCCCTTGCCGCTTTTCAGCAGCTCGGCCACAGGGTTTTTGCCGTAAACCAGCTGGTCGCCCTCGTGTTCGGGGCGCTCGGCCTCCTGGGGGCGGCGCTGGGCGGCACGGTCGGTGCGAGGGGCAAAGCGAGCGTTCTTATCTTTTCGTTCCATCATAGCTTTTTTCAGTTTGGCTTTTTTGCAGCAGCCAACATTCTCCTTTAACTTTTCTCTATTTTCGGGCGGCATTTTAGGCAGCCGGATCTAATGCGTATTTTAACCCATATATTATAGCATTCTTTGCGGTTTAATGCCACTGTTTGCGTTGGTTTTTTGTTTCTCGGCCATTTTTTTACATCTTATTCATAATGCGGGGCCAGCGCCCGCCAAAACGCTCTGCTGGATTTTGGCCCTTTTGCCGGGTTTGTATTCCTTTGCATTTTTGCCCCTTCCCTTCATGCCGGGCCTTCGGCAATATCTTGAAAAATAAACAAAAACCATCAAAGAAACTGTTTCTACAGCCGCTTTCCGCTTTGTTTGTTCATTGTCACAGATTTTGCTTCTGTAATTTGTCACTTTGACTAAAAGCGCTGCCGGGTTCTTGTTTTTCCGGCATTGAAGCGCATTTCTTCACCTTTGGGTTTCGGCAAAACGCGATTGCTTTTATTTGTAAATTGGCTTATACTGGTCTTGTATAGAACGGCTGAAAAGCTTTGTTTGAATTTGAAAGGTAGGTAGTTTATTATGCTGGTAAACGCAACCAATATGCTCTTGAAGGCCCGTGACGGCCATTACGGTGTAGCCCAGTTCAACATCAACAATCTGGAGTGGACCAAAAGCGTTCTGCTGCAGTGCGAGGAAATGAAGAGCCCTGTGATCCTGGGTGTTTCCGAAGGCGCCGGCAAGTATATGTGCGGCTTTAAAACCGTTGCCGCCATGGTAAAGGCCATGGATGAAAGCCTGGGCATCACGGTTCCCGTAGCCCTGCATTTGGATCACGGCACCTACGAGGGCGCCAAGGCCTGCATTGAAGCCGGTTTCACTTCCATCATGTTTGACGGCAGTCATTATTCCATTGAAGAAAACATTGCCAAAACCAAAGAGCTGGTGGAGTTGGCACATGACAAGGGCCTGAGCATCGAAGCCGAGGTGGGCTCTATCGGCGGCGTGGAAGACGGCGTTGTGGGTGCAGGCGAGATCGCCGACCCTGAGGAGTGCGCTAAGATCACCGATCTGGGCATTGATTTCCTGGCTGCAGGCATCGGCAACATTCACGGCGTGTACCCTGAAAACTGGAAGGGTCTGGATTTCGAGGCATTGGAGCGCATCCATCAGGCTACCCATAATATTCCCCTGGTGCTGCACGGCGGCACCGGCATCCCCGACGAGATGATCCACAAGGCCATCACGCTGGGCGTAAGCAAGATCAACATCAACACCGAGTGCCAGCTGGTGTTTGCCGCTGCCACCCGCGCTTACATTGAGGCGGGCAAGGATCAGCAGGGCAAGGGCTTTGACCCCCGCAAGCTGCTGGCCCCCGGTGCCGAGGCCATTCGCGCCAAGTGCGCCGAAAAGATCAAGCTGTTCGGCAGCGAAAACAAGGCCTGATCTTCTTTTTAAAAATTCCGCAGAATTTTGCCGGGCAGAAAGTGTTTTCTGCCCGGCTTTTTGTAAGCCAAAAAACGCCTGCTCCGGTTTTGCCGCAAAGCGCACCGGAACAGGCGTTTTTCTATAACAGATCGATCAATCCAGCTCGTTTTCGCTGGCCAGTTCTTTAATGGTGGTAAGCAGTGCCGGGATCATCTGCTTTTTGCGGCTCACGATGCCGGGCAGAACGGCCATACCGTCCTTGACATCCACATTAAATGCCTTGCGGATCACCTTATCGGCATTCTTGCCGTTCAGCACCAGCTCGGTGGTGCTGGTGCGCACATCCGTGAACATATAGAACACAAAGCGCAGCCCCTGCTTTTCGCGGGCGGTTTCCAGATAGGGCCCCACCAGCTTTTCGCTGGCCTTGCGGTTTTTCTCGGTCATGTAGCTGCCCTGGCCCACGCCAAACTGAATGTCGGCAGTGCCAAACACCTTGTAGTCGCCGTTGAAGATCTCTTCAGCGGTTTTTCCGGTCACATCGCCGCCCGCGCCAAACATGGCATCGCCATATTCCTCAATGTCCACACCGGCGATCTCGGCCAGCTCTTTGGCGGCAGCCTTATCAAACATGGTGCAGGTAGGGCTGCGGAACATCAGTGTGTCGCTCAGAATAGCGCTCAGCATCAGGCCGGCCATTTTTTTGTCGGGCTTGATGCCGTTTTCCTGATACATGGCGTTGATGATGGTGCAGGTGCAGCCCACAGGCTCGTTGCGGAAATGCACAGGGCCGTCGGTTTCGGTGCCGCCAATGCGGTGATGGTCAATGATCTCCAGCAGATCGGCCTGATTCATGCCTTCTACGGCCTGGCTCATTTCGTTGTGGTCCACCATGATCACCTGCTTGCGGTGCAGGTTCATCATGTTACGGCGCGAAACCACGCCCATGTAGCAGCCATCGGCATCCAGCACGGGGAAATAGCGATAGCGCACGCTGGCCATGATCTTGCTGGCCTGCTCCACCGAGGTGTCGGGGGTGAAATTGATCAGTCCCTCTTTGGTCATGTAAAATCCGATGGGGGCTGCCTGGCTGATCATCTGGCCTGCCACATAGGTGCTGTTGGCAGTGGTAAGCACCACCACGCCCTTTTCTTCGGCCAGCATACACACCGTGCGCGACAGCTTGGCGTTGGCACACACAATAATGCAGCCTGCCTCCATTTCGATCGCGGCCAGCTGGCTTTCGCTGCGGTTGGCCACGATCACGATATCGCCCTTGCTCACGGCGCGCTCCACTGCCTCGGCATTGCCCGAGCCCACAATGATGCGCCCCTCGGCGTATTTGTTTTCCACGCTGCCCACCACTACACTGGCTTCAAGCGTTTCCATGATATTTTTGTAGCTGGTATGGGTTTTGCTGAGCACATAAGGGTCCAGACTATCCATATTGGCCGTGGCGATATCCTTCACCGTGATCACGCCCTGCAGGTGATTTTCATCGTCCAGAATGCACAGCGTATCGATTTTTTCATCACGCATGGCCATCCATGCACGGCGCAGGGTCATATCCCCCTTCACGCCTTCCATTTCACGGATATCCACATCCCGGATCTGGGGGCTGACATCCATCAGCAGGCGCGGCACGGGCACCTTGAAGCGGTCCAGTACAAATTCGGTTTCACGGTTCAGGTTTCCGGCACGGCAGGGCACGCATTCCTTGTTGCCCTCCACCTGATTTTTCAGGTTGGCATAGGCAATGGCTGCGCAGATAGAGTCCGTATCCGGATGCTGATGGCCGATCACATGGATATGGTGACGGTTGAGTTCCGTTTTCATAGGTATGATTTGCTCCTTTTCAGGTGATTGCTCGTTCGGCCGTGAAACGCCGGCCGGGCAGGCTTTCTTGTTTTATCTTTTTGATTATAGCACATTGCTGTGCCCTATGGGAAGTAAAAACTCTTGATCGCAGTGATAAGCCTGCTTTATTTTTCCGGATTTTTTCACACCATGTGCAGCCAAAACTATTGACAAGGCCGTTTGCATGAATTAAACTTAAAACAAGTATGCAATACACACTGTACTTATAATAAAAGAGGTTGTTTATGGAAAGAAAGGATTTGCGCAACATCGCGATCATCGCCCATGTTGACCACGGCAAAACCACTCTGGTAGACCAGCTGCTCAAGCAGGCTGGCGCTTTTCGCGAAAACCAGCAGGTGGCCGAACGCGTGATGGACAGCGGCGCCATTGAACGCGAGCGCGGCATTACGATTCTGGCAAAAAACTGCAGCTGCATTTACAACGGTGTTAAGATCAACATTGTCGACACCCCCGGCCACGCTGACTTTGGCGGCGAGGTAGAGCGTGTTCTGAAAATGGTAAACGGCGTTCTGCTGCTGGTGGATGCTGCTGAGGGCTGCATGCCCCAGACCCGCTTTGTGCTGCAGAAGGCTTTGCAGCAGAACCTGAGCCTTGTGATCGCTGTGAACAAGATCGACCGCCCCGATGCCCGTATCAAAGAAGTGATCGACGAAATTCTGGAGCTTCTGATGGACCTTGGCGCCACCGACGAACAGCTGGACAGCCCCATGGTGTTCTGCTCCGGCCGCAACGGCACTGCCAGCTATGACTGGGTGCATCCCGAAGAGGCTACCGACATGAAGCCCCTGTTCGACACCATTCTCAAGTATGTCAAGTGCCCCGATGGTGACCCCTCCGCTCCCTTCCGTATGCTGTGCTCCAGCGTGGACTACAATGACTTTGTGGGCCGTATGGGCGTTGGCCGCATTCAGGACGGCACCGTCAAGGTTGGCGATGCTGTGCAGGTTTGCGACTGGCATGACGAAAGCGTAAAGATCAACGGCCGCATCACCAAGCTGTTTGACTTTAAGGCAAACGGCCGTGAAGCCTGCGAAACCGCCTCTGCCGGTGATATCGTTGCCTTTGCCGGTATTCCCGATGTGAACATCGGCAACACCATTTGCAACCCCGGCAAGGTTGAGCCCCTGCCCTTCGTGAAGATCACCGATCCCACCGTGGAAATGACCTTTGCCGTAAACGATTCTCCGTTTGCCGGTAAAGAGGGCAAGTTTGTAACCAGCCGCCAGATCCGCGACCGTTTGCAGAAAGAGCTGCTGAAGGATGTTGCCCTGCGCGTAGAGGACAGCCCCACGTCTGATTCCTTCCGTGTGATGGGCCGCGGCGAAATGCACCTGTCGATTCTGATCGAGACCATGCGCCGCGAAGGCTACGAGCTGCAGGTAAGCCCTCCCCATGTTTTGACCCATGAGGAAAACGGCAAAACCATGGAGCCTATGGAGCGCGTTGTGATCGATGTGCCCGAGGAATATCAGGGCGCTGTGATGACTGCTCTGGGCGCACGCAAGGCACTGCTGATGAACATGCAGCCCATGAACAGCCGTTCTCGCCTTGAGTTCCGTATGCCCAGCCGCGGCCTGTTTGGCTATCGCAGCCAGTTCCTGACCGATACCCACGGCGAAGGCATTATGAACACCATTTTTGATGGCTACGAAGAGTGGCAGGGCGACATCAGCACCCGCAGCACCGGCTCGATCGTGAGCTTTGAAACCGGCGATGCCGTGACCTACGGCCTGTACAACGCCCAGCAGCGCGGTACCCTGCTGATCGGCGCCGGTGAAAAGGTGTATGAGGGCATGGTGATCGGCTACACGGCCGATGGCAGCGACATTGATGTGAACGTGTGCAAGACCAAGCACCTGACCAACACCCGTGCCAGCGGCAGCGACGATGCGCTTCGCCTGGTCCCCATCAGCCCCCTGAGCCTGGAGGGTTCGCTGGAGTTCCTGGCCCCGGACGAACTGCTGGAGGTCACCCCCGAGCATCTGCGCATTCGCAAGCGCGTGCTGAACCACGAGCTGCGCATGAAGGCTTACGGCAAAAAGAAAAACGGCTGATTTTTCCGCCGATAAAAATTTGTAAAAAAGCAGCACATTCTTGCTTCAGAATGTGCTGCTTTTTGCATTGCCAAGGCCATGCTGCCGTCCTTGTTCATACGTTCTTCGTTCATACATTCTTCGGCGTTTTCGCATATTTTTTGAAACGCCTTCTTACACTGTGTGATCTCGGCTTCCGAAAGCCCGCGCAGCATACGGCTTGCAAGCTGTTTTTGTGCCTTTGCTCCATCCTGAATAATTTCATTTGCGGATGCCGACAAAAAAATTTCTATGTGTTTTTTGTTGTCTGCGGCCGTTTTTACACGATCAAGCCCCGATCCTCCAATACCTTCAGCGAGGTGGACTCATGCGATTTTGTTGATTTTCGCACTTTCACAATATCCGCCGCCGTGTTGAATTGCAGGTTGTTGTACAAAAACATCAGAATATCATACTCCATTTGCCTGAGCTGATATTTTTCGCACACCGATGACATGAACCACCCATAATAGCGGGTGATGGTTTTGTGCTGATCCCAAAAATGCATACGCGCCTCCTGTTTTGTCAACAGGTGTCTTTTGTTTTTTACTAAGATCACGGCAAATTTTTTTATTTTTTTCAGAAAAACTGTTGACATTTTTTCTCTATGTGCTATAATATCACTTGTTCGGCGGGCACACAGCCAACTGGAACAAACAATATGCGGATGTGGCGGAACTGGCAGACGCGCTAGATTCAGGTTCTAGTTCCCT
>OIWU01002626.1_pt1 | contig 14953 bp, 10 predicted proteins | sample 1587711 | NCBI WGS metagenome assembly OIWU01 (sample SAMEA3888909, study PRJEB22519) | human gut metagenome | biome: human gut; feature: human-associated habitat; material: faeces | place: Denmark | collected 2010 | reverse complement strand
ACATACATCGAGAATCAGCAGACGCCGAGCTAAACAAAACCGCGCGGCTTATATCTCCGCCCTGAAGGACGGAGCTTGACGCCGCAATTTGGTAAATAGCGAAAGCGACAGCACGGTGTCTCTCAAAAAAGCCCTCGTTGGGCGCAACTTTATCCGAAGCGAAGGAGCGAATCAATTCACGAAAAAGCAAGGCTTTCGGCAGTTATGCACACCCGTTCCGGCCTGAGAAATCGCCGGACAGGTATTCGGGCGATTCTCTCAAACCTTATGAGGAAAGCGGTTACTCGGCAGCGACGCATTCTATCTCGCTTCTTTCGCGTGCTCGGACAACTTCCAGAAACAGTCGATGAATCCGCGTATCGTCTCCGAGTTCGGGGTGAAACGCAAGTGCAATCTGATTGCCGAACCGAACGGCAACCGTCTTGCCGTCAACCACAGCAAGTGTTTGAACCCCGGGGGAGGTTGCGACAACGTACGGAGCACGAATAAAAATCATGGGCACGTCCCCGAGCCCGGCAAAAGGCGCCGTGGTGATAAAGCTACCGAGTTGCCTGCCGTAAGCATTGCGTTTGACGGTGACCGGCAGTGTCGCAAAGTGTCGAACAGGATTGTCCACCTGATGCTCGGCCAAAAGAATCATCCCGGCGCATGTCGCCAGTGTCGGCAGGCCCGAAGCGATTTTCTCCCGTAGTAGCTCGAGCATATCGAGCTCACGCAACAGTTTTCCCTGAACAGTACTCTCACCGCCCGGGAGCACCAACCCGTCAATGCCGTCAATGTCGCTCTTTTGGCGCAACTGAACACACGCCGCACCGAGAGCCTCGAGCATCTTTTCGTGCTCGATAAAGGCTCCCTGAAGGGCCAGAATCCCGATTCTCATCAGATGCCCCGCTGCTCCATAATCGTCTGAATTTCCGCAGGGTTGATGCCGACCATCGCCTCACCGAGGTTTTCCGACAGTTCGGCAATGAGCTTCGCATCCCGGAAATTGGTCACGGCCTTAACGATGGCCTGGGCACGCTTGGCAGGATTTCCGGACTTGAAAATACCCGATCCGACAAACACGCCCTCGGCCCCGAGTTGCATCATCAGTGCCGCATCGGCCGGAGTGGCCACGCCGCCGGCGGCAAAATTGACAACCGGCAAACGGCCGTGTCCGTGAACATAACGCACGAGGTCGACGGAGACCTGAAGGGTCTTGGCTGCTTCAAAAAGCTCGTCTTCACGCATCGAAACGACCCGGGCAATCTGAGAATTCAGATTGCGCATGTGACGAACGGCCTGAACAACGTCCCCGGTTCCGGGCTCTCCTTTGGTGCGAATCATCGAGGCGCCTTCGGCAATACGCCGAAGTGCTTCTCCCAAATCCCGAGCGCCGCAGACAAAGGGTACCCGAAACTGTGTCTTATCGATGTGGTAGGTATCATCGGCCGGCGAGAGCACCTCGGACTCATCGATGTAGTCAATATCGATGGCCTGAAGAATCTGCGCTTCGACAAAGTGACCGATACGGCACTTGGCCATTACGGGAATGGAAACGGCCTGCTCGATGCCCTTAATCATGGCCGGGTCGCTCATGCGGGAAACGCCGCCTGCAGCACGAATATCGGCCGGAATGCGCTCTAAGGCCATAACGGCACAGGCGCCGGCACGTTCGGCAATTTCAGCCTGCTCGGGACTTGTTACATCCATAATGACACCGCCCTTTAACATCTGCGCCAGACCCTTATTAAGTTCGTACTGCTTGGTATCCATTGCTTCCCTCCTTGTGGGAAAAAACCGAAAAAACAATAGTCAAAATCCTAGGCACAATCTGGATATATTAAAATGGCCAAAATAGATCTTTTTAATAAACCAGAAACAGCCGACCCTACAGATGATTACCTACAGTTTCGAAGGCATTACCGTCCCGTTGTACGAACACCTGTATCGGTGTCTGAAAAAAGACATTGAAGCAGGCGTCTTAAAGGCCGGCGTACGACTTCCCTCCAAACGCGCCTTTGCCAAAAACCTCGGCGTGAGCACGGTGACCGTGCAGGGAGCCTATGACCAGCTTCGCTCAGAAGGCTATATCCACTCGGAGCCCAAACACGGGTATTTTGTCGAAGCGATTACCCGAAAACCGGTCAGCAACACCGTTGTCACAGGTCCCGTTTGCGAGCTCCGTCCTCCGGCACAGGGGCCCGTTCCCGTTCGATTCGAACTTTCGGGCAACCACACCGATCCGGAGTGTTTTCCTTTTTCCGTCTGGTCCAAGCTCATGCGTGAAACCGCCCGCGACCGGATGGTTTTGCTCACGCGTTATCGCATGGGAGGCATGCCCGAGTTGCAACGGGCCGTCGCCAAACACTTGGAGTCCTTTCGCGGCTTTTCTCCGGCCCCCGAGCAAATCATCGTCGGAGCCGGTGCCGAATATCTTTACGGGCTTGTCATTGAACTCCTCGGAAGAGATAAAGTCTATTGTCTTGAAAACCCAGGCTACAGAACCATCGAACGCGTATACCGCAGTCACGGAGCGCGCGTTACGTTTGCCGGTCTTGACGAGTCCGGAGTTTGTATGACTGACTTGAGAAAAAGCGGGGCCTCGATTATCCATGTCAGCCCCACGCACCACTTTCCCACCGGCATCGATATGCCGGCCGCGCGACGCTATGAGTTACTCGCCTGGGCGGCTCAAAACCCCGACCACTTTATTATCGAAGATGACTACGACAGCGAATTTCGCCTGGTCGGCCGACCGATTCCGGCCCTGCAATCAATCGATACCGAAGGTCGCGTCATTTACATCAATACGTTTTCCAAAACTCTGGCCTCGACGGTGCGATTAGCCTACATGGTCCTACCGCCTTCTTTGCTCGCACTCTTTCAGAGCAAACTCGGGTTTTACGCGAGCACGGTTTCGAACTTCGAGCAAAGTGCCGTTGCTAAATTCATCGAGCGCGGCTACTTTGAAAAGCACATCAACCGCATGCGAACACACTACGCCAAGCAACGCAAAGCTGTTTTACGCCTGATTGCCCAAAGCCCACTGGCTCCTTTTTGCCGCGTCTTCGAGAACCCGTCGGGTTTGCATTTTTTGATTGAGCTAAAGACAACGCTCACAGATAGTGTTCTTACGAAGCGCCTTTCCTCGCAGGGCGTCGGTCTTTGCCCGCTTTCATCGTACTATGTGCCCGGAACGGCTCGGCGTGTGCACGTTTTTTTCTTTTCGTACTCCAATATCAATCTTACGAGCCTGCCGCAAGCACTTCGCATCATCGCCGCGTCGCTTTAATGGAGTCTTAAAGCCAATCGTCCGGGTGCTGCCAAAAATCCAGAACCCGGCTGATTTCTCGCGTGCGCGCGAAATCGGGCAAACTCGCCATAAATTGCAATGCGTAGCGAGAGCGCCCCGGAATCAGGCGCACGTCCCCCACAATCAAAATGCCGCGATCGGTTTCACTGCGGATCAGGCGACCGACCCCTTGCTTCAGCGAAATGGCAGCAAGCGGAATCTGATGCGAGAAAAACGCATTGCCGCCCTCGGCGTTAATCCACTGACACCGAGCCTCAAGAACCGGGTCGTCCTTCGGAGCAAACGGGAGTTTGTCGATAATCACGAGACTTAAACCCTCGCCCTTAATGTCAATCCCTTCCCAAAACCCCATCGTCGCAACTAACACGGATTGCGGATTGTCCCGAAATCGCATCAGGAGATTGTGCCGCGAGTCTTCGTTTTGCACATACACGGTGTAGGGACGCTTGTTATCCTGAATGCGTTCCCGAAGCCGCTCGGCGGCTAAACGCATGGCCTGACGACTCGTACACAAGAAGAGCGTTCTCCCCTGCAGCAAATCAATAACCGGCCAGGATTCATCGACTAAACGCTCGATAAAAAGCGACTTATCGCACACAGCAGGCGAAGGCATATCCCGTGGAATATACAAAAGCGCTTGATTGGGAAAATCAAACGGGCTTTCCCAGGCTTGAGAAAAGACGCCGACCAAGCCGAGTTCTTTTAAAAAATGCGAGAAGTCGGACTTTCCTGTTGCCAGGGTTGCCGACGTAAACACCCAAGCCGTATTCGGATTTTGAGCCATCATAGCGGCAAAGTCTTGAGCAAATGAGAGCGGCGTCTGACACAGCCGCACATCGCGCCCGACATGAGAAATCCAGCGAACGTAGGGCTTACCCGATTCATCGCGCACAAGGTTCTTCGGCGATTGCAGGGCCTTTTCCCAATGGCCCATTAGATCGAGAGCTTCGCTCAAAACTCCGTAGGGAGCACTCAAATCATCGTCTTCTTGTGCAAGGGGCTCAAGATGCGAATTCAAACTCTCAACGGCTCGATGCGCTTCTGTCAGTAACGGCACCGCACTTTCAATGTTCCTGACCGAAGCGATATTTTTCGAATCGCTCTCGTAGATGCCAAGCTCATCGAGTTTAAGGACAAAATCCTGTAGCGCATCGCGTGCTGCCGCATATAGCTCCTCCCACGTCAGATTTTTGCCGAGGGCATGGCGATGCCGGCTCATCGTGATGCGTCGCACGTCTTTTAATTGGTCAAGAACAGCCGAAGTAGACAGTTCTTCCCCGAAAAAGTGCGAACCGATATCCGCAAGCTTATGCGCCTCATCAAAGATTACGATGTCAGCATCGGGAAGCATGCGACTGTCGGAGGCTTCCTGAACGCAAGCAGCTGAAAGAAACAGATGGTGATTGACGACGACAACTTGCGCCTCGCGCGCTTCTTGCCTCGCTTTATTGACAAAACACTCGGCCGCATGAGGGCACTTTTTCACCGAGCAATTTTCCCGACTGCTCGTCACATACGGCCAAATAACGGAATCCTCGGCCACACCCTCGACGCCGGCTCGGTCCCCGGTCGAATCAACGGCCGCAAAACGCTCGATTATCCTTAAATCCTCATAGGCTTCTTTTGTCGGCAGTCCCATTTGTCGGACGTTCTTAAGGCGCCTTAAACAAATATAGTTTGATCGCCCTTTCAAAAGTTTGACAGTGACATGGATTCCTAAAGCTGCCTCCAAGGCCGGAAAATCTTTATTAAAGAGTTGCTCCTGCAAGGTCTTGCCGGCCGTACTGACGATAGCTTTTCTGTCGGAAAGCAACACGGGCGCTAAATAAGCAAAGGTTTTACCGGTTCCCGTGCCGGCTTCGAGAACGGCGGTTTCGCGATTTTCCAAGGCACGAGCCACAATCTTGGCAAAGGCAATTTGACTGGGGCGACTGACAAAACCCGGGCAATTGCGCGCTAAGCGTCCGCCCGGGGAAAAACACATCCCGATTTCGCGAACAAAATCGCTTTCTTCCGTTGGCTCCGTCATAGATTCGAACCCCGATTCTGTCTTAAACAGAGGCTATTGCGCCTTTTTTTGTGCCCGCTTTTTTAAGGCTGCTTCGCGCTCGGCAATGCGCTTGGCATGCGCCTCAAGACGCTTTTTGGTAGCAAGCTCATTGTCGCGTTCGGCACGAGCCTTTTCGGTCAGGGCTTCCTGACGTTCCTGAGTTTGGTCGGCCCGTTTTTTCGCTCGCGCGGAAAGAGACTGATCGGACTGACCGGATTCGGGCTTGGCAAAGCCGACAAACGGATCTTTCGGTCCTTGTGCTTTGCGAGCCTCACGCGAGGCCTGACGAGCCTTTTCCTCTCGGATTTGCTCGGCACGAAGAACCTTTTTCGCCTGAACCTCGATATCAAGCAGGATGTGCTCGGAGCGCAACCGCGCCTGACGGACCTGATCACGACAGCGATTGACAAAGAATGTCTCGTTGCAGCGATTGCGCGAGTAGTCGCTGAGTTTTTCCGAATACGCCCGAAGTTTTTCACAGTCGGCTAAGGCCCGGCGTGCCGTCTCAAGCGTTTGTATCGATCCTTTCGGATACTTCTGCGCAATCCAAGCCGATTCGATTTCCGACAAATCCGGCGTGAACGCCGGGCAGGAGCCGGCGCTGACAAGGAAAGCAAGAGTCAAAGCTAATTTCTTCATAATAGGTCCTAGTGACGGTTCCCCATTTTACAAGCAGGGTTCGGAATCCTGAACGGTTTTTCTCAAAGTTGCTTGAATCGACTCATCGTACCGCTTCTCACTACTGTCCAAAACGAGTCTCTGCGATGATGGCAAATAGACTGATTTAATTTAAGAAATAAAAGCCTCGTTGGGCAAAAGGGTGTTCTTAAAGGTCCGGCACCGATTGGACTAAAGTCACCGCAATCTTTATTTCTTCAGAATTTTTTCTCCGCTGAGGATTTCATAGAAACGCTGCAAGGAAACTTCTGACAGTTGCATCATGACCACCTGAGCCATTTAACGTCGGCCTTTTGGGCGACGGAAACGCCAGTTACAGCCGGGATTTACTCTTGTTAGAACGCGCCACGTGAAGTTTGATTCCGGCCCTCTCTCGTTTGAAATTCTCCAAGCGATACAACTTGCAACCCGAGGTGATTGTCGTTGAGTCCAACGAAGTAGAGTCACTCGCAAATCGAGGGTCCAGATCCGGGCCGATTTCGTTCCGGACAGCCGTGACCGTTTCTATGCCCTTTTTGTATCGCTCTTGACAAAAATTTTTCCATCTTGCAATATCGAGAATTGAACACAAAACTGTCCGTGATTTTTTTAAAAAATATGGAGGCCCGCATGAAACTGAGAAAACTAACGGCACTCGCAACTCTCATGCTCCTGAGCACGACATCGATGGCAGCCGTTCCCACCGTCTCACCGAAAGCTGCGGCCTCGGCAGATGCCATCAACCAAGACCCCCTTATGCAGAAAATTCTTGCCGAGGCCGTCAGCCCGGAAGGTCAAAAATGGCGATTTAACACACAGATGGAAATCGTCCGTATTGCATCACCTTCTCGTTCGGAAATGCGTCGTCAAAAAGAAATCATGCGGCGCTTTACGCAGGAATGGGGCTTTACTCCCGAACAGGTATTAACGCGCCTTGACGGGTACCTGCCCGGTGCCGGCATTCAGCTTGTCGACGGTCTTCCTGTTTATAACGCCTGCGTGCGCATTCCCGGAACCTACGCCAAGCAAAAAGACGCTCATTCGTACAAGGGCCAATTCCCCAAAGTCCTACTCGAAGGTCATATCGATACGGTCAACCCCCCGGCTCTTCCCCCGCAAGCCACTCCCTACGAACCGATAAAGTTGCAGCCTGTGTCTCAACCCCTCGTGAAAACGCGCGATGAGCTGGCCTCGATTGCCGCGGAACTTCATTTTGACAAGAACGGCAAGATTATCGAAGATGAGAACTATCACAAGGCCTACAAGCGTTATCAGAACTACGAAGAAAGTAAGAAAAAAGACGCCTATCGGCTGTATGTCCCGGGCTATAACGATGCGATGATTAACACGGCTGCCGTCATGCAGATGGCGTACTTGATGAACAAATACGGCGTCAAGCCTGTTTATGACATTTGGGTCTGCGCTACCGCTGGTGAAGAAGGCAAAGGCAACCTGTGCGGTATGAAGCAACTTTACGGCTACAATCAGGATACCGGAAAAGGCAACAATGCCCTTAACTTCGTGGCAAATATCGGCGCCGACAGCACATCGCCTAAGTCCGGAACCGTCAACTACTTGGGTTCTTACCGTTTCGAAATTAAGTACACCGAGCCGGAAGGCGTCAAGGTCGGCGCCAAACAGCCTTCGGCCCTTCGCGCTATGTCGCGCGCCATTGAGATGATTTCCAATCTCAAGAGCCCGTACGACTTAGATAAGACCGCAGAAAGAACCACCTACACGGTCGGTGTCGGCAACTGCACGAAAGCCGAAACCGGTATGAGAAGTCAGTCTTGCACCCTGATGGTCGACATGCGTAGCCCGACACAAGAACCCTTAAGTGCCATGCGTGCCAAGATCGAGCCGACGTTTAAGAAAGCTTTAGACGAAGAAAACGGCCTGTTTAAGGTCAAGGACGATAACGCCAAGGCCGTGAAAATGGAACTCGTCTGGTTCGGTGACCGTCCGGCTCACCAGCGTAAGCACTACAGCGACGGCGTGATGCAGGCATACTGGCAGTCGGCTAAGGTCGTCGGCATTGACGAGCGCAAGGAACTCGATACGAGAGCCGTTTCCTTAAATGACAACGTTCCGGCGGCTGTCGGCGTTCCGACCGTCAACATCAATGTCGGCACCAATGCCGGCGGTGGCGGCGGCCATGCTTGGTACGAATGGGGCATCCCGGGCAACGGCGTTGATGAAGGAAAACGTGTCTACCGCATGATTCTCATGGGCCTGATGGCCTCGGGCTACAACACGTCCGCCGGCAAGAAGGTCGATCCCCTGATGGGGCCGATCGGTCCGAGAACCACCGAAGACATGTACTAATGGAGATACGTATGAAAAAAATCCTTTTCACTCTGGCGCTCGGTCTTGCTGCTTGTGTGGCATCGGCAACCGTCTATGAAGTTGACATCACAGGACCCGGAGGTCATTCAAACGGTTCGTACGGGAACACCAATGCCGTCCACGCCGGAGCGCGTGCCGTCTTAGCGCTCGATAAACTCCTGCCGTGTGCAGATGTGAGCGATTTTCGCGGCGGCGCCTCCGTCAATGCCATCGCAGCCGATGCGCATTTTGTCGTTGACACGGCCAAGTGCTCGATGAGCAAAGCGAAAACCAAGGAACTTGTCACCAAGGCCGTCAAGGCCGGTGCGGATGCTGAAAATGCGTTCCGCGGCGTTAAAGCCGGTGACCTGGTCAAAGGCTTTCCGGCCGATATCACGTTCAAAATCCGATAATTGATTCGTATCGGATTACCTTGCGGTAAGGCTCTGACACCGATGCGTGTCGGACCTTGCCGCGAAAGTTTCGCGGGGTGCATTTTTCGCAAGATTTTTTCGCATCTTTCCTTTAAAATTTAGATAAGTCTTTCTTGAAAACACACGGAAAATTCCGTGTATTTTTTCTAACCGAGTCGCTCCGAAACATGGACTTGAAAAACAATTGGAAAGTAACGCTCGGCATCCTGACGTTAAGTTCGGTGCTCATGTCCTCGGGCTACACGATGCTCATCCCGTTCCTGCCGATGTATCTGATTCAGGACTTGGGGGTCGATGTCGCCGAAGTGAACTGGTGGAGCGGACTGATTTTTTCCATTACGTTCTTGATTTCCGGTCTGATGGCCCCGATTTGGGGAGCGATGGCCGATCGGAAATCCCGAAAACTCATGGCCATGCGAGCGGCCGTGTGTCTGGCCGTCTCGTACTTTCTCGGAGCGTTTGTTCAGACGCCCATGCAACTTTTCGGCATGCGGGCTCTTCAGGGGTTTTCTTCCGGACTGTGGCCGGCTACCTTAGCGATTATGAGCGCCAAAGCCCCGAGCGCCCGTCTCGGACTGTGCCTGGGGGTGATGCAAGGAGGCCTCACGGCCGGGCACGTAATCGGCCCCTTCTTCGGCGGTGCGATGGCAGAACTATTCGGGATGCGCGCCTCGTTTCTCGTGGCTGCCGGAGGTCTTACGTGTATTGCCACGATGATTTTCTTTTTCATCGACGAGCCGCCCAAGGCCCCGGTTGCTGCAAAAGTCGAGTCCGTACAAAGTAAGTGGCGCATTCATCCGACGCTTAAAAACCCCGTTATCCGGCGCATGCTCTTTGCCGCTGCCATGGTCCAACTCACCGTCATGATGACGCAACCGGTGCTGCCCCTTTACATTGCGCAGCTCCAAAACTCGATGGACCACATCATCTTTATTTCGGGATTGGTCTTTTCCGTCGTCGGAATTTCCGGGATTTTCGCCTCACCCTTGTGGGGCATTCTCGGACAAAGTTGGGGGTATCGCCCCGTCCTGTACCTGTCGCTCGTTTTGGGAGCGACGTTCGGGTGGATTCAGGCCGTTCCGTTTGATTTGACCCAATTTACGATTTGGCGTTTTATCGGAGGAATTGCCTTTGCGGGAATCTTCCCGGCGATTAACGCCGTTTTAACGCAATCGACCGATCCGGCCGACCGAGGTCGCGTCTTCGGATACAGTTACTGTGCCCAACAATTAGGCAGCGTCCTCGGTCCGATTCTCGGCGGCGTGATGGCCACGTACCTGACCAACCAAATCGTGCTCGGCATTGCCGGTGCTCTTTTGTATCCGGTGGCCGCTGTTTTGATTTTCGGTCGTCCGAAAAAACGCGCTCCTGCGACGGGAACCCCGGTCAAAACCCCGTCGGATCAATCCGAGCCTTAAAGGAAAACACTCAAGGCAACGCCTTGATTCGTTTGATAAAATCAGGGAAAATTTTCCGGAACGGAAATCGGCTTGGTGCGGTCGGAGAGACTCGAACTCTCATGACTCTCGCCACAGCCACCTCAAGGCTGCGCGTCTACCAATTTCGCCACGACCGCATTAGATTCCGATGTTCGATGAAGATTGTCGACCTTCTCGAACATTCAGCGAGGTTGGGCATTTTAACGGAAATCTGCAATAGGTCAAGAAAAATAATCCGTTCGGCTGGCAAAAATATCTAATATATTGATAAGATTAATCTTTTAATATTGAACAGTCCCTGTCCCGTCTCGGGAAACAAGAACAAAAATGGGACGTTTTTCTTAAAAGAGAGTTCTTCGTATGTCGGAAAATTTGTATTTTGATAAGAGCGATCGTGCCCTGCTCGATATTGTCAATTCGACCACGGAACAGAAGACCGATGTCAATCTCGAACAGAAGCTCTTTAACACCGCCCTACACCCGCACGGAATCCTCAGTTTGGCGACGACGCACGAAAGCCGCATGGCTTACGCCGTTATCAACCTATTAAAGAGCATTGAAGGATTAGGCGATGCCTCCGAACGGTTAAGTGCCCTACGAGTCCTTTATGACGAGGTAATCAATAGTGCTACGACGCCGTTTCGAATCAATACGGGACGTGTTCTCGTGCAGATTATGAAAGACATTGTTCGCGCTAAGGGTAACAATGTCGAGCAGTTAAAACTCATTCACGATTTCCGCAAAGTGGCTGCCGGTAACCCCCGTATCGTGCGTTCCTTCCTGGCCTCGCGCTACCTATTCGAAATGCCCGAGAGTTGGGATCAGCTCACGATGGACCAGCACGTGCACGACTCCAATACGAAGGGCCGCAAGAATCCGACGTACTTGATTATGGATGCCTGGGTCAAAGGCATTCGCAGTTTGACGGTGATTTATCACAACACGGTCAATCCGGCAACGGTCGAAGAACTGACGACGGCAGCCGAAATCATGAAGATTCGCGTGCGTGTCGGACTGGAATTTCGTTCTGTTTTCGGCAAGAAATACGCGGATTTCATTTGGGTTCCGCGCGGATTTGCCAAGGCCGAAGACGTGGTCAAATTCTTCAAGAGCGCTCCGGTTCGCAAAGTCCTGCAGGAAGGCGAAAAGGCCAATGCTTGGTACTCCGAGCAAACTTATGCCCTGCTTGAGAGCTTCAATCAGAACCACTTACAAGAGATTAAGAAGCACTTCGGACTGCCGGACATCGCTCCCTTAAGTAAAGAGTCCTTTACCGAGTTTGTCGGTGCGGGTCGTGCAAGCCGTCTGCATTTGGCTGACTTTATTCACAAGAATCTTTTCCAACCGATGAAAAAGCGTGCCGAGACGCTCAGCGCCTCGCTTTCTTCTCTGACCGAAGAGGGCCGGAAGACCGCCTTAACGCAAATCGAAGAGCTCCACGGCTTAACGTCCAACAAGATTTATTCGGACTATTTGAGTGCCGAAAAAAACCCGACGGTTCCCAATCGCGACATTCCGGCCGATGACGGACGTCCGCTTTTCCTTTCGATGCCGATTCTCGATCACTTAAAGCTTGTGACAGATTTACGAAGCGGCTTTAGGACGACATTACAGCTGGCAGGTTTGGATGCGGCCGATGTTCTGGAGATTCTTTGGGATGCTCACGGGCTTTTTACGCACCTTGAACGCATTAACCTTAAGGAATACAACGAAGGCGAAGTTTTTGACTTGGAGCGCATCGGCAAGATTCAGTACGACATTAACACCGCGCGCATCATGAGTCTGAAGGCGACGTTAAGCGAACTGATTTTGGAAAACGCCCACGATACGGCACGGAGCGACAAATTAACGCTCATTCTCGACAATCTGTCCGACTTAATTGACCTATACAGCATCACTCCGCTCGGTAGTGCTTTCGGCACGGACTCCACGGGTCACGTCGGCAACCGCGTCGGCATGGGGCTTGCCGTAATCGATACGCTTCCGGCTTCGGCCCAAAAGAAGTTACGCGCGAACACCAAACTCCTTCCGGTGGACGTCAAGCTTGAGGTGAGCGACACGTACAAGGACGTCTCAACCCCGAGTTTGCTGACGCGCCTTGTCCGTAAGGTTCGCGGCAACCCGGCCATCGGCATGACGCGCAAGCGCGATTACGCCATTGCCGAACGCTCGGTTGAAGTCAACTCGAAAAACGGCAACATCGCCACCTTGGGCGGCATGACGGGAGCGGCCGACAACAATCTTTTAGCCGACACCAAAGCGACGACGAGTACGAAGATTCCGACCAAATACCTGACAACCCCGGTTCTCAACGTCCTCAAGGTCCTCTTCGGTCTTGTCCCTGCGTTTTGCACCTTCATGATTACGCAGAACTGGTGGTTCCTTGCGTGCTTCGGTGCCTTTATTTGGCTCGGCATCACGGGCGTGCGCAACATCATTCAGATGATTATCGCTTCGGGCTCGTTCCTCGGAAGCCGCGTCAAGTGGTATCAGACGGTGCAATGGACTCGCTTGTGTGAATCCCTGATGTACACGGGTTGGTCCGTCGTTCTTCTGGAAGGCATTATGCGTAATGCCGTCTTGGTCGGCCTATTTAACATCAAGGTCACGGAGCACCCGCTCCTTGTGTTTACCGTAATTGCCTTGGCAAACGGCACCTACATCAGCTCGCATAACATTTTCCGCGGATTCCCGATGACGGCCGTTGTCGGAAACTTCTTCCGCAGTGTGCTGGCCATTCCCGTTGCGTTGTTTTACAACGCGGTTTTGGCGCTCATTTTGCCGTTCTTAACCTCGATGCCCGTGGCGGACGTCCTGATTTACTCCTCGGCTATTATCACGAAACTGGCATCCGATACGATTGCCCTCATGATTGAGGCAACGGCCGACCGCCGCAACTTCTATCGGTTGCGTCGTCTTGACTACGCCGCAAAATTCAAGGCCATCTTTGCTTGCTACGTGAAACTGGAAACGCTCTTTCCGGAGCGCAATATGCTCGAAGTCTTTGCCGCTCCCGGAGAGTTCCGTCGTATTACGCAGCAAGTCGGCGCCGCGCAACGTGAAGAACTTTTCGCTCACCTGCTTGACTTGATGTACTTCTGGTTTTATAAGAGCACGAGCCATCAGGTCTTCAAATCGCTCATCGCCAAGATGAGCCCGCAAGAGCGTCAGGTCTTAAATGCCATCCATGAGGGATTCTTTAAGAGCAACCCCGAGGAAGCCGAAGAAATCATCCGCAAGTTCCTCGGTTCGCATTCGACCAAGTGCTTGGAGTTTTATCGCGCCAACTTCAAGCCTTATTTTAAGTCCATGCAAAAGTTCTTCCCGGGACTGGCAACCGAATAATTGTTTAAGATGCTACGGATAGCAAGCGGGAACCCGAAGGTTCCCGCTTGTTTTTTCAGTTCAGCTCGCCTCTTTTAAGACAATGTCTTAAGCCAGGCTATCAGAATCTCGGAAGACCTTTGGGCCGAATGGGCGACAAAGGTCGGATAGTCCTCGGGCGTTTTTCCGTCGGCCTCATCGGAAATCACGCGAATAGCGGCATACGGAACACGATTAACAAAGGCAACCTGAGCCACGGCACACGATTCCATCTCCGAGGCAACGGCGCCGAACGTATCGGCAATCCAGCGCTCTTTGGCAGCAGAAGCGACAAATTGGTCTCCCGTTGCCACAATCCCGCGCGTGTAAGGAACGTGTCTTTCCCGACAAACGGATTCAAGCGACCGAACCGTCGCCGCATCGGCTTCAAAACGGATGCGATTAATGCCCGAAACCATTCCGATGGCATCTCCGACAGCCGACGTATCCATATCGTGCTGCACGCAGGTCGTGGCAATAACAACGTCGCCGATGTGTAAATCCTTAGAAAGACTTCCGGCAACGCCGGAAACAGCAAAGCGCGTAACGTCGTAGTTCAAGACCATCGTCTGCGCACATAAGGCGGCAAAGACCTTCCCGACGCCGCTTTTAGCCAACACGACATCTTGCCCGGCCAGACGTCCGCGGTAAAACGTGATGCCGCTCACAACGTCAATCTGAGGCGCTTGCATCGCCTCTTTAAGGTGGGCCACTTCAACGGCCATGGCCCCGATAATACCAATCACGATTCAGACACCCGAAGAAAAAAAAGATTACAGCGGCTTTCCGTCAATCGAAAAAAGCGGCAAAGGAGCTAAGAAGCGGATGTCGGAACGCTTTTGAGCATCGCCTTCGGCCAAAACCGAAAGACGACCGCAAACGGTGCCGCCCGCTTCGGCTACAAGAGTCTCCAGAGCATGGAGCGACTCGCCCGTAGAAATCACATCGTCGACAATGAGAATGCGTTTCCCGTGGATTTTCGCAACATCTTCTTCCGGTAGGTACAACTTTTGTTCTCCGGCCGTTGTAATCGAATGCACAACGGTTTGAAGGGCTTTACCCATGTAGAGTTTCATGTGCTTACGTGCGACGAAGTAATGCTTGGCACCGCACTGTTTGGCCATCTCATGAATTAAGGGAATACTCTTGGCTTCCGCCGTGAGCATGTAGTCGAACTGAGGGGCAAGTTTGAGTAACTCACTCGCGCAAGAAACGGTCAGCTCCGTATCCCCGAGCAAAATAAATGCCGCAATAGCCAGTTTGTCGGAAACGGGGAACAGTCGAAGGTTACGTTTTAAACCGGCAACTTCAATCGAATAGAACATAGTTAAGGCCCAAAAGACAAATAAAGAAAAAAAGAAAACAACGAAACCGTCCTTGCCAAGCCAGC
>OIWU01002623.1_pt1 | contig 14973 bp, 14 predicted proteins | sample 1587711 | NCBI WGS metagenome assembly OIWU01 (sample SAMEA3888909, study PRJEB22519) | human gut metagenome | biome: human gut; feature: human-associated habitat; material: faeces | place: Denmark | collected 2010 | reverse complement strand
GCAAAGGTAAGAACTTTTACGATAAAGGGCAAGGTATAAATGCGGAGCCGCTTACCATTTTTTGCTGATTTTTGGCTTTTCAGCCTTTCCCAGTTTTCTGCTTTATCTTTTCTCTATCAGATACTTCATTCCATCGGAGAAACGTTTGTGGATCAATTGCGTCATGTTTGCCAAATTTCGTCCGAATCAAATCAAGCTGCTTACTTTCAACGATGAACCGATCTGCTTTTTCAGAAAGTAGATAATCTCGGCGGCAGGATAGATGTGCATCCATGCAGGTTTTCTTCATTATGTTTTCTTTGAATGCTTATTGGAAATAGAAATGATAGTGCCCCAAATAAATCTTATTATTTGGGCATTCGTTGCCCCGCCATGTTGGCAGCGTATGCCCGAGGCTTGTTCTGTTGATGCCCGCTGGTTGTTCAGCGGATGCCCATACGTTGGTCCATAAGGGATCATGTGGTGGGCACGAACTTCTTTAACTTCTTTAACTTCCCATTTGCGAAAGTTGGCTTAATGATTGATTATCTTAATAACGTGGAATAAGGCAAAATGCTGCATCGAAAATGATATTTTTTGCTTAAAATGAGATGTTTGTGATACTTCTATGATACTTTATGTCATATTTCAAGAGAAGTCTCATTGTTGATAACTTGTAATATATCAATTAGTTATAACGATATTGAATATCAAAAATGATACTTTGATACATTTTAATCAAAAACAAATCTTAATGCGTGTGAGAACCATGATTAAATTTAGCCGTCCATCTACAGATATTCCTTGTAAGCGGCTCCGCATTTATACCATTGTAGTCTTCTCTTTTGTTTGTACCTTTGCACCATAATTTTAAAATAGCATGAATTATGATACATTCTGCAGAATTGTGGAAATGTACTTGGCTTATGATAGGAATGTCTGTATTCCTTGTAATATTATTATTGTGGATATCGAAAGTGGCTCTAGTAGTTTTGTAGTCTTGCTTTCTTTGTATTCTTGTACTTTAGTTAAAATGTTGAGTTTTATAAGGAAAATGTGAATTTTACAAGAGTATCTTTGTAATTTGTTATAATTTAAAGATTTACAAGAAAATAGTAAATATTACAAGAAGATTAAATCAAATTTTCTAAATAGAAAGGCACAAATGTGCCCCTCTCATCTTTATTTTATTAACACTATTCTTACTTACAAGAACTTACTTAACCTCCTCGAAATGCAAACCGTTATTAAACAAGCCATCTGCGTGAACGTGCTGCAAATGTGCTGCAAATATGGAAATAAGCAACGATAAGCAAACACGCACTCAACTGCTGCAAAGGTAGTGCAAACCGAGAGAAATACAAAAATAAATCACATTTATTTTTTATTTCCGAGATGCCTCTACCTTATTAAAATAATGTCTTATCGCAAAAGTTAGTAGTGAAATGCCACAAAAGTTAGTTATTAAACAGCACAATTCATCGCACTAAATATGCACAAATATTAGTTTTTGCTTCCATAGACAACTAAATATATCTCATTTATGGACCTTTTATACTGTTTATGTCTTGTATAAACGATGTATCGTCAAAGATGCTAAGGAATACCATAAATTTACTACGGAAACTTCTTGTATCGCTACTGAAACAACTACGAAAACTCTCTATAACTACGGAAACTTTTGCCGATACTACGGAAACAATTCTAAAAATAATCAGAGAAAAATAATGTTTGTCGCATAAAGACCGAACAAAGCACCATAAAGAAACTTAATGTTGTAATGTATACCTCAAAAACTACAAATAAAACACCTCAAAAATTAAAAATGAGAAGATAAAACTACAGATTTCCAGTCATATATCGGACATTAAAGATAAAAATCCATAAGAGATGAACACTTCAGTTGGCAATATTCATGTTTTAGATTAACTTTGTAAGAAAATGCAAGATGATGGACAAGATAAACACCCAATACAATAAAGCGGTAAAACTTATAAAGTCGGCTATACTCCAAAATCAGTTGGAAGCAGCTAAGGCTGTCAACCGACAGATACTCGCACTATACTATGGTGTGGGCAAGTATGTCTCTGACAATACACGCAAAGGAGTTTGGGGCACTGGAGCCATTGAAACTATTAGTGAACAGCTTAGGAGAGAACTGCCAGGATTGCGAGGATTTGGCGTGTCTAACATTAAAAACATGCGACAATTTTATGAATCATGGAACGTCGCTGTAAATCGCCAGCCGACGGCTGACGATTTACAACTTACTGAAAAGGAGATAATTTCACCCACTTTGACTCTACTGAATATAAATCGCCAGCCGACGGCTGGCAATTTGGACTGGCACGAATTCTTTTCTCTGAGTTTCACACATCATATGGAAATATTGTCAAAGACAAAGACTCTCGAAGAGCGTGTATTCTACATTCATCAAGCAGCTACTTTGCATTGGGATAAATACACTCTTCGTGACAACCTCAAGGCTGACTTGTTCCACCACCAGTCGCAGATGCCAAGCAATTTTGCCAAGACCATGCCGTCTACACGTCATGCTCTGAAGGCAATATCCATGTTCAAGGACGATTACTTGCTTGACTTCATCAATGTAGAGGAACTTGACGAACGAGATCCACAGGACATTGACGAGCGGATTATAGAAAATTCAATAGTCGCGAATGTTAAGAACTTCATTCTTACGTTCGGCAAGGACTTTACGTTTATGGGTAATCAAGTGCATATAGACAAGTTCGGACATGACCATTGGGTTGACTTGCTATTCTTCAACAGAGAGTTGCAATGTCTTGTAGTGTTTGAACTAAAGAAAGGCGCTTTCAAACCTGCCTATCTTGGCCAGTTGTCTGCCTATATACGCATGCTGAATGATGACGAACGTAAACCCCATGAGAATCCAACAATAGGAATAGTGCTTTGCCGCGATGCCGACAAAACATATGTTGAGTACCTTCTTCAAGACTACACCCAGCCAATGGGTGTTGCAACATACAAGGTGATGCCGGAGAAGCTAAAGAAGATACTTCCTCCAGAAGAAGAATTCAAGAGATTGCTTGACGGGAAAGAAATAGACGAATCTGAAATATAAGGAGACTATGGGAACTACTCTTTGGTGATAATAAGTAATTTGTCATTAGTATCCAGTTGTGTAAACAGAGTCGTAACACAGTTCAGTTTACACTACCTCAACTCACTTAAACACTAAAAAGGCGTACAACCAAAATCATTATGATTTCAGTTGTATGCCTTTTTGGGGGAATGTATGTAAAATCTGTATTTAACTAAGAATAGGTGCGTTATGCTTTATAAATTACACATAAATTCAAAGTACAGCTAAAAAATAAAGAATCAGCAATAATAATTATGGAGGCTTAGAAAAAATGATTATCTTTGTCCATGATAATTAAAAAATGTCAGTTATATACATTTCATCATATCCACGTTAATTATGTCAAATAATCGCACTTGGCTTGCCTTTGCCAATAGAAAAAGATGTAGACATGCTGATGCAATCCATAGTCTTGGATTCATTAGCTGGAGAATGGGAAGAGCACGTTTTTCTATCGGAGACGTTGTATATCTTTTTATGTCAGATGAGCGTTGTATACGCTTCAAGATGGTTGTAACTGCAGAGAATTGCAAACGTGAAGACCAAGAATTCTGGGTTGAAACGCCACCAAATGATATTACTTACAAACTTGAACTTCTTGAGGAACACGAAGGCACAATGCTTTCTGAGCAAGAATTATCCAAACATGGATTCAATGGAGGCAGATCTCTTGAAGTTCCCTGTTGCAACAATAAAGAACTTATGAGTTACATTAAAACAATATTCTAACTATGAAAGGCGACGCACAACCCCTAATAAAATTCTTTGATGGATCGGACAAGCGATTCATCATACCTCTGTATCAGCGCAACTACGACTGGAAGGAGGAAAACTGTGAGCAGTTGTTCCAAGATTTGATGAAACTACATAATAGTGACCGTAAGAGTCATTTTTTTGGTAGTATCGTATCAAGTATTCAGTCGGGAACAGAGGATAGGTTCATCATTGATGGTCAGCAGCGAATCACTACTGTTTCGTTGCTGCTGATAGCTATGGTGAATGCCAAGAAGGAAGGACAGATAGAGTCTACTGATGCCAAGCTTGTCGAGAAAATCTTTAAGCGCTATCTCGTGGATGAATATCAGGAAGATGAACGCAAGGTGAAGCTGAAGCCTATTAAGAAGGATATGCAAGCATTTGACGCTTTGCTGTATAAGCCTAAAGACCAATATATCAAGGAGTCGAATGTAACTCGTAACTACGATTTCTTCTATAACAAGATAACTAGTGTTGGTCTAACCCTTGACGAGCTCTTTGAGACCATAAAGAAACTTGAAGTTATCAACATACGTCTTGACGAAGATGATGACCCACAGTTGATTTTTGAAAGTCTGAACTCTACAGGTCTTGATCTGAGCGAAGCAGATAAGATACGCAACTATCTCTTGATGTCACTCGCACCAGCCGAGCAGGACGACCTTTATACTCGATTCTGGAACCCTATTGAGGAGTTTACCAAGTACGATCCATCCTCTTTTGTGCGTGATTACCTGACTATGAAACAGGGTAAGATTGGACGTATCGACAAGATATACTTCATCTTCAAGGAGTATGCTGAAACAGCGAATATCGACAGGGCAACACTCTTGGAGGATATGCATCACTACGCCAAGATATACAGTCAAGTTGATAATGCCAAGGTAGGAACAGACAAACTGAACAGGAAGCTGAACCAGTTGCGCACATTGGATTCAACCATCGCATATCCGTTCTTTATGGCATTCTTCGACTATGCAACTAAAGTAGGATTAGCAGAAACAGAAATCTACCAAGTTCTTGATGTCATAGAAGCCTACTGGGCTCGCAGAATCATTTGCAATCTTCCATCGAATGCTTTGAATAAGGTTTTTGCCACACTTCACAGAGATGTGTTGAATCACGTCAACAGGTCGAGTGACGAGACTTCACCTTCATATATTGACGTACTGAAATACGTTCTGCTAAAGAAGGGGCGTTCTTCGGTGTTTCCATCAGACGAGGAGGTGAAGGGCGATTTCAAGACACGCCAAGTATATAAGATGCCTGTCAATGCTCGTATGTTTATACTCGAGCGCATGGAGAACCAAGACAATAACGAACGTCATGATGTGGTGAAGGAACTGACCGAGAAGAATATCACGATTGAGCATATTATGCCACAGACCCTATCGGACAAGTGGAAAGCTACCTTGGGTGAAGATTGGGAAAGAATTCATGAGCAATATCTGCACACAATGGCAAATCTCACGCTCACTGGATATAATTCTCAATACAGCAACCTTACCTTTATTGAGAAAAGAGATATGGAGAAAGGTTTCAAAGACAGTGCGTTCCGGTTGAACAACTCTGTGAAGTCATGTGAACAATGGACTGAAACAGAATTGAAAGCACGTCAGAAAGAACTGCAGAATGTGTTTATGCGGCTTTGGCCTATGCCTACAACATCATTTGAACCGTTGAGCCGTGAGGCGGAATCTGCATCACTTGACGATGAGGATTATGAGTTCACAGGCAAGAAGCTTCAAGCGTATATGCTCCATGGGGTTAGATACACGGTCAATACATGGAAGGAAATGCTCATTCAGGTATGTGGACACATTCTTATAGAAAAACGTTCAACTATAGAATGGCTTTGTGCAAATGAAAAATGCAGCTTCTCAGCGACTCCTGAAGAGTGGAGACGCGAACTTGCACCAAGTATGTACGTATGGACTGACAACAGTACTGCCACCAAGATTAATATTCTTCATGGCATGTTTGAGGAGTGTAATATCCCTGCATCCGAACTCGTTTTTGAATTCCGTTCTGATCAAGAGGGTGAAGACGAGAAGTAAATTCAAACCTAAAAGAAAATGGCAACATTTAGGTCGATAAAAGAACTGACACGTGCACTTCAGCAAGGCACAAAACTGCTGAGCAATATGTTCTTGCAGCGCAAGACGATTGCCGTGAAGTATGATGATGCACTTGATACCCTGGATGGAGACGAGAATAAGCTGAAACACCTTATCACCTTTGGGGTAATTGTGCAGACGGGCGACTCTCTGGAACTGGACGATGCCTACCAGCGATTTTTCGAGGAGGTCTTGGCAGTGAACGAGGACATCAACATTTCATCGGTCAAGATGTACATCGACAAACTGAACCTTGGTATCAGTTCTTATCTTGCAGCAGAGAACAATGTCCGCCGTGAGAGTTTCATGAGAGAAATTCGCCATACATTCAAGAGCATCGACAATGCCACCCGAAGAAATGTGATTGACCTGAAACGCATCGTCGATGATACCTACAAGCAGGAGCCCAACTTTAAAATCAAGGAACTGCGTTTGAAGGATTTTGACGAGAAAGCGCGCTTGATAGGCGAACTGATACGCCAGACGGAGCACGTGATAGACGAGCAGACCATTTTCTTTTCGAGTGTATCCGACTATGGGCTGAAACAGACTGTCAGCGAGGTTCGTGATGGTTTGCGTGAGTCTGCTCACGGATTGATAGCCATCACCGCTCAGATTATAGAATACCTGAACCGCATAGAATATCAGAGCCAACTGGTGAAGCGTGTGCGACAGCTGAAATACCTGCGCGACCAGTTCATGATAGAGCAGGCAACCAACGTGAAGGAGGTAATGGCGCAGACCAATACCGTCTGGATGGAGAGCAAGCCCAAGTATGTTACCCGAGTGTCTCTGGATTTCCTTCGCAATGAAGATTCCGCCCTTGAGATACTGGACAACATCAGAAAGCGCCTGTCGAAGAAGGCAAACATCAAGTCGAGGCTTGCGGAAAAGATTGACGAGAGTTATCTGGAAGAACAAACAGAAACGGCAAGAGCCTTCAATCATCAGGAACTGCTGAATGGTTTCCTAGCACAAAGCAGCGACTTGTTCTACTACCTTTGGAACTACTCATTCACGGAAACACCAGATAAAGAACTGCGCTTAGTGCTATTCCTTCAGATGGCATCTCAGTATCCAGAACAAATGCGTTTCACAACAGAGACAAAGACTATTGAGAATATAGAATACCCCATAATATATCCGCGATGAAATATACAAGTGAAATTTTCCAGCGCCTCAGTCGAGGGCAATTCATATCGAGCAATAGCATCGATGCTGATACTCGTGCCATCTACAACGATATTGAAGAGAACCAGCAGGAGTATGAAGACTATTTCGGCAAAATAGACTTTCAACTCAGCTGGGGTGACGGTTTCTACTATTTCAGCCGCAAGGAAGCCAAGGTAATAATTGAAAACAAGCTACAGGCGCTATTCTCGTGGATTGGCTATTTGGACTTTCTGAAGACATACGATACAGCATTTGATGCTGGTACCCAGTTTAGTCTTGTACAGATGGAGGTGAGACTTGCCACCATACCGGGGTTGAAAGAGAAATTGACACAGATGTTTCCAGACAAAACGTCGAACCGCCAAAAACTGGAGGCACTTGCTGGAGCTCTGGAGAACATGGGCTTTGCAGAACTAGTAAATGAGGCAGATGGTACCTATCAGGTGACCAATGCTTTCCATTACATTGAACAAATCATTCTTTGTATTAACATAGACGAAGACATAAAAGATGAGATACCTCAATAAGATCATATTCATCAATAGTGCACACGTGCCATACGCAGAGATCAGACTCGATGGCAACGTACATTTCATCGGTACACAGGGTGTGGGTAAATCCACTCTGCTTCGTGCAATCTTGTTCTTCTACAATGTGGACAAGAGCAAGCTGGGCATCAAAACGCAAGCTGGTCAGAAAGGCTACGATGAATTCTATTTGCCTCACCAGAATTCGTACATCATTTATGAAGTGTGTCGCGAGACTGGAAAGTTCTTCATTATGACCTTCTTGTCACATGGACGTACCGCCTTTCGAATTGTGGATTGTGCCTACGACAAGCGGTTCTTTTTGGAAGAAGATGGTAGCGTTCGTTATGAATGGGGGCGCATCAGTGAACAAATAGGTGCAAGGGTGTATAAAAGCAACATCATTCGCGGTTATGAGGAATTCCGCGACATCATCTATGGCAACAGCCAGCAGGTAGCGAAGGAACATCGCAGGTTCTCGCTGATGGAGAGTGCGAAATACCGTCAGGTTCCGCTGACCATACAGAACATCTTCCTGAACCAAAGCCTGGAATCGCGTGTCATCAAGGACACCATCATCGACTCGATGGACTTTGCTGGCGACGAGATTGACTTGAACCGCTATCGCGAGGAGGTGAAAAACTTCCGTCAACAATATGAGGACATTTGGAAATGGTATAAAGTTGAAAGGAATGGCAAGGTGAAGGTGAAGACGGATGCCGATGCGGTCATTGAGAGATACACCAATTACGAGTATGTGCGCAAACTTATCTCAGAGCTTTGCGGACAGTTGAACTACGCCTTAGGCCGTGATACCAGCCGACTGCCGGTCCTGTCAGAGCAGGAATCCGCTAGCAGCACGGAACTATCACGTCAGCGAAGGTTGTTGGGTGAAGAAAACGAGAAGTTCACTAAAGAGCGTGACAGCTTGAAAGGAAGCGAAGCCATCATCAACGATTTCTTGAAAAAAATCAATGAGAAGCGCCAGCACTATAAGGAGATTGACATTGAAAAAACAGCAGTACGCATAGGTAAGGAGGGCGAACTGAAGATCCAACAGCTCAGTCTCACCAATCAGGAAAAGACCTTGACCAGCAAGAACCTGAGTGTCAAGTCGAAATATGACACCCTCATACAGGAGGTTGACAACAATCTAACAGCGTTTGGCTTGCAATGCCAGAAGCAACTGAACGAATCGGATAGGCAGCGAATAGAATCGGAAGGCCGATTGCAAACGGAATGGAATGAGAAGGCTGATGCTGTCCGCAGCCAATATGAACGGAAGCTAAAAGAGCATCAGAGATTGTTGGACGATGCCCGGCAAACCAAAAACGACCTGACACTTCAGGAGCAACGTGTAAGGCAGTCCAATCCCTACAAGGAAGAGACAGACGAACTGGAGCGGAAGATAAAGGGACTGAGCAACAAGCGGTTAGATTTGTTGAAAGCGTCTACTGAAAAACAAAAGGAGATAGACCGCATCACCAGCGATGTGGCCATACAGCGCAAAGATTTGGAGACAGTATGTGATCGGGAGATTGCCGACATCGAGAATGACATCAAACTTATTTCTGCCGACATAGCCAGGTTCGACGATATGCTGAGCCGACAGAAGGGGTCTTTGATAGAATGGCTTACCCTGAACAAGCCGGGATGGGAAAGCAATGTCGGGAAAGTGCTCGATGAGGATGCCGTACTTTATAACACCGCCCTCAATCCTCAGATGTCTACCCCTTCTGATAGCATATACGGCATTAGGATTGATGTCAACAATATAGAGAAGACGGTCAAGACACCTGATGAACTGAAGGCTCAGAAAACGTTGTTGGAGCAAAAGGCTGAGGAGCAGAACAAAAGAATTGCGCTGCGAAAACAGCGACTGGAGACCGACATTGCCGAACTGGAGCACAAGCCGGGCGTCAGGTTGAAACAGCTGCGTATGGAGAAAATGACTATTGACGCTGAGTACAACCAGATACCTCGTCGCAAAGAAATCGTTCAGAAAGAGAAGGAAGCAGCTGAGGAACGTTTGAAGAAATGGCGTGAAGACGAGTTGGAGAAGCTACAGAAGAAGCTTGGAGAGACAGGGAAGGAGATTGAGACACTTGACAAACAGAAAGATAGTCTGACAGCCCAGCGAGAAAAAGAAATAGCTTCCCTACAAAGTTCGTACAACAAACAGAAGAAAGAACTGAAGACCAATAGTGACCAACAAAAGGCGGAAGTAAACGCAGAACTGAAAAAGAAAGAACAAGCTGCAGTACAGCGAAAGGTGGAACTCCAAGCACAGATGGATGCAGAGCTGAAAGGACTTGGCGTGGACGTGGACCAGTTGGCAGACATCCGACGTCAGCTTCAGCAAGTTGTCGACAATCTGAAATACATTGACGAACATCGCGCAGAATACATTTCCTGGCAAAACGACATTCGTGATTATTTCGAGCATGAACAGCAGAAAAAAGAGGAGCGCAAGCAGATGCGCCAGAAGATAGACGACTTGCAGGATAAATACCTGAAGCGCAAACAGCAGTATGACGAGAAAATTAAGCAGCTGACGGATGAGGTTTCGGCCTTAAGTAAAGAACAAGAGAAACTGACTGAGGCCATTACGAAGGTGCAGGCTTTCTTGAACAGTCATTCCTATCCTCCGGAAGTCTCTGCAGCAGAAGAGCTGGAAACCGTGAAGCCATTGGCTGACATACTGGAAGAGTTGCGCGACCAAATTGCCTCCAAACAACGAAAGTTTGAGGATTTCAAGGAAGCTGTCGTACGCTTCAAGGGCAACTTCTCGCCTCAGAACACCTTCTATTTCCGGACAGAGTTCAACACCGATGCCGACTATACAGAATTTGCTGCCGAACTGAATGAGTTTATCAGCAACAACAAGATAGAGCAATACCGGGTGCGCACCAGCCGGCAGTATGCCACAATCATCAAACGTATAGCCAAGGATGTCAGCGACCTGAGCCAGCATAAGTCGGACATCGAAAGGACCATCCTCGACATCAACCGCGATTTCCGTGAGAACAATTTTGCTGGTGTCATCAAAGAGATTGAACTGAGGGCGGTGGAGAGCAATGACCGGCTGATGCAGCAACTGCTGAACATCAAGCATTTTGACGATGAACACGGCTATGACATCGGGCAGCTGAACCTCTTTACCGATGAAGACAACCTGAACCGCACCAATGAGCAAGCCGTCAGACTCCTGATGACACTAATAGAAATGATGGACGCTGAGCAGAAACGCGATCAGATAACGTTGGCTGACACCTTCAAACTGGAATTTAAAGTCAAGGAGAATGACAATGACACCAACTGGGTGGAGAAGCTTTCAAACGTGGGATCTGACGGTACGGACATCTTGGTCAAAGCGATGGTGAACATCATGCTCATCAACGTCTTCAAGCGTAAAATATCCCGCAAATTTGGCGACTTTAAGCTCCACTGCATGATGGATGAGATAGGCAAACTGCACCCCAATAATGTGGAAGGTATTCTGAAATTTGCCAATGTACGCAACATCAATCTCATCAACTCCTCGCCCACCACCTACAATGCTCAGGCGTATAAATACACCTATTCTCTCAGCAAAGACGAGAAGAGCAACACAGTAGTTAAAACGCTGCTGACAATAAGATGAAAAAGACTACCATACTCATAGAGAAACTGATTCGGCTGGCCAATGGCGACGTCCTGCCAGCCTGCAGCCTGAAGGGCGACTGGTTTGAACAGATGCAGGAAGACGGCATCCTTCTGGCTACAACACACGGTAGCCGCAAGAGTCTGAGGGCAATAGACGGAATGTCTCTCCGCCAGTATGTTGCTAGTCAGTACGACATCTACGACCTGGAACAAACACGGAAAGCCTTCTCTGATGAAGATGCCAGCAGAGCCTCTTTGGTGGCTGTCACTGGCGACAGTAAGTTCCTTTCACGTAGAACTTTCACTGGGTTTCTTGTAAATAGCTATCAGCCTGTTACTGCTGTCCTCAACGGACAAGAGATAATAATTCATCCCACAGAAGGCTGTTTCATGTTCATTGCCGACTATCAGCATTTCACCATTCCGCAGGATGTTGTCGTAGTTGGAGTGGAGAACGCAGAGAATTTCCGATATGTCGCATTACAGAAACATCTCTTTGCACGATATGGACGCGTACTTTTCGTATCCCGTTATCCTCAAAACCAAAATAAAGATCTTATAAAATGGCTACAGTCCATACCTAATCAATACGTCCATTTTGGAGATTTAGATTTGGCCGGTATCGCCATTTATGAGAGTGAGTATTACCACCACTTGGGAAATAAATCATCATTATTCATACCAGATGATTTTGATCAAAGGATTTCGAATGGGAATACAGAACGCTATAATGTTCAGTTGCCTCAATACGGTAAAATGAAGATTGAAGACAAAAGAGTACAACCTCTATTAGACAGCATCCACTTGCACCACAAAGGATATGACCAGGAGGGATATATCAAGACAAAAAAATAAAGAATATGAACGAAGAACAGAAATACATTGACGTTGAGGCTTACGAACGTGTGTCAGAGCCACATATACGTGAGCGGGTTTCGGCTTGGCGTACTGCAATAGGACTTCAAGACGTAGATGGGCTTCGTGTGTCTGACTATCTAAAGGAAATAGCAGTAAAGCACATTGAGGGTGACATCACTATCGATGAGGTGAGAGAACAGCTACAATCTTATTATGTGAATAAGACTACGCATGATGCTGACGATGCCGAAAAGGAAGAGGCTGACCGCGTTGCAGCAAACATCACGAAGTTGCTGAATGAAAAGTCTTTTTCATTGACTTCTTTAGAGTTTTTGAATATCCATCGTCATCTATTTGAGGGTGTCTTTAAGCATGCTGGTGAGATTCGTCCCTATGACATCAGTAAAAAGGAATGGGTATTACAAGGTGATACAGTTGTATATGGTCGTGCAGCAGACATTCATGAAGCATTAAAACATGTTGTGGACTTCGTGACTTTATTATGGCGAAACCATCCGTTCCGTGAAGGAAACACGTGAACAACGGCTGTTTTCGTTATCAAATATCTCCGCTCTTGTGGTTTCAGAGCGTGAATCTGAAGAATACCAACAAATGGGGTTGGGTAGTTTCCATATGCGGAACTATCCAGCCCCATATCGTATTGTATTTGTTGTCAATGCTCCAAATTCCAATATGTTTTGAAGAAAGAATCAGAGTGGATAAGTGAATCCAACCCTTGATAATTCTTCTTTCTCTTTTCATCAATGATAACCTTCTTGTAGAAAATTCGGTTAGTTCGGTCGAGATCCATAACCCAACTTTGATATAGAGATGAAAAGAGAACACAGACGATAATGCCAAGAATGACAAGATACCATTGGAGCAATCCCCATTTGTCAGTCCTTTGTCTGAATCTGTTCCACCTGTAGAGCCACCACGATTTCAACGTAGGTGGAGGAGATGGTTTAGGACTTGTGATGGTTCGCAAAATAGAATAAGGGAACAGCTTATTCAAGAGAGGAGTAGAAAGAGGCAACATCGCCATCCTGCATTATCGAACAAATCTGTGTGTTCTTCTCCGCTATAGTTTTTAATTGTTTTTTTTCTTCTAAAGTCCAATCCTTTATTTTTTTTAGTTTGGAAATTATAGAATGAGTTTGCTTAAAACTATTGCTATTTTCCAAATCCATTATAAGTTTCTCTTTCTCTTTATCTTCCAGATTGTCTGGCTGACCATTGTGGCTTACCTGTTCTTGTTTGTTTTGGTAATGGATAGACATCAGTTTTTCATTTGATGCGGTTGTATTAATAATGGTTTTGACTAATTCATCCAATTCGGATCCTTCTGTATAGTCTGCAGGAGTATAATATTTTATGCGCTTATCCTCCATCATTTTATAGACTTTTCGTTTATCTTTTGTTTCTGGATTATAAACTCCAATAGAATGACCAGAATAAGAATTAATGAGTTTCATACAAGGTATATCCGTATCACTGTCACCTATATAGACCATGTTTCTAAAAGGAATACGAATGTCCTCTGGCTTAAAATAGTCATTGACACCAGAATCATTCACATCTAAAGTTCCTTTTTCAATTCTAAAAAGAAATTGAATCTTGCTCGTATAATTAATAACTTGTGCTGGCCATTGAGCAACGCCATCCTTGTCATAATAGAAGGAACTGGCATATATCTTTTCAAATTCATTAGCGACTTTTGTACCTTCTATCATTTCCTTAAGACCAGATGAAATGATATAATGCTCTACAATAACTCCTTTATCTACACCATAGTCTCTAATACGCTTAAACCATGTCTCAACACCAGGAAATAATTGAACTTTCGCTCCATAATCCATTAATGCCTTTTTAGTAAATAAGACTTTTCCATGCGCTTTCCGGATCATGGTAAACATGTAAGCTAAATTTTGATCCATCTCATTCTCTTCAGCTAACCCATTGGACTCTTTCCAAAAAGATTCGACTTCATCTCCAACAGATTGAATATACCCTTGTGCTTGCATGTCATCTGGTGATAATGTCTTATCAAAATCATAACATATTGCAACAACTGGTTTACTTTCTTTTGATTTCCTAATAAAAACTTTACTCATAATGTTATAATAAAAAATGAGGCACAATTATAATTAATAATCATGCCTCATTTAGAATTTATCAGTTTAGTAATTCCTTACGTCACAATTTCAAAGTACTTACTTGACCTCCTCGAAGTCAGCATCCTGGATTGTTTCGTCGTTCTTGGATTCGTTACCAGTCTGCTGCTGTGCGCCTGCCTGAGCACCTGCGCCCGGCTGTGCGCCGCCCTGATACATCTGTGCGGAAGCGGCCTGCATAACCTGGTTGAGGTTGTTGATGGCGGTGTCGATAGCTGCTACATCGGCTGCCTTGTGAGCGTCCTTGAGCTGCTGGAGCGCCTGCTCAATGCCCGGTTTCTGGTCGGCAGGAATCTTGTCGCCGTTGTCCTTGAGGAAGTTCTCGGTGGTGAATATCATCGAGTCGGCCTGATTGAGTTTGTCGATCTTCTCGCGCTCTGCCTTGTCAGAAGCAGCATTCTGCTCTGCCTCAGCCTTCATGCGGTCTATTTCCTCCTTGCTAAGACCTGAAGAAGCCTCGATGCGGATGGCCTGCTCCTTGCCGGTTGCCTTGTCCTTTGCCGATACGTTGAGGATACCGTTGGCATCGATGTCGAATGTCACCTCAATCTGCGGAACGCCACGACGAGCCGGAGCTATGCCTTCGAGGTTGAACTGACCGATTGACTTGTTCTGTGCAG